>Ga0228700_1000680_pt1 | contig 27669 bp, 21 predicted proteins | sample McNCre317_Aug_MG_FD_178019 | JGI IMG/M metagenome (GOLD analysis project Ga0228700, IMG submission 178019) | Freshwater microbial communities from McNutts Creek, Athens, Georgia, United States - 3-17_Aug_MG | ecosystem: Environmental > Aquatic > Freshwater > Creek | place: USA: Georgia...
CACCCCTACCCTGTAAGACCGTCTTACACCCCTACCCTGTAAGACCGTCTTACACCCCTACCCTGTAAGACCGTCTTACACCCCTACCCTGTAAGACCGTCTTACACCCCTACCAATAAAAAAGGCGGAATAAATTCCGCCTTTTTTATCGCCGTCCCGGCGATCTATTTTCCAATAAGCCCGCTCAGAGATTGTTGCAATTTAACAAAAGCATCTTCGCTCAAATATCCAGATTTAACGACCAAGGAAACTTCTCCTTCAAAGCCCCTAGTAATCTTCCCGATGATCTTTCCATCATGCTTAATTGAAGTTGTAGCTGGTTTTTTTTCTGCATGCTCATCGCTAACCAACATTGCGAAAATCTTTGCCGATGGGAGGCTCTTTCCAAGAGCCCCGATCTTCAGTGCCCGATCTTTAAGTACTTCAGGGTCAGACTGGAGAGCTTCATTTAATACCTTGGCCCATCGGACTTGAATTTCCGTAGGATTGGCAAATAAGCTGAGAACAAACTCAGGCAAGCGAGCAACCGCTAGGCACTGCCCGACGTACATGTTGCTAACACCAACATGGCTGGCCAGCTGCCGGGCGGAACTAAAGAGGCCTTCATCTATCGCCTTGCGCCACATTTCACCCTGCTCGTACGGAGTAAGGTCTACACGCTCGCGATTCTCTCGGTCCATGAGCGTGAATAGCTCTTCATCAGACATTTCCATAATCATGGCCAACACAGGCAGTCCAAGTTGCTTGCAAGCAGTAAATCGGCGATGCCCGAATACAACTTCGTAACGGGCTCCAATCGGACGAACCAGAATAGGTTGTATGTTTCCACTTGCGTGTGCAATTTCGTCTTTAAATTTATCAAATGCCGCCGTATCAAAACTACTCGAATGACGGTTAGCCCATTTAGATTCATCAATGAGAATGGGGTTTAGCTTGATAGTACGAACACCGTCTGCAAACTGCGCTAGTCTTTCCTCAAGAGACTTCACAGTCGCCTCGTGTTGCTGTAGTTGACTTCTAAAAGCCAACATACCACCAGGAGCGGTCTGTGTGCCCATCTTCGGCAAAGTTGGTTTTAAAGGCTCAGCCGTTGCAATGGACTCGAGGACTTGTTTTTCTCCGCCAGTGCCAAGAATACCTTTCATCTTCGCCATGCGATCTTTGACTGACATGCGCTTCTCCTTCATTCGGTTTCTGCGATCTGCTGGTGCCAGCTAACCACAACTGATTGTTCAACAAGGTCAACAACGCGGTCATATGCCTCACGAGCACGGCGATAGGTTTTCATACTCCCTTCGTAGCGTGTGATGTCATAAACGGTCCCAAACTCCGTAGATGCGGCAACCGTAACAGTAGTCTTTGGAACCTCTACAGGGAACACCTTGTCTCCATAGGTTGCCTGAATCCACTCACGCACAACACTTGAGGAAACATCAGAAGCATCAACGCGAGACAAAAGAATATTCAGAAAATCAAACGTCTTGGTTAAGCCCGCGCTTTCCATCAAACTTGACGACAAGTCGCCGAAAAGGTTCCAAAACTGGACGCTTGAGGCAAAGTCCAGATTATTCGGCGGCAGGGGAACAATGAGCCCGTCACTTGCCATAAACGCATTGATCGTCAAGTAGGAGAGGGCAGGGGGGGTGTCAATCAAGATCACATCATATTTTTCACGGAGAGACATCAACCCTTCGTTTAAAACGTTCCAAAACTGGAATGAACTATCTGTCATTTGACGAGCGGGCAAGCTAAATTCAGCTGCATATAAGTTGGTGTTTGCGGCAATCAAGTCAATGCCATCCCAATATGTCTGCTGAACAGCTGCATCAAGTAATTCAGTACTGTCGTTGTCGATAAGAATCCGACCAACCGTCATTTCATCATCGATCTCGGCATCGCTCAACATACCGAACAAAGCCGTAAGAGAGCCTTGCGGGTCCATGTCGATACACAAAACCTTATGACCACGCAAGGATAAGCCTTGTGCAAGGCACATTGTTGTTGTGGTTTTGGAAACGCCCCCCTTAAAGTTGCCCACGCCAATGACAACACCTCTCGCGGCTTCGGGGCGTACAAAATCCTCCCTGACGAGCCTCGCCAACTGGCGAACTTCACCAAGAGAAAAAGCCCGGGTCTTCCCCTCGCTCCCTTCACTTTGAACCCATCCCAGCTTCTTAATGCGATATTGAAGTTTGGGTTTATCTATCCCGCACAGTGCGGCCACTTGCCCGATTGTGAAAACAGGCGCCTTCTTCCTGCGGTCAGGGGCCAGCATGTGACCACGAACACGTGAAAGCATCTCTCTTGCATCGATTGCAATTCGAGCAATGTCGGGAATTGAAATCTTAGCCCGCTGGATCAGAGCCTTTATGTTCAGCGCCATACGCGAACCTCCTTCGTTAGTTATTCGAACTTGAATCACATCCTTCGCAATTATACGGTTTAACAGAAAAATTGTTAATCGTTAAATCTAACAAAAAAACACCATAATAAACAAATTAGTTTTTTTGGTGATATGGCTGTTTTGTTTTCTTTTTTAACTTTCAAGCTTAAGAGCTCTTTCAATAAAATCTAACAACATCTTTAAATAACTTAAGGCTCTAAAAAACCATTTAAATTCATAGGGTTACGTCACTTTAGGTGTGTGGATATGTGGGTCAAAGTGAGTGTTTTTGTGGGTCTTGGTGAGTCTTTTTGTGCAATGAAGTGAGGACTTTTGTGCATCAAGGTGAGTGGATATGTGCGACAGCAATTTGTTCCAAGCAAGGTGAAACCAAAAATCAGACTTCTCAAGACATAAGAAATAAGGATGCATTTTTAATTGGTCATGGACAATGTGATGTATTTGGCAAGGTTTGATTGCAGTGCCAACGTGTTTAGTTCGGGGTTGAAAAGGTGAGTGAATTTGTGCAGCCGAACGATTCATCAGAGTCGAAAAGGTGAGTGAATTTGTGCGATGTATGGTATCCGGTTGGGAAAAGTGATGATAAGAGTGGTTTGCTCACCGTAGAATGCGCCATGCTTAAAACAAAAACCCCTGACCAAGAGGCACTCAACCTTGCAAAAGCGGAGGAGGAGGTCTTATCAGCTTCTACCCCGGCATCTTCTGGGAATGTTCTGAAAAAACCTGTCGACACTCTAGCGATGGCGCCTGCGGAGGGTGGCCGGATCACGGTAATTGAGCGCAGGTTGTATTTCACGTTGATTTGGTTTGCTCAACGTCAAGGATGGCAAATAGGCCAGGAAAGCTTTAGCGCGCCTCTTTCTGAAGTTCTCAAGAAGATGAACTACAAGAGCCGCAACATGAAACTCATTCGCGATGCGCTCACGTCAATGACAACCACGCCTGTTGAATGGCAGTCTCCAACAGCAGGAGAGGGTTCGAATTGGGGCATTAGCGGGATGATTTCACACGCAGAAATTATCAGCAACAGACTCGGCAGCACCCTCGAATGGTCTTATTCGCCAAAAGTAAGGCCAGAGATTTTGAACCCCTTTCCATTTGCCCGTGGATCTCTGGAGGTGCAAGATCTTTTAAAAACACATGCTGGGCTTGCGCTTTACGACATCGTGACTCGTTACCTGAGTAGTGCAACTGGACTAACCCCGCGGCGCCACTGGTCTTGGTGGCGGCCAGTTCTTACTGGAAACGCCGACAGTATGGATAGTGCCATTGAGTTTAAGTCGTTTAACAGAGACTACGTGAAAAAGGCAATCAATGAGATTAACTCAAAGACCTCAGTCAATGTCGAGTTGATAACACACAAAGCTGGACCCAAAGTAGTTGATCTACAGTTTAGAGCGACCCGCAAGAAGAACTACAAGCCCCCATTGCAAAATATCAATACCGAAAGTGGACTCAAAGAAATTGGTCGTGCCATCGCACTTGGCATTACACAAAAACAGGCGGAGTTGTTCTTTGATGAACATGGAGAAAACACCCTTTCGAAGGGCCTTGATGTTCTGGCCGAGCGTATAGCTAAGCCTGGCTTACGCTCTGTTGAGAAGCCAAAACAATATTTAGAAAAAGTGCTGGAAAACCATCCGACTGACGCACAAACTGGAGCGCTTATAGATACACAGAAAGAACAAGCGCGCGAAAAACAAAAGCGTATTGAACTTCTAGAACAGTACCGCGCTAATCGACTACAAGCCGCTTGGGAGTTGTATCAAGAGAGCAACGATAGCGACAAGACATTCTTGGTCGAGCAGTTTGTGATGCAAGTCCTTGACAAAGGCCCTGAATCAACAAAACGACTCTACGAGCAGAAGGGATTCCAAGCAGCGTCAGTGAGAAGCCTAATGAAAACAAGCCTAGCAGAACACTATTTTGGAGAAGGGTGGAAGACACCGAATGATGACGTCTTGTTCCGGTTCGCTTTGAACTTCATCAATGTTGAATTGCATCCAATAGTGAGCCACTAAACCTAGGTATTTGCATCCAAATTTGATCCACGTAGTCAAACTGTCCTGCTCAGCATTGAGCAGGAGACACAGGAGTGATCAACGTGGCGTTATTAAGTGTGATCAGGCGGTGGCACCTGAGAGATGGAATGAGCATTCGGGAAATATCCCGACGAGCGGGTTTATCGCGCAACACCGTGCGCAAGTACCTCACCAATGGCGTGGTCGAGCCTAAATATCCGGCACGCACCGTTGCCAATAAGCTCGATGCCTTTGCCCCAAAGTTAGAGGGCTGGCTTAAGAACGAGGCCAAGAAAGGCCGCAAACAACGGCGAAACAGCCGCCAACTCTTCAATGATCTGGTGGTCTTGGGGTTTGAGGGCTCGTATGACCGAGTCGCTGCCTTTGCTCGTAATTGGCGTCAAAACCAACACGAAGCCACCAAGACAACTGGGCGCGGGGCATTTGTGCCTCTCACATTTGCACCTGGCGAGGCATTCCAGTTCGACTGGAGCGAAGACTGGGCTGTGATTGGCGGTGAACGCACGAAGTTGCAGGTGGCTCAATTCAAGTTGGCGCACAGCCGGGCATTTCTGTTGCGGGCCTACCCTCTGCAAACCCACGAAATGCTCTTCGACGCGCATAACCATGCATTCCGGGTGCTTGGTGGTGTACCCCAGAGGGGCATCTTCGACAACATGAAAACGGCTGTCGACAAGATCAAAAAGGGCAAGGCTCGGGACGTGAACATGCGCTTCCAAGTCATGGTCAATCACTTCGTCTTCGAGGCTGAGTTCTGCAACCCAGCATCGGGTTGGGAGAAAGGCCAAATCGAGAAGAACGTTCAGGACTCTAGGCATCGGTTGTGGCAAGTCGCACCCGTGTTTGAAAACTTGGATGCCCTCAACGCCTGGTTGGAGAACGAAAGCTACCGGTTCAGGAACAGTTCGACTCAAAGCAAAAAGGAGGAAAAACAGAGAAAATCAAAACAGGAGCTCTAAAAAGCTCAAATCGGGTGGGTCAATATTCGATGCAAATCCCGGGTCAGATTTGGATGCAATTCAACACGCAGGGACTACAACGAGGTCAGGCCACACAGCAGCTTGGGTCGGATACCACCGGCTCAATTCGCGCAGCAGCATAGGACTAATTCAAATGCTGCTGCAAATACAAACCATCAAGTTTTGGAATAACCTTGACACCTCGGACTAACTTCTAATTCAGTGGTACGGCTAGAGGGGGCAGGTCAATGTGGACGAGTATTCGCCACGGTGGTCTTGCAACATGCGAGCAGCGCGCTTACGAACTTCGGGGGAAAACGATTTGAATTGCTCATAGCTCTATCTCCTCAAAGGTCGGCGCCTGTTCAAGACACGGGGCGATTCAATGCAGCGTGTACGGAGCGGTATGGTCGATAAATGGCAAGCCCGAAACGAAAAGTTCACAACAAGCCGTTGAGTCGAGCGTAGTGCAATGTTTGAGTACGGCTTTTTACATCTAATCGGCGGAATAAGCGCCAGAGGTGGACTTTAACTGTGTGTTCGCTGATGTCCAACTCAGCTGCGATGTCGCGATTGCTTAGGCCACGATCAAGCATACCTATGAGTTGCTTTTGACGTTTAGAGAGCTTTACTTCTTCAGAAGAACGGCTAGTTCCCTCATCATGTTTGCTCATAAACAAATTAGAAATGGCAGCCGAGATCTCATTAACAGATGTGGATTTTTCGATATAGAGATCAGCACCGGCCGATATGCACGACTCTTGGGCGTCACCTGCGGCCATTGAGGACATCACTGCCAGTGGCACATCGGGAAACATCGTCTTGATTTCTCTTACTGCGTTTGTATCTTTGACTCCTGGTAGTAACAAATCTAATACAAAAAGTTTCGGTTCGCCATGTTTGATCACGGCGGCGGCTAGCTCGCTGAGTTTTCCGAGCTCAACAACTGTTGTTGCCGAAAATACGCGACGCAACAACATAGCAATGGCTTGACGCATCATGGGATGGTCGTCGATAACATAAAAACTCATTTCTACTCCAATCTCAAAATTGTATCTATTGTGTCATCTATGACAGACGGACGCAGGAGAGAAGTAATAGAAAGTATTGCTCGGAATTGCTAGATGGTTGGGAGACGCGGAGTTTCAAAAAGAGTCTTAATGGAGAAGTTGGTGACTAGAGCAGTACCGATGAGGATCACAGCACCACCCATAACGGTATGCAGGCCGATATTTTCCCCGAGAAACAACCAACCCCACAGAATACCAAATACAGGGATTAGAAATGTGACGGTGAGAGCAGATGTTGCTCCGACATCGGATATCAGACGGAAATAAAGAAGGTAGGCAATGCCACTACAGACAATGCCCAGAATTGCGACAGAAAGGACAATGCGTAGAGGGGGAAGATCCATCACAGGTGCAGATAGCCACGTGAGGGGGGCTAGAAGTAGTGTGGCGCCCCACATGCTGCCATGTGCGTTTGCAAATGGGGCAACTGATTTCGCTGTTTTTGCGTAAGTTGTGGCAATCCCGTATGACATTGCTGCAGCCAATCCTGCGGCGATTGCAATAGTCCCGTTTTCTTGCAAGGTGAGCGCTTCAACACCCGCAAGTATGCCAACACCAACGAGCCCTAAGGTCATTCCTAAGGTGGCTTTAATGGTAAGCGGCGATCTGAACCAGAGCGCACTGATGACTGCGGCCCAGATGGGGGCTGTTGCATTAAGGATGGATAGAAGCGACGCGCTAACTGTTTTAGCAGCGTAGGCGAAAAGAAGAAAGGGGATGGCTGAATTGAACAAGCCAAGGATCAAATAGTGTTTCCAGTGCAAAGAAACAAATAAGTTTTGTTTGCTGTAAGTACTGATTGCGAATAGAAAAAGAGCGGCAAGACCGACACGACAAAATATCAACAGAGTGGGCCCCAGAACAGGGGCGCCGATGCGCATGAATAAAAAAGATGCTCCCCAAATAGCGGACAAAAGCAACAAACGAAAAAGACTTGAAGAGTTCATTGACGAAGGTGCTCATGTCAGGTGCTAAAGGGGAGCATTAAGCTCCCATGGCGGGGAGTAGAGGAGACAACTTTACTCAGGCACGACGGCTGTGGCTTCAATTTCAATCTTGGCCCGATCTTCAAGTAGGTCGGCGACTTGAACGAGAGTCATCACAGGGAAATGACGTCCAATGACGTCCTGATAAGCTTTCCCGAGCGCACGTGAGTGCTCGAGATATTCGGCTTTATTTTTGACATACCAAGTCATTCGTACTAAGTGCTGTGGTCCTGCATTGGCGCAAGCTAGGGTCTGGACGATGTTTCGCAGGGCTTGGCGACATTGCTCTACGAAATCGTCGGTTTCGAATTGGCAGTCACCATTCCATCCAATCATGCCCGCGACAAATATTTGTTGTCCACGAGTCTGGATGCCGTTGACGTAACCTTTAGGAGGTAGCCATCCATCGGGTTGAAGTACGTTCCACATGTGTTATTCCTTAAGCAAGTTGTTGTAATTTGAAGCGCTGAACCTTACCTGTTTCGGTACGGGGGAGTTGGTTAACGAAAATGATTTTCCGAGGGTATTTATATGGTGCAAAGTTGTCTTTAACGAATTGCTGCAAAGCCATTTCCATTTGTGTAGAGCCAACGTATCCCTCTTTTAGTACAACAAAGGCAGTGACAATTTGGCCGCGATCTTCGTCGGGCGTTCCAATTACGCCACACTCAGAGATGGCAGGGTGCTCTAGGAGTGCATTCTCGACTTCAGGACTTGCAATGTTGTAGCCGGCGGAGACGATCATGTCGTCGTTGCGCGCTAGATAGCGAAAGTAGCCTTGTTCATCCATGATGAAGGTGTCACCTGGTAGATTCCAGCCATTTTTTACGTAGTCCTGTTGCCTGGTGTCATCGAGGTACCGACACCCCGTAGGTCCACGAACGGCTAACCGACCAGGGACACCAGGGGGTAGAGGATTCATTTGGTCATCAACAATTTGCGTTTGATAACCCGGGACTGTGTAGCCGAGACAACCGGGCTTGACGTGTTTCCCTGCGGATGCGATGTAGATGTGAATCATTTCTGTGCCGCCAATACCGTCAGTGATTTCTTGGCCTGTACTTTTTTTCCACAGCTCTCTTGTTGCATCTGGTAGCGCCTCTCCGGCAGAGATTGGGTGGTGCAAGCAGCTCAAGTCAAACTGCGGAGCAATTTGTGCCATCTGGCGGTAGAAAGTAGGAGCTGTGTAGCACTGAGTTGCGCGGTATTGCGAGATCGTTTCTAGAAGTGACAGAGGTGTGTATTTTTCTATCAAAATAGAAGAGGCGCCATAGCGTAGGGGAAATGTTAAGAGTCCACCTAGACCGAACGTGAAAGCTAATGGAGGTGTACCGCACACTATGTCTCGGGACGTCATTTCTAAGAAGTGACGTGGAAACAAATCGCACATTGCCAAGATGTCGCGATGGAAGTGCATCGTGCCTTTGGGAACTCCCGTGGTTCCGCTTGTAAAAGCGATCAAGCAAACATCATCTCGGCTGGTTGTGCATGCTTGGAAATCCGCATTGTGGCGAAACATTCTTTCTTCTAAACATGTATTTGAGGACGTACCACCAAAATGCAGAATTTTCTGCAATGACGGAGTGTTGTGCGGGTGGAGAGGATCTAAGCAATGATCTAGCTCATCTGCCAATGAGGCGGCACAAAGTGCGGCAGTGATTTGTGCTTTGTCTATGATTTTCTGCAGTTCTGCAGAACGTAACAAAGGCATGGTGGGAACCAAAACTAATCCAGCCTTGATGCCGGCGAGCCAACAAGCGGCGGTCATGGGGGAGTTTGCGCCACGCAGTAACAGGCGGTTGCCGCTTACTAAACCCATGTCGGAGACTAAGACATGGGCGATGCGGTCTACTTTTTGTTGCAGTTGTTCGTAAGTCCACGTGAATGGACCGAGGGGACTTTGTCCGTGAAGTGCGGGCAATTTTCCGTTCCCGGCAATAACATGACGATCAACTAGTTCGCTGGCGACATTGAGCTGTTCGGCGTATTGAATTTCTGGACGATCAAAGATAAAGAGAGGCCATTGTTCCTTGGGCGGGAGTCGATCGCGGGCAAATGTGTCGACATGCGAGGAGGGGAGAAGGTTGTTGATACACATGGTGGTTCAATCACTTTCTTTGAGCAATTCGCGCGCGATGATGAGTTGTTGCACTTCGCTTGCACCTTCGTAGATGCGCAGGGCACGAATTTCCCGATAAAGGGATTCAACGATGCAGCCTTTTTTCACCCCCATGCCCCCATGTAATTGGACGGCCATGTCAATGACGTGTTGAGCGTTTTCGGTGGCCGTGAATTTGGCCATGGCAGCGTCTCTAGTGATGCGCTGACCTTGATCGCGCATCCAAGCTGCGCGATATGTCATGAGGCGAGCCGCGTCAATTTGCATGGCCATATCAGCAAGCTTGGCTTGGCTTAGTTGAAACGAGGCCAAGTTAGTTCCGAACATTTGTCGGTTTTTCGCCCATTGCAGTGACTCATCAAGAGCCCGTTGAGCAAAGCCAAGCGCGGCGGCAGCAACGGAAGTGCGAAAGACATCCAAGGTCGCCATGGCAACTTTGAAGCCTTGGCCAGATTCACCTAAGCGTTGCGAGATTGGGATGCAGACGTTGTCTAACTTCAAATGGGCTAATGGATGTGGGGCTATTACATCTATGCGTTCGGCGGTAGAAAAGCCGGGCGTATGAGCATCAATAATGAATGCACTGATACCGCGAGAGCCAGGGGCTTCATTAGTGCGAGCAAACAGCACATAGAAATCGGCTATGCCGCCATTAGATATCCAAGTTTTTTCGCCATTGAGAACGTAGTGATCGGCTTGGATGTGTGCCTGACATTGCATGGCGGCCACGTCGGAACCTGCTAGAGGTTCGCTTAGGGCAAATGCGGCGATGGCGTTGCCATTCGTGACGCGAGGTAAGTAACGTTCTTTTTGTTCATCTGTGCCAAATAAGCTAATTGCGCCAGAGCCTAGACCTTGCATGGCAAAAGCGAAGTCTGCCAATCCGTGGTGCCACGCAAGAATTTCGCGTGTCAAACAAACGCTGCGTGTATCTATTGAATTGGCAATGCCGCCATATTGCGTACCTGCGACAGCATGACGTAGCCAACCATCTTGTCCAAGTACTTGAACCAGCTGCTTACAAGCGTTGTCAACGGTAGTATCCTCATGCGACACATTGAGCAAATGTTTATGTCCCCAGGCATGCAACTGCGAGTGCAATGTTCTATGTGTCTGATCAAAAAATGGCCACTGCAACGCTTGTTGCCATGAAGCGGAGGTTGTATGTGTTACAGCACTCACAATCAGTCTCCCTTGAAGACGGGTGTGCTTTTGGCGACAAAGGCGTTGTACGCGCGGTGAAAATCATTGGTCATCATGCAGATGGCCTGAGCCTGAGCTTCGGCCTCGATTGCCTCATCGATGCCCATATTCCACTCTTGCTTAAGCATTTTCTTTGTCATGCCGTTTGCAAAAGTGGGGCCACTGGCGAGCCCGACTGCGAATTGCTGTGCCTGTTCAAGCAAGACATCTGGTTCGCACAATCGATTAAAGAATCCCCATTGCTGGGCTTCATCGCCTTTTAAGGCACGACCAGTGAATAGGAGTTCACTGGCTCGCCCTTGCCCGATGGTTCGAGGCAGAAGGGTGCATGCCCCCATATCGCAGCCTGCGAGGCCGACGCGATTGAAGAGAAAGAAAGTTTTGCTGCGTGCTGTGCCGAAGCGCAGATCAGAACCTAACGCAAGCATGGCGCCTGCGCCTGCACTGACGCCATCAACTGCTGCGATGATAGGTTGTGGACATGCGCGCATGGCTTTGATCACATCACCGGTCATGCGCGTGAACGCAAGTAGGCCCGGCATATCGAATTTGGTGAGTGGGCCGATGATTTCATGTACATCACCGCCGGAACTGAAGTTCTCTCCAGCTCCGCTCAAGACGATGGCATCAACATCATCTGCGAGGCACATGGAGTTAAATAAGTCGCGAAGTTCTGCGTACGAGTCAAACGAGATGGGGTTCTTACGCTCTGGGCGATTCAGAGTGATGGTGGCGACACGATCTAGCCAAGAAAAATCAAAGTGTTGTGCTTTGTAGTCAAAGAGGGAAAGTCGATGACGTGGCAAAGAGTGAGGTTGTCCAGGTAGGTGCTTCATGAAGTGTCTTTGGTGAACGATGCGTGTTTAACCAACAGACTCGCCGCCATCAACGGCAATGGCTTGTCCGTTAATGCTTCGAGATTCGGCTTGGCAAAGCCAGAGAACACATGAAGCCACTTCTTCAGGGCGAATCATGCGTTGTTGGGGATTGCGACGCGTGAGTAAGCTAAATGCTTGTTGAGCCGTTTTGTCCGTATTTCGAACGATGTCCTCAATGGCCTGTGCGGCGATCGCTGTTTCTGTATAGCCTGGACAAACAGCATTTACGGTGATGTGATTTTTTGCCAGTTCAAGTGCGAGAGATCGCGTCAATCCAACGACGCCATGTTTTGCGGCTGTGTAGGCGCTGACGTGTGTGTAGCCTTGCAATCCAGAAGTGCTGGCGATATTAATGATCCGGGAGGGGGTGAGAGCTGACCCGGTTGTTCGAAGAGATGGAATTGCAGCGTGTATGCAATTGAACGTACCCGTGAGATTCACGGCTAGCATTTGGTTCCATAAATCAGGACTGGTTTGGTCAATGGAGCTGCTTTTTGCTTGGCCCGCGTTGTTAACAAGAACATGAATGGGGCCAATGGCTTGGATTGCTTCTGAAAGTCCTTTTTTCACTTGTTGCAAATCGGCGATATCCATCGACTGAACAAACTTGCGGCCATGTCCTGGTAGGTCGTTTGCCATTGCATGGAGTGCTTCTTTGTTTCTGCCCACTAAGGTCAAATTTGCATCAGCCGTTGCAAGTAGGTGTGCAATAGCGGCACCGATGCCGCGGGCGGCACCGGTGATGACGATGTGTTGATGGGATAAGTCAATAGATATCGTCATTTCTTTTGAGCGTTAGATTGAGTTGCTGCACGTTCAAAGTTAGCTTCGAGTTGACGCTTCGCGGAGAGGTAAGGCTTATGCCAAGCGATGTTGGTGTACCCAACACGAGCGGCCTCAGATAGCGTCCATGCAGGATTGGCCAAATGCGGGCGCGCAATGGCGCATAGATCTGCACGCCCTGCGGCGATGATGCTGTTGACGTGATCAGCTTCGCTGATGGCACCTACAGCGATGGTGGCGATTCCCGCTTCTTGGCGGATTTGATCTGCAAAGGGAGTTTGGAACATGCGACCATAGATAGGTTTTTCTTGCACGCTCACTTGTCCAGATGAGCAGTCAATCATGTCTGCGCCTGCTGCCTTAAAAGCCTTAGCGATTTCGACGGCATCAGTAGGTGTGATACCTCCATCAACCCAATCGTGAGCGGAAATGCGAATGCTCATAGGAAGGTGCTTAGGCCAAGCAGCGCGCATGGCCTTGAAAATCTCAAGAGGCCAACGCAAACGATTTTCTAGACAGCCCCCATACGCATCGGTGCGTTTATTCGTGAGCGGGGAAATGAAGGCAGAAAGTAGGTATCCATGTGCACAATGCAACTCAAGCCAGTCAAAGCCTGCGTTAGCTGCTCGGCATGTCGCTTGAACAAATTCATTCTTGATTTCTTCCAGACCTGCATGCGTGAGTGCGACGGGTGCAGTGCCGTTGGGCATATAGGGCTCAGTAGAAGCAGAGCACAAAGGCCAGTTGTGGTCTTCGAGAGGATGGTTAGCGCCTTTGCCTTCCCAAGGGCGGTTGGTGCTGCCCTTGGGTCCTGCGTGCCCGAGTTGAATACCAATCTTGGCATCACTGTTTTGATGTATCCAAGATACGATGCGGGTAAAGGCCTGTTGTTGGACGCCATTCCAAAGGCCGGGGCAATAGGGTGTGATGCGACCTTCTGGACATGGGGCCGTCATCTCAACCATTACCAGACCCGCACCGCCTAGTGCACGCGAGCCGAGGTGTACGAGGTGATAGTCACCAGGTATGCCATCAACCGCGGAATACTGCGCCATAGGGGAAACAACAACGCGATTCTTCAATGCTACGGAACGCACTTGGTATGGCGTGAACATTGGAGGGATTGGAGCATCGGTTTGTGCATTTGCTTTTTTTGCAAACCATGTCTCATAGTTCTCAAGCCACGTCTTGTCTCGTAGGCGTAAATTCTCATGACTGATACGTTGGCTTCGCGTGAGCATGGAGTACATGAATTGTTCGGGTTCGAATTGTTCGCAGTAACGAGCGTCACAAACCTCGAACCATTCCATGGCGTTCCATGCAGCATTTTGGAGGCGTAGAGTTTCAATTCGACGTGCCTCTTGATATGAGTTAAGCACGTTAGTGATTTGCGAGGCGTTGTGACCGTACTGATCAAATTGGCGGGTTAGCTCTATGGCATCTTCGAAGGCGAGTTTGGTTCCTGAACCAATGGCAAAGTGGGCTGTATGAACGGCATCACCCATTAAGACAACGTGGCTACCGTTCTGATTTTTTAACCACCACTGTTCGCAGACAACGCGTTGGAAATTCAACCAAGCTGAACCGCGAAGATGGCGAGCATTGGTCATCAAAGGGGCACCTTGCAATGATTCTGCGAAGAGTTTTTCGCAAAATGCGATGGACTCTGCTGAGTCAGCCTTGTCTAAACCGTGAGCGAGCCAAACATGCTCGGGACACTCCACAATGAATGTGGTGGTGTCGTTGTCGAACTTGTAGATGTGCGCTTGAAACCAGCCGTGTTCGGTTTTCTGAAAATCGAAAGTGAATGCGTCAAAAAGGCGATTAGTGCCGAGCCAGATATAGCGATTGGGGCGCGTGACGATGTCGGGCTTGAAGACATCAACGTGTAGATCACGGACTTTCGAATTGATGCCATCACTTGCGATGATGAGATCTGCGTCGGGGTAATCGTTATCCGAATTGGCTTCGGTCTCGAAAACCAATTTAACGCCCAGTTGTTCGCAACGTTTCTGCAAGATGTTGAGCAACTTCTTGCGACCAATGCCGACGAAGCCATGTCCGCTGGAGCGCAGGGTTTTGCCTTTGAATCGTAGCTCGATGTCATCCCAATGATTGAACGCGTGCTGAATCTCAGCCGCAGTCGTTGTGTCCCAGACACGCATGTTTTCCATCGTTGCATCTGAGAAAACGACACCCCAGCCGAAGGTGTCGTACGGGTGGTTTCGTTCGACCACGGTAATGTCGTGCTGCGGATGACGAAGCTTCATCAACAAACCGAAATACAAACCAGCAGGCCCGCCACCAAGACAGACAATATTCATAACATTTACCTCATAAAACTTTATGAGTAAATTATTAAATACTACTTATTGATTTGGATCTCTCGATAACCCGAGTTGTTTGATTGCCAAAAGATTACATGTCGGTGAGTTGCTGTTTGGGCTCGCGTAAATACCTAGAAAGTAGCATTGATTACGAATAGCGTATTTAAAAGCATTCGTTATGCTCTCTCTGGCTGTCTTTTTTGAACTCGTATTTGTTGATGAACATTGGGAGTTCTAAGAGAAAGTATTTTCAATCCACTTTTTGAGGAGAAGCATGACATGAAGAGATTTTGTTCAGCCTTAGTGGCAACAGGTTTGGTATTTCCTTTGGTTGCGTATGCAAATGAAGGGGGGGCAGTGCAGAGTGAGAACAACATCAAGTTCTATGGGTTTGTTCGATTTGATGGTACCCACGATTTTGGGAGCAGCAACACAGGTCTCGGGGGGGATTGGGCAAGCTTTCTCCAAACTCAGCCGTTAGATGGAGCGGCTGGTCCTGAAAAGCGTGGAGGCACCTACCTGACGGCGCGAACCTCAAGATTCGGTTTTGATGGCAAATTGGCAGGGGGGGCTGTTGGCTTCAAATTAGAAGGTGATTTCAACGGCACGACAGCGGAGGGAAGTCAGCCAGGGCGATATGCCAACAACGGGACAGGTTTACGGATTCGCCATGCTTATGTCGAGCTTCAAAATTGGTTGGTTGGACAGACATGGTCAAACTATGAAGACTTGGCTGGTTTGCCGGAGACGGTTCAGTTTAATCCTTCTTTAACTGCCGCCGCACCGAGGCAAGCGCAGGTCAGATACACGGTCAATCTTCCAGCCTCGCAGTTGAGCTTCGCAGTCGAAAACGGGGGGAGTTACACGAGAGGAGCTTCGGGCGCAGACTTTGATAAGGGGGTGGATGTCACAGCGCGCTGGAACAAGTCTGGTGATTGGGGACATGTCTCTGCACGTATGGCCTCTGTCGGTTACAACACCACGGATAACAGTGGCGTGACACATAGTGCGCGTGGTTACCAGGCTGGTTTGAGCGGATCCACGGTTGTTCCTACTGGTAAGTTTGTGTATGGGGCATTTACAGGTAATGGTGGTGGGCGTTACGCGTGGGGCTCTTTGTTCCAAGGGGCTGTGTTGACCAATAACGGAATCAGTCTTTTCAAATCGCACGGATCACACGTTGGGTACACGCATAACTGGTCAGGAACGCAACGCTCTAATTTGGCTTATTCGGTTGTGAACTTCACAAATAACCCTAACGCTATTGCAGATGAGAGCAACAAGAAGCTTTCACAAATGCATGTCAACTTAATTTCCAATGTGGCTAAAAATACAGAACTTGGCGTTGAGTATGCCTACGGAAAACGCACGTTGATGAATCCAACAGCTGCCAATTACGGAATAGAGAAGAGATTGAATGTTGCACTAACAACAATGTTCTGAAAGAACAGGCCTCCGGTTCGAAGGAGCCGTGGGCCTGTCAGTTCTATCATCCCAATAGACTTATCTGTCATCAATATACGGACCCTGGTCTCCTCTGCATGCGGGGAGTGTTTCAGAAGTTTTGGGGAATGCCAACCAGCCGCAAAACACGCTTTTTTCCAGACAAGTCCGAGAACTGTAGACAAAATACGTGCTATATTGGATTCAGAAATTCTAAAAGTTAACTAAAGAGCATACAATGCTGACATTTCCAAAAGTGAAAATCCCCGTACTCGTAATTTGGTTGGTGAGCGAATGTTTTGTAAACAATGCCATGGCCACGAACGCGACTGCTGACGTTATCTTTTCATTAGCAGTGACCGCTCCTGTCTGTAGAGTGGCGAACTCGAAGAGTACAGTTCAATTGCCCCCTGCATCGAATCCAGATCTGACTTTAAAAGATTACTTGGGTTCTAATGGCATTAGCATAGCTGGTGTTAACGCGGTCAATAGGGTCACAAGCCCATCTTTGCAGGTTACTACAACCGTTTCTTGTAGTTCACCAGCAACAATAATGAGAATTCTGGTGGCGCCGGCTGCTGGCTCGGATCTCTGGAATTCTAACTGGTTGGCTGCACAGCGCTTGGTAGACTCTTCAACGCCCGCTGTCCCATTCTTTGCAGGGCTAACCATGCTTGAATACGAGCAGGTGTCGGTGAATGGAATTAGCAAGCCTTGGAGCTATAGCGATTACGCTGGGAATTTGTCCCCTTACACGCAGGCGTTTCTTGCCGATAATCAAAGTGGGCCTGACTATATCGTGAATGTTACGTGGAGGCCCACTTTTTACAATGGAGTTCCTTCGGCCAAGGTCGGTAAGCCAGTGGGGGGGGCGTTTACAGGAACAGCAAGAGTCACGATTGATTATTAATAAGCATTACTGCCAATTTGAAAGAGCCGACACAAAGAAGGGTGTTGTCGAATGTGCTTTTAGCAATACAGCTTACACTGTTCTCTTTAGTTTTCTTCCAAAGAGCATTTGCTCGAGAGACGCTGCACGGTAGCGACACACTAGTCTACCTTAATGAATCCCTTGTGGGTATATATGAGATATGTGTTCATCCTGAAGATAAGACGCTGTATTTAGAAGGCTCATTTTTCGAGCGTGTAAGACTTCAGAAGCTATCTGACAATTTGATTTGTGACGGCCGCCCATTTTGGAAAACGAAAGTAAGAATGGAGAGGTTTGGCGGTCAGAATATGGTGAAAGCGCAAGTAACCCAGCTCGACTATGAGCGGACGCCGCAGGAAGGGGCATCCATACCCTATGAATCGTCTCTGGTTCCCGTTGGTCCTCCAATGAGCTTGTTTGCCTTACAGCATGAAACAGGATTTTGGTTTGAGCAAACGAAGATGACTAGCATGACTCTGGGATTGAGTGGAAAAAGATATTCACCTTTTGGTCTGTTTATGGTAGATGGGTATGCATCCGCAGTAAATGGACAGTTTCAGGGATATTTGCGAGATGCAAGCTGGAGGCGGAATTTTCCAGAAAAGAGTGTCTCGGCGAGGTTCGGACTAAATATAATCAACAACATTGGAGTTTCGACAACATTGTATGGATTAGTATTGGAGTCTGACAGAACTAATCGTCCTTTGAATGAGGTTAGATCGATGCAAGGATTTGCAGATGTTCCTGGCAGGATTCAAATTCGTGTCAAGGGGGTTCTGATAAAAGAAGTCCCAATTTCTGCGGGTCATTTTAACTTACCGCTCTCGGAGCTTACGTCTGGCTCTTCTGGTAATGGCCAATATGCAATAACACTGGTTGATGATTCGGGACGTGAAGTTAGGTCGTGGAATGAATTTATGCCGATAACTCCACGATTGTTAGCTAGCGGCGAAGCGGATTGGAAGGTCTTTCTAGGGAAGATAAGAAATAATGCGGACGTTAATAAGCTTACCCTATCTGGGCTGGACAATATTGGAACAGGATTTCTCTATCGATATGGGATTAATAAATACCTAACAAGTGAGCTCACGACAACAATAGGGAAATCTTCTCATGGGGGTGGACTTGCTCTTGACTTTATTCCCACACCATGGCTAGCAATAAGTAGTGGTGAGGGGCGGTTCTTGGGGGTTAATTCTAACAAGCCCAAGAGAAGCACATATTGGGGTGTCGATCTACATACAGACCGCGTGAGTTGGTATAGCGGTTATACGCAGCAGAGTTGCTCAATATCTAACTCATCCATTGGAGGTGAGAACGTATGCAAGAATCTCAGACATAGTCTTCAGTTTCAGGCTGGTAGGATTGGTCGTTTGTCATTTCTGACATCATCGTCAATCGACTCGCGCCCTGTGTCTTCTAGTATTGGATTTAATTGGAGTTTGGGGTCCCTAAGACGGTGGGATATCTCTATATATGGAACAAAGCAGCGTACAGAAAATGATAAGTCATTAGTGTTCGGGTTAATGGTTACGATTCCCTTAGATGGGGCCCATCTATTGAGTAGTATTAACATGAATGGTACGGATAATCATAGTAGGACGGATTCTCTTTCTACATCCTATACACGTGCCATTAGTAATGAGATGCAATATTCAATGGGGGCGGATGTCATACAACAGCCCTTCAAGGAGTCTAAGGCAAGCTTCAGTGGTTCTGCAAATTATCGTCCATGGTATGGGGTCTATCAAGCAAATGTACGGGTTAGAAATGACGGAAGTTATTCCATGGGTATGAATGAGACTGGTGGCCTGGTCATGTTGAACAGTCATGTTGTTCCGACTCGAACTGTTGAAAGTGGGGTTGCAGTTTTTCGTCTGAGTGGACTGAGTAACAAGACTGTAGAAGACAATAATGGCAATATAAAGTCTGTGACTGATCATGATGGGTATGCAGCTGTCTCGGCGTACGGGCCAGGTGTAACCCCACTCTTAAAGGTCGCTGCTGAGGAGCTTCCAACTAATATTAAATTGCCTAGTTTACTAGTCGGGAGAAATCCAGATACGTGGACTGCAACATATTGGGAGCCCGAGGTTAGAAACGTAAGACAAGGTTGGTTAAGGTTGATCTATAAAAGTGGAGATGCTGTTCCAATTGGATCTGTTCTCAACATTGGTGATCCGGCATATGTCCTCGAGAATGGTGAAGTTTACGTTGAGGACTTGCCGCACGAGGTTACTTCGGTTTCTGTAACTACACCTGGAGACCGATCAAGATGTCTAATTCAATTGCCATTCGGCATAGAGTTGAAGACGCAATACAGCGCCAGAGTACCTACATTGCTATGCTATTAGGGAAGTGCCCATGACTATTCGGGAAGTAATAACTCTTTAGGAATATATAAAATGTTTTGGAAGCATCAAGTTGCTGGGTTAATGTTGTGTAGTTTTTGTTCCGTATGCCCGGCCTTGGGGATTGATAAGGTCTTTGGCGAACTCGATGTTGCAAGAGGCTTCAAAAGTGTGACTGCGTTCTCTGTATTTAATGATCGCAACCAAGAAATCTTCGTTACAAGCAAAGGCCTTTCGTGGGATATGGATAGATCTGGACAGATCACAACCGCACCTAGTAATGACTTGGAGATTTTTCCACCAGCATTGAGAGTCATGCCGGGTGATAGCGCCACGTTCAAAATAAGATATATTGGTAATTCAATGGAAGGAGAGGGTCAATATCGTGTTATGTTCAATGAGGTGTTAATCCCAGAGCATAAGAAGGCGAACGATAAACTTGAGAATATTAAAACCGGTGGTTCGAACGTTGGTATTGGAATATCTATTACAGTTCCTGTTTATGTATCCGATCTTTCTAAGCAGGAGAGAATCTTTGAGGGAGTCACTGCTTCATATAAGCAGAACGGGAGGAAGCTTAGTTTACTAGTTAAGAATGTGGGAGGGCATCATATTAGTATACGTGAGTGCAGTGTGAATGGTACGCCCATGCCGGAATTGGGCATCGTATTGTCGCATCATGATAGATTATTCGTCCTTGAGACGACGGATACTGTGTCTAGTGTTGTATTAAAGCTGGCTTATCGTGATAAAACAAAGGACGTTAGTGCCCTGAGAGAGTGAATACGTTGACAATGCTTAGTTATCAGAAAATCTTCGCTTTGGGACAATTGGAGCACTCGAGCGTTCTCTTCTTCCTCGTGGTAAACATCCTATTTGCTCCAAGTGTGGCTGTAGCATTGTGTGTAATGGAAACACCAACAAGTCTGATTCGTGCAAGCACATCATTAGTAAGCGGGGGAAATAATCGGGTCGAGTTGAAAGGTATATTAATGAATACGAGTATTTCGTTTAGATGTGATAAGGATACTGATTATATATTAGCCATTGTCCAAAATGAAAGCGCCTCTACGAATAACACATTGACTTTGTATGGACCCGGTTCAGATAAGATCTCAGTTTCACCAAGGGTCAAGACTGTAAATAGTAAGGTTGTTAACATGTACTTCAGAGAAATGGTTGGGGGTGTTTATGCAGGAAGGGCCGTTGCAGGAGAGCCTAACCGCGTGCAAATTGAGTTTGAACCCAGTCAAATCAATCTTCAAGATAAAACATTAAAAGGTAATGGACTTTTCAATGGTCGCGCACAGTTTCTTATTCAGTATTAGGCGTTAGAAGTGGCCTTATGAGTTGACCTGCACCCCGTCAGCTGTACCAAGTTAATGACAGTAAGCCCGCAAGTTCCGGAGTGTTGCGAATACAAAAAGCACACGATTTACCGATGAACAAACCATCGGACTCTTGAAACAAGTTGATTTAGGCATATTCCATCAAGGAACTTTGTCGAATCGGCGGCTTCAGAGCTGGGCGCCGTCGCAAGAGGGGGCAAGTACTCATTGTTTAACATACGATACCGAACATACATGGTTCCCGCCCCAAGCGAGGGTCGAACTTACGAACCCTCGTTCTCCGATGAGTTATTTAATTGGAGGCAGATGTTTTCTTCGCATACCAAACAAAATACACAACGCTAAGGAAGATCAAAGCAGGGATACCAAAGACCAATGTCATTTGGAATTCCTTAGTAAATGCGGTGGTTACCATGATGGCCAGCATGAGCGCTCCACCCAAGAATGTCAGGTATGGAAATCCAGGCATGCGAAAGGGCAAAGCTTGTAAGTTTTTATTGCCCCACTTCGTTCGGAAGAAGAAATGAGTGACAAAGATCATGAACCATGTAAACAGGGCCCCAAACATTGAGACGGCCATCATGAGGGTGAAAGATTGCTCTGGAGCAACGACACTTAGAACGGTTGCCAGTGCTATGCCGCCAGTTGAGAGCAGTAACCCTAGTATTGGGATACCACGTTTGTTAAGCCGCCCGAACTGTTTGGGCGCATAACCTGCACAAGACAAACTAAACATCATTCGTGTAGTGATGTAGAGCTGGCTATTCATTGCGGAAAGTGCAGCGATAAGGACAACGAAATTCACTACACCTGATGCGCCAGAAATGTTGACCGCGGTCATGACTTTGACAAATGGACTCTCTTCATGGCCGGCTTGCGTCCATGGGACGATGGCAAGCATGAGAGCCATTGTGAGTAGATAAAAAAGAGCCAAGCGGATGAGTGTTGAGCGAACTGCGCTCTTGATGGCTTTTTCTGGCTCGTGTGCTTCGCCAGCTGCTACTGCAATCATCTCGATCCCGAGGTAGCCGAATATCGAGACGATGACTGCTATCCACATTCCCCATAACCCTTGTGGGAAGAAGCCTCCGTGCTCGGTGTAGTGATTAAATCCAGGAACGACGTCACCAATTTTTGTAGTGGGGCCAAAGACAACATACGAACCAATCAGGATGAATGCAACGATGGCAACAATCTTGATCACAGAAAACCAGTATTCAACGAGCCCAAAAATATTGACGCTGAACGCATTGATAAGCACTAAGGCAAGAGAGAAAGATGAAATCCAGAACCAACTCGGTATATCTGGGTACCAGAACTTCATGTAAATGCCAATGGCCGTTACTTCAGTTCCAACGGCTAAGACATTGCATGCCCAGTATGCATAGCGAACCATGAACCCTGCCCACGGACCCATGTAGTGTTCTGCGTAAGCACCAAAAGATCCTGAGGTAGGGTGAACAATGGTCATCTCTGCGAGGCACCCCATCAGTATCAAGGCGATGAGCGCGCCAACAGCGTAACTGAGGATCACGCTTGGACCGGCAAAACCAATCGCCAATCCACTTCCTAAGAACAAGCCGGTGCCGATTGCACCTCCGATTGCAATCATGCCCATTTGCCCTGCGCTCAGGACTTTCTTGAGCCCTTGCTCTTGCTCGACGATTTGCTGGAAGCTATCCATAGATTTGCTCATGCAGTCTCACTCCTTGAGGTTTTATTGCTAAACGATGGCGACAGCTCGGTCCTGTGGACCGGTGCGCGTCGCAGTAGGCACTTGTTGTGCAGAAGAACTCCGAACGGGCATGACCGAAGGCTAACTCGATAAATAACCCATTAGACTCATTATTGTTTCGTTTAGTAAATAATACAAACTAATAAGCAGGGGTGTTTACCCTAGTCTTTGAACAAACTTTGAATGGGGAAGTAATGCAAGTTGTTGTTTTGGGTGGAGGGGTCATAGGTGTATGTACTGCGTATTACCTTGCGAGAGAAGGTGTTGATGTCATCGTACTGGAGGCGGGGCCAGACGTCGCTACGGGGACGAGTTACGCAAATGCAGGGCAGATCTCACCTGGATATTCCACGCCATGGGCAGCACCAGGCATGTCTTTGAAGGCGTTGAAGTGGATGTTTCAAAAGCATGCGCCACTGAGTGCTAGGTGGGATGGCAGTTTGTTTCAATTGCGTTGGATGTTGCAATGGATTTCAAATTGCAACGAGTCGAGTTACGCGCGTAACAAAGAACGAATGATGCGCATTTCGGAATACAGCAGGGATTGTTTGCAACAACTCAGAGCAGAAACGGGGATTTCATATGAACACAGATGTGCGGGAACATTACAACTTTTCCGTGAGCAGGCTCAGGTGGATGCTGCACAAAAAGACATCCGTGTTTTGCATGAGTGTGGAGTTTCATTCGAGCTTTTGGATCGAGATGGAGTGATTAGGGCTGAACCAGGGCTTGAAGGAGCGAGCGCACTGATTGCTGGTGGGTTGAGATTGCCCAAAGACGAAACGGGAGATTGCCGTTTGTTTACGCATGAGCTTTCTACGATGGCACGAGCGTTGGGAGTTCGCTTCCAGTTTGGTATGAAGGTCGAGAAGTTGTTGAATGCAGGAAACAAGATTACAGGTGTTCAGTATGAAAAAGGCGGAAAGCGCGGCGTGTTGTCCGCTGATGGTTACGTGATGGCAATGGGGGTGGACTCTCGACAAGCTCTATTGGATATTGGGGTAGATGTACCTGTTTATCCCGTGAAGGGATACTCACTGACGATGCCTGTGTTGGATCCTTCTAGTTCACCGATTTCTACTGTTTTAGATGAAACATACAAGGTTGCGATTACACGTTTTGATCGGCGGATTCGTGTTGGTGGGATGGCCGAGTTGAAAGGTGTAGACCGTACGTTGCCAAGGCAACGCCGCGAAACGTTAGAGATGGTGGTCAAACAGTTATTTCCTGGTGGGGATTTGTCGAAGGCAGAATTTTGGACGGGGTTGCGCCCGATGACTCCGGATGGTCCCCCGATTGTGGGGGAAACGTTCTTTCAGAACCTCTATTTGAATATCGGGCATGGAACGCTGGGCTGGACGATGGCCTGTGGTTCAGGTCGGTATGTGAAGGATTTGCTTCTGGGAAGGGAGACGCAAATCAGACAAGAGGGATTATCGATGCGACGTTATAGCCGCAATGTGATCTGAATCTAAAGGGAGACAAAGAAATGACGCGACCAAGCCAAGCATTGATAGACCTAAATGCGCTCTTGAGCAATTACAAGAAATTGCGAACGTTTCATGGCGGAAAGGCATTTGCTGTTTTGAAAGCGAATGCATATGGTCATGGGGCTGTGCGATGCGCGAGAAAGTTAGAAATGGATGCAGATGCATTTGCTGTTGCATTTCTGGAAGAAGGGCTCGAGTTGAGAGAGGCAGGTATCCAAAAGCCCATACTCTTGTTGGAGGGCGTTTTTGACGTTAAGGAGTTGCGCAAAGCGGCCAATCATGGTTTTTGGGTTGTTGTAAGTCGACATGAACAATTGGAGATGATTGAGCAATGCTCTAGTGCAATGCGTGGACTTAATGTGTGGCTCAAGCTTGAGACGGGGATGAATCGCTTGGGGCTGGATGGTTCTTTGGCGTGTGAATATATAGCGCGACTGTGCGCGACCAAGGCGGTAGCAAAAGTGAGTTTCATGACACATCTTGCTTGTGCAGATGTTGAAGGGGATGACTTTTCAACCAAGCAAATTGAAAAACTAATGAATGCGACGAGGGGGCTCGATTGTGAGTTGAGCTTTTGCAATTCTGCGGGAGTTTTAAGCGCAAAAGGCCCACCTTCAGATTGGGCCAGATTAGGAATTGCAATGTATGGCGTTAATCCTGTGCCAGGTAGTTCGTTTTCTCTAGAGCCAGTAATGGAGTTGAAAAGCCAAATCTTTGATGTGAAGAATGTCAAAGCAGGGGAAGGTGTCGGATATGGTTGCACCGTCCGAGTTAGTAGAGACTCTAGAGTAGGTATTGTGGCTTTGGGTTATGCAGATGGCTATCCAAGGAATGCGATGGGGTGTTCGGTGTTGGTTGATGGGCGGCTCACGAAAACATTGGGCGTGATATCAATGGATATGCTCGCTGTTGACATTACCGATCTCGAGAACTCAGGTCAGGGTAGCCAAGTTGAGTTGTGGGGGAAACACATTCGTGTTGCAGAAGTTGCGCAATACGCTCGAACAATTCCGTACGAGCTGCTTTGCAACGTTAAGAGGGCGAGCTTCTTGTCGATATAAACATAGTATCGGGCGTGCTAACTTCAGCAAGATGCAGAAGACTACTCTTTATAACTTAGCGCCCAGAGACTGCTTGTTGCTTGTGAGATCAATGCCCAGCGCCAAGTACATCGCCCTAGCTTTGAATTGGATGTAATCCAAGTAAACAATGGAGTACAGCACGAGGAGACCGCCAACACCTAGACAAATTTGTGTTTTCACTGATTGAAAATCGGCAACATTGCGCGCCACGACCGACATGCCATTCACGATAGCGGTCGCTTCAATGAACGCATCGCGCTAGCCGCGTGAATTGGGATCATGAAGTCGTGCGCAACGGCCGTATCAATAGAGACGTTCGTCCGGAAAAATAGGCAAGCACTCCTGAAGCTAACTTGGCAGGGTCCGCGGAGACGAAGTCACGCATGTACGTGTGCGTCTATCTCAATTTGTCGCCACAACAGTGGGGCGGAGCAACGCGGCGCATCCACTTAACATGGACACGTAATGAAAGCGCTGTGATGCAGTTTCTAACAAGGAAGAAGCTTTGATTTAGAAACGAACTCCAAGAGCAAGACTTAAACCTCGCGTTGACTCAGAGTTTGGGCCTCTTCCATACATCATGTAATCAATTTGCCCGTAGTAATCTTTTGTGAATTGCATTTGCATGCCAAAACCGTACGCCACGTTTGAGACAGCCCCGCCTGCCGAGCCTCCAAGCAGAGCGCGATTGAACCCTATGCGACCGAAGAGTTCAACATCTTCTGCTACGGAGGTATGAGGCTTCAAGAATACGCCGCCCATGGTGGCTGTTACTTCTTCGTCCTTGTTGACTGTTGTGGCTGCCATGCCTTCCAGTGCCCAGTTTTCATTGATATCCATGCCAATGGTGATGCGAGACAGCTTTGGCCTAACCTTTGATGCGTCAGGGAATTTGACGATTAAAGGCAAGTGTGCAATCTCTCCATAAAAGACGGGAGAAGTTTCTTGCTGTTCGTCTTGGGCGAGAACGCTGTGGGCCGAAAGCGTAGAAATAATCAAAAAATAGAACTTCAATTTCATGAGCGCCCCTGCCTTGTGTCGTAAGTCCGATAGATCTTTTCTAGATTGTCAAAATTGTACAGCAAATATATACAAATTGTTTTAAAAGTAGTAATAGAATACTCTATATTTGTTGAACACCTTATTTGTGAGAACTATTAGGTGCGTTTCTATGAAGGAGGTTCCTTATGTTTTCTTGTGGTTCTTGTTTCCATCCTCGTAAAGATCGAGGGTTTCTTAGTTTGCTTCTTTCATTTTTGATGTTAGCAATGCTTAGCGCATGCGGAGGCGGAGGAGGGGCTAGTGGTGGGTTTGAGAATAGAACTTATCCTGTTGGTGGGAGCATCTCTGGTTTGGACGCGGGCGACCAAGTTGTTTTGTTGCTCAACGGAAAGGATCCGTTGACTGTTGCGGCTGATGGCAGCATCACATTCCCAAGTCATATTGCGTATAACGAGCGTTTTAACGTGACTGTTGGGACGCAACCAAGGGGGAAAATCTGCTCTGTGGCCGACAACTCAGGCAGTGGAGTAGTTGTGACAGCAGCCGTAAAGAACTTACGAATTGTTTGTTCGGTAGCAAAATTCACCGTTGGGGGTAACGTGTCTGGTTTAGCCAGTGGTCAGACGGTGGTGTTGGAAAACAACGGGGCAGATTCTTTGTCTGTTCAAGGGAATGGTGATTTTGTTTTTGATACACCAATTGCGTTCAACAGTAGTTACAACGTTACAGTTACTGGTCAACCCGCTGGGCAGATGTGTTCAGTCGCAAACAATTCAGGTTTTGGCGCTGGTGTGACGGCTAATGTGCGTGGCGTCAATATTGTTTGCTCCACTAACAACTACACCGTAGGTGGCAGTGTGTCTGGTTTGGCTGGCGCCCAGTCGGTGATCTTGCAAAATAACGGGGCAGATTTTCTGATTGTTCCGGCGAATGGTGATTTTGTTTTTGATACACCGATTGCGTTCAACGGTAGTTATAACGTCATTGTTGCCGCCCAACCTACTGGGCAGGTGTGTTCAGTCGCAAACAACTCTGGTAGTGGTGCCGGTGTAACGGCCAATGTGACCAGTGTGAGTATCATTTGCGCAAATGCTCCGGCAAGTACCTACACTATTAGTGGAAGCATTATTGGACTTCAAGCCGGAGCGCAGGTCACGCTGAATAACAACAGCACAGACCCGCTTACCGTTTTAGGTAGCGGCAACGGTAGTGCAGCAGTGAGTTTCACATTTTCTACAAGTGTTGCCAGTGGTGCAAGCTACGCCGTGACGGTTGGGACGCAACCTAAGGGCTTCAAATGGTGCTCTGTTACAGCTAACCCTAGCAGTGGTTCGGTGACAAGTAATGTCACGAATGTGGCTATCTCTTGTGTTGAATCAGCAGCGAGGGCAAGTACGCTTTCCAGCACGGCATCTGCCAACCCAGCTCCTACAGGTGTTGCCGTGGATACGCAAGGTAATGTGTATGTTGCCCAATGGCGAGATGATTCTGGAAGCGACCCCAATATTGTTCCTA
>Ga0228700_1000685_pt1 | contig 27535 bp, 34 predicted proteins | sample McNCre317_Aug_MG_FD_178019 | JGI IMG/M metagenome (GOLD analysis project Ga0228700, IMG submission 178019) | Freshwater microbial communities from McNutts Creek, Athens, Georgia, United States - 3-17_Aug_MG | ecosystem: Environmental > Aquatic > Freshwater > Creek | place: USA: Georgia...
ACCTCGACGGCACGGGGCAATCCAAGCTGTCGACTGGCATTGGTTTTTTTGACCACATGCTGGATCAAATCGCGCGTCACGGCCTGATCGACCTCGACATCCAAGCCAAAGGTGATTTGCACATCGACGGTCACCACACCGTGGAAGACGTGGGCATCACCTTGGGCCAAGCCTTTGCCAAAGCCGTGGGCGACAAAAAAGGCATCCGCCGTTACGGCCACGCCTATGTGCCACTGGACGAGGCCTTGAGCCGCGTGGTGGTTGATTTTTCGGGCCGTCCTGGCTTGGTCATGCATGTGCCGTTCAAGGCCGGCATGATCGGTGAGTTCGACAGCCAGTTGGCGTTTGAATTTTTCCAAGGCTTTGTGAACCACGCGCTCGTGACCTTGCACATTGACAACTTGCGCGGCGAAAACGCCCACCACCAAGCCGAGACCGTGTTCAAAGCCTTCGCCCGTGCCTTGCGTGCTGCGTTGGAGCTGGACCCACGTTCGGCCGGCGTGATCCCCTCCACCAAGGGTAGTTTGTGAAGGCTGCACGCGCATGAACAACAAAGTGGCCGTCGTCGATTACGGCATGGGCAATCTGCGCTCCGTGGCGCAGGCGGTGATGCACGCCGCCTCGGTGGTGGACCATGCCGAGGTGGTGGTGACCTCAGACCCCCAAGTGGTGCGTGACGCCCACCGCGTGGTCTTGCCTGGCCAAGGCGCCATGCCGGACTGCATGCGTGAATTGCGCGAGTCAGGTTTGCTGGAAGCCGTGCTGGATGCTGCTGAGAAAAAACCGTTGTTCGGTGTGTGTGTGGGCATGCAAATGATGCTCGACCACAGCGCCGAAGGCGACACACCGGGCTTGGGGTTGATTCCTGGCGAGGTGGTCAAGTTTGATTTGGCCGGTCGCCTGCAAGCCGATGGCAGTCGCTTCAAAGTGCCGCAGATGGGTTGGAACCAAGTGCAGCCGACGCAACCGCACTTCATGTGGACGGGTGTGCCTTCGGAGCAGGGCGGCAGCTATTTCTATTTTGTGCATAGTTTCTATGCGCAACCTCAAAATCCGGCGCACAGTGCGGCACAAACCGACTATGGTGGCTTATTTACATGTGCTATCGCCCGCGACAATATTTTTGCGACACAATTTCACCCGGAAAAAAGTGCGGAACATGGCTTGGCCCTGTACCGCAACTTTCTGCACTGGAACCCTTGAACCTTTATCGCCATCATGTATTTAATTCCTGCCATTGACCTCAAAGACGGACATTGCGTGCGCCTCAAGCAAGGTGACATGGACCAATCCACCACCTTCGGCGAAGACCCGGCGCAAATGGCGCTCAACTGGGTGGCTAAAGGCGCGCGTCGTTTGCACCTGGTGGATTTGAACGGCGCCTTCGCTGGCACGCCCCAAAACAAGGCCGCGATCAAGGCCATCTTGAAAGCCGTGGGCCACGACATTCCTGTGCAGCTGGGGGGTGGCATTCGCGACTTGGACACGATTGAAAAATACATCGATGCGGGTTTGCAATACGTCATCATCGGCACTGCCGCGGTGAAGAACCCCGGCTTTTTGCGCGATGCTTGCAGCGCTTTCGGGGGGCACATCATCGTCGGCTTGGATGCCAAAGACGGCAAGGTGGCCACCGATGGTTGGAGCAAGCTCACCGGTCACGAAGTGGCCGATCTGGGCAAGAAGTTTGAAGACTACGGCGTGGAATCCATCATCTACACCGACATTGGTCGCGACGGTATGCTCAGTGGCATCAACATCGAGGCGACGGTCAAGCTGGCGCAAGCGGTGAGCATTCCCATCATTGCCTCGGGCGGTTTGTCCAATATGGCCGACATTGAGCAGCTGTGCGCCGTGGAAGACGAAGGCGTGGCGGGTGTGATTTGTGGCCGTGCCATTTACAGCGGCGATTTGGATTTCGAGAAGGCCCAAGCCCGCGCTGACGAACTCAATGGTTAATGCTGCGATTGCGGGCCAACAGGCATGCCAGCGCTTGACGCTGCCGTGCGGCGACACCGTCTTGGTGGCCTTGCAAGGTGCACACGTGTTGTCGTGGGTCAGCCAAGGCCGTGAACGTTTGTTTTTGAGCGCCAACAACCTGTGGGATGGACACTCGGCCATTCGCGGCGGCGTGCCGGTGTGCTTTCCCCAGTTCAACCAACGCGGCACTTTGCCCAAGCATGGTTTTGCACGCAACATGAATTGGACGGTTGGCGAGGCAGTGGTCAACGGTGATGCCGCCCACATCGACTTCACGCTCAGCGCCCATGCCGACACCTTGGCCATGTGGCCACACGCTTTTGTGGTTCAGTTGCGCGTGGCGCTGGTGCCTGGGCAGCTGACATTGACACTCACGGTGCGCAACACCGACACAGACCATGACTTGCAGTTCACGGGGGCCTTGCACACCTATTTGGCGGTAGACGATATCGACCTGACCGAGTTGCGAGGCTTGGGCGGCAGTCCGGAGTGGGATGCTGTGGCAGATGTGCACGGTGTCGCCGACGAGGTGCTGTACTTCGAAGGTGAGTTTGACCGTGTTTACACGCGTGGCGCGCGCACGGCGGGCCAGGCCTTGGCGTTGCAAGACGGAACCACCACGTTGCAGATTGAACAAAGCCCCTCATGGGCCGAGTCGGTCGTGTGGAACCCCGGCGAACACAAGAGTGCAACGCTGGTTGACATGCCGCCTGATGGTTTTGCGCGCATGCTGTGCGTGGAAGCGGCGCAGGTGTTGGAGCCTATCTCTATCCCCGCTGGTGGCCAATGGTTGGGCTGGCAGCGTTTGACTGTTTCTTGAAGAACTTTTTGGACCTTTATGCTCGCTAAGCGCATCATTCCTTGCCTTGACGTGACCGGCGGTCGCGTGGTCAAAGGTGTCAATTTCGTCGAGTTGCGCGATGCGGGTGACCCGGTGGAAATCGCGGCACGCTACAACGACCAGGGTGCGGACGAGCTGACCTTTTTGGACATCACTGCCACCAGCGACGCACGTGATGTGATTCTTCACATCATCGAAGCCGTGGCCAGTCAAGTGTTCATTCCTCTCACCGTGGGCGGTGGCGTACGCACGGTTGATGATGTGCGTCGCATGCTCAACGCGGGCGCTGACAAAGTGAGCTTCAACTCTGCTGCCATCGCCAACCCGCAAGTGATTCGCGATGCATCGGCCAAGTACGGCGCGCAGTGCATTGTGGTGGCGATTGACGCCAAGCGTCGCACCGCTGAAGAAGAGTTGCGCATGGGGAGCAACGGTGTGCCCATGGGGCCGGGTTGGGACGTGTTCAGCCACGGTGGCCGCAAAAACGTAGGGCTTGATGCCGTGGCCTGGGCCACCCAAATGGCCGAACACGGCGCCGGCGAAATTTTGCTCACCAGCATGGACCGTGACGGTACCAAGAGCGGCTTTGACCTGGCACTGACCCGTGCCGTGGCCGATGCGGTGGCGGTGCCTGTGATCGCTTCGGGCGGCGTGGGCAACCTCGACCACTTGGCCGATGGCGTGCAACAAGGTGGCGCCGACGCGGTGCTGGCTGCCAGCATCTTCCACTATGGTGAGTACACCGTGCAGCAGGCCAAAGCGCGCATGCGAGAGCGCGGCATACCTGTGCGTTTGTGATCCCTTTTCTTGAAAAGAACTGACATGACCTCAACTTGGCTGGACGCGATCCAATGGGACGACAAGGGCCTGGTGCCTGTGATCGCCCAAGAGAAAGACAGCGGTGATGTGCTGATGTTTGCGTGGATGAACCGTGAGGCTTTGCAAAAAACAGCTGAGTTGAAACGTGCGGTGTATTTCAGCCGCTCACGCAACAAGCTGTGGTTCAAGGGCGAGGAGTCGGGCCATGTGCAAACCGTGCACGACATTCGCATCGACTGTGACAGCGATGTGGTGTTGCTCAAGGTGACGCAAGAAGGTCATACACCTGGCATTGCCTGTCATACTGGGCGACACAGCTGTTTTTACCAACGCTTGGATGGCAGTCAATGGCAGGCCTGCGAGCCTGTGCTCAAAGACCCTGAATCGATTTACAAGTGAACTTTCAAAAGCGAACGACATGAGTTCTCTCGACACCCTGCAACGTCTGGCTGACGTGATTGAAAGCCGCAAGCCCGCCAACGGTGGCGACCCTGAGAAAAGCTACGTCTCGCGTTTGCTGCACAAAGGACCCGATGCGTTCTTGAAAAAAATTGGCGAAGAAGCCACCGAAACCGTGATGGCCGCCAAAGACATTGACCATGGTGCAGACCCGGCCAAGCTGGTTTACGAAGTGGCCGATTTGTGGTTTCACAGCATGATTGCGTTGTCGCACTATGGTTTGACGCCTGCCGATGTGGTCAACGAACTGGCTCGGCGCGAAGGGTTGAGTGGTTTGGAAGAGAAGGCCTTGCGCAAGGCGCAAGCCCGTGAGCAATCTGGTGAATAAGCAGGCATGGTTATGAACGACGCGAACTGTATTTTTTGCAAAATCATTGCGGGACAGATCCCTTCACGCAAGGTGTATGAAGACGATGAAATCTTTGCATTTCACGACATCAACCCTTGGGCGCCGGTGCACTTTTTGATCATTCCCAAACTGCATATTCCATCGATGGCGCATGTGCAGCCCGAACACGAAGGCCTGCTGGGTCGCATGATGTTGTTGGCACCTAAATTGGCTTTGCAAGAGGGGGCACGCCCTTATCCGGAAGGCGGCTTTCGCATCGTGACCAACACGGGTGCAGAAGGCGGCCAAGAAGTTCATCATTTGCATTGGCACGTCATGGGCGGTCCTCGTCCGTGGTTGCGTGGCTGATTAGAATTCCCTCGTATCTAAGGAGAGTCATATGGGTTCGTTTTCAATTTGGCATTGGCTGATCGTGTTGTTGATCGTCATCATGGTCTTTGGCACCAAGAAGCTCAAAAATATTGGCTCTGATCTGGGTGGCGCTGTCAAAGGCTTCAAGGACGGCATGAAAGATGGTTCAGCCACAGAAGAAAAGCCTGCCGAGACCACCAAGGTCAACGCAGTGGCTGGCGACAAAACCACCATCGACGTTGAAGCCAAGCAAAAGTCTTGATTCATACCTGATCGTTTGTTGTGATTGATCTTGGCATTTCCAAAATTGCGCTGATTGGCGCCGTGGCGTTGATCGTCATCGGCCCCGAGAAGTTGCCTGGCGTGGCACGCACCATTGGCACGCTGATTGGCAAAGCGCAACGCTACGTTGCCGATGTGAAGGCCGAGGTCAACCGCTCCATGGAGCTCGATGAGCTCAAAAAAATGAAAGACACGATGGAGAGTGCCGCCCGCGATGTCGAGCAGTCGGTGCACACCGCGAGTCAAGATTTTGAAAAAGACTGGGCCAGCACAACCGCTGGCTTGTCGGATGACGACACCTTCGCCAAGAGTGTGCTGCAGGCTTCCATGCCGCAATACCAACACCCGGGTAAAAATTGGCGCATCAAACGCGGCACCACGCCGCATTGGTACAAAGCACGCCAAGGTGTTCGCACCAAGGCACTGTCGAGTTCTGCCCGTGTGGCGCGGTTTCGCCCAGCTGTGAAACGTTCTGCCGATGTCTGATTCAAATTCTCCCGATGAGCTGGCAGGTACCGAACAACCGTTTGTTCAACACCTGATTGAGTTGCGTGATCGATTGGTCAAGGCGACCATCGGCGTTGCAATTGCTGCGGCCGTACTGGCGATTTTTCCAGGACCTGCTGAGTTGTACGACTTGTTGGCCGCCCCCTTGGTGGCGCAGTTGCCTGCGGGCGCGACCTTGATTGCCACCTCGGTCATCTCGCCCTTTTTGGTGCCTTTGAAGATTTTGCTGATGGCCGCGTTCTTGTTGGCCTTGCCTGTGGTCTTGTACCAAGTGTGGGCGTTTGTGGCCCCGGGTTTGTATTCGCACGAGAAGAAGTTGGTTTTGCCTTTGGTGATCTCAAGCACCGTGTTGTTTTTCATGGGTGTGGCGTTTTGCTACTTCTTTGTGTTTGGTCAGGTCTTCAAATTCATTCAGAGCTTTGCCCCCAAAAGCATCACGGCTGCGCCTGACATTGAGGCGTATTTGAGCTTTGTGCTGACCATGTTCATTGCGTTTGGCATGGCCTTTGAAGTGCCGATTGTGGTGATTGTGTTGGCGCGCATGAACGTGGTGTCGATCCAAAAACTCAAAGACTTTCGTTCGTACTTCATCGTGTTGGCATTCATCATTGCCGCGATCATCACGCCGCCTGATGTGGTCTCGCAACTGGCCTTGGCGATTCCCATGTGCTTGCTCTACGAAGTCGGTATTTGGGCTGCGCAGCTCTTTATCAAACACACACAAGCCCCGGACGCTGACGCGTCTTAAACGCCGCGAAAGCATCCAATGAAACGTCACTGGTTGTTGTTCTCTCAAGTGGTCACCGTGCTGGTGGCCATGTGGTTTGTGGTCGCTACCTTGAAGCCTGAATGGGTGAACCGACGTGCGAGCTTGGCGGGGGTGACCTTGTTGGAGGCCGCGCCTGGCACACCTGGCGCCGTGATGCCCGGCAGTTTGAGCCCTGCAGCCAAGCGCGCTGCGCCTGCGGTGGTGAGCATTGCCACGACGCAAGCCAAAGCCGCCAATCCGCAGCAAAACGACCCTTGGTTTCGTTTCTTTTATGGCGATCGCGACGATGAGGGCCCGCAAATGGGCTTGGGCAGTGGCGTGATCGTGAGCCCTGAGGGCTACATCTTGACCAACAACCATGTGGTGGATGGTGCCGATGAAATTGAAGTCACCTTGAGTGACAGCCGTCGCGCGATTGCCAAAGTCATTGGCACCGATCCAGACACCGATTTGGCGATTTTGCACATCACCCTCGACCGTTTGCCGGTCATTGCCTTGGGCAATTCGGACTCGGTGCAAGTGGGTGACCGGGTGTTGGCGATTGGCAATCCATTTGGTGTGGGACAAACCGTGACCAGCGGCATTGTGTCGGCCTTGGGGCGCAACCAGCTGGGCATCAACACTTTCGAAAACTTCATCCAAACCGATGCCGCCATCAACCCTGGCAACTCAGGCGGCGCTTTGGTGGATGTGAATGGCAATTTGTTGGGCATCAACACGGCGATTTACTCGCGTTCGGGCGGCAATTTGGGCATTGGCTTTGCCATTCCTGTGGCTACGGCGCGGCAAGTGTTAGAGGGCATCGTGCGTGACGGTCAAGTCACGCGAGGCTGGGTGGGTGTGGAGCCTTTGGAATTGACGCCTGAACTCGCCGAGACCTTTGGTTTGAAACAAACCCAAGGCGTGTTGATCACGGGTGTGTTGCAAAACGGCCCCGCCTATAAAGCTGGTTTAAAGCCGGGCGATGTGCTGGTGCGGGTGGCTGGGCATGAGGTGTCGAGCGTGGGTGAATTGCTCACCCACATTGCGGCGCTCACCCCGGGTGTGAGTGCCAAGCTGGAGGTGATGCGTCGCAACCAAGCCATGACGCTGGATGTCACACCCGCGCAACGACCCAAAACGAAAGAGGCCCCACGATGAGCCACTACGTGCTGCGCCAAACGCTGCTGGCTGCTTGCGATGAACTGTTGCAGCCTCAGCGTTTCAAAGACTATGGCCCCAATGGCCTGCAGGTAGAAGGGCGCGATCGCATCTCGCACATCGTTTCAGGGGTGACGGCCAGCCGTGCGCTGATTGAGGCCGCGATAGACGTCAAAGCCGACGCTATTTTTGTGCACCATGGTTTGTTTTGGCGTGGTCAAGATGGCACGGTGACCGGTTGGATGAAGCAGCGTTTGCAGTTGCTGTTGGCGCATGACATCAATTTGCTTGCTTACCACCTGCCTTTGGATGCGCACCCACAGTGGGGTAACAACGCACAACTTGGTTTGCGCTTAGGGCTGGTGGCAGATCGCAACTTCGGTGAGCAAGATTTAGGTTTGTCTGGCATGCGTGCGGATGGTCAAACCTTTGCCAGTGCTGACACCTTGGCCCACAGCGTGGCCAAAGCCTTGGGCCGTGCACCGGTGGTGGCCCTGGGTGACGAACGTGAAATTCGCCGTGTGGCATGGTGCACTGGTGGTGCGCAAAGTTATTTTGAAGCGGCCATTGCGGCGGGTGCCGATGCCTTCATCACGGGTGAGATTTCGGAGCCTCAGGCCCATTTGGCCCGCGAAACGGGTGTTGCCTTTTTGGCCTGTGGCCATCACGCCACTGAACGCTACGGTGCGCCTGCGGTGGCCACCCATGTGGCGGCGCAATTGGGTGTGACACACCAGTTCATTGAGATTGACAACCCGGCGTGAGCATGGCGAATTCTTTGCTTCCAATGGCCATCACGCTCGGTGATGTAGCGGGCATTGGTCCAGAGATCGTTGTCAAAGCGTTCCGTGATTCACCAGCACAAATGCACAACTGCGTGGTGGTGGGAGATGTAGCTGCCATGCAGCGTGCGGTCGATCTATTGGCCCGCGTTCAGCCTCAGGCACCTCGGGTTCAGGTGCTGCCTGTGACGCAACTGAGCGAATTGCCTCGCATGCGTGCAGCAGGTGACATGCCCGTGTTGCAAGTGTCCCAAGCGCTCAGTGCTGCACAGCTGCCCGCTTGGGGGCAAATCAGCGCGGTTGCTGGGCAGTTGGCCGCCGACGCTGTGGTGTGGGCGGCCCATGCTGCGTTGCGAGGGGAGGTGGCGTCTGTGGTGACTGCGCCTTTGCACAAAGAGGCCTTGGCCGCTGCGGGTGTGCCTTTTCCAGGGCATACCGAAATGCTGCAAGCCTGTGCGGCCTTGCACCTGGGTGTGGCGGTGGACGATTTGCCTGTGCGCATGATGTTGGCCAATCCCGAGCTGCGCACGGTGTTGGTCAGCATCCATGTGTCTTTGCGCGATGCGATTGAGGCGGTGACGATTGAGAATGTGTTGCAAACCCTGCGTATCACGCATCAGGCGCAGTTGGCCGCAACAGGACGCGCGCCCCACATGGGGGTGGCAGGTCTGAACCCCCATGCGGGTGAAGGCGGTTTGATGGGGCGCGAAGAGCTCGACATCATCATTCCTGCTGTGCAGCAAGCGCGCGCGGAAGGCCTGTGGGTGAGTGGTCCGTTGGCGCCCGACACCATCTTCATGCGCGCCCGCGCCAAGAACGGCGCGCCTGGCGAGTTTGACGTGGTGATTGCCATGTACCACGACCAAGGCTTGATCCCTGTGAAGTACCTGGGCGTGGAGCAGGGCGTCAACGTCACCTTAGGTCTACCCTTGGTGCGTACCAGTCCAGATCACGGGACGGCGTTTGATTTGGCTGGGACTGGACGCGCTGACCCAGCCAGTTTGTTGGCCGCCTTGCAGACGGCGCGTCAATTGCGTCCGTAGGCCATTCGCGTTTATTTTTGCAAGCTGTTGCGAATGTCGCGCAACAACAAAATTTCTTCAGAGATGGCGGGTGGGGTAGGCGGTGCTTCGGTGGTTTTGAGTTTGTTGATTTGCTTGATCATCACAAAAATGATGAAGGCAAGGATGATGAAGTTGACGCACACCGTGATGAAACTGCCGTAGGCCAAGACGGGGACACCGGCTTTGCGCAAGGCATCCAAGGTCTGCGCTGTGCCTTCTGGTGCAGCCCCTAGCACCAAGAAGAGATTGGAGAAGTCAACGCGTCCCACGAGCCCCGAAATGATGGGCATGATCAGGTCGTTGACGGCTGATTCAACAATCTTGCCGAAGGCTGCGCCAATGATGACACCGACGGCCAAGTCGACCACATTGCCTTTGAGTGCAAAAGTTTTGAATTCTTTGAGCATGAGATTTCCTTATTTACTTTTTAAGTATTCAAAATATTACCAAATCGTTCTCAACGATCCGATGGGCGTGTTCAAAAAATACCTTTCAGCGGTCAGCTACAATTTGTGGCTAACCCAACCAGTGACAATTGTTTGAGGACTTCCATGAGTGACACCCCAGTAGACACCAGTAAACGCACGTGGCTCATCGCCTCGACTTGCGCTGGTGCAGTTGGCGGCGCGGCAGTTGCCGTGCCTTTTGTGAGTACGTTTCAACCCTCCGAAAAGGCGAAAGCCGCCGGTGCTGCGGTCGAAGTCGATATTTCTGCCCTGAAACCCGGCGAAAAAATGACCGTCGAGTGGCGCGGTAAGCCTGTTTGGGTCGTCAAGCGCACGCCCGAGCAACTTGAGGCGCTCAACAAAACAGAGGGCCAGCTCGCTGACCCCAAGTCAGAGCGCAAGCCTTCTGAATTGACGCCTGAGTACGCGCGCAATCAAGCGCGTTCCATCAAACCTGAAGTGTTTGTGGCCGTGGGCATTTGTACCCACTTGGGCTGCTCGCCTTCAGACAAATTCCAAATGGGTGCGCAACCTTCCTTGCCAGACGATTGGCAAGGCGGCTTCTTGTGCCCATGCCATGGCTCAACCTTCGACATGGCAGGCCGTGTGTTCAAGAACAAACCCGCACCAGACAATCTGGAAATCCCGCCACACATGTACCTGTCCGACACCAAGTTGCTCATTGGTGAAGACAAGAAAGCCTGATAGGACACACCATGGCTGAATTTAAAGAAATCTCTCCCAACGCCAGCACTGGCGAAAAATTGCTCAACTGGGTGGACAACCGTTTCCCAGCCTCAAAGCTCTACAAAGAGCATTTGTCCGAGTACTACGCACCCAAGAACTTCAACTTCTGGTACTTCTTTGGCTCTTTGGCGCTGTTGGTGCTGGTGATCCAAATCGTGACCGGTATTTTCTTGGTCATGCACTACAAGCCGGATGCCACGTTGGCGTTCGCCTCGGTGGAATACATCATGCGCGATGTGCCGTGGGGTTGGTTGATTCGCTACATGCACTCGACCGGCGCTTCTGCGTTCTTCATCGTCGTGTATTTGCACATGTACCGTGGTTTGATTTACGGTTCTTACCGCAAGCCACGTGAGTTGGTGTGGATTTTTGGCTGCGCCATCTTCTTGTGCTTGATGGCTGAAGCCTTCATGGGTTACTTGTTGCCTTGGGGTCAGATGTCCTACTGGGGCGCGCAAGTGATCGTGAACTTGTTTGCTGCTGTGCCTTTTGTCGGCCCTGACTTGGCTTTGCTGATTCGCGGCGACTATGTGGTGAGCGATGCGACCTTGAACCGTTTCTTCAGCTTCCACGTGATTGCTGTGCCACTCGTCCTGTTGGGCTTGGTGGTGGCGCACATCATTGCGTTGCATGAAGTGGGTTCGAACAACCCCGATGGCGTGGAAATCAAAGGTCCGAACGCGCCCAAAGATGCCCATGGCCATCCTTTGGACGGTATTCCTTTCCACCCCTACTACAGCGTGCACGACATCATGGGCGTGAGCGGCTTCTTGTTGGTGTTCAGCGCGATCATTTTCTTCGCGCCTGAATTCGGTGGTTATTTCCTCGAATACAACAACTTCATCCCTGCGGATCCGTTGAAGACACCGTTGCACATCGCGCCTGTCTGGTATTTCACGCCTTTCTATTCGATGTTGCGTGCCATCACCAGTGAGATGATGTATGCCTTGATTGCTTGCGTTTTGGCTGGTGCCTTCTTCGGTGCAACCCGTGCCAACTTGGCCAACATCTTCAAAGGTGCCATCGTGGGTGCTGCCGTCGTGGTGTCCTTGCTCATGCTCTCCATCGACGCCAAGTTCTGGGGTGTGGTGGTGATGGGTGGTGCCGTGGTGATCTTGTTCTTCTTGCCTTGGTTAGACCATTGCGAAGTCAAGTCAATCCGCTACCGTCCTGATTGGCACAAGTACATGTACGGCGTGTTCGTCGTCAACTTTGTGGTCTTGGCCTACCTGGGTGTGCAGCCACCATCGCCCATCGGCGAGCGTGTGTCGCAAGTCGGTACCTTGTTCTACTTTGGCTTCTTCTTGTTGATGCCTTGGTGGAGTCGCATTGGCCAAACCAAGCCGGTGCCTGACCGCGTGACGTTTACGCCTCACTGAGATTCACGGAGCACATAACCATGAAAAAAATTATTCTCAGCTTGGCGCTTGCCCTCGGTCTGGTGGCCGGTGCACAGGCTTCGGGTGGCGACACCATCGCTTGGGACAAAGCGCCCAACAAAACCAATGATTTGGCGGCTTTGCAAAACGGCGCCAAGATTTTTGTCAACCACTGCTTGAACTGCCACTCGGCGGCTTTCATGCGTTACAACCGTTTGACAGACATCGGTTTGACAACGCAACAGATCAAGGACAACCTGTTGTTCACCACTGAAAAAGTGGGTGACACCATGAAGGCCAATATTGATCCCAAGCAAGCCAAAGAATGGTTTGGTGCTAACCCACCCGATCTGACCGTGATCGCACGTTCACGTGCGGGCCATGGCGGCACCGGTGCAGATTACCTCTACACCTACATGCGTTCGTTCTACCGTGACGAAACCAAGGCCACAGGATGGAACAACTTGGTATTCCCGAACGTGGGCATGCCCCACGTGTTGTGGCAATTGCAGGGCGTGCGTCGTCCGGTTTACGACACGCACGAAGAGCATGGCCATCAGGTTCAGGTCTTCAAAGGCTGGGAGCAAGTTACGCCAGGAACTATGTCGGCTTTGGAATACGACCAAGCCATGGGTGACCTCGTTGGTTACTTGCAATGGATGGGCGAGCCTGCACAAAATACCCGTGTTCGCATTGGTGTGTGGGTCTTGTTGTTCTTGACTTGCTTTATGGTGATCGCTTGGCGCTTGAATGCGTCGTTCTGGAAAGACGTCAAGTAATTGATCCACATCGATGATGGGCCCGTCCCATCATCACCTCACGGAGTGACAGGTCAGCCTGTCACTCTTTTTGATTTTTAGGAGCCGCCCATCATGATGGTGCTTTATTCGGGAACCACGTGTCCCTTCTCTCATCGCTGCCGTTTTGTCTTGTTTGAAAAAGGCATGGACTTTGAAATCCGCGATGTAGATCTTTACAACAAACCCGAAGACATCAATGTGATGAACCCGTACGGCCAGGTGCCTATCCTGGTCGAGCGCGATTTGATTTTGTATGAATCCAACATCATCAACGAATACATTGATGAGCGTTTTCCACATCCCCAGCTCATGCCCGGTGATCCTGTGGACCGCGCACGTGTTCGTTTGTTCTTGTTGAATTTCGAAAAAGAGTTGTTCACGCATGTGACCACTTTGGAATCTCGCGTGACCAAGGCCAACGACAAAGCGCTCGAAAAAGCGCGTTCACACATCCGTGACCGTTTGACGCAATTGGCCCCTGTGTTCTTGAAAAACAAGTACATGCTGGGTGACAACTTCTCCATGTTGGACGTGGCGATTGCACCCTTGCTGTGGCGTTTGGATCACTACGGCATTGAGTTGTCTAAGAACGCCGCACCATTGCTGAAGTATGCAGAACGCATCTTTTCGCGTCCTGCCTACATTGAAGCGTTGACGCCTTCTGAGAAAGTCATGCGCAAGTAATTCGTATGCTCAACGCTCCAGACGCTTCTTCAACACGGCCGTACCTGATTCGTGCTTTGCACGAGTGGTGTACCGACAACGGCTTCACGCCCTATGTGGCCGTGTTGGTGGACGAGTCCGTGCAGGTGCCGATGGAGTATGTGAAGAATGGTGAAATCGTTTTGAATGTGAGTTACGACGCCACGGGGGGCATGACCTTGGGCAATGAGTTCATTGAATTCAAAGCCCGTTTCGGCGGCGTGCCGCGTGAAATCATTGTGCCTGTCAGTCGTGTGCTGGCCATTTACGCCCGTGAGAATGGTCAAGGTATGGCCTTCCCGATGCCTGTTGCAGGTAAGTCGGAGGCGTCGGTGGCAGCGACTCCAACGGTTGCTGCGACAACCCGTCCCTCGCTCAGCGCTGTCGAGAGCTCACATGAGGCTCACGATTCAGATGATGAGCCGCCCCATCCGACACCACAAAATGGTCGACCGACGCTCACGCGTGTGAAATGAGTGGTTTCTTCGCATAGAATATTGCACATGCCGCTTTAGCTCAGTTGGTAGAGCACCCGCCTTGTAAGCGGTAGGTCGTCAGTTCGAATCCGACAAGCGGCACCACCTAAAAGCCCTCTGTGCGCAAGCCCAGCGGGCTTTTTCTTTAGCTGTTTGACTTCACCTTGACCCGTATGGTGTTGACGTTCCAGCCTTTTGTGCGCAGATGTGCGCACAAAGCCGGCAAGGTTTGGCGCAACTTGGCAGCCACCGCGCTGTTGGGGACCAACAAGCACCAGGTGTCGTCTTCCACCGAACCCGATTGCACCAAGGCGCGCAAGGAAACCGGCAGCAGCGGGGCAATTGCTTTCAATCGGTTTTGTGTGTCGCGTGCGATGGCCGACAACTGCGACAGGGTGGGCGCCGCGTCCACCACCTGCTCCAAGGTTTGGGATTTGCCGCGCACAAAGCTCTTGGATTTTGGAGGTTGGCTGTATCCGAGCGCACGATAAGCAGCGAGCGTGTCAGGATGCGGCGTAGAACGGGTGGCCATGCCCAATTATGGGGCTGCTGACGGTTAAAATTCGCCCCTTCATCAAAGCCTTTTCAAAGGATTTTGCGGCGCTCTTTTTTCTTGAAGAGAGAGGTCGTCGCAGCGCTCGCATGGCTCTCAATTTTCTGACTCAAATTTTTGGCAGCCGCAATGACCGGTTGCTCAAGCAATATCGCAAAACAGTGGCGCAGATCAATGCGCTGGAACCTGCGCTGGAAAAGCTCAGCGACGACACGTTGCGGGCTAAAACCGATGAATTTAAACAACGTGTGGCACAAGGTGAAACCTTAGATGCCTTGTTGCCTGAAGCCTACGCCGTGGTACGTGAAGCTTCTAAACGTGTCATGAAAATGCGCCACTTCGATGTGCAATTGGTGGGCGGCATTGCCTTGCACCAAGGCAAGATTGCGGAAATGCGCACAGGCGAAGGCAAAACCCTCACCGCCACGCTGCCCGTGTACCTCAATGCCCTGTCGGGCCAAGGCGTCCACGTGGTCACGGTCAACGATTATTTGGCCAGTCGTGATGCGCAGTGGATGGCGCGTTTGTACAACTTCTTGGGTCTGTCGGTCGGCATCAACTTGCCGCACATGCCACGCGAAGAAAAGCAAGCCGCCTACCGTGCCGACATCACCTACGGCACCAACAACGAATACGGTTTCGATTACTTGCGTGACAACATGGTCTACGAGCCTGCAGACCGGGTGCAGCGCACGTTGAATTACGCCATCGTGGACGAAGTCGACTCGATTTTGATTGACGAAGCACGCACACCGCTCATCATCAGCGGCCAAGCCGAAGATCACACCGACTTGTATATCGCCATCAACAAAGTCGTGCCTTTGCTGACGCGCCAAATTGGTGAAGAAGACCCACGCACAGGCGAGGGCATCATCACACCCGGGGACTTCACGGTCGATGAAAAATCACACCAGGTGTTCATGACCGAGCAGGGACATGAGAACGCAGAACGCATCTTGACGTCGCAAGGCTTGTTGGCAGAAGGCGCGTCTTTGTATGACCCATCCAACATCAGCCTCATGCACCATCTGTATGCGGCTTTGCGTGCCAACCATCTCTACCACCGTGATCAACATTACGTGATCCAAAACGGTGAAGTGGTGATCGTGGATGAGTTCACGGGACGTTTGATGGCCGGTCGTCGCTGGAGCGATGGCTTGCACCAGGCGGTCGAAGCCAAAGAGGGCGTGCAGATCCAAGCCGAAAACCAAACCCTGGCATCGATCACGTTTCAAAACTATTTCCGTTTGTATGGCAAGCTCGGTGGCATGACCGGGACGGCAGACACCGAAGCCTATGAGTTCCAAGAAATTTACGGTCTTGAAACCTTGGTGGTGCCACCCAACCGCATCAGCCGTCGCGACGACCAACTCGACCGCGTGTACAAAACCACGGCTGAAAAATACAAGGCCGCGATTGACGACATCCGTGAATGCTACGAGCGCGGCCAGCCCGTGCTGGTGGGAACAACGTCGATTGAAAACTCTGAATTGATCGCGAGCATGTTGGAGCAGGCCAAGCTGCCGCACCAAGTGCTCAACGCCAAACAACACGCTCGCGAAGCCGATATCGTGGCCCAGGCTGGGCGCGCCAAGATGATCACCATTGCCACCAACATGGCCGGTCGCGGTACCGACATTGTGTTGGGTGGCAACGTTGAAAAAGCGATTGCCGAAGTCGAGGCCAATGACGCCTTGGATGCGGCGACCAAGCAGCAACAGATCGATGCCTTGCGTGTGCAATGGACCAAAGACCATGAGCAAGTCAAAGCCCTAGGCGGCTTGCGCATCATTGCCACCGAGCGTCATGAGTCGCGCCGTATTGACAACCAATTGCGTGGCCGCTCGGGCCGCCAAGGCGATCCAGGTTCATCGCGTTTTTACCTGAGCTTGGACGATGCGCTGATGCGCATCTTTGCGGGCGACCGTGTCAAAGCCATCATGGATCGCTTGAAAATGCCCGAGGGCGAAGCCATTGAAGCGGGCATCGTCACACGCAGCATCGAAAGTGCGCAACGCAAGGTCGAGGCCCGCAACTTTGACATTCGCAAGCAATTGCTCGAATACGACGACGTGTCCAATGACCAACGCCGTGTGATTTACCAGCAGCGCAACGACATCTTGGATGCTTCCGATTTGACCGCTCAAATCGCTGGTTTGCGTGAAGGCACATTTGTTGATTTGGTGCGCCACCATGTGCCCGAAGAATCGGTTGAAGAGCAATGGGACATTGCCGGTTTGCAACGCACCTTGTCGCAAGAGTGGTTGATTGATTTGCCCTTGAGCGAGATCGTCGAAAAAGCCTCAGCCATCACCGATGAAGAAATTTTGGAGCAAGTGATTGCTGCGGCGCATGCCGCCTTCCAAGCCAAACTCGACCGCGTTGGTTTGGAGCAATTCACGCCTTTCATGCGCGTGGTCTTGCTGCAAAACATCGACAGCCATTGGCGCGAGCATTTGGCGGCGTTGGATTATTTGCGCCAAGGCATTCACTTGCGGGGCTATGCACAGAAACAACCCAAGCAAGAGTACAAGCGTGAAGCGTTTGAGTTGTTCGGTCAATTGTTGGATTTGGTGAAAAACGAAGTCACCCGCATCTTGATGACGGTCAAGATCGAATCCAACGAGCAAATCGAACAAGCCGCACAAGCGCTCGAAGACCAAGCCGAAAACCTGCACAACGTCACCTACACCGCACCCGATGAATCAGGTGTCGCCCAGTCGGTGACCGACCCCGACACCGTGGTGGCACAAATGCCCCCTGTGGGGCGCAACGAACCCTGCCCATGCGGCAGCGGTAAAAAATTCAAGTTCTGTCACGGTCAATTGACTTAAGCGCCATGTCTGTTCATCTCCATCCTCCTCGCGTCGACGATTTGCATCCCATTGCGGGTGTGCGTATTGGTGTCACCCAAGCGGGCATCCGCAAAGCCGATCGCAAAGACCTCACCGTCGTACTGATTGATGCCGGTGCATCGGTCAGCGGCGTGTTCACGCAAAACCGTTTTTGTGCCGCACCCGTGCAAGTGTGTCGCGAGCATTTGAATGCATCGCAAGGTATACGGGCCATGGTGGTCAATACGGGCAATGCCAATGCGGGCACCGGTGAAGATGGGCTGCAACGTGCGCGTGCTACCTGTGTGGCCGTCGCCCAAGCTCTGAACATTCAACCCAATCAGGTGTTGCCGTTTTCAACCGGTGTGATCATGGAGCCTCTGCCCCATGAGCGCATCATCGCGGGCCTGCCCGCGGCCATTGCGGCCGCGGGTCAAGCGCCCAGTGCCCAACAGTGGGCAGATGCGGCCGAAGGCATCATGACTACGGACACGGTGCCTAAAGCCGCCAGCGCGCAAGTGCAAATTGGAGGCGCGACTGTCAGCATTACCGGCATCAGCAAAGGCGCTGGCATGATTCGTCCCAATATGGCGACCATGCTGGGCTATATCGCCACCGATGCATGCATTGCCCCGGCCTTGATGAAGGAGCTGTCGCTGGCCTTGGCCGAAGGGTCATTCAACCGGGTCACGGTCGATGGCGACACCTCCACCAACGACTCGTTTGTGGTGATTGCCACCCACAAGACCTCCCATGCACCGATCACCAGCTTGAACAGTGCTGAAGGTCAGGCTTTGTTCCAAGCCATGTTGCAGGTGGCACGTCAGCTCGCGCAAGCCATCGTGCGTGACGGTGAAGGCGCCACCAAGTTCATCACCATCCAAGTCGAAGGTGGTCGTGATGGCGCTGAGTGCCGTCAAGTGGCTTACGCGATTGCGCATTCCCCGTTGGTGAAAACAGCGTTCTTCGCCAGTGATCCCAACTTGGGCCGCATCTTGGCGGCCGTGGGCTATGCGGGCATCACCGACTTGGACCAAACCGGCATTGACCTGTATTTGGACGATGTGCATGTGGCCGTTCAGGGTGGGCGTCATCCAGCATACCGTGAGGAAGACGGCCAGCGCGTGATGAAGCAATCCGAAATCACCGTGCGTGTGGTCTTGGGCCGTGGCACGGCCAGCGACACGGTGTGGACCTGTGATTTAAGCCACGACTACGTGAGCATCAACGCCGATTACCGCAGCTGATGACTGATTTGACACACCCCCTAGAGCGCTTGGTGCAACGCGCCGAACTGTTGATGGCGCGTATTGAGGCAGCTTTGCCGCAACCCCTGTCGGCACCCGATTGGAATGCCAGCATTGCGTTTCGCTACCGCAAGCGCAGCAATGGTCGCGGCGGCTTGGAGCCTGTGCGCCATGTGGCGAGTTTGGGTTTGAATGACCTGCAAGAAATTGACGGACAAAAAGAAAAAATCCAGCGCAATACCGAACAATTTGTGAATGGCTTGCCTGCGAACAATGTGCTCCTGACGGGCGCGCGCGGGACGGGAAAATCGTCGCTCATCAAAGCTTGTCTGAACGAATATGCACCCCGTGGTTTGCGTTTGATCGAAGTTGACAAAGACGACCTGACGGATTTGCCCGACATCATTGAGATGGTGTCCGATCGACCCGAAAAGTTCATGATCTTTTGCGACGACCTGAGTTTTGAAGACGGCGAACCAGGCTACAAAGCACTCAAGTCCATCTTGGATGGCTCGGTGGCGGCCGCAACGCCGAATGTGCTGATTTACGCTACGAGTAACCGCCGTCACCTGCTGCCTGAGTACATGAAAGAAAACCTCACCTACACCCACACCGAGGACGGTGAGGTGCATCCCGGTGAGGGCGTGGAAGAAAAAATTTCTCTCTCCGAGCGCTTTGGCTTGTGGGTGAGTTTTTATCCTTTCAGCCAAGACGAATACCTGACCATCGTGGCGCAATGGTTGGCATCTTTTGGCGTCAGTGCTGCGGCCATTGATGCCGCCAAGCCCGAGGCTTTGATTTGGGCCTTGGAGCGTGGCTCACGCAGCGGTCGCGTGGGCTATCAATTCGCGCGTGATTACGCGGGCAAGCACGCCGCTGGGCATTGAGCTTCCCATGTCTGACACCATCGTGCGCGTCGTCGATGCCGATCAGCCGCGTTCAGCAGATCGCAGCTTGGTGCAAGTGGCGGTGGGCGTGCTGATTCGTCCCGATGGTGCCTTCTTGCTGACCAGTCGTCCGGCGGGCAAAGCCTATGCAGGCTACTGGGAGTTTCCGGGTGGCAAGCTCGAAGCCGGAGAGTCGGTGGCGCAAGCGTTGCGCCGCGAATTGCAAGAAGAAATCGGCATCACGATCCAAGACTGCATCGCGTGGAAGACCGAGCAAGTTGACTATCCCCATGCCTTGGTGCAGCTGAATTTTTGCAAAGTCACCCAATGGCAGGGTGAATTGCAAATGCGCGAGGCGCAGTCGTTTGCTTGGCAGCAGCTGCCGGTGACGGTGGTGCCTGTGTTACCCGGCACGGTACCTGTGTTGGCTTGGTTTGCCGCCGAGCGTGGCTTCACACTCCCTACACATCAGGCGTGATGCCTGCTTATTGCAGCGGTGTGTTTTCGAAATCGGCGTCGTCTTGCGGCGTTTGATCGGGCAAGCGGTGTTCTTCGTTGGCCCAAGCGCCTAAGTCGATATTGCGGCAGCGCTCGCCGCAAAAAGGTCGATACACATTGCGTGCTTCGTAGCGGCTGGGGCCGCCACACTGGGGGCACGGGACGATGCGCACCTCAGCCATGGCTCACACGCACAAAGCCATTTCAAAAGGCACATCGTCTGTGCTGTGCTGCAGTCGGCCATCGCCATCTTGGCGCATCATGCGCACCCAAATCATCAAGCGGTTGCCGCTGATTTCTGGAATGAAACCCAAGGCTGGGTCAATCGCCACGCGCATCAATTGAAACTTGCCTTGTGCGAGCGACTGCTGAAACTGACCACCCATGGCCATCATTTTTTGTGTGGTGCCGGTGTCGCGCATCAAAGAGAGCAACAGGTTGACCGAAGCATTCATGGGTTGAAACACTTCGGCCCAACGCAAGATGTCACTGCGGCGCACATCGGCACTTTGTTGTTGCCACGCATGGTAGGCTGGTAAATCAAAGCAGCAGGTGCCGCCAGGAATCGCAACACGGTTGCGCAAAGCGGTGAGCCATTCGTTGTCGGTGATGTTTTGGCCGATCTTGCCGATGGTGCCGTTGAGGCCTTCAAAGCATCGGTCCAACTGTCCCAGAAACTGTTCCAGCGCCACCTCAGACACCGAGGGGTTGCCACGCAAGGCATTGAACTGCTGCTTATGGCGTTCCAAATCTTTGAGGATGTCCGATTTGAGGTCGGTTCGGCCGCCGGCTTCGACCAGCTCAAACAGCGTGGTGAGCGCAAAGTGGTTGTCGACAGGGTGATTGCGCGAAGTCAGTTCTTCAAAACGCTGGAACAAATGCTCCAGGCGCAAGTAAGTGCGCACGCGTTCATTGAAGGGATGTTCGTACAGAATCACGAAAAAAAACGAATGAGTCGAAACCGTTTATAACAATTGTGATCATAACCGCTTCGACCGCCCTTTAGCGAGGCTTAAGCGCGATTCAGAGGTAAAGCGAACACTTGGGCGCGCAGCTCGTCCAAGGACAGCTTGTCGTTGAGGATCACCCAGTCCGCCGCCGCCAGCCGCTGCGCGCGACTCGCTTGCGCAGCAATGATGGTTTCAATCGTGTCTCGAGGCAAGCCGTTGCGGGCGATCACGCGTTGAATTTGGGTTTCAACCAAGCAGTCCACCACCAACACCACATCGACTTGGGTGCGCCAGCGACCCGATTCGACCAGCAGCGGGACATCAAACACCAAGGTTGTGTGGCCTGCGGATTCGGCGTGCTGCGCCTGGGCTTGTGTTTCGTGTGCCACCAGGGGATGGATGATGGCTTCGAGCTGTTTTTTGGCCGAGGGGTGGGCAAACACATGCGCGCGCATGCGGTCACGGTCCAGGGCACCTTGCGGGTCAATGAATTCAGCACCAAAGGCCTGGGCGATTTGAGGCATGGCCAGTCCGTGCGGTGCAGTGACGCTGCGCGCGATGGCATCGGCATCGATCACGGCCGCGCCACGCTCCGCGAGGAGTTTGCCAACGGTACTTTTGCCGCTGCCAATGCCACCCGTCAGGCCGATTCGAAGTGCAGGTGTAGGAGGATGTGACATGGGCTCAAGTCTATGCAAAAAACGACAGCACCCTTTCGCTGCCCACCCACGCCATCACGGCACCGGCCAAGGCCAAAAAGGGCCCAAATGGCAAGTACCCATCGGGACGCAATTGACCGCGCCAGAGGAGGAGTAACCCCACCAGGGCACCGCCCGTGCTGGCTAGCATGATCAAGGGAATCAACGCCAAGGGTCCCAACCAGGCGCCCAAAGCGGCGAGGAGTTTGAAATCTCCCGCCCCCATGCCCTCTTTGCCTTTGAAGTACGCAAAGACGGTGGCCACGCTCCAAAGCGATGCGTAGCCTGCCACAGCGCCCCACACCGCCTGTGTGAGCGGCAAGGTGACCCAAGCGTTGGCACTGGCGATCAAGCCTAGCCATAACAAGGGCTGGGTGAGGGCATCGGGCAACAAGGTGGTTTGGCTGTCGATGATGGCCAAAGCAAGCAGGCTGGAAAAGAACAAAGCCCAGGACAGACCTTCCAAGCTGAGGCCCCATTGCCATGCGCACACCACCCACAGCAAACCTGTGGCCAGTTCAACCAGCGGGTAAGTCCAGCCAATGGCTTGGCCGCAAACACCACAACGCCCACGCAAGCCGATGAAACTCAGCACGGGGATGTTGTGCCAAACTTTCAAAGGCGTTTGACAGTGCGGGCAGTGGGAGGCTGGACAGCACACATCAAAGCGTGAGGCCTGCGGGTCTTGTGCTTCATGCGCCGCCATCACCATGCGTGGCAAACGGTAGATCAAGACGTTGGTGAAGCTGCCCCACACCAGTCCCACGCCGAAAGCCAGTAACAGGTCGAGGCTCATACAACTTGCCCGAGTTGAAAAATAGGCAAATACAAGGCCATCACCATGCCGCCAATGAGCACGCCCAACACGACCATGATGAACGGTTCGAGCAAGGTGGCCATGCGCGCCACTGTGGTTTCGACATCGCGTTCGTAATGAAGTGCTGTTTTGTCCAGCATGTGTTCGAGCGCGCCAGACTCTTCGCCGATCGCGCACATTTGGACCACCAAAGGCTCAAACAGGTCTTCTTGTTGCTGGATGGCTTGTGCCAAAGAAAGGCCACGCATGAGCTGCGTTTGAATCGATTGGGTGGCACGGGCGTAGCGCAGATTGCCCGTGACGCCTTGAACGGCCTCCAAGGCGTCCGTGAGTGTGAGGCCGGCGGCAAACAAGGTGGCCAGGGTTCTGGTCCAGCGCGCGAGGCAGGCGTGGCGAATCAGGTGGCCTGCCACCGGGAGACGTAGCAGGGCGGCATCGCGCCAGTACTGCCAGCGCAGATGTTGACGGCTGTAGCGATGCGCGGCCCAACCCAAGCCCACCAAAGCCAACAGCACCCACCAGCCACCCGCTTGCCAGGTCTCGCTCAAAGCAATCACGCCACGGGTGAGTGCGGGCAACTCTGCCCCAAAAGACGCGAAGATGGTTTGAAAAGCAGGCACCACGAAAGACAACAACAAAGCCATAACGACCAAGGCTATCACGAGCACCGTGCAGGGGTAGAGCAGGGCTGAACGTAATGCGATGTACAGGGCGTGCGATTTTTCCCGGTGATGTGCAATTTGTTCCAAGACGGTGTCGAGCATGCCTGCCATTTCAGCTGCGGCCACCAAATTGCAAAACAAGGCATCGAATACAGCGTGCTGGCGCAAGGCTTGGTGCAGTGCTTGGCCGCCCTCTACGCGTTGTCGCAGGTCTTGCAGCAAGGACTGGAGCGCTGGCTGGCGCGTGCCTTTGGCGATGATGTCAAGTGCTTGCAGCAGGGGCACACCCGACTGCAATAAGGTGGCCAGCTGTCGCGTGACAAAGGTAATGTCTTGCGGGCGAACGCGGGGCTGGGGCAACAGCCAGTTGGGGCGCTCGATTTGGCGCCGCACATGGGTGACGCGAATGCGCTGCTGCTGTAAGGCGTCGATCACCTCGTGTTTGGCGTCTGCCATCATGACGCCGCGCACGACCTGGGCTTGGCGATCGTTGCCTTGCCAGATGAAAGTGTGTTTAGCCATGGGCTGTGAGGGCCATGACTTCTTCGATCGAGGTGATGCCTTGCGCGACTTTGAGCCATCCGGCTTGGCGTAGCGTGCGCATGCCTTCGCGTACCGCTTGTTGTGTCAAGGCCTGGACATTGCTGTCGCGCAAGATCAGTGCTTGCAAAGCCGTGCTGATGGGCATGATTTGGTAAATACCGATGCGCCCTCGATAGCCTTGATCGCAAGCGCTGCAGCCTACCGCTTGATAAATGCTGCGCGAAGGCGTTGCATCGAAGCTGTGCTGCTCTTGTGGCGAGAGCTTGCTCAAGAATGCTTCGATTTGCGTGGTGTTCAGGGCCCGTTTGCAGTGTGCGCAGAGGCGGCGTAACAAACGTTGCGCAGTGATCAACAGGACGCTGGCCGCCACATTGAAAGGCGCAATCCCCATGTGCTGCAGCCGAGCCAAGGTACTCGGTGCGTCGTTGGTGTGGAGCGTGGATAACACCAAATGTCCGGTTTGAGCCGCTTGAATGGCGATTTCTGCGGTTTCTGTGTCACGGATCTCGCCCACCATGATCACATCGGGGTCTTGGCGGAGTAATGCCCGCAAGGTGACGGCAAAAGTGAGGCCCGCGCGTTCGTTGACATTGACTTGGTTGGCGCCGGGAAGATGAATTTCGGAGGGGTCTTCGACCGTGGATATATTCACTTCGGGACGGTTTAAAAGGTCTAAGCAGCTGTAAAGCGACAAGGTTTTGCCAGAGCCAGTCGGGCCGGTCATGAGCACCATGCCATGGGGTTGCGCGATCGCTTGTTTCAAGCGTGCTTGGTCATCGGGCTCGTATCCCAAGGTGCCAAGGTCAGGGCGTTCGCGGCTGAAATTCAAAATCCGCACCACGATTTTCTCGCCATGCAAGGTGGGCAAGGAACTCACCCTTAAATCAATGATGTCTGTGCCGTGGGGGTATTGAATCCGTCCATCTTGCGGTAGCCGTTTTTCGGCAATATCCATGCGCGCCAACACTTTGAGGCGCGAGACCATGGCGTCGCGCAGTCGCCAGGGTGGTGTTGCGGCAATTTGGAGGCGACCATCCATTCGAAATCGCACCCGAAAATTCGCTTCAGCGCTTTCGAAATGAATATCCGAAGCGCCTTGTTCAAGGGCCTTTTGAAATAACTCATCCAAAGGCTTGACCGCTGAACTTTCAAGGTTTGCTGGAGCAAGGGGAGGTGTGGCCATATGGATCCTGAACGGGGTGTTGAGGATTTTTTCGTTTCACTTTCTGGTTGTGTTTAGCTGCGTATTACAAAAAACGACAACGCATCCCGATGGTTTTGTGATCGACGGTCACGCAATTTGATGGATCGTTTTAGAATTCAACGATTCATCACAAGGACCACACACATGGATGAACAAGCCACAGATGCGCCATTACCAGCAGCGGCAGACGATATTCAAACCTTTATTAATAAGGTAAAAGAAACAATTCAAGCGAGTTTGGAAGACCAAGAAATTGATCAAGCCCTGCGACCTCAAATTGAGAAAATCGAAGACTGGGACAAATGGTCAACCCATGCCAAAACAGCTTATTCGCATTTGCTGGCCGCCCAGTTGCTGCGCGCCAAGGCCATGACCATTCGTATCACGCATGCCTTGGAGTTAACGGATTCGAATAAGTCATCCTACGAAGATTTGATGAAGTCCTTATCTCGAAACGGTCATTTAAATATTTAAGTTATTTATAAAAATATCAAATTGATGCATTTAAATAAAATCAGCTTCGATTAAGAAATTAAATAAAGGTTTATAATCATGTTGTTTATTTATATTAAATGGAGTTAATCAATGGCACGTACTACGGTTGCATCACAACTGGCCGCACTTCGCAAACAACGTGAATTGCTGATTAAAAAAGAACAAGCCTTATTGAGCAAGTCGCACGATAAAGTGCTGAGCAAAATTGTTCAATTGGCCAAAGAGGCTGGTTTGACAGCGGATGACATCGTCAAAGCCTTGGGCGCAGGTAAAACGGCCAAAGCTGGCAAAGCCCCACGCGTTGCGAAAAAAGGTGGTTTAGCGGGTAAAAAAGTAGCCCCTAAGTACCGTAATCCTGCAAACCCAGAACAAACCTGGACCGGTCGCGGTGTTTCACCTTCTTGGGTTCAATCTTTAAAAGCTGCGGGTACATTGGACTCTGCACTGATTCCAGTCGCCGCTTAATAGGTTCGGTTGACTCATATTGAAAAGCCCGCGCTGAGCGGGCTTTTTTGTGGCGATTTGATTTAAATCATGGCATTTCGAATGGATTTATTTATGATCAATTCACTGAATATTTCAAACCGAGCCTCATTGCCACCGCAGTTCATGGCGCTGATGTTTCCATTGGAGACTTCAAGTCTAAAATTACAATTTTGTGAGCGTTGATAAATGATGAAAAACCTCAAACAAAGCTTATTTGTCGTGTGTGGACAAGCCTTTCGTTGGCTCAGCGTTATGGTTGGTATGGTTTTGTGCGTGTCAGCCACAGCCAGTCCTTTTCCAACAATACATTTGAGTGAGCTGCCTGATCCTTTACGCTCGGTCTGGAAAGAGCTCAAGCCTGAAATGACCGAGATGAGCCACTGCGCAGCGGCTTTCGATAGCCACAGTGACGGCGAAAAAATGGCATTTCGCTGCTCCATTCACATCAAGATGTCGGCGGAAGGCGAGCGTCGCGCGATGAAATACTGCGAAGAAAAGCGCGCAGAAAAAAATATCAAGGCGCCTTGCCGATTGGTGGTCGAATAAAACCCAGTTTTTAAAAGAAGTTGCCCTAGCGCGAGGGCCGCGATTAACTGCGACGCTCTAGCAGTTGCGCCGCGAGTTCGTGCAAGGCATCGCGATATGGGCCTGCTGGAATGATGGCCAAGGCGGCGATCGCGCGTTCAGCTTCTAAGCTGGCGGCGGTGCGGGTAGCCTCCAGGGCCCCGGTGCTGCGCACGATAGCGACAATCTCAGGCAGTGCGTCCATTTCGCCATGCTCGATGGCGTGCTGAATGGTCTGGCGTTGCGCCTCGGTGCCGCGCTGCATGGCAATGATCAGCGGCAAGGTGCTCTTGCCTTCGCGTAGATCGTCGCCCAAGTTCTTGCCGAGTTCACTGGCGTCGCCGTCGTAGTCCAGCACGTCGTCAATCACTTGAAATGCTGTTCCCAAGGCCTGGCCGTAGTCGGCACAGGCCTTTTCTACTTCTGGGCCGCTGTGGGCCAGAATGGCTGCAAGTTGGGTGCTGGCTTCAAACAGCTTGGCTGTTTTGGAGCGAATGACACGCAAATAACCGGCTTCATCCAGCGAGGCATCGTGCATGTTCATCAGTTGCAGCACTTCGCCCTCGGCAATCACGTTGGTCGCTTCGGCCAAAACCTCCATGACGCGCATTTCGCCCGTGTCGACCATCATTTGGAAGGCGCGCGAGTACAAAAAGTCGCCCACCAAGACGCTGGCAGGATTGCCAAACGATTCGTTGGCCGTGGGGCGGCCCCGGCGCAAGGTTGATTCGTCCACCACGTCGTCGTGCAGCAAGGTGGCGGTGTGGATGAACTCCACAATGGCTGCGACGTTGTAACGCTGGGCATCTTGGTAGCCAATGGCGCCCGCCATCAACAGCAACAAAGCCGGGCGAATCCGCTTACCGCCGGCGGTGATGATGTATTGCGACACCGTGCCGACCAAGGGAACCCCGGAATCGAGCCGTTGGGCAATCACACGGTCAACTTCTGCCATATCGGCAGCGATCAGGGACAAGGCGGTGGTGTTGGGGGTAGACAAAATGAGGAGCGTCAAGCGTTGAAAAGCCAAGTAATTATAGGGATTGGCGCCTTCGTTGAAGAACTGTTACAATCTTTGGCTCTGCGGAAATTCGTCCGTAGATATCCACATAGATTCTTATCTAGAGGTCTCACATGTACGCGGTCATAAAAACCGGCGGCAAACAGTATCGTGTTGCTGCTGGCGAAAAAATTAAAGTAGAAC
>Ga0228700_1000686_pt1 | contig 27533 bp, 43 predicted proteins | sample McNCre317_Aug_MG_FD_178019 | JGI IMG/M metagenome (GOLD analysis project Ga0228700, IMG submission 178019) | Freshwater microbial communities from McNutts Creek, Athens, Georgia, United States - 3-17_Aug_MG | ecosystem: Environmental > Aquatic > Freshwater > Creek | place: USA: Georgia...
CCCATTTGGAGATTTTTTTCTTGGGCGATGAGAGTTTGGACCTGTTCGGCAATCCAGTGCGGCCTGGGAAGGGCAAGCGGGGGCGGCCGAAGTATGAGGTCACCGAGAGAAATATCAACAAAGTCAAGCTGTTGCTGGCTTTGGGCTGGGCGGCGGAGCGGATTGCCAATGCCTTGGCGATCTCGAAAGCCACGCTGCACCGGCATTTTAGAAACGAGATGAAGGTCAGGGACCAGATGCGGGACCGGCTGGAGGCCGAGCGGATCATGGGCCTGGCCGAGGCGGCCGGGACCGGGAATGTGGGCGCGCACCGCGAGCTGCAGCGCGCGATCGAGCGCAACGACCGGATGGAATACGAACGGCAGTTGTCGCAGACGCCCAAGACGGAACGGATCGGCAAGAAGGAAGAGGCGGTGCGCCTGGCGCAGGACGCCGATGCCGCGCTGGAGGCTGAGCTGTCGCTGGAATTGGACCGTGTCCGCCATTGAGGCGCTGCCGCGCTTTGCCTGCCCGGACTGGTGGGACAAGCTGACGCGGGGCGAAGTGCCGATGGCGGATGTGCCGGTAAACCCGGTGAAGGCCGCCCGGGCGGTGGCATTCTTCAACCGGCTGCGTCTGCCGGATGTTCCGGGTCAGCCGACCATGGCCGAGGCCTGCGGCGACTGGTTCCGGTCGATCCTGGTGGCGTTCATCGCCAGCGAAGACCCCGCCACCCGCGACCGGCTGGTCTGGGAACTGCTGCTGGAAGTGCCCAAGAAGAACTCGAAAACGACCTATACCGCCGCCGCCGCGCTGACCTGCCTGTTCATGGAAGAGGCGCCGAACCGCGCCATGCTGGTGCTGGGGCCGACGCAGAATATCTCGGAGCGGCTGTTCGACCAGGCGCAGGGCATGATCCGGCTGGATGAAAAGCTGAAGGCGATCTTTCGCATTCAGGATCACCTGAAGACGATCACGCTGCTGCGAACGCTGAGTACGCTGGAAGTGATGACCTTTGACGGGCAGGTGGTGACCGGGGAAATTCCCGCGATCACCTTCATCGATGAGGTGCACGAGCTGGGCGCCAAGTCGGGCGCGCAGAACGTGATGCAGCAGATCAGGGGTGGCAGCATCACGACGCAGGGCGGGCAGCTGTGGATGATCAGTACCCAGTCGCCCAAGATGCCGGCGGGGGTTTGGAAGACCGAACTGGCCAAGGCCCGGGCGGTGCGGGACGGCAAGGGCGGCAAGTCGCCGATCATGCTGCCGGTGCTGTACGAGTTTCCCGAAGCCGTGCAGCACGATGAGAAGTTCTGGCGTGACCGGCGCAACTGGCACCTGGTGCTGCCGAACCTGGGCCGTTCGATCAGCCGGCAGCGGCTGGAAGATGACTTTGACAACAACGGCAGCGCAACGGCCGAGGCACAGCTGATCTGGCTGTCGCAGCATCTGAACATCGAGCCCGGCATGGGGCTGAGTGCGGATCCCTGGGTGGCGGCGGAAAGCTGGCCCAAGGCAAAGCGGGCCGGCGGGTTGACGCTGGAACAGCTGATGGCGGCCTGCGACGTGGCGGTGATCGGCATCGACGGCGGCGGGCTGGATGACTTGATGGCGATCAATGTCATCGGGCGGGAACGCGAGGGCAAGACCTGGCTGAGCTGGGGCCATGCCTGGGCGCATCCGGTGGTGCTGGAGCGGCGCAAGGAAATCGCGCCGATGCTGGAAGACATGGAAGCGGCGGGCGATCTGACGATCTGCAGCTTTCCGACGCAGGACCTGGTCGAGGTCGCGCAATATGCGGCGCTGCTGAACGATGCGGGACTGCTGCCGCAGACGGCGGCGGTCGGGTTGGACCCGGCGGGCGTGGCGGCCCTGGTGGATGAAATGGCCAGCGCCGGGATCACCCCGGAACAGATGGTGTCGGTGCCGCAGGGTTATCGGCTGTCGCCTGCGATCTGGGGCATGGAACGCAAGTTGATGGATGGAACTTTCCGGCATGGCGGTCAGGCCCTGATGGCCTGGGCCGTGGGCAATGCCCGTGTCGAGCAAAAGGGGAACGCGGTCTTGATCACCAAGGAAGTGGCCGGAAAGGCAAAGATCGACCCGCTGATGGCGGCGTTCAACGCCTTTACCCTGATGTCGCGCAATCCTTCGGGCCCCTTGGCGGCTTCGCCCTGGGAAGACCCGGATTTTCGGCTGGCAAGCTGATGGCATTCTGGAACCGCAAGTCCGCACCGAAGGCGGAAGCCCGCGGCGTTTTCGACGCGGTGGATGTGCCGGTTTCGGCATCGGACTTTGTCGTGCGCATGGGTTGGGACCAGATCGTCGGCACGGCCACCGGAATCACGGTGACCATCGACCGCGCCTTGCAGGTGCCCGCCGTCGCGGCGGCGGTGAACTTTCTATCCAGCACGCTGGCAGCGCTGCCGCTGGATATCATGCGGGTCACCGACAAGGGCAAGGAAGTCGTGCAGAACGGGCTGACCGTGATCCTGCACGATGCGCCGAATGACGAGCAATCGTCCTATGCCTGGCGCCGCAGCATGTTCGACGCGGTGTTCACCGGTGGGCGCGGGACCAGCTATGTCGAGCGGTCGGCCGATGGCCTGGTGAAGAACATCTGGCCCTTCGATCCCAAGACGGTGACCGTCAAGCGGGTCGATGGGCGCCGCATTTATGAAGTGCGGGACGGGTCGGTGAAGACCTACCGGGCCGATGAGGTGATCGACATCACCTTCATGGATCAGCCCAATCTGATCCGGCATCGCAGCCCGATCACCCTTGGCCGCGATGTGATTGCCCTGTCGATTGCCGCCACGCAATTCGGATCGAAAGTGTTCCAGTCTGGCGGCTTGCCGCCGGTGGTCATGGAAGGGCCGTTTTCATCCGGTGCGGCGGCGCAGCGGGCATCGGATGACGTGGCGTCCGCCCTGCGGCAGCTGTCCGAAAAAGGCAATTCGGTCCTGACCATCCCGAGCGGGCACAAGATGACGCCGCTGGGGTTTGACCCGGAGAAGATGCAACTGGTCGAGCTGCAGCGGTTCTGCGTGGAACAGATCGCGCGGCTTTATTCGCTGCCGCCCGTCTTTCTGCAGGATCTGAGCCGGGCGACGTTCAGCAATAATGAACAGCAGGACCTGCATCTGACCAAGCACACGCTGCACCACTGGGTGAAGCAGTTTGAACAGGAACTGACGCTGAAGCTGTTCGGGCGCGACCCGAAGTACAAGATCGAAATGAACATGGACGGGCTGCTGCGCGGCGATATCGCGACCCGCATGGCCGCGCATGCCACGGCGATTCAGAACGGCATCTACAGCCCGGCGCATGCGGCCCTGATCGAGGATCAGCCGGTGCGCGTGGAAGGCGACGTGCTGCTGGTGCAAGGCGCCATGGTGCCGATCGGAACGAATGGGGATGCCGCAACCAAGGGCGGCGCGAGCGCAGGAGCCACAAATGGCCAATGAAATCCGCGGCGGTATTCCCGCTGAAATCCGCGCCATCGGGGCCGATACGGTTCGGGTGGCAGGCTATGCCGCCGTCTTCAATGAAGAGACCGACATCGGGGACTATTTCATCGAGAAAATTGCCCCCGGGGCCTTCACCCGCGCCGTGAAGGAAGACGATGTGGTCTTTCTGATCAACCATGAAGACCTGCCCCTGGCGCGGACCCGGTCCGGAACGCTGAAGCTGAAGGAAGACGACCGGGGCCTGTACATGGAGACTGAGTTGGATCGCCGCGATCCCGATGTGCAGAACATCATCTACAAGATGGAGCGCGGCGATCTGGACAAGATGTCCTTCGCCTTCCGCGCGACGAAGCAAAGCTGGGACGAAACCGGCAAGGTCCCGGTACGCACCATCGAAGAGGTGCAGTTGTTCGACGTGTCGATCGTCACCTCGCCCGCCTATGAGGGCACCGACATTTCCCTGTGTTCGCTGCGCGACCATCGCGCGGCCCGGGCGCAACAGAATTTCAACGCGGCCCGATTGCGGCGGCGGATGAAAGCAGACCTTGCGGCGCGCGCGCCGCAAGAGAACGGCTGAGGCGCGCGCCTCGCCCATTCAACCCCATCATCGGAGAACACCATGACCCCCCGCGAATTGAGCGAGAAGAAGGCGCGCATCGTTACCGAGGCCCGCGCCAAACTGGACGAAATCACTGAGGCCACCCCGGCCGAGCGTGCTGCCGAGATCGAGGCCGAGTTCGACCGGATGATGGCCGAACACGACAAGATCGATCAGCGCCACCAGCGCGAGCTGAAGCTGGGCGCCGCCAAGGCCAAGCTGGAAGGGATCGATCTGTCGCGCCGGCCGAAGCTGGGCGGCGACGAAGGTCGCGGCGTGGAAGAGCCGGAAACGGTCGAATACCGCGAGGCATTCCATGCCTATCTGCGCGCCCAGGGCAGCCTGGCCGACCTGGCGCCGGAAGTCCGGTCGGCCCTGGCCCAGGGCTATGTGCCGCTGGACAAGGAACAGCGCGCCCAGACCACCACGACCAATGCCGCCGGCGGCTATACCGTTCCGACCGAGCTGCAGAACATCCTGGTGCGGTCTCTGCTGGCCTGGGGCCCGATGTATTCGGATGACCTGTGCACGGTCATTTCGACCAGCGGGGGCAACCCGCTGCCGATTCCGTCCATCAATGATACGGCCAAGACGGGCTCTGCCGCCCCGGCCCAGGGCACCACGCTGACCGATGACGGCACCGACGATGCCGTGTTCGCCCAGGGGTCGCTGGGGGCGTTCAGCTTCTCGTCCAAGTGGATTCGGGTGTCGCTGGAACTGGCGAACGATTCCATCTTTGCGATGGAACAGCTGCTGGGCGATCTGATCGGCGAACGTCTGGGCCGGACCCTGAATGCGCAGCTGACCACCGGTGTCGGCACCACGGCGCCCAGCGGGATCGTCACGGGGTCGACCTTGGGCAAGACTGCCGCGGCGATTGCGGCGGTCACCTGGGATGAAATCATGGACCTGCAGCATTCGGTCGATCCGGCATATCGCGCCAGCCCGAAGGCGCGGTTCATGTTCAACGACAGCACGCTGCAGGCCGTTCGCAAGCTGAAGGACGGCCAGGGCAACTATCTGTGGCAATCCGGCGACGTGAAGGGCGGCATTCCGTCGCTGTTCAACGGCAGCCCCTACAGCATCAACCAGGCCATGGCATCGATGGCGACCGGCGCCAAGGTCATGCTGTATGGCGACTTTTCCAAGTACTACATCCGCAAGGCCGGGGCGCCGATCATCGGGGCGATTCAAGACAAGGACTTCTGGCCGGGTTTTGGCGTGGCAGGATATGTCCGCGTCGACGGCGTGCTGGTCGATACCGCCGCGGTGAAGCACCTGAAGAACGCCTGATCGCTGACCGCGCTGGCGGTCGGTTTCTGGTGGGGCGGCGCGCCGCCCCATTCACAAGCCGATCCATTTCTTTCCCGGGGGTTTTCATGCTGATCAAACTGCTTGTCGGGCGGGCGGGGGTGGGCTTTGTCCAGAATCGTGGCGATGAGATCGAGGTAGAGGACGCGGAAGCGATCCGCATGATCGAGGCTGAACAGGCCCTTCCGGTGCGCGCCCCGGTAAAGGAGCGCGCGGTGCGCAAGGCGCCAGACGCTGGCGAGACGGTCTGACATGCAACTGCGCCGGATCAGCGCCGCTGGAACGCCGCCCGTCACCTTGGACGAGGCGAAGGCGCGGCTGCGGGTAACCTATGACACCGAAGATCCAGTGATCACGGCGATGATCGCAGCAGCTTGCGATGTCGTCGGCGAAAAGGCCTGCCGGGTTCTGGCGGCGGAAACCTGGCAGGCAGCCGATTTCAGCCTGTCGGGCGCAGTGATCCTGCCGAAAAGCCCAGTCACGGCGCTGGTGTCGGTGACCTGGCTGGATGCGGCTGAGGCAGTCCAAACGGCCACGCTGTCGGACTATTCACTGGTGCAGACCGATGACTGGTCGACGGTGCAGCCCAAAGCCGGCAAGACCTGGCCCACGGCTTTGGCGGATCGGCCGGATGCGGTGCGGGTGCAGTTCACGGCAGGATACACGACCCTGCCCGCCGCCCTGAAAGAGGCGGTTCTGCTGATGGTCGGCCATCTGTTCCGCAACCGCGAAGGCGTGGTGGATGGTGTATCAGGGGCCGATCTTCCGCTGTCGATACAAGGTCTGATCGACTTCTACCGTCTGAAGTGGTTCGGCTGATGACCGGCGCCGGCGACATGGACCAGCCCATCGTGATCGAGCGGCAGTATGCGGCCAGTGATGGTGCGGGCGGGCAGAAGGTCTGGTGGGACAAGGCCTATGACGTCTGGGCGCGGGTGCAGGCGCGGGTGGCGCGCGAGGGTCAGGCCGAGGGGCGGGTCAATGCCACGTTGATGGCCGACTTCACGATTTACACGATCGGCGATCTGACCGAGAAGGACCGGATTGTCTGGAACGGCGAGACCTGGAACATCCGCGGCATTTTGCGGTCGGGCAATCCCCTGACCGTGATGGTGCAGGCCGAACGCGGGGTGGCGTCGTGAAGAACGGAATCACGATCACCGGCATGGAACAGGTCTATCTGATCTTGAACGCCGCGGCGCCGAACGAGGCGCGCAACCTGCTGCGCACTACGGCGACCGGAATGGTCAAGGAAGTGGCGGTGGATGCCGAAGCGAATGCGCCGGAAGACACCGGCAACTTGCGCGGCGCGATCATGTCCAAGCGGCAGAAGGACACGCCCACCAAGATCATGGCCATGGCTGGGGTGCGGGTCAGTGGGACGAAGGGCGCCTTTTACTGGCGGTTCGAAGAATATGGGCAGGGCGCCACGCCCGTGGCCCATGCCTATTTCCTGCGCGCGGCGGAAAAGCTGCGGGCCGGGATGCATGAGCGGTTTCTGCGGGTCTTTGGCAAGAAGCTGGAAAACCGGCTGGCGCGGCTGCGCAAGAAGGCAGGCTGAGCCATGGCCGACATTCGGGAATCGGTGTTGACCGCCTGGCAGGCGGCGCTGGTCGACAAGCTGGCCGGGATCGGCAAGCCGGTCTACACCGTGCGGCCGCAGGCGGCGGATGGCGGGTCGGATGCGGATTATCCGCATATCCACCTGGACCCGCCGGTCGCCACGGCCTGGGACACCTCGACCGAGGATGGGCGGGACATCGTGCAGCGCGTGCATGTGCGCTGGCGCGGGCAAAGCCTGGTGCCGGGTCAGCAGCTGATGGCCGAGGTCTATGACCTGCTGCACCACGGCGATCTGGAAATGACCGGCTGGCGGCTGGTGCTGCTGCAGCTTGAGCAAGAGTTCGTGACCGACCTGGGTGGGTCCTTTGACGGCGTCTGCGAATATCGCGGACTGGTGGAAAAATCCTGAACATAGGAGAGTGAGATGGCAAAAGGGGCAGGGCGCCTGGCGCTGCTGAAGAAGGCCGGCACGGCGATTGCCGGGGTCAAGGTGTCGACCATGGACTGCGAAGGCACGCCGATCGATGTCAGCGACCAGAACAGTTCCGGCATGGTGCAGCTGCTGGCCGGGGTCTTCACCGGGCGGCAGATGACGCTGGGCGTGACCGGAGTTGAAGCCGACGAAGTGCTGCGCAACATCGCGGCCGACCCGTCGCAGCAGCTGTATCTGACCGACCTGACCTTTGTCTTCGGCAATGCGCTGGCGGCCAAGGACACGATCACCGGCGATTTCTTCATGACCAAGTATGGGGAAAGCGCGGCGGATGACGGGGCGGTCACGTTCAGCGCGACCTTCGTGTCCTCGGGCAGCTGGACGCTGACCTGATGAGCGATCTGACCCTGACCTGGGACGGGGTGCAATATCCCGTTCCCGAGCGCCGCATCTTCGCCCTGGGCGAAGAGGTGGAAAAGATCGTCACGCTGGTCGACATCCAGGGCTGGGCTGCGCGGCCGCAGCTGCGCCGCATGGCGCGGTCCTATGCGACCATGCTGCGCTTTGCCGGGGCGCGCGTCAGCGATGATGAAGTGTTCCGGGCCATCGTCAGCAATGCCGAGGATGGCGCCGTGGTCGCCGAGGCGATGCAGGCGCTGATGGTGGCGCTGATGGGCGATGCGCCGCCCGCCGCAGCCGAGGCTGACCCGCCGGGGGAGACTTCCGCTTCGTAAAGGCGGCGTTCCAGTTGTGGGTGCGCGAGTTTCACCAGCCCGCGCGCGATTTCTGGGACACGCCGCCCCGGCATTTCTGGTGGCTGATGGGCCATCTGAGGGACGAAGCGGAAGCGAAGACGCCGGGTCCGCGCCTGTCGCGGAATGATCGGCAGGAGATCGAGGACATGCTGGCCGAAGCCAAGGCCCAGGAACGCCGCGAAAAAGCAAGGGGAAAGCGCTGATGGCCAAGACAGTCGCCGATATCGCCGTTCAGCTGGGGTTCGATATCGGCCCGCTGATCGCCGGTGCGGCCAAGGCGCAGGCCGTGATGACGCGGTTCGAGGCCAATATGAAGCGGGCCGGGGCTGGGCTGGAATCGGTCGGTTCCGCCGCGACCCGCGCCGGCAAGACGATGACGCTGGTGACCGGCGCCATCGTCGCCGCCGGCGGGGCCATGTTTGCCTTGGCCAAGCAGGGCGCTGACCTGGGCGATGCCATCGACAATGCCAGCAAGGCGGCTGGCATGGCCCCTGGCTATTACCAGGAAATGGCCTTTGCCATCGGCCAGGTGGCCGATGTGTCCAGCGACGATTTCGCCACGGCGATGGCCAAGCTGAACACCACGCTGGGTCAGGCACAGCAGGGATCGGGCAGCGCGATCGCGGCCTTCAAGGCCATTGGCATTTCGCAGGCCGATCTGGCCAGCGGCGCCGTCGACAGCGAAGATGCGTTGAATGCCCTGGTCAAGACGCTGGGCGAGACGACCGATCCGGCCATCGCCGCCGCCATCACGGCTGATCTGCTGGGCAAGACCGGCGGGCGGATGGGCAGCCTGCTGGCCGGGGCCAGCGGCGAGGTGAGCAATCTGCGCGAAAAGGCGCGGAGCCTGGGCGTCGTCATGTCGGACGAGGCGGTCAAGGCGGCGGGCGAGTTCAACGACAAGTGGGAGGCCCTGGGCAAGCAGTTCGAAGCGGTCAAGATGAAGATCGCCGATGTGCTGTTGCCGGTCATCGTGAACGATCTGATCCCCGCCCTGCAGGAAAAAGTGATCCCCGCCATCATCGCCGTGATCGGCAAAGTCGGCGAGTGGATCGACTGGTTCGACAAACTGCCGCAGCCGGTGAAGGATTTCGCCTCGACCATCGCCATCGCCTTTGCCGCCGGCGGGCCGGTGTTGCTGGCGATCGGGGCGGTTGCGACGGCAATCGGGGTGCTGGTGTCAGGCCCGGCCGCGCCGATCGTTCTGCTGGCGGCGGCAGCGGGCGTTCTTTCCGCTGCCTGGCTGGCCTGGGGTGATGACTTCAAGGCCGCCATTCTGCCGGTGCTGGATACGGTGACCGGGGCCTTCAACAATTTCATGACCCTGCTGGACACGATCATCACCAAGCTGAGCGCGTGGAAGTCCGCTGCGGCAGATTTCATCGGGGCGGGTGACCCGTCGACCTTTACCCCCAACCCGGATTATGTGCCGGACCCGATGAGCAACCTGGGCTCGGGTCAGTTGCCGTCCGAGGGCGTGACCGGGCCGGTGGGCGCCGGTGCCGCCGTGGCGGATGGTCTGGCGAACGGGATGATCGACCAGCTGGGCACGCGCACGCCGGATATCACCGGGGCGGTCGACGCCATGACGCAGACCGTGCGCGACCAGCTGGGCATCCATTCGCCGTCGACCGTCTTTGCAGAGATCGGCAGGAATATCGGAGATGGCTTTGCCGAGGGCATTGCGTCGCGCCAGGCAGTGATCAGAGCCCAAATGGAACATATGGGCGGAATTTCAGTAGAGACCATGCAAAGTTATGCCAGCCAGTCCCTGGATATCCTGTCCACCCTGTTCCAGGGGTCCAAGGCCATCGCCGCGGCGCAGGCTTTCGTCAATGCCTGGGCGGGCGCGACCGAGGCGCTGAAGCTGCCCTTCCCGGCGAATCTGTTTGCCTTTGGCAAGGTGCTGGCCACCGGCATGGCGGCCGTGTCCGCCATCAAGGGGGCGAGCGTCGGCGGCGGCGGATCGACCAGCGCGCCTGCCGCCAGCGCGGCGGTGCCGACCGGCCCGGCGGGCGTGGCCAATGTGCAGCTGGTCGGGGATGTGTTCAGCAAAGCCTCGGTCGAGGACCTGTTTTCGCAGATCAATTCGGGCCTGCGGTCCGGCTATCAGATCAACCTGGTGTAGCATGCCCGTTTTTATCGAGAGCGGATTCACCGGCACGACCTATCCGATTGCCAACCCGCGCATCTGTGCGCAGCCGCTGGCCGGAACCGTGAGCGTGTCGACCGAACAGGCGGGGTTCGAGGGCGTCAATGCGCAAGACAATCTGACCTATACCTATTGGAAGGCATCGGCCTTTCCGGCGAACTGGCAGCTGACCTTTGCGACGGCGCAGACCGTGTCCTATGTCGGCATCGCCGCGCATGATCTGTTCACCAAAGGCGCGAATGTGCGCATCCAGAAACTGGTGGCTGCGGTCTGGACGGACATCATGCCGGTGGTGACGCCGACCGATAACGACACGATCCTGTTCCTCTTCGCCCCGATCAGCGTGACAGAGATCCGGGTCAGGCTGACTGCCGGGTCGGCGATGCCGAACATCGGCATCATCTTTGCCGGCGCAGCGATCGAACTGCCGCAGAAGGCCACCTATGCCGGATCGCTGCCCTTCAACGAGGCGCTGCAGACCCAGTATGCCGACACGCTGTCGGACGGGGGCCATGTGCTGGAGCGGTTCGAGCTGCGCAAGGCGATCCCGGCGCAGATGACGGTGGCGCATCTGAGCGAATCCTGGGCCCAGACCAATGTGCCGATCCTGCGGGCGGCGCTGGCGGCGGACCCGGCCTTTTTTGCCGACAGGCCTGTCGACAGCCCGAACTCGGTCGTGTTCGGCATGCTGGCCGAACCGCTGCAGCCGGTACGGGCCCGGGCTGTGGCTGGGGCGGCGCGTGATCTGACGTTCAAGATCAACGGGTTCGCGGCATGAAGCGGCCGTTGCAGATTGTCGAGCTGCGCCAGCCGCGCTGCGCGCTGCGCTTTGGCGTCGGGACCTGCCCGGCGACCGGCACGCCGAAGTGCTATAACACCTGGGGCACCTGCCAATCGGCCGCCACGCGGGCGGTCTATGACAACACCGGCAGCATCGCCTGGCGGTTCGTGCCGAACCGGCCGGGCCTGTATGCCTTTGGCAGTTTCGGCGTGGCGGATGCGATCGAGACGAACGGCATCCCGGTGACCGGTTTGAAGATCACGACGGCCAAGGGGCAGCTGAACATCGGCGGGATGCTGGACGGCAAGTCGCCATTCGGCATCCGCGCGACCTGCACCATCACGATGGATGATTTTGCCTGGTCCGACCCGGTCGGTGATTTCTATCTGGCGGACCGGGTGGATTTGCCGGCGCGCACGTTCTGGACCACGTTTCTGGCGCGCACCACGGTCTTCGCCGATTGCCAGATCGTGATCTATGACGGGTACGAGGGCGATGCCCTGAGCGCGATGCGCCAGCGGCTGTATGTGCTGGATGGTATAGACGGCCCGGTGCAGGGCAAGGTCACGCTGCGCGGGGCCGATCCGCTGATGCTGGCCGATGCCAGCCGGGCGCAGTTCCCGCCGGCCATGAACATCAGCCTGCTGGAAGACCTGACCGAAACCGCAACGACGGTGCGGGTTACCACCGATGACGAGGCAAACCTGTCGGGCACGCTGGGCTTGACGCCGGATTTTCACGTTCTGATCGGGTCCGAAATCATCGGGTATACCGGATACACCGTGATCGCCACCGGCACCTATCAGTTGAACGGGCTGATCCGGGGCATGGGTGGCACCGACCGGGGCACGGCAGAAACGGGCGACCTGGTCGGCAGGGTAGGGCATTTTGCCGACCAGACCCTGCCGGAAATTGCCAAGTACCTGCTGCAAAACCACACGCAAATCCCCGATTCGCAGATCGATCTGGGCGGCTGGAACAGCGAGCGGGACACCTGGCTGTCGCTGTTTCGCGCAACCACCTTCGTGGCCACACCGACACCGGTGGAAGACCTGATCGGCGAGCTGTGCCAGCAGGGCCCATTCTATGTCTGGTGGGATGAATATGGCCAGGTGATCCGCATGAAGGCGATCCGGCCGGAAAGCGGCACGATCCCGGTGCTGGATGATGAAACCGCCATTCTGGCCAACAGCCAGGCGCTGACCCGGGCGCCGGAATCGCGGCTGACGCGGGTGTTTGTGTACTGGGGCGCCAAGAACGTGCTGTCATCGGCCGAGGACAACTGGCTGCATCTGACAGGCACGGTCGATGGCACGACCGAACTGCCCCAGGCGGGCGGCGAAATTCGCCAGGCCACCATCCTGGCGCGCTGGGTGAAAAGCGACAACCACGCCTTTTCCATCGCCGACAAGCTGATGATGTTCTATGCGCCGATCCCGCGGTTCCTGAGCCTGGACCTGTCAGCCAAGGATGCGGGCCACGCGGTCGGCGATGTGATCGATGTGACCAGCCGGGTTTCGGTGACCGCCGAGGGCCGCCAGAAAACCGAGCGCTGGCAGATCACCGCCTGGGGCGAGGTCATGCCCGGCCAGACCTATCACCTGGATGCGCAGGCATTTCCGATGGTGGGGCGGTTCTGCAATATGATGGATGCCGCGGCGCCGGACTATCCGTCTGCGTCGACCACCGAAAAGGCAACTGGCGGGTTTCAGGCGAACGCGACTTTTACAATGGCGGACGGGTCCGCCGCCTATCTGATGCAATGAGGATCCTATGAGTTGGACAACGCTGGCCACTACGCTGTTCGGAACGGGCAAGCCGGTGACGGCCAGCCTGCTGCAGGCGTTGCGGGATAACCTGGACGCCTTTGCCACGAACCTGAGCGGCGCGCCGGTGAACACTGCCGCCTGGCACCCCTATGACCATGTGACCAATGGCGACGGCAACACCGGGGTGCTGTATGATTTCGACGTGGACGGGGCGATCACCACGGTGACGACGCCCAACTTTGTCGACGGCTGGGAATACCAGCTGATGTTCAACGCGATCGAGACCGGGGCCGCCACGCTGACCATGAAGGTCTGGCAGGAAACCACCGGGTCTTACACGGCCGCCCAGACGATCATCCCAGCCAGCCAGAACAGCACCGGGCTGATCACGCTGCCCTTTGTGCGGGTTCTGGCCAAGACGCAGGTCGCCTTTCTGAACATCTATGCCGCGCCCAGCATGACGGTTGCCGGCTATTCGATGACCGCCCGCGAGAAGGTGACGAAGGTGCAGCTGGTGACCAGCGGCACTTTCGCCAAGGGCAAGATCAAGATGTATCGCCGCCTGGCGCAATATTCCAGCTAAGCCCGAAGGGACCTTTCATGACCCTGTCCACCGTCGCCCTGACGGGCAATGTCCTATTGCCGAACGGCACCAGCTTTACCGATGGAAAGCTGACCTTCACCTTGACCGCCACCGATACCGAGGGCGTTCAGGTTCTGCCGGTGGCGCCGCTGGTCGTGCAGCTGACCGGCACGGCCATTCCGGACGGCATCCTGCTGTGGCGCAATTCGGCAGGCGGGCTGGACACGTCCTATCGGGTTGACATGAGCGCGAGCTTTGATCGCGGCGCGGGGATGAGGGTCAACCGGACCTGGACGCTGGGCTATATCCAGCTGGGCGCGGCGGGCAGCTATGACATCGGCACGCTGCTGGCGGCAAGTCTGCCCCCGCCGCCGGAACCGGCCCCGGCCTATGTGACCGCCTGGTCGCGCGGGTTCCTGTCCAGCACCGATGCTGCCGCCGCGCGCAGCACCATGGGTCTGCCCATCGTGACGCCGGACCAGTTCGGCGCCAATACCGTGCCCGGGACCACCGACATGACGGCGGCGATCCTGGCGGCGGCAGCCTATGTCAGCGGGCTGGGCGGCGGGGTGGTGCATGGGTTCGGCCAGACCTATGCCGTGTCGGCCACCATGGATGTCAGCACCTATAAGAATGTGACCTATGAGGGCTTGCGCCTGTCTGCGATTGGCAGCTGGGCGGCTGACCTGCCGATCTTCAAGCTGTTCTACGGCGATTATAACCATGTCGTGAACGTGAAATTCCGCGATTGCCACTTTGAGGGCAATCGGAAGGCCAGCGGCATTTCCATCGAAAACTCTGCGAAAGTGTCAGTGCTGAATTGCACGTCGCATGGGGTGCCGGCCTATGCTGTCAGGACCCGCACGGCATCGACCGAATTGCTGATCGACGGCTGTAATTTCCGGCAGTGGGATTACAACGAATCTGGCTGGGCGATCGAGGCGAACCGATCGGCGGTGCTGATCGACATTCAGACGCCCGACAATGTCGTGTCGAACACGGTAACAGCCTATTGCCTGAAGCCCATCGCCATCCTGGGCTGGGGGTCCTACCACAACCTGGTCAGCAACAGCCACTTCTACAACGATGGTTACACCCCGGCCGCGGGTCAGGCGATCTGCATGGATTTGGCGGCGCCTGGCTGCAGCTTTTCGAACATCTATGTCGACAACGGCATTCTGCAGATCGACGGGCTTTACACCCTGGGCGGGGCCGGAACCAGCTTTTCGGGGGTGATCCTTTACAAGGGCACCGGGACCAACACGAATGCCGTGGTGTTCACCAACAGCGGTGGATCGCCTTCTGACCTGTCGGCCCTGAGCCTGGACGGGGTGATCTATGAAGGCTTCACCGATGCGAACGCGGTGGCCTTTTCGGGGTCCTTCGCGGCCACGCTGGCCTACCTGGGAGGCATCCAGTCTGGCGGCGGCACGGTTCCGTCCAACTTCCCCTATCGGCCCTTCGCCGGAGGCAGCCTGCAGGCCAGCAATTTCATCCTGCATGACGCGGCCGATCCGACCAAGAAAGCCGCCTTTGGCGTGTCGTCGATCCCGACCGGCACGACGCGGACGTTCTTCTGGCCGAACACGGGCGGTAACGTCTGCGTTGATGCCTTCTCGAATACGATTTCGGCGACTTGGACATTCAGCGCCAAGCCGACCATCAGCGCCGACAATGCCGACCTGGGCACATCGACCAATACCGGCACGATCAACCTGGCCTCTGGTGCGTCTCTATCGGGGCGGACCAAGACAGTAAACATCGGCACGGGCGGCGCAGCCGGGTCCACGACGACGATCAGCATCGGGCCCGCCGCTGGAACGGGAACGATTGCTGTTGGTTCCGGGGTTACGGCTTTCACAATTCCGGATGCTGCTTTCACCCTGCAGGATCAGGCCGACGCCAGCAAGCAGGCCCGGTTCGAGGCCGCAAGCATCGCCACGGCCACCACTCGTACCTACACGCTGCCAGATGCCAGCGGCGCAATTCTGATCGACAGCCTGCCGGTGAAATGCCCGGTCTATACCGTGGCCGGCCTGCCATCTGCCGCGAGCAATTCCTATACCCGCGCCTTTGTGTCTGATTCCAGCGTGGCGCTGGCAGGCAATTCCGGATCGGTCGTGGTCGGGGGCGGGGCGAACAAGGTGCCGGTCTGGTCAGACGGTGCAAGCTGGAGGATCGGGTGACCCGGGCACAGATCCCCGGCAGCCGAAACGTTGAACTGATCTGAACCACAACTGCCCGCTCTGGCGGGTCTTTCCGCATGGAGAAATGACATGGCTGCTGGAGCATTCAAAGTTTACGGCGCTGCGCTTGAAGCGATCAGCAAAAACACCGTCGATCTGGATTCCAACACGTTTCGGATGATCCTGGTCACGTCGACCCATACCCCGAACCAAGCGACCCATTCGACCTATGCCGATGTGTCGGCCAACGAAGTGGTCGGCACGGGCTACACGTCCAGCGGCAAGCTGCTGACGGCGACGGTCACGCGGTCTTCGCTGGTTGTCACCTTTGACGTGGATGACCAATCCTGGACGTCCAGCACGATCACCGCGAAATACGCCGTGATTGTGAAGGATGCCGATGCCAACGGCACTTTGGCCTCGACCGATGCGCTGCTGTGCTACTGCGATCTGGAAACGGGCGGCGGGTCCATCAGCACCACGGCTGGCACCTTTACCGTGACGATCAACGCTTCCGGCGTCTTCACTCTGACGGCTTCGTGATGTTCCAGATCGGTGACTGGGTGCGGGTCAGCCCGCCGTTTCATGAGGTCTACCCGGACGTCTACCAGATCACCGGGCAGGACGCGGCAACTGGGGCGTGGCGGCTGGAAATTCCCGGCCAGCCGGAACTTACCCCGGATTTCGCAGACGAGCATTTGGAGAAGGTCTGATGGCAATCACGACTGTTGACCTGGCTGTGGCCGGGATGCGCAATCCCATCCCTTTCGTAAAACAAGGGATCACCATGGCCGCTGCCGGGGCGATCCGGGGCTATTCGCCGTGGTATGCGGCAGGCAATCCAGGGGCATCAACGGCCAATGCGGCGGGGGTGAACGGCGCGGCCCTGACCCCGGCCAGCGGCGCTGTGGAGGGGCGACTGACTCGCAGCAACCCCGGTTCGGGAAACGCCCATGTCGCGCGCCTGCAAGTCAACGCATCGGCCACGGGGACGCTTTGGCTGATTGACCGGCTCTGGCATAACTCTGGCCTGTCTGTCACATCCACCACGGCGCAGGCGATCACCCCGGCCACCCTTCCGGCCCGGTCCAATGATGGCACCGCCAACGGGGCTGGCATCATGGCTGCGGTGGAATGGTCAGGCACGGGTGGCGCGGGCACCCCTACTGTGACCCTGACCTATACCGATCAGGACGGGAACACCGGCAACAGCGCAACCTTGACCGGGGTGACGACGCCGCCTGTCGGGACGTTCGAGATTTTCACGCTGGCCGCTGGCGATACTGGCGTCCGCGCGCCCACGTCTTTCATCCAGTCGGCAACCCGGACCTCTGGGACGATGCATCTGGTCCTGTTCCGCTTGATCGCGGCGGTTGACGTGACGGCGGCGAACAATGGCGGCGCAATCGACATTCTGACGGGCGGGATGCCGCGCGTCTATGACGATAGCGTTCTTCAACTGCTGTGGTTCCCGTCCTCTACCACCGCCCTCAACTTCGTCGGCCAATATATCGAAACGCAGGGCTAAGGCATGGCGACCATGGGGCGTGGTCTTTTCCTTCGCAGTGCGTGGCCAGCTACCCCGCGCCTGTCCGGGGACCGCGCCGGGCTGCTGTGGAAGAACTTCCAGAATGATAGCGCGCAGGCATTATGGACCGATTGGTTCCTGACCGGGGGCAATTCGTTTGTCACGGCGGCGTCCAGCGTCATCGCCGTTCAGGGTTATGCCCCCACGGTTCGACCGCGTAAAATCGTCGGCGCGACAAATACGGGCACCGGCACAACGCTTGCCGTTCAGGTTCCGGCGCACCAAGTTGGCGACCTGCTGATCCTTGCGGTATCGAACAAGAACGGCAACACCGTCTCGGCCGATGCCAGTTGGGGAAGCAAGGCTATCGCCCTGGCGGCGGCATCTGCCGGTCGACCTGACTTTTCCATGTGGACCAAGACGGTCGCGGCGAACGCATCAGGCGTTTCCAGCGAGCCGTTTGAATACATCGTCTCTACCACCTCGTCCGAAAGCTATTCGGCGGCAATCTTTGTCGTGCGTGGCCTGGCCTATGGCGGCAACTATGCCACCCAAGGCTCGTCGTTCGGGTCGAACATCATCGCCCCGTCGATTACGGTTTCGGCGCAATCCACATGGCTGACGTTCTTCATGAACGAACAGACCATGACGCCGCCCGGCTCTGGAACGCTGCTGTGCAACCTGTTCCCGGCTGGCGGCTTCGGCTTCGTCGCTGTCGAGAATATCGAACAGGCGGGGGGCGCGACCGGGACGCAGACCGCGACGATCAGCGGCTCGGACTTCCTGAACGGTATTTCCATCGAACTGGTCGCGGTACAAAGTGCCACCGCAGCACCGTCCGTTGGGGCGGTTACCGTCGCAGGCTTTGCCCCCACGGTTTCGGCGGGCAGTGGCGGGGTAGACGCAACCGCCCTCCCGTCTGTCGGGGCCGTTACCGCCACAGGCGCGGCTCCCACGGTTTCTGCGGGGTCCAGCGCCGCGTCGAACGCGGGCACAGTCACTGTCACCGGGCTTACCCCATCCGCAGCGGCTGGCAGCGGGGCTGCAGCGGGCCTTGGCACTATCTCGGTTGCTGCGGCCGCGCCAAGTGTTTCCACCTCTGGAACAGCCTCCCCCGGCCTTGGTGCGGTATCTGTCTCTGGCGCTGCCCCGACGATCAGCGCAGGGTCAACCGCCTCGCTGTCTGTTGGGTCTGTCACTGTTGCGGGCCTTGCCCCTGCGGCAACCGCCGGGGCCTCTGCAAGCCCGTCTGTTGGCGCTGTAACGGTAAGCGGCTTTGTACCGTCCGTCTCGGCTGGCGGCAGTGTCAACGCGACGCCCGGCGCGGGCGCGGTCATGGTTACCGGGCTTGCGCCGGGCGTCTCAGCATCGTCCAGCGCATCTCCCTCTGCCGGGGCTGTTTCAGTTGCTGGCCAAGCGCCAAGCGCATCGGCAGGATCCAGCACGGCGGCGTCGGTCGGGGCTGTCGCCGTCATGGGTTACGCACCTACCGTCAGCGCGGGGTCTGGAGCAACGGTAAGCCCCGCCGCAGGCGCTGTTGCCGTCGCCGGACTGGCCCCGACCGTTTCGGCAAATCTGAATTTGGCGCCTGGGACTGGGGTTGTCGACGTTGCCGGCAATGCGCCGACCATAACCGCCGGGGCCGCAGCAGCGCCACAAGCGGGCCTTGTAACGGTCGTTGGATTTGCCCCTGCCGTTGTCATTGGCGGCGCGCAACTTTCGATTTCCTGCGTTTATCGCGGTCTGTCTGTCGAAGTGACTTACGTCAGTTTGGCTATCGCCGCGCCGTACCGAAGCTTGTCGATTCCGGTCACTTGGCGTGACCCAATTACCCTTGAAATGGTCCACCAGGGCCTGACCATCACAACGAAGTGGAGAGCCGCATGATCGTTGATACCAGCATCACCAAACTGGAGATCGTGCAGGGCGATCCGTTCGAGTTTGATTTTACCATTGACCCCGACGATGAAAGCACGGTCACCACCTTTTCCGGGGGGTCTGCGGCGGTCGGGATGATTTTCGGATCAACCAAGGTCCTGGGTGTCGGCACAATCACTGGGCCGCTGAAGGGGCATGGGTCATTCGCGGCTGTGGTATCACAGCTGGTGTCTGGCGCGTGGGAATTGCAGATCCAGGCGACACCGCCAGCTGGCCTGGCCCAGACCATGCGTAGGATTCAGGTGACCATTCACAAGTCGGCTTTTGCGCCGTAACCGATGATGCCCCTGATTTTCCGCCTGTGGGCCGAGCTGATGCGGCCATCGACCTTGCCGCCCGGCCCGCTGCATTCGGCCTATGAGCGCGGGGTGATCGGCATGGCCCATGCCCTGCTGGGCGCGGCGCTGGTGGCGGTGCTTGGCCCCTGGCTGGGCGCGGCGATCCGCTTTGCTATTGGCTTGGCCTATGCCGCCACGAAAGAGCGGGCCGATCTGCGCCACGGCGGCACGCTGCTGGACGGGATCGAGGATGCCGCCATGGTCGCGGGCGGCGCCTGGTTCTGGGGCGCCTGGTACTGGCCCATTCTGGTGCTGATCTGGGGCGGCGCGCTGATGGTGTCGGGGGCGGCGCGGCATGTTGATTGAGCTGCGCCTGGCCATGGGGTCGCACAGTCTGGATCGCTATCGACCGATCTGGGCCATGTTCTCGGCCGGGTTGCTGGCCATTGCCACGCTGTTCTGGGTTTCGGTCGGGTTTGGCGTGTCGGCATTTTCGACCGAGACATGGGGCGCTTGGGCCTGCCAGTTTCCGGCCCGGGCCTGGGCTGCCATCATGGGCGGGTCTGCCGCTATGGTCATCACCGGGCTGATGCGCCCAATCACATCGCGCCGGGTTGCCCTGGGCGCGTTCTTGCAGGCCGTCCAATTCCTTGCACTGGCCTATTCAGCAACCTTTACCGGGGGGCAATTCGTGATCGGGGTCTATTCCTCGGTCCTGTTTGCGCCCCTGCATTTGGTCTTGGCAGTGCAGGCTTGGCGATATGACCCCTGATCAGCTTACGCAATACGGCACGACATTCGGCCCGCTGGGCGCGCTGGTTCTGTTCATTCTGCGCGAGTGGATGAAGGGCCGGGGCGATGAGCCGCGCAAGGACCCGGTGCTGGTCGAGCTGCACGCGATCCGCGACATGGTCGCGGGTTTGGACAAGCGCCTGGCTGTCGTGGAAACCATTCTTGAGGAGCGGAAGCGATGAACGATCTGACCTGGATGCGGATTGCCCGCAGCTATCTGGGCACGCATGAGATTCACGGCGACCAGGACAATCCCAAGATCGTGGAGCTGTTTGCCCTGGCCGGTCATGCCTGGGTGAAGGACGACGAAACCGCCTGGTGCGCGGCCTTTGTCGGCGGCGTTCTGGCAAAGGCCGGGCTGAGAGGTTCGGGCAAGCTGTCGGCCCGGTCTTATGAAGGCTGGGGCACCCCGCTGGCGCAGCCGATCTACGGCTGCATCGGGGTCAAAAGCCGATCGGGCGGTGCGGCATGGCAGGGTCATGTCGGCTTTGTTGTCGCCGCCAGCGCGGATCAGATCGTTCTGCTGGGCGGCAACCAGGGCGATGCGGTGTCGATCGCGGCGTTCAAGCGCCATGAATTCACGGCGTTTCGCTATCCCGACAGCGTGCCCGTCGCACGCCCTGCCTATCCGCTGCCCAGTTCGCTGGCCGGCGCCATGCGGGGGGCAAGTGAAGCATGACCCGCGCCCTGTTCATCGCCGCCCTGCTGCTGGCCGCCCCCGCCGCCGCTGGCCCGCTGGAGCCGGGCACCATGCAGACGCACAGCGCCTTTGTCGCAGCGGTCAAGGCGGCGGGATACACCAGCTTCGGCTCGCGCTATACCGCTGACCCCAGCACGCGGTGCGAGGTCTGGTGGACGTCCTCGACCACCATCCCGACCTTCGTCTTTGCCTGCGCCAGTGCCGTGCAGAACGCGGCCGGCACATGGGGCATCTATGCCGCCTCGCCAACGCGGGTGAATGGCGAAAGCGATCTGGCGATCCCGCTGGGGGTGAAGTGATGGCATCGAAAAGCTACAAGCGCGAGGCCGCATCGGCGGTCATGGGCGTCAACCTGGTGCTGCTGATCATGTGGGCCATGGGCCATGACGAGGCGGCCGAACCCGCCCGGCTGCTGATGCCCTATGCCGCGGCCCTCTTCGGCGCGGCCTTCGGTTTTCATTCGGTGATCACCCAGATGCGGAAGCCAGAATGACCATCATCCGGCAAGAGCGCATCGGCGGCCAGACCCTGTATCTGGGCGACTGCCGGGACATCATGCCGCTACTGGGCAAGGTAGATGCCATGCTGACGGACCCGCCCTATGGGATTGGCGAGAAGATGGTTGGTTCTGGGCACTTCGCTGGAAAGTGCCGGAAGATGGCCGAGTGGGATATGTCCGCCCCCCCCCCCCCCCGGAGACCTTTCTGATGGATTGCCCTGCCATCGTATGGGGCGGAAATTACATCGGACTGCCGCCGTCGCGAGGCTGGCTGGTCTGGCGAAAGAACAATGCTGCGCCGACATTCGCGGATGCTGAGTTGGCGTGGACCAGCATGGATATGAACATCAAGACCTTCATTTCTGGCTGCGGGCCAGGGTACGGCGAGGGCGCGGGACACCCAACACAAAAGCCTGTCCCGCTGATGGAGTGGTGCCTCGGCTTTTTACCTAATGCCCGCACCATCCTCGACCCGTTCATGGGCAGCGGCACTACCCTAGTCGCCTGCCAGCGTCTGGGCCGCAGCGGCATCGGCATTGAACTGGACCCAGAGTATTTCGACATCGCCTGCCGCCGCGTGGATGATGCCGCACGCCAGCCCGACCTGCTGATCCCCGCGCCGCGCCCGCCCGAACAGACGGCGCTGCCACTGTGATCCGCGCGCTGGTCCTCTGCCTTCTGCTGGCCGGTTGCCTGTCGCCCCTTGGCCTGCTTGGCAAGGGGCCGAACGTGGCGGCGAACGGCCAGATCGGCGCGACCAATGCGCAGACCATCGGCACAACCGACACCAGTTCACAGAGTGTCAGTCGATCGACTGTTGGCACCGTGCGGCAATCGCGCGACGTGCAGGCCGTGGCGGCCGAACAGGTCGGCCAGATCACCGTCAATCAGGGACAGGGCTGGAAGCGTGAATACGCGTGTTGGGCGCTGATCATCGCCGCGCTGTTCCTGGACAGCCCCCGCCGATGGCCGGGCGAGATTGCCGCGGCATTCCGGGGCCGGCGCGGTTGAAGCCGCGCCCAAGGTTCCAGCACTGGTGGCGGCGCAACTGACCAAAGTGCATAAGATGCACATTGCCCGTCCGGTTCACGCCGGGCGGGCTTTCTTCATTTCATGGGGTTACTATTCCTCCCGGCCCATCCCATGTATTCGAGCAGCACGAAGACGGGAAACATCGGGGCGAGGAACATCGTCAAGAACATAACCCCGCCGCCGATAATGACAGATGCCATGACAACGCACGGGATAACGAAGCCGGAGACGATGTCTGACAGTCCGCCGCGATCAAGCAGCCACTCGCAAAAGACGTATGCGGCGAAGCAAACATAGGGGGTGAAGCCTACCGCCAGCATCGGCAACGTGTGTTTTCCGCGCATCATGCTTCACCCTTTGGCGGCGCTGTCTCTATGGGCCGCCAGGTCATCGCAGCACGTCCTCCAAGATCAGCCCATCCTTGACGCATATCGCGCCCTTCCCGACATGAACGAAGTGCCCGCCTCTCTCGTAGCATTGCGCCGCACACTTGCGTTCGAAATAGGACATGCGCACGCCCTCAAACATGGCCAAGCCAACCAGCCCCAAGACTGGTGATATGAATATCGTGAACACAACGACGTCTAGTAGTGTAGACGATTTGTCGCGCACCGCGTTATCCATCATCCCCTCACTTTCCTGTCGAAAACCGTTTCCATCGCGCCGGATTCGTCCTTTGGTTTCAAAGCCCACTTTCGGGGCGCGTCATGCGAGTTTCCTGAGATTACCGCGAAAGAATAGTGCCGGTAAGGCTCCTTCCGGGGCCGCCATCCACCTGCAAGAAACCTATAACATGCGGAAATCACTTGTATTTTTCATCAGCGTTTCCAGTCGGTTCAATCGCGTTTCCAGAATCGTTCTCGATTTCCCCCGACAAGATGCGCCGTTTGTCCGCCTTGCGGGTGTAGAGTTCCGCCTCTGACAGGGACGCATGGCCGGTCCAAGCCATGATTTGGTGCGCCGTTGCGCCTGCCTCTGCCAGCGCAATTGCCCGCGCCTTTCGCAGCCCGTGCGCCGTCCGGTTCACAAGCCCCGCCTTCCGCGCCGCAGCCGCAAACCATTGGGTTGCGCCCTTCTCGGACCGCGCCTTGCCAAACTCGGTTGTCAGCCATGTCATGTGCTTGTCGGTTCTGGCGTCCAGCGCGGCTTTCAGCATGTCCAGATCGGCTTGCATGTGGCGGGCAAAGGCTGGCAGCGCGCGGGCAAACGGCACGGCGACGTCACCGCCCGTCTTACCCTGCCGAAACACCAGCCAGCCTTGCCGATCCACCATGCCGGGGCCAAGCCTCATGGCATCCGACACGCGGGCAGCGGTCCAGAACATCACCTCGAACGCCAGACGCGGTGCTGTTCCAACTGCCCAATAGGCCCGGAACCGCTGCACATCGGCTGCGGTCCAAGGCTCATGGCCATCCGTCTTGGCCGTCTTGCGTGGGCGCACCGCCACGGCTGGATCACGAGCGATAAGACCTGCCTCTTTCCACCAGAGGCACAGGCCGCGCCATGCCTTGAGCCGGTTGTTCGCTGGGTGCGGTTTCAGCTTCGCCAGATCGGCTTCGATATGCCGCTCGGCTAGATCACGGGCCGCGCCCATGCCGTAGGATTTGGCGATGGCGTAGAGAATGCGGCGGCGCGCGTCCCGGCTGGCCTTGGCTAGGCTCAGGAATGCGTCTGAGGCTTCATAGGCGGCGATTCCAGCACCGATTGAGCCTGTCGGATACTTGGACGGCGGTGCGGCCTTACGCGCCTGTGCGGCGGCTTCGGCGTAGGCTGCGAGGAAGGCCGGATCATCTATCGGCAGGTCAGGCAGGCGCACCATGGCGCGACCCGGAGCGGCGAAGTAGCGATACTGCCGCCCATTGGCCTTGGTGATGGTCTTGACGTGCCGCAGGGTCACGGCGTTGCCCCGAACAGATCGTCGCATGAGTTCCCTCCGACGGTCGGCTTGGTTGCCGACTCAGCCGGGATTATCCGCACCGTGCCGTCGCGTGTCACCTCGACAACTGCACCCGGATCAACGGCGCGCGCGGCCTTGATGACGCGGGCCAGGTCGGACTGGCGAACGGCGGCGCGGGTGGTCATTTCAGAAGCCGCCCAACAAGTATACCGAAGCATGTCCCCGCGACGAATGCACCAAATGCAATGTCAGCAACCCACGGCATAGACATCACTTCCCCTCCCCTTCGGGCTGTGCGGCTTCAGCCCACTGCCGTTCTCTCCATCCTGCCTGAAACGCGCTGTTCCAAAGCACCTCACAAAACGACTCCATCCCCCATGCTTTGGCTCGGGCGCGAATGTCGTTAGGAATGTGCAGATTGGCAAATTCATACGCCATTCTTGCCTCTGCGGCGGCTTTCTCCAGATGCAGTTGTTTTTCGGCTTCCAACTGCGCTGCCATGCCTGGCTGGCGTGTTAAGATAGAAAGCATGGCGCTTTTATCGGTTCCCATCATCCCCTCCGCGCCCGAATTGCGGAAACATGCCGCTCCACATCTTCAACCGCCGTCGCGTCGAAGTAGGTTTCAATCGCCTCGGTCCAGATTGCCCGCTCGGACTGCACCGCCGCCTCCACGTCCACCGCTTCCACGGCGCGCAGACGGTTGATTTCATCCCGCTGGTTCACGATCCTGACTGCCATATCAGCGCGCTCTGTGAAGCCTTCGGACCCTTCGCGCTGAATGCGGTTCAGCCTGGCTTGTGCACCGGAAAGTTCGGCATTGACCCGCCGCATGTAGGCATTGGCATCGGTAAGCGCCTTCGCTTGCCGCTTGATCTTGGCGACGTTTTCAGTCTGGCATTTTTTCTGGAATGCGTGCCGGTCTTCGGCCTTCTCGGCGCGGGCCTCTGCGGCGTCCAACGCCGAGCGGAGGGCGCGAAGCATGGCGGCAATCTCGACATGCACGAGCAAGCCCTTGTCCAGCCATGCAGCGGCTCGCTCCACCGCTTCCTTGCTGATGTCAGTCATGGCTCGGTCGCTCCTTGCCGGTTGCGATGCCGTAGACCACCCACCTGTCATATCCACTCGGAATGCTGCCAAGAGAGGTCCAGAAGGCATTGTGCTGGTTCACATGGGCGGCGGCAAAGGCAGCACGAAAGCGACGAATTACGGGCAGTCGTTTCCACCATGCGGCACGAGGCATTTCCCAGCCAAAATCGCGGCTGTCCTTTTCCCATTGTTCGTCGTCGGTCATTTCCCGGCTCCTTTCAGCGCGGCAAGGGTGGATGCCATGCCCACCGCAATTGAATGCGGCATGGATGCGTCGACATCATAGATGCGTTCGGCTGTCTCGCTGATCTTCCGCATAATTTCAGGGGCGTCGAGAAGCACCCGCAGCGCCTCGGCTAGAAGATCGGCGTGAGAGGGCGAGGGGAGGGTGGAGATGGCATCGGCGATAGCTGATGCCTGAATACGACCGGCTTCCCAGCGCATCACTTGCTGAACATCAATGTAGTGCGCAGCTTTGGCCTTTTCGGTTGCGATTTGATCGGACCTAATCTGCACGTAGCGAATTGCTTCAGCCGACGCCGCCCGCCTCATCGCCTCGGCCCCGAGAGCGGTGTCGGCGCGGCGGTTCCATGCGGCGATGATAACCTCCTTGCTTTCAGCCCAATTGATTGTGCCGAGGCAATCATCGTCATCGCACCCAATGAACCACGCCTTAGAGTGGCTTGGGTCTTCCCAGATGTGGGCCTCACCCCCGCAGAACGGACAGGGCAGCAATTCCGGCATGTCGCTCATTTTGTTTCTCCTGCAAGGTCATCGAGAAGGGATTTTGCCAGGACCGGGGCGTCTGGCGGTGTCCAAATCCAGTGTGTCTTGGCATATTCCAGCAGCACCTTCGCCGCCTCTGCCACAGTCACCGGCGCGGGCACGAGGGCGCTGAGAATGCGGGCTTCGTAGTCGGCTTGGGTGGCGGCGAATGCAGCAACGTCGTTATCTGTCACATGGGATATTAACTCTTGGCCGCCCTCACCTAAGGCGTCAAAATCCCATGAAACCTTCTCGAAGCTGAAAACCTTGTATGTGCCGAGCATTGTGTCGCAGCGCCAAATCTTAGCGGTAGGATGCTTCGTCCACACCAACGGTTTCACCGTCCGCCCCATCCCCGCCGCCAGCGCCAGATTTGCGGCCAGGGTCTGATCCAATTCGGCGCGCAGGCGCAGGACTTCGGCTCGCAATTGCGCCTTGTCCATCGCGTGGCCAAGTAGCCCGCGTTCTGGCGATTGGGCCATCTCGACAAGTGCGTCACGCTCAGCCGTCACCCGCGCCAATTCGTTGCGCAGCGTGTCATTGTCCATTGTGGGCCTCCTCATATGCGGCCAGAGCGGCGCGGCCAGCGGGGGTGATTGCGTCGAATTCGGCCCACGAGTTGCCGATCCAGTCGCTTGCGACAGGGTAGATAAGTCCCGCATCATTCATAGGCTTCCAGTCTGAGTATGGAATTTTGGAGGACGGGAATTTCTCCACATCTGCGTAAAGCCGTAACGCCTTCGCCTGTGCCTCGGTGAGTTTCATCCCCGCCCCTCCTGATAAGCCCGTGCGCCGGCAAGGGCGGTCAGCCGGGCGTCGGCATCGGGGTAAAGGCGCAGGGCGGCGGCAGACAGCGCCTCGGCCCCGTCGATGATGGGCAGGGGCGGGTCGGGCCAGACATTGGTCAGCCAGGCGCGCATCGCGACCTCTTCGGCCGTGTTCAGAATCTGCACCTCCAGCCAGTCGGCGCCGGTGCCCAGGTCGGGCGTCAGGGCGATGCGGCGGGGGGCGTTGGTGTCCAGCGGCAGGACAATGGGAAAGGCGGCGAGGGTCATGCCAGCGCCACCCCGGCCAGGATGGCCAGCATCAGGGCGATCACGGCCAGGCCGCTGGCGAAGGTCAGCGCGATCTGGCGCGAGGTTGCCGTGAAGAAGTCAGAGGGCAGGCGCATCGTGCCGGCCTCGTGAAAGGCCATGGCCGACCCGGCGCCCGCGACCAGCGCGCCGAAGAAGAGAAGGGCGGAGAGAAGGAAGGGCAATGGTGCCTTCATCGGGTGGAAGTGGAAAGGCTGGCCGGGCGGTGATCGCCCAGCCGCGGGCGGGCCACGGGTCAACCGTAGCCGTAGCCGTAGCCGTAGCCGTAGCCGTAGCCGTCGCCGTAGCCGTCGCCGTAGCCGTAGCCGTCGCCGTAGCCGTAGCCGTAGCAGGAGCCGTGGC
>Ga0228700_1000688_pt1 | contig 27500 bp, 23 predicted proteins | sample McNCre317_Aug_MG_FD_178019 | JGI IMG/M metagenome (GOLD analysis project Ga0228700, IMG submission 178019) | Freshwater microbial communities from McNutts Creek, Athens, Georgia, United States - 3-17_Aug_MG | ecosystem: Environmental > Aquatic > Freshwater > Creek | place: USA: Georgia...
ATCAGCAACATGACGGCCGCGAGCCCCGCGTAGTCCATGTTGTCGCGGGCGCTCAGCACCTCGAAGCCGAGGCCCGAATCGACGCCCAGCATCTCGGCAGGCACCAACACGATCCAGGCGACACCCAGCGCCAAACGCAGGCCGGTGAGCACGTTGCCGCGAATGCCGGGCAGCACGATTGCGCGCACGGTCTCGCCGCGCGTGGCGCCGAGCGATCGTGCCAACAGCATCCACTCGGGGTTTAGGGCCTTGATGCCGGCCGATGTGTTCAGCGCTATCGGCCACACCGCGGCAATCGCGATCAAAAACACCACGGGCGGGGTGCCGATGCCAAACAGCACGACGGCAACCGGCGCCCAGCTGAGCGGCGAAACCATGCGCAAAAACTGCACGACCAGCGACGTCGATTGCTCGACGCGCCGCAGGCTGCCGAGCGCCCAACCCAACGTCACCCCAACCAGCGCGGCGACGCCGAGGCCGAGGCCCAAACGCGTGAGTGTGACGCCAATCGCATCCCAGATTCGCCCGCCCTCGAAAAGGCGCACGAGTGCACCAAACGCATCGACCGGCGACATGTTGCTGATGATTGGGTTGTCAGCCGAGAGCACGTCGGTGGCCCACCACCACAGGGCGACGAACCCCGTGGTGGTGAGCAGGCGAAGCAGAGTGACCCTCATTACGGCTTGATGACCTCGGTGCGAGTCAGCTTGGCAGGCAGGCCAAACGCAGCGTTGCCGCCGTTCTTCTTGATTGCGGCCTCGGCCAGACCAACCGCGACGATGTCGTTGTGCACGGTCTTGAGGTTGATCTTGCTAAGGAACGAGTTGTCGCCAACCACCTGGGTCTTGCGCAGCTCGGTGACGAGCGCGGCGGTGTAGCTAGGGAACGGATACGGCTGGAAACCGATGCGGCGTTCGGCCCACTTGGTGTTGATTACTGCCGACTTGTATTTGTCGACCGGGTAATAGGTGAGTGCGCGCTGAATTGCCTCGACCGGCTGAGGCAGATAGCCACCGATGCTCAGCAACTGTGCCGCGGTCTGGCGACCCTGGTTGATCTGCGCCTGAGCCGCCACGATGCTGTCGGCAATCGCCTGAGCGGCCTGCGGGTTGCCGGTCACCAAATCGCCACGAACTACGGTCACGCAGCAGGCGTGGTCCTTCCAGACGTCGCCCGTGAAGCGCAGAATCTTGCCAATGCCCTTGACCTCGGCCAGGGCGTTGAATGGCTCGGCAACGATGTAGCCCGAGACGCTGCCGTTGGCCAGCGCGGTCGGCATGTCGGCAGGGGCCAAAACGACGACCTTCACTTCTTTTTTGGATGCGTCGGCGGTGCCGCTGAACACGGGGGTCAGGCCGTCCTTGCGGAACAACTGCTGCAGCACGACGTTGTGAATCGAATACCAGAACGGAATCGCCACTGTCTTGCCGGCGAGGTCGGTGACCTTGTTGATCGAGTTGGCGACGGTCAGCGCCGAACCGTTGGTGTGGTTCCAGCTGATGATCTTGACGTCTTGGCCGGCCGCGAACTTGAGCTGCAGGGCTAGTGGCATCAGCAGGTGGATGACGTCGACCTTCTTGGCCTGGAACGCCTCAACCAGGCTTGGCCAGCTGCGGAACAGCGTTGGGTTGGCGGTGGTGATGCCGTTCTTCTTGAAGATCTTTGAACCGTGGGCGACCAACAGGGGAGCCGCGTCGGTGATCGGCAGATAACCGATCTTGAGGGTGCCGAGGTTGTCGCTCCAGGTTGCCGCGCTGGCCGGAGCGAGCTCGCCAAAGCCAAGGGTTCCGGCTGCCGCGGCAGCGGCACCGATGCTGGCAAAGCGCAACAGGTTGCGGCGACTGAAGTCGCCTTGCTCGTGCAAGTTGGCCTCTTCGGCCGATGCGTGGATGTGTGGCTGGTCGATCCGTGGCTGTGACATTGGGTTCTCTCTTCTGTGGGTTTGGCTTAGATGCTGTATTCGAGTTGGGCGATGATCTTTGACTTGGCCTCGGGTGCACCCGCGTATTCGGTGAGCGGTTGCCCAGGTTCGCCAAGCAAGACGATGCGGTCGCCAAGGGTGACGGCCTCGTCGATGTCGTGGGTGACAAGCACGATGGTGAGGCCGAGGTCGGCGCGCAGCCCGAGCAGCCAAGACTGCAGGCCGGCGCGAGTCGCGGCGTCGAGCGCCGAGAAGGGTTCGTCGAGCAACAGCAACCGTGGCTGCGTGACGATGGTGCGGGCAATCGCGACGCGTTGTGCCTGACCGCCACTGAGCTCGGCCGGCAGTCGGTTGGCCAGTTCGGCGATGCCGAGCCGTTGCAACAGTCGGTCGACCGCGACGTCGGCATCGCGTCGCTGCGCGCGGTTTGCCTTGAAACGCAGACCAAGACGAACGTTTTGGCGCACGGTCAACCACGGCAAAAGCAGCGGCTGCTGAAACACGAGGCCAGACGATTCGACGACAACCTCGCCCGCCGTCGGTTGGTTTAGCCCCGCCAGCGCGTGCAACAGGGTGGTCTTTCCGCGCCCGGATCCGCCGACCACCACAACGATCTCGCCCTCGGCAACCGCCAAATCGAGCGACTCGATGATGTTGCGGCGTGTCTTGCCCGCGCCACGAGCGACCGTTAGGCCGCGGAGCTCAGCTGCGAGATTTCCCATCGCAGGCTTCCTTCCGTTGGCGCCTGAACGCTCAAAAACAGGCTCTCGCGAATTCGCCGACTCGTGGCGCTCGCCGCGTAATAACCGCGACCACCAACGGTGGCAAGTTCGACTCGAGCGACCGCCTGAGCCAACTCGGCCGCGTTCAGGCGCAGTTTTAGGTATTCGAGCGGAGCCTTGCCATTGCCGGCGGCAGGGTATGCGCCAAGCTCGCTGCCGAGTCTCGCAAGCTCGTCGCTCAGGCGCTCGAGTTCGGTCACGTAGTCCTCGACCTCGTGGGCGAAAGGCGCGAGCCCGTTCGCTGCCGAGATTGCCTTGAGCGATGCCCGGGTCAGACCAAGGCAGAACGACGTCTGCAACACCAGGAAGCGTGGGCGCATCTGGCCAATAAAGAAGTCGACGTCGCGGCTGAGCACGTTGGCGCGCCCAAGCTCGAGGCCCTGAAAGCGCACGGTGCCCGAGGCGGTGGCATTGAGTGCCAACAGCTCGCCGGCTGGCTTGACCGAGATGCCCGCGTTGTCGCCGATTACGGCCGCGAACACCACGCGTTCTTCGGTGGTCTCGTTTCGGGCGGCAAACACGATCAGGGTGTCGGCATACAGGTTCGATGCCCACGGAATGATGCCGTCGACGGCAAACGTGCTGGCACCGGTGGCCTGGTCGATTGCCTCGGTGAACGTAATCGGCAGTGGCTCTTTGCCCGACTTGTCGGCCAGCGCGGTTGCGAGTGCGGTCGAGCCAACTCGAGTGCCGGCCAGCAGCTGCGGCAGGTATTCATCGCGCAGTTCCGCGCTTGCGAAGCGGTCGATGTATTCGGTGGTCATGTGGTGCGACCAGGTGACAAATGCGGTGCTCAGGCAGTTCTCGGCGATGGCCCCGATCAGGTCGGCCTGAGCCAGCAGCGGCTCGCTGCTCTCGGTCAGCCCAAAATCGGTGCCGCCAAGTGCCACTAGCTCGAGCAACTTTTCGCGCAGCGGCTCGGTCGATTCGGCACGAACACCGAGCTCGTTAATAAAGTGGGCGAAAGGGGCGAGTGCCATGACTAGCCCTCGAGCTTGTGGAGTCGGCTAATCGGAGTGTCGACAACCTCGCGGGCCGCCACGATGGCGTCTTCGCTGTCGCCGTCATAGAAGCACAGGCACTTGACCATGTCTTCGCGCACGTAGGTGCGCAAAAACTTGACGTCGTCGATGTCGTTATAGAGCGGCGACTTCTCTTTTTTGCGAGCCAGATACTTGTCCATGGTTAGGCCCGCGGGAAAATCCCATTCGACCAGGTATTGCCCGGCCTTTTTCAATTTCTTGACCTCGTCGAGCTCGGCGCCAACCAGGCGAACCAGAGCCAATTCGTCGACCTTCAGGCCGGCGGCCTCGAGGTCGGTGCGCAGCTCGAGCAGGTTGTCGTGCTCGATTACGGCAAAGATTCGTGCGTGATCGGCGGTCACCTGGCTCTCGATGAACTCGCCACCCTTGGCCGCCGCGGCAGCCTCAATTTTGGCAAGCGCACCGTTGACGGCGTTCGGCTCGGCCGCGGTTGCGGTGGTGTCAATCTCGGCTACGTAAAGCGACATCGGGCATTCCTTTGAGGTTGGTGGTTCCCTCAAAATTAGCCACGGATGCGCCTGCGCGCGCTTGTGTTACAAAGCGTTGCCCACGGTTACGTAATGTTGCGAGGCCGCTTGCGCAAATGCGGTTAGTCGAGCATCTGGCTGGCCGCGAGCTGCTTATAGAGCGGGGTGCTCTCGAGCAATTCGCGGTGAGTGCCAACGCCAAGCACCTTGCCGTTTTCGAGCACGATGATCTGGTCGCTGTCGACCACGGTCGAAAGGCGGTGGGCGATCACGATCAGCGTGCGGTTCTTGGCCACGGCATCGATTGCATCGCGCATCAGTTGTTCGTTTAGGCCATCGAGCGACGAGGTGCTCTCGTCGAGCAGCAGAATCGGCGGGGCGGCCAGCAGCGTGCGAGCGATGGCCAAACGCTGGCGCTCACCACCCGAAAGCATGATGCCGTTTTCGCCGACCTCGGCGTCGAGCCCGCGCTTGTCGCGCTCGAGCACATCGAGCAGGTTGACCTCGGCGAGCACCTCGCGCAGGCGGTCGTCGCTGGCATCTGGCGCACCAATCAGCAGGTTTGAGCGAATCGAACCGGCCAGCACAGGGGCGTCCTGTTCGACATAACCGATCTGTTCGCGCAGCGCATCGCGAGTGAGTTCGCGCACCGGTTGGCCATCCATCAGGATTCGGCCGGCGGTCGGCTCATAGAACCGTTCGATCAGGCTGAAAGTGGTCGACTTGCCCGAACCCGACGGGCCAACGATTGCCACGCGCGTGCCGCGTTGAATCTGGAACGAGATGCCCTTGAGCACCTCAGGGGCCGCGGTCGGCTCGACTTCTGCCTCGCCGGCGCCAACGCCTTCGACCGGTTCGGTTGCGGCAGCCGCATAGGCAAACTCGACCGAGTCGAACTCGATGGCAACGTCGTTGCTTGGCTTGCGCTCGGTCGATACGGCCGCGAATTCGTTCTCGTCGGCGTTTTCGAGTGGCACATCGAGAATCTGCTGGATTCGCGCCAGCGCACCGAGCGCCGACTGCACGCTCGAGTAGGCGCCGAAGGCCTGACCGAGCGGGCGAATCATGAGGAACATCAACAGGATGAAGGTCACAAGGTTGGCAACCGAGGTGTCGCCGGTGGCAACTCGATAGCCGCCAACACCAAGCACGACGATGAATGCGCCATTGGCGGCGATGCCCGCAATCGGAGTGACGTATGCGTTCAGGCGCGCAATCTTGACGCCCTGGTCGTAGGCCTTGCTGGCGTCGGCCTCGATGTGCGCGGTCTCGCGTGCCTCGGCGCGAGCGGCACGGATCGTGCGCACCGCCGACAGCGCTCGTTCGACTGCGGCGGCCATGTCGCCAACGCGTTCCTGAGCCTTGGTGGTGGCCGACCGAATCTGGCGGGTGGTCACGGCAATCGCTGCGATTGCGAAGGCGATCATCGCGAGGGTGAGGCCAAGCAGCAGTGGATCGATGACCGCCATGGCAATCAGCGAGCCCACAAAGATCAGCGCGCCGCCGGTGGCATCGACCAGGCCCTGGGTCAGCACTGCACGCAACAGCGTGGTGTCGCTGCCAACGCGCGATACGAGGTCGCCAGTGCGGCGAAGGTCATACTCGTGAATTGGCAGTCGAAGCAGTCGAGCCGCGAGCTTGCGACGGGCCGAGAGCACCACGCCCTCGCCGGCCTTGGCCAGCACGTAATACATGAGGCCGCTCGTGACGGCACTCAGCAGCACGATAGCCACGAGGGCCAACACAATCATGCCGACCTGGCCGTGCTTTTGCACCGCCGTGATCACCTGGCCGACGACCAGCGGCTGCGCGAGGCTAACCGCGGCACCAACGATCGACAGGCCGACGGCTGCCCAGAGCGCCGGCTTGTGTTCGAGCAGGTATGGCCAAAGCTGCTTGAACTTTGCCTTTGGGCCCGCGTCTTTCTGACGAGAGTTTCGGCCGCGGCCACCGCGCATCATGCTCATTTAGTGCTCATTTCGATGTCGTCGAGCAGCATCGGATCGCCGAATACTGCCTCGTTGACGAGGTAGTTGATCTCTTGAAAACTGAGGGCCTCAGTGTAGGCAGTGTTGCTGAAAAATCGCTCAAAGTTGACCGACCGCAGGGCCGCCAACGCGGCCGGGTGATGCAGCTTTAAGAACATGAGTGTTGAATTCGGTTTGCGTTCGAAATCTTCCAACACCGTGCCGCAACCAAAACCAAAAACACGCAGCGCGACATCGGCCTCGCTCGGCGAGGTTTTCTCGAGCACGCCTCGGTCGGCAACTCGAATCAACGGGCGCCGCCGACCTTCAGGCAGTCGACGCCAAATCTGAAAACAGGTGTTCAGGCTCTGCTTGCGATTGATGTGCTCGCCGCGGTCGTCGACATAGTCGATGCGCATGTCGTGATCGGCCAACAGTTCAAACCGGCGGTCGAGGCGATTGATTACCGACCATTTGCGCCAAGAGCGCGGCACGATGAAACAGATGTATTCGCAGCGCTCGGCGGCGTGATTAAAGAACGGAATGCTCAACGAGTTGTTGCGCCCGAACGGGGGATTGCTGATGGCAACCGTGTCGAGTGGCAGGCGCGGATTCGAATCGAGAAAATCGCCGCGACGGATTCCAGAAAACTTTGGGTCGATGTCGAAACTGACCACCTTGGCCGCACCCGCGGCCTGCGCCGCCTTTACGAACGCACCCGTGCCACCGGCCGGCTCGAGCACGGTTCGACCCTCGAGCGATTCGACACCAATCGCTGCCAAGACCTCGCCGACCAGTTTCTCGGCCAACTCAACCGGTGTGTAGTACTGCTCTTTGCCCGTCACCCTGCGATTGCCAAGGCGAACCCGAGCGGGAACGCTCAGGTCGGCGGCTTCTGTGACGGTCACGGGTTCAGGATATCAGGCTCGGAATAAGGCCAACCAGGCGCGAGTTGGATTGAACATGACTAAGCGAATTGGTGTTGGCGAAAAGGCTCCCGAGATTCAGGCGACCACGAACTCCGGACGCTCGCTCGACAGCACCGCGCAACTCGGCAAGACCTATGTGGTCATGTTCTTTCCGGCTGTCGAGAGCCCGGGCTGCACGCTGCAGGCCTGCCAACTTCGAAACGAATACGACGAGATTCGCGAGCTTGGCGTAGAGGTCTTTGGTGTGTCACACGACAGCCCGGTAGCTCAGGCGGCGTTCGCGGCCCACCACCGACTCGAGTATCCGTTGATCAGCGACCCCGCGGGCACCCTGCATCGCGCATTCGGGATCACGCGCTGGACGCATCCGTTTGCAGTTTTGAGCGGAGGCAAAAGCCGAAGCACATTTGTGATTGGCCCCGACGGTCGCGTGCTCGCCGCATGGTATGGCGTGCCATCTGTCGGACACGCGCAACGCCTGCTCAACTTTTTGCAGAAAACGCTTTAGGTAGTTAGTCTGAAGGGCTGCCGAAATCGGCCCGCAAAGACGCGCAACCAAGAGGGAACTCGAGTCATGACCCAAGACATGATCGTCGCCAAAAATCTCACCAAAAAGTATGAAGATTTCATCGCTGTAGACGGCATCAACTTCACCGTCAAACGCGGCGAGGCCTTTGGCCTTCTCGGCCCGAACGGCGCCGGCAAGTCGACCACCATGCGCATGATCGCATCGACCTCGCAGCGCACCGACGGCGAACTGCAGATTCTGGGCAAAGACCCAAACACCAGCGGCCCCGAGATCCGTGCTCACCTTGGCGTTGTGCCGCAGCAAGACAACCTCGACTTTGAGCTCAAGGTGTGGGAGAACCTCTATATCTATGGCCGCTACTTTGGCCTGGCTCGCAAGTTCGTAAAGACCAAGATCGAAGAGCTGCTGGCGTTCGCTCAGCTCGAAGACAAACGCAACGTCAAGACCGACGCGCTCTCGGGCGGCATGAAGCGCCGCCTCACGATTGCTCGCGCGCTTGTGAACGAGCCAGAAATCCTGATGCTCGACGAACCAACCACGGGCCTCGACCCGCAGGCACGTCACGTTCTGTGGGACAGACTGTTCCGCCTCAAGGAACAGGGCGTGACCCTGGTAATCACCACCCACTACATGGATGAAGCCGAGCAGCTTTGCGACCGTCTGATCGTGATGGACAAGGGCAAGATCATGGCCGAGGGTGCCCCTGCGCAACTGATCAAGGACTACTCGAGCCGCGAGGTTCTCGAGGTGCGATTCGGCTCGAGCCGCAACGCCGAGGCCGCCGAGAAGCTGGCCGCCGTCGGCGACCGCATCGAGGTGCTGCCAGACCGCATCCTGATTTATAGCGAAGATGGCGATGCCGTGCTCAAGCAGATTCACGAGCTCGGCCTCGAGCCCGTCACCTCGTTGGTTCGCCGCAGCTCGCTCGAAGACGTGTTCTTGCGTCTGACCGGCCGCACCCTCGTCGACTAAGCGCCCCGCGAACGAAACCTCAAGGATCGAAAATGAGCGAAACCTCAGTGACCTGGCAGGGCGCCACCAAGCTGGTGAACATGCGCAAGGCCCTAACCTTTGGCGCGTGGTTCGTGGCCGAATACCGCCTGCGCAACATGTCAAAGTGGCTCGGCGCAATCTTTGCGTTTGGCCTCGGCAACCCAATCCTGTTTTTGCTTTCGGTCGGCATTGGCATCGGTTCGCTGGTCGACAAGGGCAGTGGCGGCCACCCGATGGACGGCGTCGGCTACCTGGTGTTTTTGGCCCCGGCGCTGCTTGCCACCGCGGCGATTCAGGGCGCGATGGACGAAACGACCTTCCCGACCATGCAGGGCTTCGTGTGGGATAAGTCGTTCTTCTCGATGAACTCGACGCAGCTGACCGGTGGCGCGATTGTGCGCGGCATCATGATCGCTGCGGCCATCCGGTGTGTTTTCACGGTCTTTATGTATGAGATCGTGCTGCTCGCGTTTGGCGCGGTGACCTGGGCCTCGATCCCGGCGCTCAGCTGGAGTTCGACCATCGCGGGCATCTCGTTTGCCGCCGCGATGCTGGCCGCGACCTCGTTCGTGAAGCAAGACGACGGCTTCTTTGCCATCGTCGGCCGTTTCATCATTGCGCCGATGTTCATGTTCTCGGGCACCTATTACCCGCTCGAGATCCTGCCAACCCCGCTGCAGGCAATCGGTTGGATTTCGCCGGTTTGGCACTCGACCAACCTCGGTCGTCACCTGAGCTACGGCCACCCGGTTGCCGATTGGCTCGTGGTCGTGCACTACGCATACTTCTTGGTGCTTTTTGTGGTGGCGATGTATGTGGCCACGCGTCAGTTTGAAAAGAGGCTCGCAGCATGAGCATGATCAATTCGGCTCTCGATTCGGCAATCGCAATCGCAGAGCGCCGCTCGGGCAAGTTTGGTGCCGAGTTCTATAGCGGCCGCCCAACCGCGATGCTCGAACGCGCACTCATGGCGCTGCGTTCATCGACCTGGATCGTGGTTGCCTCGGGCTTTGTCGAGCCGGTGTTTTATCTGATGGCGTTTGGCCTTGGTCTCGGCGGCATGATCGGCAACGTGTCTGACGTGGTCGACGGCTCGGGCAATCCGGTTTCGTATGCGGCATACATCGCACCCGCGCTGCTGGCCACCTCGGCCATGAACGGCGCTATCTATGACAGCACCTGGAACGTGTTCTTCAAGATGCACTTTGGCAAGTTGTATCAGGGCATCCTGGCCACCTCAATGGGCACGCTCGACGTTGCGCTCGGCGAGATCGGCTGGGCGCTGATTCGCGGCCTTGCATATGCGATCGGTTTCACTGCCGTGATCGGCACCATCGGCACCTTCACGGGCGACCCGCTGATTCGCAGTTGGTGGGGTCTGCTGGCCATCGTCGCCGCGGTGTTGATCGCCTTCGGATTTGCCTCGTTCGGCATGGCGATCACCAGCTATTTGAAGTCGTTCCAGCAGATGAACTGGATCAACTTCTTTATGATGCCGATGTTCCTGTTCTCGGGCACCTTTTATCCGTTGTCGGTGTATCCACAGTGGCTGCAGTATGCGATTGAGGCGCTGCCGCTCTGGCAAGCCATCGCGATGGTTCGTGGCCTGACGCTGGGCGTTCTCGACTGGGCGCTGCTGGGCCACGTGCTCTATTTCGTGGCGATGATCCTGGGCGGGCTCTGGTTCACCACGCGACGCCTGCGCGCGCTGTTCTTGCGCTAGATTGACCGGCAATTCGCGGGCATTGGCCTAGGTAATTGTCGTCGCGAGGCAATAGCCTGTAATCGGGCGGGTGGACCGCTCGAGGGGAGTTTTGCCTTGTCGGGTTTTGCGCGGGTTCTTGGTTCGGCCTGGGGTCGCATTGCGATCGCTTTTTCTGTCGGAATCGCACTGGTTGTTGGCGCGATGCCAGCAAACGCGGTTGTTTCGATCTCGCGCAGCAACTTTGTGGTTCGGGTTCAGCCCGGCACCGACGTCGCCGTGCGCACGGCCCTAACGAGCATGGGCGACATCCCTACAGACGAGATCGACTACGTATTCGACGGTTTCGTGGTCAAGCTCTCGGCTCCTGAGGCCGCCGCGCTCGTAGCAAACCCGAATGTCGTATCTGTCACACCAGACGCACCGATCTCGTTGCTCGACACCGACACCAATCCGCCTTCGTGGGGTCTCGATCGAGTCGATCAAACCTCGCTGCCGCTCGACTCGAGTTTCAGCTATCCAAACCAGGGTGGCGCTGGCGTGCGCGTTTATATCGTCGACACCGGCGTCCAGGCCGACAACCCCGATTTCGCCGGTCGTATCCTGCCTGGCTTTGACGTGATTGGCAACCAGCAGCAAAACACCGACTGCCACGGCCACGGCACACATGTTGCCGGCACGGTGGCGGGCACTCGGTATGGTCTGGCCAAGAAGGCAAGCATCGTGCCTGTGCGCGTGCTCGGCTGCACGGGTTCGGGCACGTTCTCGGGCATCATCACGGCGCTCGACTGGATCAAACAAAACAACCCGGTCGGCACGCCAGCCGTAATCAACATGTCGATCGGTGGCGGTTTTTATCAGGCCGTGAACGATGCGGTCGAGGCGCTGGTTGGCTCGGGAATCACGGCGGCAATTGCGGCCGGCAACTCGAACGCCGACGCCTGCCAGACCTCGCCGGCATCGGCCCCATCGGCCATCACCGTTGGCGCCACCAGCTCGACCGACGCGCGCGCCTCGTTCTCGAACTTTGGCAACTGTGTCGACATTTTTGCCCCAGGCGTGAACATCGTCTCTGACGATGCATTTGCCGCGGGCAGCTCAAAGACCATGTCGGGCACATCGATGGCATCGCCTCACGTCGCAGGTGCCGCGGCGCTCGTGCTCGGGCAGAACCCAACCTTCAAGCCGGCCGACGTGGTCAAGGCGCTTCAAGACAATGCCTCGGTGGGTCAGGTAGTTGGTTCGTCGAGCGCGCACGATGGCCTGCTCAACATCTCGTTCTTGAATGCCGCAAACACCGCGCCGACCCCAATCGCGGGTGTGCCTGATGCGCCAACCGCGCCAAAGGCAACGAACATTAGCGCGAGCGGCGCCACAATCAGCTGGACGACCCCGGCTAACGATGGCGGCTCGCCGATCACCGGCTACAAGGTCGCCTATCGCGAATCGGCAGTTTCAAACTGGACGACGGTCTCGGCAACCGCCACTAGCGTCGCGCTGACCGGTCTGGCATCGCTGGCCAGCTATCAGGTGCAGGTTTCGGCAACGAATGCGATTGGCGACTCGTTGCCAACCGCGAACATCAGCTTCACCACTCTGGGCAGTTTGGCCGATGCGCCTACCGGCCTGGCAGTCTTGCAAGACAAGGGCTCGTCGGTCTATCTGGGTTGGACGGCCCCCGCAAACGGCGGCAACTCGATCACCGGTTACACCGCGCAGATGCTGGTCAACGGCGCCTGGGTGACCCAGGCAACCACCGGCACCACGCCACGTGTTTGGGTGACCAAACTGACGCCGCTTAGTGCGTACTCGATTCGAATTTTTGCCACGAACGCATCGGGCAACGGTCCAGCCACCCAGCTGGATTACACCACTGGCCCACTCGCGCCGGCGGCGCCCACTGTGAACATCAGCGCCATCACCGGCAAGGGTGCGACCATCGGTTGGACCACCTCGGCTGCGACCGACCCCGCGTATCCGGTCAGCTATGAGCTCACCTATGGCTATGCGGTATCGCTGACACCGCGCGCAACAATCGTGCAGAGCACGAACGCGAGCGTTGTCATTTCAGACCTAATCCCGACAACCCTGGCCTGGGTTCGCGTGGTCGCTAAGGCTGGCAAATCGACATCCGATGGCGTTTATTCCACCTTCACGACAACCGCCGATGCGCCAAGTGCGCCATACTTTTCGACGCCCGTGAAGACCACCTCGGGATACAACCTGAGCTGGATGACGGCCACCGCAAATGGCTCGCCAATCATCGACTACGCGCTGCAGACCTCGACCAGCAATGCCACTACTGCGGTGTGGACCGACGTGACCGTAACGAGCGCGAGCAGCTACGTGGTGCCGATGCCGGCGCCGGGCAAGCTCGCCTACTATCGCGTAGCCGCGCGCAACTCGGTGGGCTTGAGCGCCTATTCAACCGCTGTCGCTGTCAACGGTCCAACCTCAATTTCGGATGCCCCAGGCAACCTTGCTGGTGTCGCCACCGGAACCAAGGCCGTGCTGACCTGGACCGCCCCCGCCTACACCGGCGGACTGGCCCTGAGCTACTACACGCTGCAATACAGCCGCGATAACGGCGCCAACTGGTTGCCGTTGGCGAGCGTGACCGCCACCGCCGCTGGCCAGTATTCATACACAACGGCGATCTCATTCGCCAAGGGCACCACGGTTCAGTTCCGCGCGTTTGCAATCAACTCGGCTGGCACGAGCCCGACCAGTGCCATCGCTACCGTGAACTTTGCGGCCTCGGCCGCAACCGCGCCGCTGTCGTTCAAGGCAACGGTTGCCAACTCGGGCGATGCCGCATTCAGTTGGCTTGCGCCAACCGATAACGGCGGTTCGACCATCACGGGCTACCGCCTCGAGAGGCTCTCGGGCAATGTGGTTTCGACCCTCATTGAGGTCGCCGGCAATGCGCTCAGCGCGACAGCAAACCTAGGTTTGCCGGGCACCACGACCCTGGTTCGCATCTCGGCTATCACCGCTGCCGGAACAGGTCTGCCCTCGGCCTGGGTCTCGTTTGTGGTGCCTTTCCAGCGCGTCGATGCGCCAACTGGTCTGGTGGGTTCGGTGAATGCCACAACCGGTCAGGTGAATCTGAGCTGGTCGGCTCCCGCTAGCCTCTACGGCGGACACGTGGCGAGTTTCGTGGCGCAACTTTCGACCAACGGTGGCAGCAGCTGGAGCCAGTATGCGTTCGCGGCACCCGTCGGTTCGAACGGCTCGGGCTCCGTCGCGGTGCCTGGGCCGCTCAAGGGCCTCACCTACGGCTATCGAGTTGCCATCGTGACCGAGGCTGGGCAATCGGCCTGGTCAACGGTGATTTCAGTAACCCGCGACGCGAGCGTGCCGGCGGCTCCAGTGACCCGTGGAACCTCGGTAAGCGCTGCCGGAATCCCGACTCTGCTCTGGAATGCGGTTAGCGACAACGGCGGATCGTCATTGACCGGCTATCGCATCGAGCAGAATACTTCGAACGGATGGGCCGCGGTCGCGACGGTTGCGGCATCGCAACTGACTTGGGTTGGTTCGGTCGGTGCTCCAGGCACTCAGTTGCAGTTCCGTGTCGTCGCCGTCAACGCGATCGGTGCCTCGCTGCCGTCGAACGTGCTGACCGTTGCTGTGCCGCTGCTGAAGCCGGCGGCGCCTAGCGATCTGACCATCGGCGCAGACCCTGCCAATGCGGCGCGTGCCATCGCGAGCTGGACCAACCCCACCTACTTCGGTGGCGCTCCGCAGGCTAACTATTACCTCGTAGAGGTTTCGAGCAACGGCACAAACTGGTCTGGCTACATGGTTTCGGCTACCGCAACCAGCTTTGCCTTCGCAAGGCCGGCCAAGGGTGTCACATACCAATTGCGCGTTGTCACGGTCACCGGTTTCGGTCGGTCGGACGCGTCAAACCAAGCGACGATCGCCACGGCCGCGACCGCCCCTTCGGCTCCTTATGGAGCTCGGGTCGGCTTTGGTGCCGACGGCAACCCGATTTTTGCTTGGTATGCGCCAGCCGACAACGGTGGCTCGCCAATCACGTCGTATCTGGTCGAACTTGGCACGTCGGCCTCGGGCAGCACTGCCGTGGCCTGGTCGGCTTCGGTTAGCGTTAGCGGCACGCAGCTGGCCACCACGGGCCTGCGCGGCGCTCCTGGCAGCAGCCACTACGTGCGTGTGACAGCCGTGAATGCCCTGGGCAATTCGGCGACTTCGGCCGTCGGGTTTATCATGGTGCCGCTGTTGAAGCCGGCAGCACCGACACAGGTTTCGGCTGGTCAGCTAACTGCTGGTTCGACAAACGTGACGTTGCGCTGGAATGCATCGACCGATCTAGGTGGCGCAATCTCGGCCAACTATCAGATCGAGCGTTCGGCCGACAACGGCAGCACCTGGTCGGTGGTCTTGGTTACCTCGCTCAACACCGCGGTCGTGGCCGGGCCACCTAAGGGCACCAGTGGTTTGTTCCGTATTGGCACTCGCACCGGCTTTGGCCTTGGCGATTACGCCGGCGCGGTTTCGGTAGTCAGCGCCACCACGGTTCCTGCGAATCCGGCCTCGGTCACGGGAGCGCTGAGCACCGAGGGCACCAACATCGTGACTCTGCGTTGGACTGCACCAACCGACTCTGGCGGCACCGCAATCACGGGATACCGTATCGATCGCAACGAATCCGGCAGCGCAGCCTGGTCGACAATTGCCAACGTCGACGGTGCAACGCTGAGCGCTCAACTGCCGTTCTCGGCACCAGGCGTTGTGGCTACCTATCGCGTGTATGCAATCAACGCGGTTGGCGTCTCGGCCGCCGCAGTGGTCTACCAGGTGCGCATGCCATACGTGGCTCCTGCGGCGACCTCGGCGCCAGTTGTGTCGACCTCGAGCACATCGACCGTCAACTCGCCACGCATCGTTTTGACCTGGGCAGCCGCAAGTTCGTTTGGTGGCTCGAGCCTGTCGATGTATCAGCTGCAGCAGAGCACCGACGGCAACAACTGGTCGCTCGTGGCAGGCACCACTGCGACCAGTTGGACGATGGTTCGCCCAGCGAACGGCACGAGCGTGTTCTATCGTGTGGTGACCAACTCGGTGGTTGGCATGTCAGCGGCCTCGGCTGTGACCACCGCCACGTTCTAGACAACGCAAAAAAGCGGGTGGCTCCTTTCGGAACCACCCGCTTTTTGCTGCTTGAAACTTATGCCGAGACGGTCATGCCCATCACGGTTGCAACAAATACGTTGACCAGAGTCAGGGTCATCAGGGTCGGCACGACCCACTTCGGAACCGAGTCCTTCTTCTGAAAGCGGTAGGCAATCACGAAGATAGCGGCAATAACGAGGCCCTTGATCGAGATCGACATGTTGTTGACGTGCTCGTTGTTTGCATAGAGCATGCCGGTCAGAGCGAGGCCAGCAACAAGTGCCAACCACGAACCGTGCAGCACGGCTGCGTTGACCTTGGCGGTGCCGCTCTTTAGCTTCGACATCTCGCTGATCAGGCCGGCGAAAATCGAGGCAAAGCCGAGCAGGTGCAATGCGAGCACAATTCCAATTGCGGTTTCCATGGGAATCCTTTCTAGATACGCGCCGTCGAAACGGCCGCTTACGCGTTCAGTCTAGCCATCAGCACCGCGGCCTCTGCGGCCTCGGCACCCTTGTCTTCGCGCGAGTCTGGCAGGCCAGCGCGGTCGAGAGCCTGCTGCTCGGTGTCGACGGTCAGCAGACCGAAACCGACCGGAACGCCGCTGTCGAGCTGCACGCGCATGAGGCCGTCGGTGGCGCCCGCGCATACGTAGTCAAAGTGTGGGGTGTCGCCCTGGATGACCACACCGAGCGCGATCACGGCGTCGGCGCCGGCGTCGATTGCCTTCTGGGCGCCGAGCGGAAGCTCGAATGCGCCCGGCACGCGCCAGACCTCATACTCGCTGTTTCCGGCTGCCTTCAAGGCGCGCTCGGCTCCGGCAAGCAGGCCGTCGGTGATTTGGGTGTGCCACGAGGTCACGACGATTGCGATCTGCAGGCCGCTCGCGTCGATCTGCAGCTTTGGTGCTCCGGCTCCGCTCATCGGGGCCTCCTTTTGTCGAAAGTTGTCGGTTTTTTGGGGGAGTGGGGTCGAGGCGGTTGGCGCCTAGGCCTCTGGCAGCAGGTGACCCATGCGCTCGCGCTTGGTCTCGAGATACTTCTCGTTCTGCGCGGCCAGGCCAACCACAACCGGCACATACGAGGTGACTTCGATGCCGGCATCGGCCAGGTATGCACGCTTGGCAGGGTTGTTGGTCATGAGTCGAACGCTCTTGACGCCGAGGTCGCGCAAGATTGCCACGGCGGCGCCGTATTCACGGTTTTCGCTTGGCAGACCGAGGGCCAGGTTGGCGTCGACTGTGTCGAGGCCCTGATCCTGCAGTGCATAGGCGCGCAACTTGTTTAGCAGGCCGATTCCACGACCCTCTTGACCGCGCAGATAAATGACGATGCCGCCGGCTGGGTCGGCCTGAATCGTCTCGAGCGCAAAGTCGAGCTGTGGGCCACACTCGCACTTCAGCGAGCCGAATGCCTCGCCAGTGATGCACTCGCTATGCAGGCGCACGAGCACGCCCTCGCCGGTCGGGTTGCCAGCGATCAAAGCGACGTGGTCGGCTCCGGTGCGGTTGTCGTAGTAGCCGCGCACGCGAAAATCGCCATGGCTGGTTGGCAGTTTGGCCTCGGCCTGCATGCAGACTCGGTCGTCATTCACGCTCGCCTCTGGTGCTGCAACGTCGCGGCCCTCGGCCTCAAGCATGGTGCGGTGTTCGACTAGCTGTTCAATGGTGATCACGGGCAGGCCCTCCTTGGCTCCGAGTTTTACTAACTCGGGAAGGCGCATCATACTTCCGTCATTTGCCACGATTTCGCCGATTACTCCCACCGGATTCAGGCCGGCAAGCTTCAGCAGGTCGGTGGCTGCCTCGGTGTGGCCGCGGCGTTCGAGCACGCCGCCCGGCTTGCTGCGCAGTGGCATCATGTGGCCAGGGCGAATCAGCGAGTCTGGGGTCGAGGCGGGGTCGGCGAGCACGCGAGCGGTGTTGGCGCGGTCTGCGGCGCTGACGCCAGTCGAAATGCGGTTGGTCGCATCCACGGTGATCGTGTAGTTCGTCACGTGTGGGTCTTTGTTTTCGCGCCACATGACCGGCAGGCCGAGTGCGTTGGCACGCGACTCTTCCATCGGAACGCACAAAAAGCCGGTCGTGTTGCGCACGATCCAGGCAATCCATTCTTCGCTGGCTAGCTCGGCCGAGATGATGGCGTCGCCCTCGTTCTCGCGGTTTTCGTCGTCGGCCACCAGGACTGGCTTGCCGGCGCGCAGTGCCTCGAGGGCCTCTTCGATGGTTGCAAGCTTCATTAGATTTGTCCGTTCCGTGCCTCGATTAGGCGTTCGATGTGTTTGGCCATGATGTCGACCTCGATGTTGACCTTGTCGCCAACGCGCTTTTGGCCCAGCGTGGTGAGGCGCAGGGTTTCGGGAATCAGGCTCACGCCAACAAAGTCGTCGCTCAACTCGTTGACGGTCAGCGAGACGCCATCGATCGTGATCGAGCCCTTGAGCACCACATACTTGCTCAGCTCGAGCGGAATCTGAACTCGCACCCATTCCCAGTTGTCGCTGGCTTCGCGGCTGATGATCTCGCCGACGCCGTCGACGTGACCCTGCACAACGTGGCCGCCGAAGCGGGTCGCAGCGTTCATGGCGCGCTCGAGGTTGACCGGGTCTCCGGTCTGCAGTGAGCCGAGAGCGGTGCGGTTGAGGGTCTCGCGCATGACGTCGGCGGTAAAGCTGGTGTCGGTCAGTTCGACGGCGGTCAGGCAAACGCCGTTCACCATGATCGAGTCACCCCGGTTCGCATCGCTCACGGCCAGCGGCCCCTCGATGGTCAGGCGAATCGCATCGGCCTGTGGCTCGATACCAGCCACGCGGCCGAGTTCTTCAACAATTCCGGTGAACATTAGGCCTTGCTTTCTGCTTCTTGCTGGTGCTTTTCTGGGCGGCGGATGGCACGCACCATGATGTCTTCGTTCATGCGACGGTGTTCGACCAGCTGAAAACGCTTGGCGTCGGTGATGGCCGCAACGCCGATCTCGGTCAGCGCGCTCTTTGGCCCGCCGATAAGAAGGGGAGCCAGATAGACGATGATCTCGTCGACCAGGTCGAGGCGCGCGAATTCGCTAGCGACGGTCGGGCCGCCCTCGACCCATACGCGGCGTACTCCGCGGTCGAATAGTTCGTGGAGCGCGGCCTTGATGTCGTGGGTGGCCAACTGAATCGTCTCTGCGGCTGCATTGAACACGCGCGCGTCGGCAGGCAGTTCGCGCTCGCCGAGCACCACTCGCAGCGGCTGATGCGCATAGAGGGTGCCGTCTGAATAGCGTGCGGTGAGTTCGCTGTCGTCGGCGATGATGGTGCCCGTGCCGGCGATGATCGCATCCTGTTCGGCGCGGCGACGGTGGCTGTCTTCGCGCGATTCGGCGCAGCTAATCCACTTGCTGGTGCCATCGGCGGCGGCGGTGCGACCATCGAGGCTCGATGCCCACTTGAGGGTCACGTGTGGGCGGCCGAGTCGGGTAGCCGTGGCCCAAGGTCGAATCAGCTCGTCAGCGTGATCGACCAAAAGGTTGCTGTAGGTCTCGATGCCCGCATTGCGCAGGGTTTCGGCGCCACCGGCCGAGGCGTTGCCTGGATCGGTCGACGCATAAATCACGCGTTCGATGCCCGCAGCGATCAGCGCCTCGGCGCACGGACCGGTCTTTCCGGTGTGATTGCAAGGCTCGAGGGTCACAACTGCGGTGCAGCCGTTCGGCAACTTGCCGCCCGAGGCCTGCGTGGCCTCCGCAAGGGCCATGACCTCGGCGTGTGGTGTGCCGGCGCCCTTGTGCCAGCCTTCGCCGATGATGCGGTTTTTTGCGTCGAGAATGACCGCGCCAACCTGCGGGTTCACGCCCCAGGCTGGGCCGTTTTCGGCCAGCACGAGCGCGCGCTGCATCGCTTCGTCATACTGCTGCGGGTTGATCATGTGACCCCTCACTCGACCTCCGTCTGATCGGTTGATCAGCGGGCAACGAGCACCTCGGGGTTTCGCCAGAATCGGCGAGTATGCGCCTGCCGTCGCGCAATTGCCTGCGCGCGGGCCAGCCGCCGTTCTTCTACCATCCGGACTATTACCGTCGGTGCTGGAGTTCCACCAGCTCAACCGCCGAGGCCTTGTCGGCCGGCTGGCCGAGTTGGGCTCCGTCGGGTCGCGGACTTTAACCGCCGGCTCAGATTTGCACTGACCCCGAAGAACTTTGTTGCGCGTCCATTCTCGCACTCGAGCGTCGAGGCGGCCAAGTTTTGCAGCGTGCTCACAGCGAACACCCAGCCGTCACGCCCTGGCGATCACTCGCGGCACGACTATCTATGCAGGTTTGCAAGGTCATTCAGGGTGCGAATACCATCGCGACATGACCCGCTCGTCGGGTAAACATTCCGAAGTGAATAGGTATTCAATGCAGGTTTCAAAGTTGTCGGCCGACGCAGCGCAGGCGGCGGTTTGGCGCGACGTGCGCCGCGAACTTCGAGAGGCGCCGATCAGCGAGCAGGCAACCCGACTGGCCGTTCTGGCCAACTCGGCTCGTCGCCAAATTGTCGACATGATTAGTGGCGCGGGTCAGGGCCACATCGGCGGAGATTTCAGCGTCATCGACCTCATGACCACACTTTTCTATTCGGTGCTCGACATCGATCCGACTAACCCGGCGGGCAACGACCGCGATCGTTTCGTGCTTAGCAAGGGCCACTGTGCTGGCGCCCTGTATTCAACTCTGGCAAACTGCGGCTTCTTCAGCCCGAGCGAACTCAGCACGTTCATGGCGCCATACAGTGCATTGAACGGCCACCCAAACCGCAACAAAATCCCGGGCGTCGAAACCAACACCGGGCCTTTGGGGCACGGATTGCCGGTCGCTGTAGGCACTGCCATTGCGGCAAAGCTGCAGGGGCGCGCCCACCGCACCTTTGTGGTCACCGGCGACGGTGAACTGCAAGAAGGTAGCAACTGGGAAGCCTTCATGTCAGCGGCACACTTCAAACTCAACAACCTGGTGGCAATCGTTGACCGGAATCGCCTGCAGCAGGGTGCGCGCACCGAAGAAACCAATGCACTCGACCCGCTCGATCAAAAACTGGCAGCGTTCGGCTTTGAGGTTCGCGAAATCGATGGCCACGACTTCGTCGCACTGCTCGATGCCCTCCGCCCAGCCAGCGACACTCGACCGGTCGCGGTAATCGCAAACACAATCAAAGGCAAGGGCGTTTCGTTTATCGAAGACCGAGCTGAATGGCATCACAAGGTGCCGAGCAGCGAACAGGTGATTCTTGCCCACGCAGAACTCGAAGCACAGAAAGCCGAGGCCATCCGATGAGTGCAGCGCCAGCGCCAACCAGTTATGCCATCGATGGAGTCGACTTGCCGGTTTACGACAACCGCGTTGCCTTCGCCGAAACCCTGATCGAGCTCGCCCGCAACGATGAACGCATCGTGGCCGTGTGCAACGACTCGGTCGGTTCGAGCAATCTCGGGGCTTTTAAAGCAGAGTTTCCTGAGCGACTAATCAACGTCGGCATTGCCGAACAAAACATGGTTGGAGTGGGGGCGGGGCTGGCAAACGCCGGCATGATTCCGTTTGTCTGCGCCGCTGGACCGTTCCTTTCGGGCCGCGCAACCGAGCAAATCAAAGCCGACGTCGCATACTCGGGTTTTCCCGTCATTTTGTGTGCGATGAGCCCTGGCATGGCATACGGCGAGTTGGGTCCAACCCATCACTCCGTCGAAGACCTGTCATGGATGCGTGCACTGCCAAACCTTGACATCCTCGTGCCAGCCGACGAGTTTGAAACCCGAGCCGCCGTTCGCTGGGCAACTGAAACCAAGCGCGGTGTCTATTTGCGTGTTGGTCGCCACAAGGTGCCAAATGTCTATGCGGTCGAGCCTCAAATCGTGCCTGGCGCCTCGCGAGAGTTGCGAGCCGGTAATGACGTGACCATCGTTGCTATCGGTTCGATGGTTTCTCGCGCGCTGGCTGCTGCTGCGCACCTAAACGAGCGCGGTGTTTCGGCGCGAGTCATCAACATGTCATTCGTGGCGCCGCTTGACGAGGTTGCAATCGAGCGTGCGGCACGCGAAACCGCCGTAATTGTCACCGTCGAAGAGGCAAATGTGAGCGGCGGCCTCGGTTCGGCAGTGGCGTCTCTGGTTGCCAGCATGTCGGGCAGCAAGGCCGTGCTGCGTATCGTCGGCACCGACGACTGGTCTCCGACGCTAAGCACCGATGGCCTGTATGAGCACTTCGGGCTTACCGCCGAAAACATCTCGCTTCAGGCGCTAGATGCGCTTGCAGCCCAGGTCGCGGCGCGCGGCTAAGAAAGTAAGTTCAAACCATGGCAAACAGGCTCATCGTTGCGGTCGACCAGGGAACTTCAAGTTCCAAGGGTTTGCTGCTCGACGCGCAGTTTGCCGAACTGGCTTCAGTGCACGCACCCGTGGCGCTTCAGACCCCGGCGGCGGGCTGGGTGCAGCAAGATGCAACAGAAATTTGGCAGTCGGTATTGCGCTGCCTAAACGAGCTGGGCGATGCCGTGCCGACCGATGCCGAGGTCGCTGGCATCGCCCTGTCTAACCAACGCGAATCGGCAATCGCCTGGAACGCGAAAACAGGCGAGCCCATCGGGCCGATGCTCGGCTGGCAAGACCGCAGAACGCAATCCGCGGCCGCAGCGTTTGACCAGCGCGACGCCGAGCGCATCCGTGCCGTATCGGGATTGCCGCTGGACCCCATGTTTTCGGCGCTCAAGTTCGCATGGTTGCTTGACAACACTGATGGCGCTCGAGCCGCAGCGGAGTCCGGCGATGTGCTTCTTGGAACGGTCGACTCGTATTTGCGTTTCAAGCTAGCCGGCGAGCACGTGATTGAGATCGGAAACGCGAGTCGCACGCAGCTGCTCGATGTAGCAACCGGCGAATGGTCAATCGAACTTCTTGAGCTATTCAACATCCCAATGGCCGCATTGCCTCGAGTGGTGAACAGCGCATACCTTGGTCAGCCGGTCAATTCGCAAGAAATAACACAGGCGCTGCGAGGCAAGCCAATCGTTGCCGTGTTGGCCGATTCGCACGCGGCCCTGTTTGGCCAATCTTTGAATCTTGAGCCTGGCGCCACGTGCGTCAAGGCCACCTTGGGCACCGGCTCCAGCATCATGGCAGTGGCTGAGCAATCGGCTCTGCAACGGGCAACCAGCAACGGTCTCGTGTCGACCATTGCCTGGCAAAGCCCATTGGCGCCGCTGGTCAATGCCCTTGAGGGCAATATTTTGAGTTCGGGTAGCACCGTGGTTTGGCTTGCCGAATCGTTCGGTCGCAGCGCTAACGAACTTGCCGAAATGGCAGAGGCCCTTCACGCCAATCGTGCCAGTAGCGCTAGCGCTGGCACTAGCCCACAGCAGCACGTCGTTGAATCCGAATTCGTCAATCTCGTGCCATCGTTCGGCGGTCTCGGTGCACCATGGTGGCAGTCGGCTCGCGGAGCCATGATCGACGGCATGAGCTTGGCCACCGGGTTGCCCGAGTTGGCGCTAGCGGCATTCGAAGCCATTGCCCTGCAGATAGGTGACCTGCTCGATGCCGTAGACGCCGCCAATGAATCTTTCGCAGGTCAAGTATTCGTCGACGGTGGTCCGGCTTCGAACGACTGGCTCCTGCAGTTGCTGGCCGACCTATCTCAACGTCTTGTTGTGCGTTCTGCGAATGCCAGCCTTTCGGCCGTTGGGGCTGCGGCCTTCGGCGCTCGTGAGCACGGCATCTGGGCATCGTCTGCGGTCGGAGCCACCACCAGATTTGCACCAAAATTACCGGCCGAACTGGCCGCAAATAGAATCGCATCGTGGCACGCAGCCGTGCACCGAGCGCTAAGTGAAAGGTAAACAAATGGCAGCACCTAAATTCGGCGCAGGCATCTGGCACTTCGCCAATTACATCGACCGCTACGCGACCGACGGCTATGGCGCGGCTCGTACGCTGCTCGAAATGATTGACATGGCCGGATCGGTTGGCGACCTCAGTGTGGTCGACCTGACCTGGCCTTTTGTTGACCCGGGCATCACTCACGACCAAATCAAGGCCCAGTTGACCAAGAACCAGCTCGAGGTCATCGGAATCACTCCCGAGATTTACACACGTCGCTTTCGCAATGGCGCATTTACTAACCCAGACGCCGGAGTCCGACGCCTTGCCCACGAGCTGATTACCGAGGCGGTGGCCGTTGTCAAAGACTTCGATGCAAGCTATGTGAAGCTTTGGCCTGGCCAGGATGGCTGGGATTACCCATTCCAGGTCGACCACCACAACCACTGGAAACTGGCCATGGATGGCGTTGCCGCCCTCGCACACGAAAATCCTGACGTGAAGTTTGTCATCGAGTACAAGCCGCGCGAGCCACGCGTCAAAATGGCCTACGACTCGGTGAGCCGCACCCTGTTGGCCCTCGAGAAGATCGATGCTCCAAACGTCGGCATCTTGCTCGACTTTGGTCACGCGCTGTTCGGTGGCGAGTCGCCGGCCGACTCGGCTCAGCTGGCCATTGACTACGGTCGCCTCTTTGGCATGGATGTGAATGACAACTTCCGTGGCTGGGACGACGACCTGATTGCCGGCACAGTTCACCCGATCGAGTTGTTCGAGTTCTTCTACGTTTTGCGCAAGAACAACTGGGAAGGTGTCTGGCAGCTCGACCAATTCCCATTCCGTGACGACCACGTCGAGGCGGCCAAGATGGCAATCGAATTCTTGAAGAGAATCGATCGCGGCCTAGACAAGCTCGACTTCTCGGCAATGGCTGAGGCGCAGTCGCGACACGACGCAATCACCGCAGGCCGTCTCGCTCGTGAGGCGCTCTTCGGCTAGTTCGTTGAGCAAATCTAGTTAGGGTTTTTGCATGGTCGCCGCACGAATCTCAAAGACGCAGCTTGGTTTGATGACCAAGGTCGCCAAGCTCTACTACGAACAGAGCATGAAGCAACCGGCCATCGCCGAGCGTCTTGGAATCTCGCAGTCGAGGGTCTCGCGTCTTCTCACGCAGGCCCTCGAATTGGGCGTCGTGCGAATCATCGTTGTGACCCCAGATCAGGTTTATGCCGATCTTGAAGACGCCCTGCGCACCAAGTTGGGTCTACGAGACGTTGTGATTGGTCATTGCGATGCCGACACCGAGGACGCGATTCTAGGCGCCATTGGTTCGGCGGGTGCCGCCTACCTTGAGTCCACGCTTTCGCCGCGCGACCACGTTGGCATTTCGTCGTGGTCGTCGACGCTCTTGGCTGTGGCCGAGTCGATGCAGTCGCGCAATACCCCCGTTGTTGAGGTCGTTCAGATCCAGGGCGGCATCGGCAACGCGCGCGCTCAAGTGCTGGCAACTCGGCTAACCGAAAGATTTGCCCGCATCACTCAGTCTGAACCGCGTTATGTTGCCGCGCCTGGCCTGGTGGCTAGCCAGGCGGTCCGCGACGGCCTGCTGGGCGACCCATACCTGCGCGATGCGGTTTCGTCCTGGCGCCAATTGAATGTGATCTTGTTGGGCATCGGCGCCCTCGAACCGTCGGCTTTGCTGCGCGAATCGGGCAACATCATCAACGACGACGACCTTGCCGAGTTGCGCCGCCAGGGTGCGGTTGGCGATGTCTGTTCGCATTTCTTTGGTGCCGACGGAGCCGAGGCCGGAGCCTTCTTGGACGACCGCCTCATCGGTTTGTCGCGCGAAAACCTCAAAGCCGTCGACCGCAAGGTTGGCTTTGCGGGTGGTCAGCGCAAGCTAGAGGCCATCGCAGCCGCTGCAAAAGGTGGCTGGATCGACGTCTTGGTTACCGATTCGATTACCGCAGCGAAACTGCTTGAGATTTAGCGCTTGGCGGCGATGAATCCGATTCGGTCATAGACGGTGGCCAGGGTCTTCTCGGCCTGTTCGTTGGCCTTATCGGCGCCCTTGGCAAGCAGGCGGTCGAGTTCGGCCGGGTCGCTCAGCAGCTCTTCGGCACGATTGCGGATTGGCTCGATGCGAGCCAAAACTACCTCGGCCAGTTCGCCCTTCAGTGCGCCATAGCCGGCACCTTCGAATCGTGCCTCGAGCGACGCAATGCTCTCGCCGGTCACGGCCGAATAGATTCCGAGCAGGTTTGAAACGCCCGGCTTGGTTTCGCGATCGAAACGAATCACGCCCTCGACGTCGGTCACGGCCGACTTGATCTTCTTAGTGATCACCGAACTGTCGTCCATGATGTTGACCAGACCCTTTGGGTCGCCCGACTTCGACATCTTGGCGGTTGGGTTTTGCAGGTCGTAGATCTTGGCGGTTTCTTTGAGGATCGTGGCCTCAGGAATCACAAAGGTCTCGCCGAAGCGGCTGTTGAATCGGGTGGCGAGGTCGCGGGTCAGTTCGAGGTGCTGGCGCTGGTCTTCGCCGACCGGCACTGCCTTTGGCTGGTACAGCAGAATGTCGGCTGCCTGCAGCACGGGATAGGTGAACAGACCAACCGAGGCGTTCTCGGTGCCGCCCTTTTGGGTCTTGTCTTTGAACTGAGTCATGCGGCCGGCCTCGCCAAAGCCGGTGATGCAGTTCAGCACCCAGGCCAGCTGAGCGTGCGCAGGCACGTGCGACTGCACGAACAGCGCCGACTTCTCGGGGTCGATGCCAGCGGCAAGGTATTGGGCCGCGGTGATTCGGGTGTTTTGACGAAGCTCCGCAGGGTCTTGCGGCACGGTGATGGCGTGCAGGTCGACGACGCAATAGAACGCGTTGTAGTCGTCCTGCATCTTGACCCACTGAACCAAAGCGCCAAGGTAGTTGCCCAGGTGGAGCGAGCCGGCCGATGGTTGCATGCCCGAGAGCAGGTTTGGCTTAGTCATGCCTCAAGTTTAAGGCGAGCCGCAGGGCCTAAAGGTCGTAGTCGACGCTAACCGGCGAGTGGTCGGTCCAGCGAGTGTCATACGACGCGGCTCGGTGCACGCGATAGTTGTGCGCCTTGGCCGCAAGGCCAGGGGTCGCCAGGTGATAGTCGATTCGCCAACCCGCATCGGTGTCGAAGGCCTGACCGCGGAACGACCACCAGGTGTATGGCCCGGGCACATCTGGGTGTGCCGCACGGCCAACGTCGACCCAACCCTGCTTGTGGATGATGTTGTCGAAATAGGCGCGTTCCTCGGGCAAGAAGCCGGCGTTTTTGAGGTTGCCCTTCCAGTTCTTGATGTCGAGTTCGGTGTGCCCCACGTTCAGGTCACCGACCAAAACCACATCGTTGCCGGTTGCGATTAGCTCGGCCATGCGCGCCTGCATCGCCTCAAGGAACTTGTATTTCTCGACCTGCTTTGGGGTGTCGACCTCGCCCGAGTGCACGTAGGTGCTGATCACGGTCAGTGGCTTGCCGTCGAAGACAAAGTCGGCCTCGAGCCAGCGACCCGCGCTGTCGAAATCGTCTGGGCCAAGTGTCGTGCGGTGTGCCACCGGAGCAACGCGACTGAGCACGGCCACGCCCGCTCGACCCTTTGCCGTCGCTGCATCGTGCAGCACGTGCCAATGGCCGCCGTCGCCGTAGGCCGCATCGGTGGTGGCGAATAGCTCAACCAGATCTTTGGTCTCGGCTCGCACCTCTTGCAGTGCCACGATCTGTGGGCGGTGCTCGGCCACCCAGTCGGCCATGCCCTTTCTAAAGGCGGCGCGAACACCGTTGACATTGATCGAGACCACGTTCACAGACATGCGCCCAGTTTAAGTGCCTCACCTGCCAAAGGCGCCCGAGCCTAGACTTGAGCCATGGCAAAGCGGGTCTTGGTTGGTGCCGGTGTTGGCACCGGTGTCACCTATGGCGCCGCCTTCGTGTTGGCTCGCGCTGGTCAAAGCGTTAGCGAACTGACCACCCCGATGGCCCGCCTGACCCTGGGGGCCATGCGCGAAAAATTGGATGCGCTTGCCGCCAAGCTCGAGTCTGAGGCCACGGGCACCAGCACGGCCGCCGAGGTTTTGCAGGCCCTCGCCATGATCTTGCGCGATCCGCTTTTGTTCGACGAAATCAAGGCTCACATGTCGGAAGGCTCGCCGGCGGCGCGTGCGGTGCGCGG
>Ga0228700_1000689_pt1 | contig 27493 bp, 27 predicted proteins | sample McNCre317_Aug_MG_FD_178019 | JGI IMG/M metagenome (GOLD analysis project Ga0228700, IMG submission 178019) | Freshwater microbial communities from McNutts Creek, Athens, Georgia, United States - 3-17_Aug_MG | ecosystem: Environmental > Aquatic > Freshwater > Creek | place: USA: Georgia...
TTGCCGTCAAGCCCCGTTTGTAGCACGCCTGTGGCCGCAGGCCCTCAGCCGGCGGCCACCCAGCGCTCGCCTTTCTTGGTGTATTTCTGCTTGACCGCTGACCAGGCCACGCGGTGCGCGACTTCCTCGCGCGAAGCCTCATCCCGCCGAGCAAGGGGGTCGGCATACTGTTTCCAGGCGCTGTTGAAGGCTTCGCGGTAGATGTCCTGCGCATGGGCCGGCAGCACGTGGCGCACCGGCTCAGGCAGATCGGAGTTGGTCTTGTAGGGCATGTCGGGGTCCTTGCAAAAGGGGCCACCCCCAATGACAAGGGGAGCCCCATGTGCTCCCCTTGCTGCCACTGTAGGCGCTGCGCGCGCCGATTCAAGTTGCGCTTAGGCCATGGCCAGTTCCGCTGTGGCGGGTGCCACTGCCAGGGGCGAGCGGATCAGGTAGTCAAAGGCGCTCAGCGCAGCACTTGCACCGTCGCCGGCCGCCACCACGATCTGCTTGTAGGGCGCCGTGGTGCAGTCGCCTGCCGCAAATACGCCGGGCACATTGGTGTGGCCCTTGGCATCAACGACCACCTCGCCAAAGCGGCTGAGTTCCAGCGTGCCCTTCAGAAACTCGGTGTTGGGCACCAGGCCGATCTGCACGAACACCCCTTCCAGCGCCACCAGCTGCTCGTCGCCGCTGACGCGGTCCTTGAAGCGCAGGCCGTTGACCTTGCTGCCGTCACCGGTGATCTCGGTGGTCTGGGCATTCACATGGATGTCTACATTGGGCAGGCTCTTGAGCTTGTTGACCAGCACCGCATCGGCCTTGAGCGCGTCGGCAAACTCCACCAGGGTGACGTGCTGCACCACACCGGCCAGGTCAATGGCGGCCTCCACGCCCGAGTTGCCGCCGCCGATGACCGCCACGCGCTTGCCCTTGAACAGCGGGCCGTCGCAGTGCGGGCAGTAGGCCACGCCCTTGTTCTTGTACTGGGCCTCGCCCGGCACGTTGACATTGCGCCAGCGCGCACCGGTGGAGACGATGACGCTGCGCGCCTTCAAGGTGCCGCCGTTGGCCATCTGCACCTGCACCAGGCCACCGGGCACCTCGGCAGGAATGATCTTCTCGGCCCGCTGCAGGTTCATGATGTCCACCTCGTAGTGGCGCACCTGCGCTTCCAGGGCGGCGGCGAACTTGGGGCCGTCGGTCTCCAGCACCGAGATGTAGTTCTCAATGGCCATGGTGTCGTTCACCTGGCCACCGAAGCGCTCGGCCGCCATACCCACGCGGATGCCCTTGCGCGCAGCGTAGACCGCAGCGGCCGCACCGGCCGGGCCACCGCCAACGATGAGCACATCAAAGGCGTCCTTGGCGGAAAGCTTGGCGGCTTCGCGCTGGCCCGATTGCGTATCGAGCTTGGCCACGATCTCCTCCAGCGTGGTGCGGCCCGACACGAACAGCGCGTCGTTCATGAACACCATGGGCACGGCCATGACCTCGCGCGCCTCGACCTCGGCCTGGTTCAGGCCGCCATCGATCACGGTGGTGGAAATGCGCGGGTTGTAAATGGCCATCAGGGTGGCGGCCTGCACCACGTCCGGGCAGTTGTGGCAGGACAGGGACATGTAGACCTCGAATTTCATGTCGGCGTCCAGCGCGCGGATCTGCTCCAGCACCTCGGCCGACACCTTGGGCGGGTGGCCACCGGTCCACAGCAGCGCCAGCACCAGGGAGGTGAACTCATGGCCCAGGGGAATGGCGGCGAAGCGCACGCCGCGCGTCTGGCCTTGCTTGGACACCACGAAAGAGGGGCTGCGGGCGTCACTGCCACTGTCGCTGAAACTCACCTTGTCGGACAGCTCGGCGATTTCCACCAGCAGTTCGCGCATTTCTGCCGCCTTGGGGCTGGCGTCCAGCGTGGCGGTGAGAACAATGGGTTCACGCAGGTTTTGCAAGTAGCTTTGCAATTGCGTCTTCAAGGTGGCGTCAAGCATGGTGGTTCCTTCAAGGTTTCGCGCTTGTGGCGCGTGGGTCTCAAACGATGCGCGGATGGCGCGCGGCTGGGGGCAAAAACGTTGGGGCAATGGCCCTGACGGAAGAGGCGCCCCGTGCTTGGCGCACCTCTTCGAGCAGAGAGACTGCCAGCGAGCCCGCTGGCCCGCTGGGGTGAAGCGCCGCTTAGATCTTGCCGACCAGGTCCAGCGAGGGGGTGATGGTCTTGGCGCCTTCGTTCCACTTGGCGGGGCAGACTTCGTTGGGGTGGGCCGCCACGAACTGGGCAGCCTTGAGCTTGCGCAGAGTTTCCTTGACGTCACGTGCAATCGCGTTGTCATGCACTTCCATGGTCTTGATCACGCCCTCGGGGTTGACCACGAAGGTGCCGCGCAGGGCCAGGCCGGCAGCGGGGATGTGCACGCCAAAGGCGTTGGTCAGGGTGTGGGTGGGGTCGCCGACCAGGGGGAACTTGGCCTTGCCCACGGCGGGGGAGGTTTCGTGCCAGACCTTGTGCGAGAAGTGGGTGTCGGTGGTGACGATGTAGACTTCGGCGCCGGCCTTCTGGAACTCGGCGTAGTTGTCGGCTGCATCTTCCACTTCGGTGGGGCAGTTGAAGGTGAAAGCGGCCGGCATGAAGATCAGAACGGACCACTTGCCCATCAGGGTTTCATTGGACACTTCGACAAACTTGCCGTTGTGGAAAGCCTGGGTCTTGAAGGGCTGGACTTGGGTGTTGATCAGGGACATGGTGCAATCTCCTAAGGTGGTTAAGTTGACAATGAAGTGAAGACTTTCGATTGACGTTAGCTATTCACTGGTAGCGAGTATGCCGCGAATCGGGCTGCGCCTCTACCCCTTGGCCATGGTTTGTTTCAATGGGGGGGATAGGCATTCTGCAGTCAGGCTGGCTTCAACACCCGTCCTGGGGTCTTGCCCGCAGATGACGGACACAGGCTGCCCGAGGCCCGATTGGGTAGGATGGGCGCCCCCGCATTCGCCCCTCGCCATGACGCATTACCGCCAGTGGAGCGCCGCCTTTGGCTCCTACTTCACCATCCTGGGTCTGTGGACCGCCTTCGGTCCGGGCACGCTGATGGCCACAAGCCCGCGCGCCGCACCCCTGGCACTGGCGGCGATGACCCTGGCCTATTTTGTTGCCACCCCCTGCGTGCGCATGCTCTGGCAGCGCCTGGGCTTTGCCAGGACGCTGGCGCTGATGGGCGCCGGCGTGGGCCTGTCGCTGGCCTGTGCCGCCCTGGCGCCGCAATGGCTGGCGGTGTGCGCACCGCTGGCCTTTTTCTTCGGCTCGGGTTCCTACACCCTGTGCGAGACCCGGCTCCTGGAAGACCTGGCCCACAGCGGCCAGGGCCACCGCTTTGGTCGGGCCCGCAAGTGGGGCTCTTTTGGTTTTCTGGCGGCCGCCAGCTTGGGCGGGGCGGTGTTCTCGCTGGGCGGTGTGGGGCCTTCATTTGGCCTGGCCCTGGGGCTGTGTGGCCTGGTGTATTTCGGCTGCTGCCTGGCGCTGGCGCGCGCTGTGGCGCAGGCGCCGAACCCGGTGCAGATCGCCAGCGCTGCCACTGCAGCGGCCGCAGCGCCGGCGCCGCTCGCCATCGACAGCGCGACGAAAGCAAACGGGTCAGGCCCAACGGTCAGCGCCACGGACAGCCCGCGCCAGCGCTGGTGGGGTACTTGCGCCATCTCCGGGCTGCGCCTGGGTGAGACCATCTCCACCACCTGGTTTGGCGCCTACTGGCTATCTACCGGCCACGGCCCGCTGCAGACCGGCCTGCTGTGCGCACTGCCGGTGGCGGCCGAGTTCTGGGCCCTGTGGCGGGGCGCGGCGCTGCTGGCGCGCTTCAGCACCGAACGCCTGATGCTGCTGTGCTGCGTGCTCTCGGCCCTGCGCTGGTGGGCCACGCCGCTGTGCGAATCGCTGTGGTGCGCCGTGCCGCTGCAGGCCATGCATGCCTTCAGCTTCGGCCTTTTTTACCCGGCTTCGCTGATCTGGCTGCAGGCGGCATTTGCCGACAACTTCTTCCAGGCTCGCTACCTCAGCGAGTCGCTCACGCGCGCCCTCAGCGCAGCGGTGAGCTTTGCGGCCGCCAGCTGGGTGATTCTGCAATGGGGCCATGGCGCGCTGTTTGCCCTAAGTGGCGCACTGGCGGCGGCTGCCGCGCTGTGGTGGTGGCGCGTGGCACGGCCTTAAGACGGCACTGCCGCCCAGGCGCCGGTCTGCACGCTGCGCTGGGCCGCATCGACGTAGCGCAGGCCCTGCACGCCGGCATCGGCCTGCGGATACAGCACGCTGGCATGGGGCGCGGGCCGGCCGGCCAGGCGGGAGGCCAGCCCTTCGGCAAACTCGGTATAGAGGTTGGCAAAGGCCTCCAGGTAGCCTTCGGGATGGCCACGCTCGACCCGGGTGGAGCGCTGCGCGCCTTCGCTAAGTTTCGGCCCCAGTCGGCGGGTGAGCACCTGATCGAAACCCTGGCCGCTGCGGTGCAGGAGGCGGTTGGGCTCCTCTTGCTGCCACTCCAGGCCACCCAGTGTGCCGTGGATGCGAAACGAGAGCCCATGCTCGGAGCCGGCCGCCGCATTGGTGACCCAGAGCGAGCCGCGCGCACCCTGGGTGTAGTGCATGAGCGTGCCCACATAGTCGTCTGCACGGCCACCGGGCACGCTGGGGCCAACGTCGGCGCACAGGCGCTCGATCTGCAGGCCCGAGACATAGTCGCCCAGGTGGAAGGCATGGGTGGCGATATCCAGCAGCACCAGCGAGCCGCCCAGGCGCTCGGGCTGCATGCGCCAGCCGCTCGGGTCGGGCGCGTCGGCCACATTGCCCTGCACGTATTGCAGGTGGATCTGGCGGATGGCGCCGAGTGCGCCGCTGGCCACCATGTCGCGCGCCTGGCGCACCATGGGGTAGCCGCTGTAGCAGTAGGTGACGCAGCAGGCCAGGCCGCTGGCCTGTACCGCCGCGGCCAGCTGGTGCGCGCTGTGCAGGTCGGTGGCCAATGGCTTGTCGCAGATGAGGTGAAAGCCGGCCTGCAGCGCGGCCATGCAGATGGCGAAGTGGCTGTCATTGGGCGTCATGACGGCCAGCACGTCGATGCGGTCGGCACGACCTGCCTCGGCCTGCACCAGCTCCTGCCAGCTGCCGTAGCAGCGCTGGGGCTCAATGCCCAGCGCCAGCCCGCCGGCGCGGCTGCGCTCGGGGTCCGACGAGAGCGCGCCGGCCACGATGTCGTAGCAGCCGTCCAGCCGCGCGGCCATGCGGTGCACCGGGCCTATGAACGAACCCGCACCACCGCCCACCAGCCCCAGGCGCAGGCGCCGTCCCAATATTTGCATCACCATGGCATGTTCCTTTCAATCATCACAGGGCCCCCTTGAGGGGCAGCGAATGACACGCAGTGCATGAGCGTGGGGGCTCCGACAAACCTGCGCAGGGCCGCCCCAAGCGGGTTTAGCCCCTTGAGGGGGCAGCGCATTACACGCAGTGAATGCGCATGGGGGCTCCTTATTCCAGTAATTCAATCATGCGCCGCGCCTCGGCCTGCACGGCCTGCACCACCGGGCGCATCAGCTGCAGGCGGTCAAAGCAGTCGGGGCTGTCGGCCAGGCTCTGGCGCAGGCTGCGGTTGAAGGCCTGGCGCAGGCTGGTGCCGATGTTGAACTTGGCCACACCCAGGGTCTTGAGGCGGCGGATATCGGCCTCGGCAATGCCGCTGGTACCGTGGATGACCAAGGGTACGTGGGTTGATGCGGCAATGCGCTCGACCCGTGCAAAGTCAATGGTGCTTTGCACCGAAGTCAGGCGGTGCACATTGCCCACCGAGATGGCCATGGCATCGGCGCCGCTGTGATCGGCAAAGGTCTGGGCGTCCAGTGGATGGGTGAATTCGCTCTTGATGTGGTCGCGCCCCTCGCTGTAGGGCACGGAGCCGATTTCACCTTCGAGCGAGGCGCCCACGCTGTGGGCCAGGCGGGCCATGGCGGCGGTGCGCGCAATGTTTTCGGCCAGGGGCAGCTGCGAGCCGTCGAACATGACCGAGCTGAAGCCGGCCTGCAGAGCGGCCGCGATGCGTGCCTCGTCATCACAGTGGTCCAGGTGCAGGCAGACCGGCACCGGTGCTTCGTGCGCCAGGCCGCGCACCATGCCGGCAAAGCCGGTCACACCCAGGTGATCGGCCATGTCCCGGTTGCAGGCCAGGATGACGCCGCGCCCGCTCTCACGGGCAGCCGCCAGGATGGCCACCACCTCTTCGCTGCCAAAGACATTGAAGCAGGGCACGGCATAGCGGCCTGCAACTGCGGGGGGCAGCAAGTCGTTCAAGGTGGCGAGCATGGCCTGTGCCCTACTTGAACTTGGCAATCATGCTCTTGATGCCCGGAATGGTTTCGATCTGGTAGGCATGGTGCGGATCGAAGTGCTGCACCAGCGACTTGGAGTGCGCGCCCACGATCACCGTGAAGTAGTACATCTCGTAGCCAGGTGCGGCCACGCTGGGGTGGTAGCCCCGGTCGATGGCTATCACGCTGCCGGTGCGTACGTGGTAGACCGGGCCCAACTCATCCTCCTGGGCGTAGACGAACTGGGCGCCGAAGCCATGGTCGGGGTTGAAGCGGAACTGGTAGACCTCCTGGTATTCGGTCTCCAGCGCGCCGTGTTCGCCCATGCGCTCGCTGTCGTGCTTGTGCGGGGGAAAGCCGCTCCAGCCACCGGCACCCACGGTGAACAGCTCGCTCACCAGCAGTCGGCCACGCTGGCTGGCATTTTTCTGCCCCAGGATGTGCTTGATCTTGCGGTGGGTCTTGGTCTCGTCCGAGCCGTACTGGATCTTGTCGACATCTTCCTGGCGCACGGCAAAGGGCTGGAGCACCTGGTCATAGCGTCCGCCGCCAATCAGCAGGTCGAGCTGCCCGCTGGTGCACACGATCTCGGCCGTCTGCCCAACTGGCACATAGACCGCTTCAGGGTCGCCCTGCCAAAGGTGCTGGCGCTTGCCGATGGCCTCGAAGCGCGCGCTGCCTACCTGTACATCGCAGCTGCCGGTGGCCGGCATCAGCAGGCTCTCGTAGCCCGGTACCTGGTGCACAAAGCGCTCGCCGCGTTGCAGGCGCACCTGGTTGAAAAAGCACAGCGGCGTGGTGGCATCGCCCTGGTCAATGATGGGGCGGTTCTGGTTGTCAAAGGGTGCGATATGGCGGCTCATGCGCGGGCCTCCGGGTGGGATTGCAAAAAGAAATCGAGCTCCTGCGCACTGGCCATGGCCTGGGCACAGGCGTCGCGGCTGACGTTGATGGCCGCCGCCGCCGCGCCCCGGCGCAGGGCCTCTTGCCAGCCCTGCCCTTGCAGCAAAGACCACAGGAGCGCGCCGGCAAAGGCATCGCCCGAACCAAAGGGCTTACGCACCGGCACCGCAAAAATGCCTTGGTTGAGGCTGTGGCCGCCCTGCAGAAAGACCTGGCAGCCCCTGGCACCGTCCTTGACCACCACGGCTACGGTGGGGCCTTGCAGGATGCGCTGGGCGCTCTGGCGGTCGTCCCTCGCAGCGGCGGGCTGCAGGTGTTCCAGCACATCGAACTCTTCGCGGTTGCCGATGACCATGTCGGCCAGACCACAGGCCAGGCGCAGGTAGACCGCGGCCTGGGCGACATCGCTCCAGCCATAGGGGCGGTAGTCCAGGTCCAGCACCACCACCGTGCCGGCGGCGCGCGCCAGCTGCATGGCGTGCAGCGCGGCCTCGCGGCTGGGGCTCATGGAGAGCGCCGTGCCGGTGACCAGCAGGGCGCGGCTGCCGGCAATCAGCGCGCCGTCCAGGCCTTGGGGGTGCAGCAGCAGGTCGGCCGCGCCCTGGCGGTAGATGATGACCTGGCAATCATCGGGCCGCATCTCGGTGAAGGCGGTGCTGTTGCGTGCTCCGGCCGGTGCGGTCTGCAGGCCTTGCACATCGATGCCCTCGGCTTGCAGAAAGGTACGTACATAGCGGCCAAAACCGTCGTCCGACACCATGCTGATGATGGCTGCGCGCCCGCCCAGGCGGGCCAGTGCGGTGGCGATGTTGGCAGGTGAGCCGCCCACCGATTTGCGAAAGCTGCCGACCTGCTCCAGCGGGGTGTCGTCCTGCAGGGCATAGAGGTCGACACCGGCGCGGCCCAGGCAGAGCAGGTCGTGGCGGCGCCCGCTTGCAAAGGCAAAGCCTGCCGTGGCGCCTGCGCCGGCAGTGCTCATGTGAAGTCCACCCACTGGCTGCCGGCGTCGGCCGACTCCACGCAGCGCAGCATGAAGCGCACGCCCTCAACACCGTCCTGCATACCGGGGTACCACTGGCCGTCGAGTGCCGCCGGGGCCTGCGGTTCAGAGGACATGGCCAGGGCAAAGCGGCGGTACAGATTGGCCCAGGCATCAAAGTAGCCGGCCGGATGGCCGCCGCCCACGCGCTCGAAGCGGGCCGAGGCATCAAGGTAGGCGTGGCCACGCTCGTAGGTCATGCCGGGCTTGCCGGCAAAGGCCACCTGCAGCTGGTTGGGATGCTCGTCCCACCACTCCAGGCTGCCCTTCTCGCCCACCACGCGCAGCTTGAAGCCGTGCGCGCTGCCGATGTTGACGGCGCTGGCCCAGAGCATGCCCACGGCGCTGCCGGGGTAGCGCAGCATGACGTGGGCATCGTCCTCCAGCGGTGCGCGCGAGGCCACGAAGCTGCGGCGCATGCAGCACAGCGCCTCGGGCGTCAAGCCGCTGACCAGGCTGCCCAGCTGGAAGCAGTGGGTGGCCAGGTCGCCCAGCACATAGCTGGGGCCGGACACCGCCGGCGTGACGCGCCACTTGGTGCCGGGGTCGGCACTTTCCACGTCCTGGGCGTGGTAGCCATGGGCGAACTGCATGTGCACCACGCGCACCGCGCCGAGCTCACCGCCCTGCACCATGGCGCGGGCTTGCTGCACCATCTCGTAGCCGGTGTAGCCGTACATGACGGCCAGCACGCGGCCACGTGCCTGGGCCAGCTGCTGCAGCTCCAGCGCGTCTTCCAGGCGGATGGTCAGGGGCTTCTCGCAGACCACATGCAGGCCGGCCTCCAGGGCCGCCTTGCACACCGCGTGGTGCGAGCTGTTGGGCGTGGCGATGCTCACCACCTGGATGCCGTCGGCGCGCGCCGCCTCACCGGCAAACAGGGCGCTGTAGCTGGGGTAGCAGCGCTCGGGTGCCAGGCCCAGGCTCTGGCCAAAGCGGCGGCCGCGCTCGGCATCGATGTCAAAGGCGCCGGCCACCAGCTGCATGAGGCCGTCGCGCTGGGCGGCGTCGCGGTGCGAATAGCCAATTTGGCTGCCCTGGCCACCGCCCACCATGCCCCAGCGCAAGGGGCTTTGCAGCAGGCGGCTTTCAACAAACGCTGTCATAGGGATCCTTTCCAAACCATTCCCATGGATACACCCAAGCGATTGGGCTTAGGGCCGTTGTGCCTGCCAGACCCCACCGGCCTCGGTGTAGCCCAGGGCTTGCAGGTAGCTGGAAATATTGTGGTGGGCCAAGCGGGCGTAGGTGAGCGGGTGGGCCTTGGCCGGGTCCTGCTCGGCCTCCACCACCAGCCAGCCGCTGTAGTCCGCCACCTGCAATGCGGCCAGCACGCCGGCAAAGTCGATCGCGCCGTCGCCCGGCACGGTGAAGGCGCCTTCCAGCACGGCGTTCAGGAAGGAGTCGTTGCGCTCGCGGGTGGCGGCAATCACCGTAGGCCGCACGTCCTTCACATGCACGTGGGCGACGCGGCCGGCGCAGGCCTTGAGCAGGGCCAGCGGGTCGGAGCCGCCAAAGCGGGCGTGGCCGGTGTCAAAGGTCAGGCCCACGCTGTCGCTGGTGCAGTCCAGCAGGCGCAGGATGTCTTCGCTGCTTTCGATGATGGTGCCCACATGGTGGTGGAAGGCCAGGCGCATGCCGGTCTCGGCCTGCAGGCGCTCGGCCAGGGCGCTCAAGCGCGCGCCGTACGCCTTCAGCGCAGCGCCGTCGAGCTGTACGCGGGACGACAGGGGCGTCTGGATATTGCCGTGCACCGTGTTGCTGACCTCGCCGTAGACCATGGCGCGCACGCCGGTGGCCTGCAGCAGGGCCACATGCGGAGCAATGGCCTGCCACTCGGCCTCGGGCTGGTTGTGCACCAGGTGGCCGCTGCACCAGCCCGAGGCCAGCTGCAGGCCGTGCGCTGCCAGCAGGGGCAGCAGGGTGGCGGCGCTGCGCGGGTATTTGGTGCCCAGCTCGGTGCCGCTGAAGCCGGCTTGCGCCATCTCCGACAGGCAGGTTTCCAAGGGGATTTCGCCGCCCAGGGCCGACATGTCGTCATTGGTCCAGGTCAGGGGGCTGATGGCCAGTTGCAGTGCAGACATACGATGCTCCAGCGCGTCCAGGGGAGGGTTGGCAAGCGCCTCGCATGGGCCGCTTGAAGCCGCAGGGGCGGCTGTCGTGAAATTATATTTTCACCATTTTTGGCGTGTCAATCGCTGATTTCCCGTGCCCGATCAATGCATGCTTGCGGGCAAAATCGCGGCATAAGTGAAATTAAAATTTCATCTTATTTTCACCCCGTGCCTTTCTTTGCCCCGTGCGTTCGCGCCTGGGCCGAGGGGGGCACCGAAGCAGGACGCAGCATGGCCCACCGCACCGTATTGAACCAGCCTCCCGCTAGCGTGGACGCACTGCGCCAAGCGGCGCAGCAGCACTATGCGGCCCTTAGCCCGCGCCTGCAGCAGGTGGCGGACCTGCTGCTGCGTGATCCGCAGGCCATTGCCACCGACTCCTCACGCGCCCTGGCCCAGGCCTTAGGCTTGCCGCCGGCCACGCTGACCCGCTTTGCCAAGGCCATGGGCTATGCCACTTTCAAGGAAATCCAGGCCCTGTGCCGCCAGCAGTATGTGAACCAGCCGCGTGATTACCTGGAGCGCATCAAGCGTGCCGAAGGCCGCGGCCTGGCGGCACCGGAGCCTGCCGCCCTGTACCTGGACCTGGCCCATGCGGTGCAGCAGTCGCTGCAGACCACGGCCGTGGAAGTCTCGGCCAGCAAATTGCGCGAGGCGGCCGGCCTGCTGCGCGGTGCGCGCGATGTCTGGGTGCATGGCGTGCGCCGGGCCTATCCGGTGGCGCTGTACCTGCAGTACCTGCTGCTCAAGGTGGGTGTGGCCGCCAGTCAGCTTGACAGCAGCGGCGGCCTGCTGGAGCCCAACCTGGCTCGCATGCATCCCCAGGGCGTGCTGCTGGTGGTGAGCTACTCACCGCACGCGGCCGAGACCGAGCAGGTGCTGGAAAAGGCCTTGCAGCTGCAGGTGCCCACCATTGCCTTGAGCGACCCGGTGCCCAGCCGCCACGCCAAGCACATGCGGGTGCTGTTTGTGATTCGCGAGGGCGAGGTGATGGGCTTTCGGGCACTGGCATCTTCGATGTACGTGGCACAGGCCCTGGCCCTGCAGATTGCACAAGACCGGGTGGCCGGCGCCAAGCCGCGCACCGTGCGGCCGCCAAAGCCGCGCCGCAACACGTCTTAGGGCTTGACGAACTTCAGCACGAACTCGTCTTTGGGTTGGGCCGGCTCAGGCGTGTTCTTGTCGCGCGGGTCTGCGGGATTGCGCAGGAAGTCGCCATGGGCCAGCAGCTTGAAGCCGGCGGCCTGCACCTCTTTCTGCAAAAAAGCCTCTTCGATGCGGTGCAAGGTGCCGGCCTCCGAGATGCCGGTGCCGGGGCGACCGGCGTGGTCGGCAATCACATAGGTGCCACCGGGCTTGAGGGCTGCGAACACGGCCGCGTTCATGCGGGCGCGGTCCACTCCCATGTGGCCCAGGTCGTGGTAGTTGAACATCAGGGTGACGATGTCGAGCTGGCCCTGCAGCTCGGGCGGCACCGGGTCTTCAAAGGGTCGCACCAGCGACACCAGGTTGGGCAGGTGCGCGTTCTGCGCACGTTCGGCCAGGGCCTGCGGTGAGCTGCGGCGTGGACGTGGTGCTGCGGGGGCCTGGGGCGCGGCCAGCTGCGGGGCGGCATTGCCCTCAGGTGCGACCGTGGGCAGGGGCGGTGCATCTGGCGCGCGGGGCGGCGCGCTCTGGCCAAAGGCCCAGCCCGTGGGGCCCACGGCACGTGCCAGCAGCTCGGTGGTGTAGCCGCCGCCGGTGCTCAAGTCGAGCGCGGTCTGGCCTTCGCGCAGGCCCAGGAAGGCCAGCATCTGCTCGGGCTTGCGGCGCAGGTCGTTGGTGCGGTCGGCCTCGCTGCGGTCCGGGCTGGCCACGATGGACGCAATGCGCTGCGGCGCAAGCGTGGGCCCACCGGCCTGCCCCATGCCGGCACAGGCCGTCAGCAGACCTGCCACGCAGAGGGCGCACAAGGGAGCCGCCAGGCGGCTGAGGTGGCGCCATGGCGCCAGGGAAAAGCGATGGTTCATGGGGTGTCCTGTGGCAGTCGGGCTTTTCAGTTTATAGGAGCCCCCACGCTCGCGCACTCCGTGTCGCTCGCTGCCTCCTCAGGGGCTCTCGCGGCTCGGGGCGGCCCGGCGCCGCTCATGTCGCCCCTGGGTGCGCTGGCGCACGGTGCCTGGCGGTGCAACGGCCTAAGGTGCACATAGCTGCGGCGCGGCTCTGTCCTGCGCCACGCACCTCTTCACACCCCGTCAGGAGCATCCCATGCAAAACCCCATTCCACGCCGCGCTTTCGACAAGCTCATCCTGGCCTCGGCGGTCACGCTTGCCCTGGGCCTCAACGCTGCCGGCGCGCAGGCAGGCAGCGCCGAGGCGCTGAACCAGGAAGCCAACCAGGCACTGCAAGTGCTCTACAAGGGCCACCCCGAGGCCGAGTTGCTGGCCAAGCGCGCCAAGGCGGTGCTGGTGTTTCCCAAGGTGATCAAGGCCGGGCTGGTGTTTGGCGGCAGCTATGGCGAGGGCGTGATGCAGCGCGATGGCCGCAGCGTGGGCTACTACAACACGGTCTCGGCCTCCTGGGGCTGGCAGGCCGGCGCCGAGTCCTACGGCTACGTGCTGTTCCTCATGAACGACAAGGCCGTGCAGTACCTGGAGAAATCCAAAGGCTGGGAGATCGGCGTGGGCCCCTCGGTGGTGGTGGTCAACGAAGGGGTGGCCAAGAACCTCTCGTCCACCACGCTCAAGGACGACGCCTATGCCTTCATCTTTGACCAGCAGGGCCTGATGGCCAGCCTAAGCATTGAAGGCACCAAGATTTCACCGATTCGCAAGGATTGAAAGCCCAAACTCCTAATCTCAGGGCAGGCCGTTCCTAGCGATTTGCGCTGCAGGCCAGGATAGCGACGTAGATGGCAAGCCCTAGTAGGCGATGGGCATGGTGATCCAGGTGGATGCCGTCGATGGGGCTGACTTCGCAATGGTCCCGGGCGTGAATTACCTTGACGCCGTGTCGCTGACCCAGCCTGCTTAGCTCCGCCGGCAGCTGCCTGGACTTCTCCTGTCCACCGGCAAAGATGTCGCGGAAGAAGCTGACTTCTTGAATAGGTGCAGGACTGACCACCAGGATGGAAGGGTGCCTGGCTCCGGGAGGCGTGCTTTCCAGTGCGATGTCGACCAGTGTTGAAACCCCTGCTCCGATGTCTGCGGGGGATGCGCTGAATCGGGCCTTGAGGTCGTTGGTTCCCAGCATCATGGCAATCGCATCGACCGGCCGATGGCTTTGTAGACAGGCCTGCCAGTAGCGAAGCGCATTGCGGTCCTTGCCTTCCTCTGGATCATCAAAGCAGCTGGTGCGACCCGGAAGCCCCTCTTCTATCACCCGCCAGTCCGTGCCCAATTGGGCCTGCACAATGCCGGGCCAACGCTGGTGCCATGCGTAGCGTGCCACCTCGTCATGCGTTTGCATGGGGATCGTGCCGTGGGTGTTGGAGTCGCCAAAGCAAAGAAGCGTTTTCATGGCAGCGACTTTAACCACATAGCCCGGTTCGGCTAGCGAAATACGACGGTGCGCCGGCCATTGATAAGCACACGTTGCTCTGCATGCCACTGGACGGCACGGGCGAGCACCTGGCTTTCGGTGTCACGGCCCAGGGCCGCCAGTCGCTCGGGCGTCATGGCGTGGTCGGCACGTGCGATATCCTGCTCAATGATGGGGCCTTCACCCAGCTCGGAAGTGACATAGTGGGCGGTGGCGCCGATCAGCTTGACGCCACGGTCATGCGCCTGGTGGTAGGGCCGCGCTCCGTTGAAGCTGGTCAGAAAGCTGTGGTGGATATTGATGGCACGTCCGGCGAGCGCGCGGCACATGGAGTCTGACAGCACCTGCCTATAGCCTGCCAGCACCACCAGTTCTGTACCTGCTGCATGCAGGATCTCCAGCTGGCGCGCTTCGGCGACCATTGGGTTGGCAGCGCTGACCGGTATGTGGTGAAAGGGAATGTGGTGGCTGGCCGCCAGCTGGTTGAAGTCCCGGTGGGTGCTGATGATGCCCTTGATATCAATGGGCAGCAGGCCGCTGCGCCAGCGAAACAACAGCTCATGCATGCAGTGCCCGTGCTGGCTCACCAGAATGAAGGCAGGGATTTTGCGGCCTGCACGATGCAGCTGAATATGCATGGACCCGTTCGATGCCAGGGCCTGCAACGCCTCTGCAACGGCCTCGCCCCGGCATTCTTCACAGGCAAACTGCACGCGCATGAAGAAGAGCTGCGAGCCAGGGTCATGGTATTGCGCGGCTTCTTCGATGTTGGCGCCATGCTGCAAAAGCAGGTCGCAGACCGCCTGCACAATGCCTGCCTGGTCCGCACAGGACAGGGCAAGAACGAAGGGCTTGCCCTTGAACGCTGGTCTGCCTGCCTGGGAAGCTGTGACCCAGGGGCTGGCTGGGCTGCCTGCGGCAGGGGCCAGAAAACCCAGCTTGAAGTCCTTGAAGCCATGAAAGCCATAGCGCTTGGCCAGGCGCACCACGGCTACTGGCGTAGCGCCACAGGTTCCCACCACATCCTTGATGCGGTGGCGGTGCAGGTCAGGCGCATTGGCCAGGCAGTAGCGGGCAACCACCTGCAGGCTGGGGCTTAGCCGGTGCAAGTCGGCAGCCAGACGCGTCCACAGCTGGTCATCCTGTGCAGGCAGCACGTTGTCCCAGTGCTTCAGCGGAGAACGGGCTTGCCGTCCTTGAGCTCGATGGGTACACCGGCTTTGTAGGACAGCGTGGCGGCCTCGGCAACGGCCAAGGCGTTCACTCCGTCCTTCAAGGTCACGGGCAGGGCGGCGCCGCTGGCCAGCGAGGTGATGAAGGCAGACCACTCGGCCTCATAGGCGCGCATATAGCGTTCCAGGAAGAAGTACTCGGGCTTGGCGCCGGTGGCGCCGGCGGTGGTGGTTTTGGTCAGCGTGTTTTCCAGCATATTGCCGGCCTGCAGCAGGCCTTGGGAGCCGAGCAGCTCGATGCGCTGGTCGTAGCCATAGACCGCGCGGCGGCTGTTCTTGATGACGGCGATGCGGCCGTCCGCATAGCGCAGGGTGATGACGGCGGTGTCCACATCACCAGCCTGGCCGATGGCCGGGTCGACAATGCTGGAGCCCACGGCCGACACGCTGGCGGGCAGGCCGCCAAGAATCCAGCAGGCCATGTCAAGGTCATGGATGGCCATGTCGCGGAAGATGCCACCCGACACCTGGATGTAGGCTACCGGGGGCGGTGCCGGGTCGAACGAAGTGATGGACAGCAGCTCGGCCTTGCCAATTTCACCGGCATCCAGCGCGCGCTTGAGCGCGGCAAAGTTGGGGTCGAAGCGGCGGTTGAAGCCGATCATCACCGGGCGTCCGCTGGAAGCCACGGCGCTTTGGCAATCCAGTGCGCGCTGCAGGCTTAGGTCCACCGGCTTTTCGCACAGCACGGCCTTGCCGGCGGCGGTGGCGGCTTCGATCAGATTGGAGTGGGTGTCGGTGGAGGTGGCGATCAGCACCGCGTCAATGGACTTGTCCGCCAGGATGTCCTCGGTGGAGCGGGCCTGGGCGCCGCAGCTGGCGGCCAGCTTTTCAGCGGCGGGCATGTGCACATCCGAGATGGCAACCAGTTGGGACTGGGGATGGCTGGTGATGCTTTTGGCGTGCACATTGCCGATGCGTCCTGCGCCGAGAAGGCCGATTTTGTACATGGTGTTTCCTTGAAAAGAAGTGGGTAAATAAAAGAGGGAAGGGTAGGGTGATCAGACGTGTTGCAGAAAGGCCTCGAACTCGGCGTCGCTGATGGGAACGCAGTGCCCCGGCGCAGGATAACGGCCGGAGTTCACGTCTGCAATGAATTCCCGGAACGCGGCAATGCGCTCAGCCTGCAGGCGCTGGAACTCGGCTGCAAAGTTGCGGTAGGTCTTGCCGTGGCGCGGCATGTGGCCGGCGGTGTGTCCCAGCACGTCTTCGGTAAACAGGTAGTGTGCATCGGCGTGTGGCCCGGCGCCCATGCCCAGCATGATCAGCGAGGTCTTCTTGGTGATGACTTCGGCCACGCGGTCGGGCACCACTTCCAGCTCGGCGCCAAAGCAGCCAATGGACTCCAGGCGCTGCACATGCTCCCACACCATGCGGGCGCTGGCGGCCGTCTTGCCCACGGCCTTGAAGCCGCCGGTCCAGGTGCACTGCGAGGGGATCAGGCCCACATGGGCCACCACCGGTACGGCGTTGTCGCTCAGCACCTTCTGGATGTCCAGCGAGGCGGCGCAGTAGACGCAGTCGGCCCCCACCCGCATGAAGCGAAAGGCCTCGCGCAGATAGTCTTCGGCTGTCACCAGATTGCCGTAGGGGCCATAGGGCAGGCCCACCTGCACAAAGCATTTGCCAGCCGCAGCGCGCATTTCCGGGCTGAAGAAGCGCCCCTCGATGGACAGCATGTGAATGCCTGCGGCATCGGCTGCGGCGGCCTCTTCCAGCGTGGTGACGTAGAGCATGGAGATCTTTTCACCGCGTGCCTTCATGGCACGTATGTCGGCAACCGTAGGGCGTTTGGCTTGCATGGCGCTCTCCTCAGGCGGCGATGGTGAAGGCGTCTCGGAAGGCCTGCAGCGCGGCCTCGGGGTCACCCGAGGCAAAGGCCTCCATGCCCACCGGGCCGCGGTAGCCCATGGCAAACAGGGCGCGGGCGATGCCGGGGTAGTTGATCTCGCCGGTCCCCGGCTCCATGCGGCCGGGCACATCGGCCACCTGCACCTCGCCAATCCAGGGCAGGCAGGCGCGGCACAGCTCCACCAGATTGCCTTCGCCGATCTGCGCGTGGTAGAGGTCCAGGTTCAGGCGCAGGCGCGGGTGGTTGACCGAAGACACCAGGGCCAGGGTGTCCTCGGCGCGGCCAAAGGGCACACCGGGGTGGTCCACCGGCAGGTTCAGGTTTTCCAGGGTGAAGACCACGCCTTCTTCATCTGCCATGTCGGCAATGCGCGCCAGGGTATCGCGTGCCTTGAGCCACATCGGGCCGGTCACCACCTGGCAGGGTGTGACGGGCAGGCCGCCCTCGCCCAGGCCGGTGCCATGCAGGTTCAGGCGGGCCACGCCCAGGCGTTTGCCCACCTGCGCGGTTTCACGGGCGGTGCGCAGCAGTTCGGCGGCACCTTCGTCGTCGCTTAGGCGGCCGCGCAGATAGCCGTTCATGATGGAGAAGGTGGCGCCGGATTTCTCCAGCATGGCCAGGTCATGTTCGGGCCAGTTCCACAGGCCGACCTGAAAGCCCATCTCGGTCAGGCGCTTCACACGCCATTGCATGGGTTTATCGCGCCACAGCATTTCGGCACAGGCGGCTAGGGTGAATGCGTTTGTCATGGTGGTTCAGATTTCTATGTAGATGCGGCCGTCTTCGACCTTGGTGGGAAAGGTTTTGAGGTTCACGCAGGCCGGTGCGCGCAGCGCCACACCGGTGCGGTAGTCAAAGGCGCCGCTGTGCTTGGGGCATTCGATCTCGTAGTCCATCACCAGGCCATCGGCCAGGTGCACTTTTTCATGGCTGCACAAGCCGGAGGTGCAGAAGAACTGGCCGTCCGGGCTGTGGTAGATGGCGAAGGTCTGCGTGCCATGGTCGAAGCGTATGACCTCTTCGTTTTCGATGGCGTTTGCGGCACAGGCGTTGATCCATTGCGGCATGGGTGTCTCCTGAAGGGCTTATTGCGCGTTGAGGCGGGCCTGCTTCCTGGCAAAGCGTTCCTGCATGCGTGCCTCGCCCTCGGGCGAGCCGTCATGCCAGGTGCCGAACAGCAGATCCAGCGGAACCAGCTGGTCGCCGCCGTAGTTCACCTCAAAGTGCTTGTGGTGCAGGTAGTGCGCATAGGCATGGCTCTCAAAAGCCTGGCCCTCGGACACCTGCACCCGGTCAAAGCCAATGTGGCCGTTGAGCGCGCCAAAACCCGCTATGTGCAGCTGGAACAGCGCCACGATGGGATTGGACGGCAGCAGTAAATGCCACAAGGCCACGGCGTGGTACAGAAAGCCCTCCACCGGATGCATGGACAGCGAAGACCAGGGCGTGGGGTTGATCGAGTTGTGGTGGATGGCGTGAATCCATTGGTAGCCCAGGCGGGTGTGGATGGCGGTATGGATGCAAAAGAAGTGCGCTTCGTGAATGGCCGGTGCCAGAAACACCATGGCCATCAGCCAGTACGGGTGCTCGCTCCAGCTCAACCAGGGCACCGAGCCATTGGCATAGCACCACAGCATGAAGACTTCCACAACGGTCCACAAGGGAATGGAGACAAAAAAGCTGCGCAGGAAGTTGTCGATGTTCTGGCTCTTGAACCAGAACACGTCCGAGGGGTTGTCCGCCGGAAACTTGCCGTTGTACTTGAAGGCCGTGCCCTGGGCCCGGCGCTGGTAGAGCTGCCACTCGAACCAGCCATAGAACACGAAGATGGCCAGGGCGTTGACGCCATACAGGCGCAGTGCCCAGCCCCACTGCAGCGACTGCATGGTGGCCGTGTCGGGCAGCACCCAGTACCAGTAGGCCAGCGCTGTGGCCATGTGAAAGGCGTTCCACGGCCAGACATAGGAGACCAGCCAGCGCAGGATCTTGCCCGGCTGCAGGGGCCGCTTCCACAGTGGTGCCGGCTCCAGGGTGGCATACGGCGCCCAGTCGCCGCGCTTGTTGCGTTTGCCAAGTTGTGTGTCGTCCATCTCCGGTCCTCAATCTGCGGGCGTGTTGAAGTTGCACCCGGTTGCATTTTAGGGGAAATTAGTTTGCGAGGATATCTCGCAAACTAATTGTCGAAAAATTAAATTTTCGAAGAACTTTTCTATAAGGCGAATGATCTCACAGCTAAAAAGCTCGACTCATGAGGGTTTCTACTAGGGTTTCAACAAGTCCAAAGTATTTGCTACCGGATGCACAATTATTCAGAATGTCTGGCTTGTGGGGGTGGAAGTGCCCGGCCCCGCCTGCGCTTTCACACGGACAATAGGCAATAAAAGTGCGGCGCGCCCTGCGCAGGTCCTGTCAAGACAATGGTTATGAGCAAAGAAACAGCAAACAAAAAGGTCACGGCCAGTGATGTGGCAGAGCGCGCGGGCGTCTCCAAGTGGACCGTGTCGCGTGCCTTCACCGAAGGCGCCTCGATTGCGCCGGCCGTGCGCGACCGCATCCGCAGCCTCGCCACGGAAATGGGTTACTCGCCCAACCTGCTGGCGCGCAGCCTGTCCACCCGCAGCACCGGGCTGATAGCAGTTGCTGCCGACGAACTAGGCAACCCCAACCAGCTCTACGCTCTCAACGAGGCCACCCGCCAGCTGCAGGCGCGCGGCCTGAACGCCCTGCTGCTCAACATCACGCCGGAATACCGGCCGGCCAAGGCGCTGCGCCAGGCCGACCAGTTCCAGGTGGACGGCATCATGTTCCTGGGGACCGAGCTGACCCATGAACTCATAGACCTGGCCCGGCGCATCCGCCATATTCCGCTGGTGGTGATCATGCGCAACAGCGGGCAGACCGACATTCCCTTTGTCAGCACCGATGGCTACACGGCGGGCGGCGAGATTGCCGACCTGTTCCTGGCCCAGGGCTACCAGCGAATCGGCTATATGGCCGGTCCCATGTCCCAGCGCACCGAGCTGCGCCGCCTGGAGGGTTTTCGCGATCGCCTGCAGGCCCGCGGCGTGACGCTGGCTGCCGTGCTGGAGACCGAGCATTACCGCCGCGAGGAGGGCGTGCGTTCCCTGCAGCGCTATCTGGCCTCCACACCGCGCAGCAACCGCCTGGAAGCCCTGTTCTGCGAAAGCGACATCCTGGCCATTGGGGCCATGGACGCGCTGGTGGCGGCCAATATGCAGAGAAAGATCGCCATTGTCGGGTTTGACGATATCGAGATGGCTTCCTCCCCTAGCTATGAGCTCACCACCTTCCGCCAGCCGATTGATTACCTGGTGGGCGAGGCCATCCGCCTGATCGTGGACCGGGAAGCAGGTATCAGCCATGTGCCCATGGCGCCGGGCTCCCTGGTGCTGCGCGCTTCCCACAGGCGCAGCGACTGAAAGCTTGATGCGCAAAAGGTGACCGGGTGCATTGTTAGCCCCTGGGAGCCGGGATTCATAAGTCCTTTCGCTGCCCTGTCTGGCCGGCTGCGCAAAGGGTAGCGCACATCAGCCTCCCCCCAGACAGAACTTCCAGCTCTATTTCTCTGCGAAAACGATAATTTTTGTTTTTTAATTCTAACTTTCAGAAAATCATTTACGGGAAAACACCTAGGAAATTCTTTTTGAAACTTGGCTAAAGTCAATGCACCCGGTTGCAATGAATGCGAAATGTATGGGAAATTCATGCGGCCGGCAGTGACAACAGGCACGCCCCCCAACGTTTTCAACCCCGGTGATTCCAGAAAGAGGAGACAGATATGCGAGCAATCCAACACGCACTGAAACGCGTGGCCTTCGCGGCCATCGTGGCAGCCAGCGCCACGGCCGCCCTGGCCGCAGGCCCCAAGATCTTTGTGATCGGCGGCAAGGCCGATGACCCGTTTTGGTCGCGCGTGAAAAAGGGCGCGGACGACGCCGGCCTGGTGGTCAAGGCCGCCGGCGGCTCCGTCACCTGGCTGGGCCCGCAAAGCTACGACAACCTGGGGCCGGATGCCGCCAAGCTGATCCGCACCGCGCTCAGCCAGAAGCCCGATGCCATCGTCGGCCCCGACTGGGTGCCTGAAGCCATGGATGCCGCCTTCAAGGAAGTGGTGGCCGCCGGTGTGCCGCTGATCATCTACAACTCCGGTGGCATGGAAGCCGCCAAGCGCCTGGGCGCGCAAAACTATGTGGGCAGCGAGGAATATGTGGCCGGCATGGGTGGCGGCGAGTACTTCGCCAAGGCAGGTGCCAAGAACGTGCTGTGCGTCAACACCCAGCCCGGCTCCACCAACCAGGAATCGCGCTGCAAGGGCCTGGCTGACGGCATGGCCAAGGGCGGCGGCAAGAGCAGCCAGCTGCCCCTGCCGGCCTCATCGTTTGGCAACCCGACCGCAGTGGCCCAGGCGGTGAAGGCTGCCCTGCAAAAGGACAAGACGGTGGACGGCATCATCACCATCGGCGCGGGTGACGCCACCAGTGCGGCCACCGGCATCAGCCAGGCCGGCCTGACCAAGCAGGTGAAGCTGGGTACCTTTGACATCGACCCGACCAATCTGCAGCGCATCAAGGACGGCACCCAGCTGTTCTGCATTGACCAGCAGCCCTATCTGCAAGGCTATCTGGCCGTGTCCATGCTGAGCAGCTATGTGCAGTACGGCCTGAAAGTGCCTACCGCCCCCATCCTGACCGGCCCCGGCATTGTGGATGCCTCCAACGTGGCAGCCACGGTGGCCGGCGCCACGGCTGGTGCTCGCTAATTTGAGCGCTTGGGCCGGGCGTGTGCCCGGCCCTTTTCTTCCAGCCATAACCCGCCAGAGTCCATGACCTCGAACCACACCCTTGCACCCCATTCCGGGGGCAGCAGCGCAGCCCAAGAGGCGGCACCCAGATTCTCGCTTGGCAACTTATTGCGGCGCCCCGAGACCGGCTCCTTCATCGGCCTGATAGCGGTATTCGTCTTCTTCACCGTCTTCGGCGGCGAAACCTTTCTGAGCGCCAGTGGCGCCGCAAGCTGGCTCAACATTGCCGCCGAACTGGGCATCATCGCCCTGCCCGTGGGCCTCTTGATGATTGCCGGCCACCTGGACCTGTCGGTGGGCAGCGTGATTCCGGCCAGTTCCATGACCGTGGCCATCGTCTCCGGCTACTATGGTCTGCCCATGCCGGTGGGCATTGCAGCCGCGCTGGGCCTGGGCCTGGCCATCGGCTTGCTCAACGGCTACCTGATCGTGCGCACCGACCTGCCATCTTTCGTGGTGACGCTGGGCACCCTGTTTGCGGTGGCCGGCCTGACCCTGGGACTGTCGGTGATTGTGGCGGGCAGCACCAGCGTGGCCCTCACAGCCGACCCCCTCAGCAAGATGATTCTGGGCGACTTCCTGGGCGGCAAGTTCGAGGTGATCCTGCTGTGGTGGATTGCGGCCGTCGTGGCGGTGGACTACCTCTTAAGCCATTCCAAATACGGCAATTGGATACTGGCGCTGGGCGGTGACAAGGTCAGCGCGCGCAATGCCGGCATTCCCACCCACAAGCTCAATATCGCCCTCTACATGGGCAGTGGCTTTTGCTCCGCTTTCGTGGGCATGTGCCAGGCCATTCTGTACAACAGCGCCCAGGTCTCGGCCGGCCAGTCCTTCATCTTCAACTCCATCATTGCCGTGGTCATCGGCGGGGTGATGCTGACAGGCGGCTATGGCTCGGTGATGGGCATCGTGCTGGGCACCATAACCTTTGCCATCGTTAACCAGGGCATTTACTACACCGGCTTTGATGCCAACTGGGCCAGCCTGATCATCGGCGTGCTGCTGCTGGCGGCCGTGCTGCTGAACAACAGCTTCAGAACCATGGCTTTGGCACAGGCCAGCACCCGCACCAAAGGGAAAAACAAAAAATGAGCGCCCCTCTGCTACAACTCACTGGCGTCAACAAGTCCTTTGGGCCGATTGACGTTCTGCATGACATCAACCTGGAGGTCAAGGCAGGTGAGATTCTTTGCCTGCTGGGCGACAACGGAGCCGGCAAATCCACCTTGATCCGCTTGCTGTCGGGCGTGCACAAACCCAGCTCCGGCCAGATCGCCATCAACGGCAAGCCGGTCAGCTTTGACTCGCCGCGCGATGCCAGCGACAACGGCATTGCCACGGTGCACCAGTTTGGCGGCACCTTTCCGCTCATGAGCATAGGGCGCTCCTTCTTCGTGGGTGCCGAACCCACCAAGCGCTGGGGGCCGTTTGAGGTGTTTGACCGCAAGCGCGCCAATGAAATCGCGGTGCGCGAAATGCGCAAGCTGGGCATCACCCGCATCACCGATGGCGACCGTCTGGTGGGCGGCTTGTCGGGCGGCGAGCGTCAGGCACTGGCAATTGCCAGAGCCGTGCACTTTGGAGCCAGCGTGCTGATACTGGACGAGCCCACCGCCGCGCTGGGTGTGAAAGAAGCGGCCCATGTGCTGCGCATCGTCCTGCAGGCCCGCAAGAAGGGCATTGCGGTGATCTTCATCACCCACAACGTCATTCATGCCCTCACCGTGGGCGACCACTTTGCGGTGCTGATCCGCGGCAGCAAGGCGGCCGACTTCCGCAAAGGTGAAAAGACACGTGCCGAGGTAACCGACTTGATGGCGGGTGGTGAAGCCATGGCCGAGCTGGAGGCGGAGATAGAGAGCCATCTCTGACGAGCGGGTGCATCGACCAGCTCCAACGGAGAATCCGAATGCAAGCCACGAAACCGCAAGTCAATCCAGATACGGCTGCCGCCCCATGTTCTCGGCCAGGTAGAGGCGGAACTCCCCCACCTTGTCCTGGCGGCTGACCGGGGGCGTCATGCCCACGGCGGCCAGCACGTTCTGCAGGGCGCGAAAGGCCTGCATGTCGGGGTCCTGGTCGATCACCACATCCAGCGTGCCCTGCTGCAGGTACTGGCGGTGGTCGTCGGAAATTTCATGGGTCACCCAGCAGACCTTGCTGTGCGCATACTTCTGCAGCGCAGCCTGGATGCCAGGCGAGCCGGCGCCGGTGTTGTAGATGCCGACCAGGCCGGCCCGGCCCTGCAGCGCCTGCTTCACAACCCAGTAGCACTTGTCAGGGTCGTCGTGGGTTTCGCTGGCATCCACCTCGCAGCGCAACTGGGGAAACTGCGCGTCCAGCACCTCGCGGCAGCCCCCACGCCGCTCAATGTGGCCCAGGTAGTCGATGCGGCTGGAAACAATCAGCACCCGGCCCCGACGCGGGCACAGCCGCCCCAGCAGGTAGCCCGCCGTGCGCCCCGCCGCATGGTTGTTGATGCCCACGTAATCGGCGCGCGGCACCTCGTTCACGCGGGTCACCACCATGCACACATACTCGCCGCGCCCCTGCGCGGCCAGCAGCGCCTGGCGCACCGCCGGTGTGTCGGGCGGCGACACGATGAGGGCCCGGCGCGGATAGCGGCGCGGGCCGATGGCGCGGATCAGGGCCGCCTCGTCTTCCTCGGGCGTGGTGATGTAGTGGATCACCAGGCGCTTGTCCAGCATGGCCACGCCGCGCCGCAGGGCCTGGCTGAGCCGCCGGAAAAACGGTGAGGGGTTGTCCGGCAGCACCACGTCCACATGAATCAGCCCGTGCTGCGTCTCGGGCAGCACGCGGGGAATGCCCAGCTGGCGCGCCGCCTGCACCACCTTCTCGCGCGCCTGGACGGAGGCGGTGTCGCGCTCGTTCAGCACGCGGTCCACCGTGGCCACGCTGACCCCGGCCAGGGCCGCGATTTCGCTGAAGCGGGCGGTCTTTTTTCGGCGCTTAGGGTTTTCCATATTTTGACGATTTTTCGTCAATTATCTATCCGTGGCTAAACAGGGGCAAACCTACATTACGCCCAACTGGAGCACTGTGCCCCTGTATTTCCCCAAGCAACGAAAGCAAGACCATGCGTTTTTCCCTCAGTCACATCCTGGCCCCGCGCCAGTCCCCCGCCGAATTCTTTGCCATGGCCCGCGCCCTGGGAATCAGCGATGTCGAGATCCGCAACGACACCCCCAATGTGGTGGGCACGATGGCCGCGGCCGAAGTGAAGGCCGCCGCCGCTGCGGCCGGCGTCAACCTGCTGTCCATCAACGCGCTCTACCCCTTCAATGTGTGGAACGAAGAGCGCCGCGTGCAGACAGAAAAGCTGGCCGCCTATGCCGCCGCCTGCGGCGCCCAGGCCCTGGTGATGTGCCCGCTCAACGAGAGCCGGGCCGTGTCCCACGAATCGCTGGTGGAAGCCCTCACGGCCATCAAGCCCATTCTGCTGGCCCATGGCATCAAGGGCCTGGTGGAGCCCTTGGGTTTCGGGCGCTCCTCCATGCGCCGCAAGGCCGATGCCATAGCCGCCATCCAGGCCGCCGATGGCGAGGGCCTGTTCAAGCTGGTGCATGACACCTTCCACCACCACCTGGCCGGCGAAACCCAGTTCTACCCCGAGTGGACCGGGCTGGTGCATATCTCCGGCGTCACCGATCCGGCGCTTGCCGTCTCAGGCATGGAAGACGCCCACCGCGTGCTGGTGGATGCGCGCGACCGCCTGGGCAATGTCGCGCAAATCCGGGCCTTGCAGGCCGCTGGCTACACCGGCCTGTACAGCTACGAGCCCTTTTCCACCGAGGTGCAGGAGCTGTCGGACCCGCAGGCTGCCGTGGCCGAAAGCATGGCCTGGCTGCGGGGCCAGGTGTCCGCATAAACACACGCAGGCGGCATGGGCCAGGCCAGCCCAGGCCGTGCGCCCCATGCCGCCATTTCCCATTCAATGAACATCATTTTCAGGAGGGTAACTACTTAGAAAAAAAGTTTCCTACTTTTCCAAAGCTTGCTACACTAACCTTACGGTGGAAAAAAAGTTCTATTGAACCAATCCGTAAAACCAATTTTTGCAATTTGTGCGTTGAACCAATTACAACCGGAGACCTGTCATCATGAAAAAGCTTCTTATCGCTGCCGCCGTATCTGCAACCCTGCTGGCCCCCATGGCCGCCCATGCCCAGAAAGTCGGCCTCGCCATGGCTGAGCTGGACACCTTCCTGACCATCCTGAAAAACGGAACCGTGGACGCAGGCAAGAAGGCCGGCGCAACCGTGCAGGTGGAAGACGCCGGCGGTGACGTGGGCAAGCAGCTCAGCCAGATCCAGAACCTGATTGCGCAGAAGGTAGACGCCATCATCGTCAACCCCGTGGACACCGACGCCACCCCCAAGATCACCAAAATGGTGACCGATGCCAAGATCCCGCTGGTCTATGTGAACCGCAAGCCGGTCGACTTCGACAAGCTGCCCGCTGGTGTGGCCTTTGTGGCTTCGGATGAAAAAGTCTCCGGCACCCTGGAAACGCAAGAAGTCTGCCGCCTGCTAAAGGGCAAGGGCGACATCCTGGTGCTGATGGGCGACCTGTCCAACGAGGCAGCCCGCACCCGCACCAAGGACATCGAGGAAGTGATTGCCACCAAGGAATGCTCTGGCATGAAGATCGTCGACAAGCGCGAAGGCAAGTGGGACCGCACCAAGGCCCAGGACATCGTGACCAACTGGCTGTCTTCCGGCGTGAAGTTTGACGCCATCATCGCCAACAACGACGAAATGGCCATCGGCGCCATCAACGCCCTGAAGGCCGGCAAGAAGTGGACTCCCTCCACCATCGTTGGCGGCGTGGACGCCACCCCGGACGCACTGGCTTCCATGAAGGCCGGCGACCTGAAGGCCACCGTGTTCCAGAACGCCGCAGGCCAGGGTGCCGGCGCCGTGGAATCGGCCCTGAAGCTGATCAAGAAGCAGCCGGTTGAGCGCTTTGTCAACGTGCCCTTCGAGCTGGTGACCCCCGCCAACCTCGCCAAGTACACCGGCAAGAACTAAGCACTGCAAAACAGCACGGTGCCCTTCCCCGGCTGGCGGGTCCGCACAGGACTTGCCAGCCGGGGTTCTCTTCTCAAAGAATACCCGCATGTCCGATACCGCCATCCTTGATACGCCGCCCGCCTCTGCGCTGCAGCCGCTGCTGGAAATCCATGGCATCCGCAAGGGCTTCCCGGGCGTGGTGGCCCTGGACAACGTGGGCTTCAAGCTGCGTGCCGGCACGGTGCATGCCCTGATGGGCGAAAACGGCGCGGGCAAGTCCACGCTGATGAAGATCATTGCTGGCATCTACATGCCCGACCGCGGTGACATCAGCCTGAAGGGCCAGAAGATCGCCCTGAAGTCCCCCATCGACGCGCTGAATCAGGGCATTGCCATGATTCACCAGGAATTGAATCTGATGCCGTACATGACGGTGGCAGAAAACGTGTGGATCACCCGCGAGCCCAGGAACCGCCTGGGCTTTGTGGACCATGCCGAGCTCTACCGCAAGACCGAGGCCCTGTTCAAGACGCTCAACATCGACATCGATGTGCGGGTGGAAGTGCAGACCCTGTCGGTGGCCAACCGGCAGATGGTGGAGATCGCCAAGGCGGTGTCCTACAACTCCGATGTGCTCATCATGGCTGAGCCCAC
>Ga0228700_1000690_pt1 | contig 27465 bp, 32 predicted proteins | sample McNCre317_Aug_MG_FD_178019 | JGI IMG/M metagenome (GOLD analysis project Ga0228700, IMG submission 178019) | Freshwater microbial communities from McNutts Creek, Athens, Georgia, United States - 3-17_Aug_MG | ecosystem: Environmental > Aquatic > Freshwater > Creek | place: USA: Georgia...
CTTACCTCGGCTTCGCAGCCTTGTTGATGGCTGGTTTGGACGGTATCGAGAACAAGATCCACCCAGGCGAAGCAGCGACCAAAGACTTGTACCACCTCCCACCCGAGGAAGACAAGTTGGTCCCAACTGTGTGCTCCAGCTTGGATCAAGCGTTGGAAGCCCTCGACAAAGACCGCGCCTTCTTGACCAAAGGCGGCGTGTTCACCGACTCATGGATTGACTCTTACATCGAATTGAAGATGCAAGAAGTGACCCGTAGCCGCGTGGAAGTGTCTCCTGTCGAATACGACATGTACTACTCGCTGTAATTCATTGCAACGACAGGTGCAATAAGAGGACGGCGTAAGCCGTCCTTTTTTATTTCAAACAACACTTTCTCATGCGTTCTACCTTGTTCAGTTTTTTGCGTTTGGCAATCTTGGCAAGCCTCAGTGCGGTGGTGTGGCCCACGGGGGCCGCGTCGGAACCGCAGCGCATTTACCGCTGTGGCAATGCGTATACCAATCAGCCCGATCCAGCCGCGAACTGCAAGCCTTTGGCGGGGGGTAGCGTGACGGTGATTGAAGGCACGCGTGTCCAAGGTTTGTCAGCGGCAGGCTCGGCAATCAATGCCAGCGGCGGTGGCGCTGCAAAGGTGGACAGTGCCGAACAACGCCAACGTGATACACAGGCGCAAGCGGTGTTACAAGCTGAGTTGCAACGTGCACAAAAGCAATATGCAGAGTTGTTGCGGGAGTGGCGCAATGGCGAGCCGGAACGTCGCGCGGATGAGCATCGACAGCCTCAAAAATACCAAGAGCGTGTGGCGCAGTTACGCGCAGCCCTTCAGCGCACAGAGGCTGACATGGCGGGTTTACAGCGTGAGTTGTCCCGTTTACCCGCCGCCAACACAACTGGAACTCAACCATGAAGCCTGCTTCTGTTTCCACCGTCTTGTCTAAATACGCACAGGCCTTTGATTTGTTGGCAACGTTGGTTGCAGTGGTGCGTACGGATGGGGTGGTGGTGTTTGCCAATGCGGCACTCGAAGATGTGATGGGTGTGTCGCGCCGCACCATTGAGGGGTCTTCGTTGGTGGGCTATTTCACGGAGGCGCAGTCGTTTGCCAACGCGTTGCAAGGCGCGCAGACCAACGCGTTTGCCACCATGCGTTATGACGCGCATTTGCGTCGTCCTTTGCAAGACCCTTTGCCCGTCCATGTGATCGTGGCCCCCACCGACGTGACTGGCGAAGTGCTGGTCGAGTTGCTGCCCTTAGAGCAGCAGACGCGCCAAGACCGTGAAGAACGTCTGATTGATCAAGCCCAAGCCAATAAAGAGTTGATTCGCAACTTGGCCCACGAGATCAAAAACCCGTTGGGCGGTATTCGTGGCGCGGCGCAGCTGCTGCAGATGGAGGTCGAAAGCAAAGACCTCATTGAGTACACCCAGGTCATCATCCATGAAGCAGACCGTTTGCAGCTGTTGGTTGACCGTTTGTTGGCCCCGCATCGTCGCCCGCATGTGGTGGGCGATGTGAACATTCACGAGGTGTGTGAGCGTGTGCGCAGTCTTATCTTGGCGGAGTTTCCCAAAGGCTTGCGTGTGGTGCGCGACTACGACACCTCCATTCCTGAGTTTCGTGGTGACCGTGAACAGCTCATCCAAACCGTGCTCAACATCGTGCACAACGCGGCGCAAGCTTTGGCTGAGCGCATGGCTGACGGCGACGCCGAAATTATTTTGCGCAGTCGCATCAGCAGGCAAGTAACTTTTGGCAAACAACGCTATCGGTTGGCACTGGAATTGCATGTGATAGACAACGGGCCCGGCATTCCGGAAGAAATCAAGGACAGGTTGTTTTTCCCCTTGGTGTCTGGACGAGATGGCGGTTCTGGCCTTGGGCTGAATTTGGCACAAACCTTTGTGCAGCAGCACCATGGCTTGATTGAGTGTGACAGTGTGCCGGGACGCACGGATTTCAAAATCCTCATCCCGTTACCTTGACGCCTCGCGTGGCCCCTAACTTAGAAAAGAGAGTGCCGAGATGAAATCGATTTGGATTGTGGACGACGACCAGTCAATTCGCTTTGTGCTGGAAAAAGCGCTGTTGCGCGAGAACCTGCCCACCCGCAGCTTCACCAGCCCCCGCGAGGTGCTGCAAGCGCTCGACTCGGTGAGTGACGAAGATGGTCCTCAAATTTTGGTCAGTGACATTCGCATGCCCGGTGGCTCGGGTTTGGATTTGCTCACCAAGGTCAAAGAGCGCTTGCCCTCGCTGCCCGTCATCATCATGACGGCCTTCTCCGACTTGGACAGCGCAGTCTCTGCCTTTCAAGGCGGTGCATTTGAATACTTGCCCAAGCCTTTTGATTTGCCCAAGGCGGTGGAGCTGATTCGTCGTGCGTTGGATGAGAGCCAACGTGAACAAGCGCAGACAGAGGCGCAAGATGCCACACCAGAAATGCTGGGCCAAGCGCCGGCCATGCAAGATGTGTTTCGTGCCATTGGACGCCTGAGCCAAAGCAATGTGACGGTGATGATCACGGGCGAGAGCGGTTCTGGCAAAGAGCTGGTCGCGCGTGCCTTGCACAAACATTCACCCCGTGGGGATGCGGGCAACAAAGGCCCATTCGTCGCGATCAACACCGCCGCGATTCCAAAAGATTTGCTGGAGAGCGAACTCTTCGGGCATGAGCGTGGTGCGTTCACGGGCGCGCAAACCACACGCCGTGGCCGCTTTGAGCAGGCCGAGGGCGGCACCTTGTTCCTCGATGAAATCGGCGACATGCCATTTGATTTGCAAACCCGCTTGTTGCGTGTGTTGAGTGATGGCACTTATTACCGCGTGGGGGGGCATAACGCGATCAAAGCCAATGTGCGTGTGATTGCTGCGACGCACCAAGATTTGGAAAAACGTGTCAAAGACGGCGTGTTCCGTGAAGACTTGTTTCACCGCTTGAACGTGATTCGTTTGCGCTTGCCCGCTTTGCGTGAACGCCGCGAAGACATCCCCACCTTGACGCGCCACTTTTTGCAGCAGAGTGCACAACAATTGGGCGTAGAGCCCAAGCGGATTGCTGATTCTGCACAAACCGTGCTCAACCAGTTTGCGTTTCCGGGCAACGTGCGTCAGTTGGAAAACATTTGTCACTGGCTGACGGTGATGGCACCTGCGCAAGTGATTGAGCCCAAAGACTTGCCGCCAGAGGTGACTTTGACGGGGGAGGCGCTGGCCGCGATGAGTCACACGGGGCAAGACACCTCTGGCTTTCATGCTGCATCGTCCACAGACACAGCGCACGCATCGGCTGCGCCTCAGGTGACATCTGACAGTGCCATGGCCCCTGTCGTGCTCAACATGCCCGGTGCGGATTGGGAGCAGGGCTTAGAGGCTGAAGCCATGAGCTTGCTGGTGGCTGGACGCACCGATGTGTGGGAGGTGTTGGTCAACCGCGTGGAAGCGCGTTTGATTCAAACCGCTTTGGCCAACACACGGGGGCGTCGCATTGAGGCGGCGCACAAGCTGGGCATTGGGCGCAACACGATCACCCGCAAAATTCAAGAGCTGGGTTTAGACGACTGAGCGCTTACGCGAGCGTCACCACGACTGGCGTATGGTCGCTGGGACGTTCGTTTTTGCGTGGTGCTTTGTCAATCACACAGGCTTGCACTGAGGATTTGAGTGCCTCGCTCACCAAAATGTGGTCAATGCGCAGACCTCGGTTGCGACGGAACGCAAACTCGCGGTAGTCCCACCAGCTGTAGCTTTTCTCGGCTTGTTCAAACAAGCGAAAGGCATCGTGTGTGCCGAGGTCAATCAAGGCTTGGAAGTGGTCACGCTCTTGCACGGTGCAGTGAATGGTGTCTTTCAAAGCCACAGGGTCCCACACATCGCGGTCATCAACGGTGATGTTGAAGTCGCCCATCAACACCAGCTGGGGGTGTTGCTTGAGTTCTTCGCGCAACCAGTTTTGCAAGGCTTCGAGCCAGCGCATTTTGTAAACAAATTTGTCGCTGTCGGGGGCTTGGCCGTTGGGGAAGTACGCACCAATCACGCGTACGCCATCGACAGTGCCTGCAATCACGCGGGCCATGTCGTCTTCAAAGCCGGGGATGTTTTTCACCACATCGGTGGCTTCGTTGCGCGAGAGCAGGGCGACACCGTTGTAGGTTTTTTGACCAAAGAATGCCACCTTGTAGCCAGCGGCTTCAATGGCCTCACGTGGAAACTTGTCGTCCGTGGTTTTTGTTTCTTGCAGCACCAATGCATCGACAGGGTTGGCTGCCAACCAGTCCAGCACTTGCGGTAAGCGCACGGTGAGTGAGTTGACGTTCCAGGTGGCGAGTTGCATGTGCAGGTCTTTATATGTGAAGTGCAGCCATGATGCCCACGGCAATGCCGAGTGCACCTGTGCCAAACATGGCGTATTCCACCCACACCTTGCGGGTCAGCAAGGCAATGGCAGCTAAGGCAATGGCCACTTGCAGCACGGTGGTGGCTTGTGCCCAGCGGTGGTGTTGATGCATTTGCGCATCGGACATGTCGTCAAATTCCTTGGACTGAGCTTCGAGCTTCTCTGCGCCTGCCTTGATCTCTGCTTTTTCAGTCTTGTAGCGTTCGATCTGGGTTTGGTAGTGGTCGGCTTTGCTGGCAGGGGCCAACTCCAAGGCCAATTCCATCAAGTTTTGCTTGCTGCTTTTGGCTTGGTAGTAATTCCATTGGTTGGAAGCTTCCGTCTTTTTGATGGCCGCATCGTTTTTGTACAAACCCGCTGCGGCTTGTGTGGCGCCGCCCATATACCCAAAGATGGCACCCACAGTGGCGATGACGGCCGTGAACATGGCGATCTTGTTGGTGAAGCTGTTGCCGTGGCCACCCGCTGCATGTTCAAGCTCGTGGTCGTGTGGGCCGTTGACGTGAAAACCATCGTCAGACATGGTGAGGCTCCTTGTTAGCGTGTGTGAGTCAGCGTGACGAAGCTGTAGGTCAAACCATTGGCTGCCACATGCGTGCTGCGCGCGATTTCTTGCCAATGGTGATCAAACATGGGTGCGAAGGCGTCACCTTCAAAGTCAGAATCGATTTCAGTGATGACCGCACGCGAAGCCAAGGGCATGGCTTGGGCGTAGACCTCCGCGCCACCGATGACCCAGATCTGCGCGTCCGCTGGGCATTGCTGCACAGCGGCTTCGATGGAATGGGCCACGACCGCGCCTTCGGCTTGCCAATCGGTTTGGCGTGTCACCACGATGTTGGTGCGGCCAGGCAAAGGCCGAAATTTAGGGGGCAGAGATTCCCATGTCTTGCGACCCATCACCACGGGTTGTCCAAGGGTGGTGTGTTTGAAGTGCGCCAAGTCTTCGGGCAAGTGCCAAGGCAGGGTGTTGTCTTTGCCAATCACACCGTTGCGCGCACGCGCAAAAATCAAATTCAAAGCCATGGCTCAAACGGCGACAGGCGCTTTGATGGCGCCGTGGCATTGGTAGTCCAACACCTCGAAGTCTTCAAACTGGTAGTCGAAGAGGGTGTCAGGTTGGCGTTTGATGTGCAACGTGGGGTAGGCAAACGGTTCACGGCTGAGTTGCAGCGCCACTTGTTCGTGGTGGTTGCTGTAGATATGGCAGTCGCCGCCCGTCCAAATGAAATCGCCCACATCTAGGTCGCACTGCTGGGCCACCATGTGAGTGAGCAGGGCATAGCTGGCAATGTTGAAAGGCACGCCTAAGAAAATATCGGCACTGCGTTGGTACAGCTGACAGCTGAGCTTGGGCTTTTCTCCTGGGTTTTGCGCGGGGGCCACATAAAACTGAAAGAACGCATGACAGGGCATGAGTGCCATCTTGTCCAGCTCAGCCACGTTCCATGCGCTCACGATGATGCGACGGCTGTCGGGGTTGTTTTTGAGGGTGTCGATGACCTGTTGAATTTGGTCAATGTGGCCCCCGTCAGGGGTGGGCCAGCTGCGCCATTGCACACCGTACACGGGCCCAAGGTCACCGTCTTCACGCGCCCATTCATCCCAAATGGTGACGTTGCGTTCTTTGAGCCAGTTGTTGTTGCTCGAACCCGTCAAGAACCACAGCAGCTCTTGGATGATGGAGCGCAGGTGAACCTTTTTGGTGGTGACCAGCGGGAAACCTTCGTTCAAGTCAAAGCGCATTTGGTAGCCAAACACGCTTTTTGTGCCCGTGCCGGTTCGGTCGGTTTTGGCGACACCGTGGCGGTCCACGTGTTGCATGAAATCTTCGTATTGGCGGCGAATGGGGCGCATAAGGGTATCTAGGTAAAAAAACTCTCTGAGTTTAAGCGGTCAAGTTTGCATGTTGCGTAATAATTAAGTTTGCTACGCCACCTGGCGTATTGACGGCTATTGCTCGCACAGCGACAGTAGCCACTTAATTTTTTAGCAAGTTGTGACGAATTTGCCCATCTATGTCATTCAGCGAACCTACAAAAAACGAAGTCAAGCGCAGCGTCTATGACGTGTGTGACCCTCAATACTTGCGTGAATCACGCGAGGCAGCAGGGATGGATTTGGTCGTTTTAGCGCGAACCGCTTGTTTGTCTGTGGCGCAAGTTCGTCAATTAGAGACGGATGACAGCGATGGCCTGTTTTATTCGGATGCCATCAAACGCCAAGCCTACAAACGTTTGCTGATGATTTTGGGGGCCGAACCCCCGTTGGTCGAGGTGCCTGAAGATCTGCGTGATGCCAATCAAGTGGCTGAGGCCCATTTGAACACCTTAGATCAGATTGTTGCCATGAGCCATCAGCCGGTGATGAACCGCACAACTTCGCATGTGCTGGGCGCTGTGACGGACGCAGTGAAAGCACATCAGCAAGTGATGGCCGCTTTGTTGTTGTTAGCGGTGGCCGTTGTCTTGTTTGTGTGGCATGGCCCTTTGCGGCCGACTGAAGCAACGGCAGTCGCATCTGCTGCCGTGGCCTCTGAGGCTGTCGCGGTGGCAATGCCGTCACCTGGGGTGGCTTCTGTCGCTGCACCTGCACCTGCACCTGCGGTGCCTGCTTCCGTCTCTGCAGCCGTGGCTAGTTCACCCGCGGTTGTGGCCTCGATGGCGACAGCCAGCCAAGCATTCAGCTGCATGTATTCAACTGACGCGATGCCTCAACTGACGCCTTTTGTGGCGCATAAAGAAGGTCGCTACGTGTATCTCATGAGCACCAGCCATGCGGAGGTGTGCGTGGTGGATGGCAACAAGCAAGCCACCACGTTGCAACTCAAGGCTGGTGAGAGCCGCAGTGTGTATGGCGTTTCGCCTTGGCAAATCTCTAGCCCTCAATTGCAAAAAATTCAAATCTATTTCCAAGGCGGACGCGTGACATTGCCAGAGGCGACCCATCACGTGAAGCTGCTGGAAGTGGCGGTCTCGCGCTAAAGCTTATGTTCAAAAAGATGAAGTTTGGTCAGCCTGAGCAAGCGGGCGCGACAGAAAAAACCATCATTGGTCAATCGGCTGTGGTGGTGGGCAATATCGTTTCGCAGGATTTGGTGCAACTCAAAGGCCATGTGGTTGGCAATATCGACGTCAATGGCAGTCCCAATGCGCAGTTGTCCGTGCTGTCCCAAGCGCATGTTGAGGGAGATATCAACGCGCAACAAGCGGTGGTCAATGGCGTGGTGACGGGCAATATTGAATCCACAGGGCGCGTTGAATTGCACGCAGGCGCAGATGTCAAAGGCAATATTTCTTACGCCACCATGGCGATTGAACATGGTGCCAAGTTGTACGGGATGATGAGCAGCAACAATGACGACAAGCCGCATTCGAGCTGATCATTTGCAATCGCTGGGTCATGTCATCGTCATTGACGATGATGCTTCGGTGCGACGCAGCTTGTGCACGATGCTCGAACGTGCGGGTTACGCCGTCAGTCTTTACGACTCCGCCGATGCTTTTCTGAGCAATCCCAAAGTCGCTTCGCCTGCTGTGATTTTGTTAGACATGCGCATGCCAGGCACCACGGGCGTGGGTTTGCAATCGCAGTTGAAAACGATAGCCCGAAATGTGCCAGTGGTATTTGTCAGCGGAGACAGCCGTCCCGAAGAAATCATTGCCGCCATGAAGCAAGGGGCAGTCGATTTTTTGCTCAAACCATTCACGGCCCAAGCCATGATGGATGTGATTCAACGCTCCATGCACATGTCCTATCAAGCGCTGGTGGAAGCGGACAAAACCTTGCAAGTCTCCGAACGCCTTAAGCGTTTAACACCGCGAGAATTAGAGGTTTGTCATTGGATGGTGCGAGGCTATTCCAATCAACAAATCGCCACCCTTGAGGGAGGCGCATCGGCCACCATCAAACTGCACCGAGCGCGTGTGATGGACAAAATGAATGCAGACACGCTGCCCGAGTTGATTGATATGTTGGTAGGGATTGATTTTGTCGTGCCGCGCAAGTCAGCCTTCGCGAACGACGCGTCTCGGGTTGAGTAAGCCTTGTGGATCAAGCGCGTGCTTGATCTGCCGCATCCAAGCCAAAGCCGCAGGGTCTTTGTACGTTGGCAGGCTGTTCACCTTCAATTCACCAATCCCATGCTCGGCAGAAATGGAGCCGCCAAATCGCTTGACCGATTGGTAGACCAAGGTGTTCACGCGAACTTCGTTGTCTTTCAAAAACACGTGCGTATCGCAGTTCTCGGGGGCTTGTACGTTGAAGTGCAGATTGCCATCGCCCAAGTGTCCGAAGTTGACCAGCCTTGCACCGGGAACTTCTTGACTGAGCCGCGCATGCGTTTGCTCAACGAAGTCTGGAATCGATGAAATGGGTATGGCAATGTCATGCTTGATGTTCAAACCCTCTTCGGCTTGTGCCAGCGTGATGCTTTCGCGAATGTGCCAAAGATTGCGGGCCTGACCCAGGCTCTCTGCCACGATGGCATCGCACACGCACCCATCTTCCAAGGCCAGTTCTAGCAAGTGTTCGAATTGTTCCCTGGCGTGTGTTTCAGACTGGGTGTCTGAGTTTTCCAGCAACACACAGTAGGGGCTGCCTTGCCACAACGGAACACGCAACTGAGGGTAGTGTTTGTCAACGAGGCTCAATGCAAATTGCCCCATCATTTCAAAGCCCGTCAAATTGGCCCCTAATTGTTGATGAGCCAGTCCTAAAAGTTTGACGGCACTGCTGAGAGAAGGGACGGCAGCCCATGCGGTCAGGCTTGCTGCGGGCATGGGGTAGAGCTTCAGGGTGGCGGCGGTGATGATGCCCAATGTGCCTTCGCTGCCAATCAACAAATGGCGCAAGTCATAGCCGGTGTTGTCTTTGCGAAGCCCTGTCAGCATGTGCATCACTTCCCCTTGCGCGGTGACGACCTCAAGTCCTAAACACAAGTCACGGGCATTGCCGTAGCGAAGCACTTGTGTGCCACCTGCGTTGGTGGCCAAGTTGCCGCCAATCGTGCAACTGCCTTCTGAGCCCAAACTTAACGGAAACAAGAAGCCCGCTTGCTCGGCGGCTTGTTGCACATGTTGCAAAATACAACCGGCTTCAACCGTGATGGTGAGGTTGTTCGCATCTAGGCTGCGAATGGTGTTCAGGCGCTGCAAGCTCATCAACACTTGTGTGCCGGTGTGGTCTGGAATCCCACCCACCACCAAGCCTGTGTTCCCCCCTTGTGGGACGATGCTCACACCTGCTGTGGCGCAGGCTTGAACCACTTGTGCCACTTCTTGCGTGTTGGCTGGGCGAACCACCGCCAGCGCTTTGCCATGTGCGCGTTTGCGCCAGTCTTGCTCATAGGCTGACAAGTCACCGTCTCTCAGAACATGCGTTGTGCCCACGCACTTGCGCAGGATCTGAATCAGGTCATGGGCGTTTGTATCAGGCATGCAACGACCTAGGTTGAAGAGGTCTCTGTTTGCGGGTGCTGTTGGGCGTGCTTCAAACGCAAACGCACATGCAAAGCACACGCAGCAAACAACACCACACACAAAAACACTTCCACCAGCGCTAGGACGTTGCTGGGGTAGGCATCGCTCCAAGCACGCACCACGCCTTCTGTGAAATACAGCCAAATCAACAAGCTCAACCAGCGATAGGTGTACATGCGATTTTTTAGCAACCCCGTGAGTGGAAAACACAGGGGCAATACCTTGAGGGCCAAACCTGTGCCGCCTGGCCGCAACGGTGCCAGCCATAACTCCCAGGCCAAGCCCAGCACGATGAGCCCCATCAGGCTGCTCACCGCTAACAAGCGAGTGATCGTGACATGGCGCATTGAAATTTCTTGAGAGGCGGAGGTGGAGTTGTGCATAGAAAGTGGGATGATTCAGTCCATGATTGTCCCGCAACTCCAAGAATTTTTTGCACGTCTCTCCCAATTTCCTTGGCGCAACACGGCGCGCACCTTGCGCCAACGTTTTCGTGAGGATCGCCTAGGCCAAACCGCTGGCAGTTTGACCTTTACCACCACCATTGCGCTGGTCCCCATGGTGACGGTGGCGCTGGCGGTGTTGACTGCGTTTCCCTTGTTCGGTGACTTTCAAACCGTGCTGCAAAAACGGTTGGTCGAAAGCTTGGTGCCTGACAACATTTCACGCCAAGTCTTGGGTTACCTGACCTTGTTTGCCAGCAAAGCAAGCCGTTTGGGTGTGGCGGGTGTGATGGCGTTGCTGTTTTCCGCCTTGGCCTTGGTTTTCACGATTGATCGCACCCTCAACGCCATTTGGCGTGTGCGCAAACGTCGCCCTCTGGCGCACAGCATGTTGCTGTATTGGACTGCGATCACTTTAGGGCCGCTTTTGATGGGCGCTAGCTTGGTGGTCATGTCTGAGTTTGTGGCTGCCTCACGTGGCGTTGCGCCAGAGGGGGCAGGTAACTTAAGGTGGCTATTTAGCACCTTGGAATTTTTATTGTTGGCTTGGGCTATCAGCGCACTTTATCGGTTTGTGCCCTACACACAAGTGCGTTGGAGCCATGCCATGGTTGGCGGTGTGTGGGTGGCCGCTGCCACTGAGGTGGCACGTCGCGTGTTGGCTTACTACTTTGGTCAAATGCCCACTTATTCGGTGGTGTACGGTGCTTTCGCCACGGTGCCAATTTTGTTGGTGTGGATTTATCTGGCGTGGTCGATTGTGTTGATCGGTGCGGTGTTGACGGCTAACTTGCCAAGCTTGTTAGGTGGTATTTCACGAGATGGTCGCAGCGTGGGGTGGCGTTTTCAACTGGCGCTAGAGGTGTTGCAGCGTTTGCAAGTGGCGCGTCACAGCGACGAGCACGGTGCAAGCATGACCACCTTGTGCGAAGACCTCGCACTCGACCCTTTGCAAATTGAAGATGTGCTTGCCACGTTGGTCGATCTCGATTGGATTGCGCGCTTGAGCGAGTCCGTGGATGCGCGTCAAACGCACGTGAAAGAGGCCCGCTACGTGCTGCTGGTCGATCCACATCGCACACCACTGGCGCCGCTCATGGAGCGTTTGCTCTTGGTGCGCAGCCCTGAGGCCGAAGGGCTGTGGATGAAATGGCAAGACCTGCGCTTGCGCGACGTGCTTTGAGCTTAAGACCTCACGCCTAAAAACGCTTTCAACGCATCCAACGTTTCTTCTGGCGATTCGCTCATTTGATGGTGGCCCATTGCAACCTTCGCCACGGTGAAGTTTTGACCATGGGCTTTGGCTTGGTTGATCAAACTCTGGGCCGCGCGTGGTGGCGTCATCTGGTCGCTCTCACCCAACACAAACAGCACAGGGCAAGTCACAGCCGCCATGGCCTCTAAACCGTTGGCATAGCTGTCACACGCGACAAAGCCTCTGTGAAAAATATTGACTTGTGTGTTGCTGGCCAAGACGCGACGACCCAAAGCCATGGATGCACCATAGACCCAAGTGCCAGGCCCGAGCGCAGAGGGAGGCGCTGCCAATGTCGCGCGTGAAAACACATTCACCATTTGCAAGGCTTTCATGGGTTCGTTGAGCGAAGCCTCAATCAAAGCAGGGGACACCTTCATTGGGAAGGCCGTGCCCACCAGTGCCAAGTGCGTGATGCGGTCTTTCAACCGTGCAGCGGTTTCCAGCGCGATCAACGAGCCCCAACTGTGGCCCACCAAACCCGCTTGCTCAACACCTGCCGCATTGAGCAACGCCTCGATGAATTGCGCGGCTTCTTCCACGCTGGTTGGCGCATCGCCGCCACTGCGCCCGTGGCCAGGCAAGTCGACCGCGAGCACATTGAAACCGTGGTGCGCAAGGTAACGCGTTTGCAAAATCCACACGCTGTGGTCGTTGAGCACGCCGTTGATGAACACCAGCGTGGGTTTGGTCGCATCAAAGGCTTTGCCGCCTGTGTAGGCATAGGCTTCGAAGTCCTCGCCTGCGGCAGTTTTGAGAACGAACTTCATCACGCACCAGCCTTTTCTGCCGCTTTCAGGGCGCGCTTCAAATCGTCGATCAAATCAGCAGAGTCTTCAAGACCGATGGACAAGCGGATGGTGCCCGGCCCAATGCCAGCGCTGGCCAAAGCCTCGTCGCTCATGCGAAAGTGGGTGGTGCTGGCTGGGTGAATCACCAAGCTGCGGCAGTCGCCCACGTTGGCCAAGTGGCTGAAAATTTTGAGCGCTTCGATGAACGCCTTGCCTTGTTCGCGCGAGCCTTGGATGTCAAAGCTGAACACCGAACCTGCGCCGCGCGCACCAAAACGCAACAGTTTTTGGGCAAGCGCGTGGCTGGGGTGACTCTCGATGAGGGGATGTCCCACACGGCTGACCAGTGGATGGCTGGCCAAGAACTGCACCACTTTTTCGGTGTTGGCCAGGTGACGGTCCATGCGCAGGGAGAGGGTTTCAATGCCTTGCAAAATCAGCCATGCGCTGTGCGGGCTCAGGCAAGCGCCAAAGTCGCGCAGGCCTTCGCGGCGGGCGCGCAGCAAGAATGCACCGATCGTGCTTTCTTCGCTGAACACCATGTTGTGAAAGCCTTCGTAGCTTTGTGTCAGCTCGGGGAACTTGCCGCTTTTCTCCCAATCAAAACTACCGCCATCCACCACGATGCCACCAATCACAGTGCCGTGGCCGCTGAGAAACTTGGTGGCCGAGTGGTACACCAAGTCGGCGCCCAATTCAAAGGGCTTGACCAAGTAGGGCGTGGTGAGTGTGCTGTCGACCAACAGCGGCACACCGGCTTCATGAGCGATGGCCGAGAGGGTGGGGATGTCCAACACATCCAGGCCAGGGTTGCCCACGGTTTCGCCAAAAAACAATTTGGTGTTGGGGCGCACAGCGGCGCGCCATGCATCGATGTCGTTGGGTTTGACGAATGTGGTTTCAATCCCAAAGCGACTCAGTGTGTAGTGCAGCAGGTTGTGCGAGCCACCATACAAAGCGGTGCTGGCCACGATGTGAGAACCCGCGCCCATGAGGGTGGCAATCGTCAAATGCAAAGCGGCTTGCCCGCTCGCCGTGGTGATGGCGCCAATGCCACCTTCGAGGGCGGCCACGCGTTGCTCTAAGACCGCGTTGGTGGGGTTGCTGATGCGGCTGTACACATGGCCTGCGCGTTCAAGGTTGAACAGCGACGCGGCATGGTCACTGGACTCAAACACAAACGAGGTGCTCAGGTGGATGGGCACGGCGCGTGCGCCGGTGGTGGGGTCGGGGGCTGCGCCTGCGTGCAAGGCGAGCGTGTCAAAACTGGGATCGTTGTAGCCGGGCATGGTTTCCTCGGGTGTTTTGTCAGAATTTTGCTTGTCATTGTGGGCTATATTTCAAACCTCACTGGGGGAGACAAACCATGAAAGTCAGCGATATTCTGCGCGTCAAAGGCCAAAGCGGCGGCACCTTGTTCACCATCGATCCGATGGAGCCTTTGGTCTCGGCCGTCAGCATCATGGCCGAAAAAGACATGGGCTCACTGTTGGTCATGGAGCACGGCGACTTGGTCGGCTTGTTGACTTTCCGTGAAGTGATCCAAGCGCTCAACCGCAATGGCGGTTCGCTGGGCGACTTCACGGTGCGCAGCGCCATGGACGACCATCCTCTCACTTGCACCCCCGAAACCGACATTGACGATGTGCGTCGCATGATGCTTGAAAGTCACGCGCGCTACATGCCCGTCATTGGCAACCGCCAACTGCAAGGCGTCATCAGTTTTTATGATGTGGCCAAGTCGGTCGTGGACAGCCAAAACTTTGAAAACAAGATGCTCAAGGCCTACATCAAAGACTGGCCCAGCGGCACACCAGACCCTGACGAGAAGTAAGCCAGGCGGTCTCGTGGTGGTGGGATAATCTCACCCCATGAGCGGCAATACCTTCGGAACCCTTTTCAGCGTCACCAACTTTGGTGAATCCCACGGCCCAGCCATTGGCTGCGTGATTGATGGCTGTCCTCCGGGTCTGTCATTGTGCGAGGCCGACATCCAGCATGACTTGGACCGTCGTCGTCCCGGCACCAGCCGCCATGTGACCCAACGCAACGAACCCGATCAAGTGCAAATCTTGTCAGGCGTCTACGAAGGCAAAACCACCGGCACCCCCATTGCGCTGTTGATTCAAAACACCGACCAGCGCAGCAAGGACTACGGCAATATTTTGCAAACCTTCCGCCCGGGTCATGCGGACTACACCTATTTCCAAAAGTTCGGCATTCGCGACCCACGCGGCGGTGGCCGTTCTTCGGCACGTTTGACGGCGCCCACCGTGGCTGCAGGTGCGGTGGCCAAGAAATGGCTCAAAGAAAAATACGGCACCACGTTTCATGGCTGCATGACGCAAATCGGCGAGTTGCCCATTCCCTTCGAGAGCTGGGACCATGTGGGCCACAACCCGTTTTACGCACCGTGTGCCGATGTGCAAGCTTTTGAGGATTACATGGACAGCCTGCGCAAAGCGGGGGACTCGTGCGGTGCACGCATCCGCGTGGTGGCCAGTGGTATGCCTGTGGGCTTAGGCCAGCCCATTTACGACCGTTTGGACGCCAACATTGCTTACGCCATGATGGGTCTGAATGCTGTCAAGGGCGTAGAGATTGGCGCAGGCTTTGCCAGCGTGGCACAGCGTGGCACCACGCATGGTGACTCTCTCACCCCACAAGGTTTCGCCACCAACAACTCGGGCGGCGTGTTGGGCGGCATCAGCACAGGCCAAGACCTAGAGGTGAGCATTGCCATCAAGCCCACCAGTTCCATCTTGAGCCCGCGTGAGTCGATTGACCAACACAGCCAACCCACCGAGGTGGTGACCAAGGGCCGTCACGACCCATGCGTGGGCATTCGCGCCACGCCGATCGCCGAAGCCTTGTTGGCCTTGGTGGTGATCGACCATGCGTTGTTGCATCGTGCGCAGTGTGGCGATGTGCAGGTGGCGATGCCAGCCATCCCCGGCCATATTGGCGCTTGATGGCCTAGCACGTAGGTTTGCTTTGACCTCTCCCACTTCAGAAGCGCGTTCGAGTAACGCGCTTTCTCGTTTTCAGCTCTTTCCTTTTGCCGCGCTGTCGGCCAGCTACTTTGCACACATCGGGTTTTTCAACCCGTACTTGCCACTGTGGCTCAAGGACTTGGGCTTTTCCATCACCATCATTGGCTTGCTCACCGCGGTACAAGCGGCCACGCGTGTGCTGGCGCCGTATGGCTGGGGCTGGCTGAGCGACCACACGGGAGAGCGCGTGAAGTTGCTGCGCTTTTGTGCGGGGGCTGCGCTCGTGTGTTCGGCGGGTTTGTTGGTCGAGGGCAGCGTGGTGTGGATTGCCGTGGTGTTGCTGCTGATGTTCATCCACACCAGCGCCATGATGCCCATGAGCGAGGCTGCCTTGGCGCATTTGGTCAGCACCGACCAAGGTTTTGATTCGCGCCGCTATGGCCGCGTGCGTTTGTGGGGGTCGCTGGGTTTTTTGGTCACCGTGTTTGTGGCGGGCGCGTGGTTTGAAGTGCAGGGCATGCAAAGTTTTCCAGCGTGGTCGTTGGGGTCGTTGGTGGTTCTCAACCTGAGTGTGTGGTGGTTGCCCAACCGCAAAGAAGCCGTGCACCACGACGCGGTGCGTCCGTCGGTCTTGCCGGTGCTGCGCCAACGCCAGGTGCAGTGGTTTTTTGCCACGGTGTTTTTCCATGTGCTGTCGCACATTGGCATCTATGTGTTTTTCTCGCTTTACCTCGATGAGTTGGGCTACAGCAAAACCATGATCGGTGTGTTGTGGGCGGTGTCCGTCGCGGCTGAGATTGTTTGGTTTTTCACGCAAAGCCGTTGGCTGCCCAAGTTCAGCCTGTCGATGTGGATGTGCATTTGCGCGGCCGCGATGGTGCTGCGCATGGTGCTCACCACATGGGCGGCCGAGTGGTTATGGGCTTTGCTCTTTGCGCAGGTCTTGCATGCACTCACGTTTGCCACGCAGCACACGACCTGCATTGCTTTGTTGTCGCACCACTTTCCCGGTCGGTTGCGGGGTCGAGGTCAGGCTTTGTATGCCTCGATTGGCTATGGCGTGCCTGGGGTGTTGGGCGCCTTAGGCGGTGGTGCCTTGAGTGATGCTTGGGGGTTGTCGTCTGTCTATGCCGTGTCGATTGCCACGGCGGCCGTGGCCTGTGTGTGTGCTTGGCAATGCATGCGACAACACGCCAAGCATTGAGGGGCCTTTCGTCAGCGCGTGAGGCGACGAAAGAGCTGCTTGGTCTGTTGCGATACCCAATGGTGAATTGGCACTTCTGCTTTTTCATGCAGAAATAAACCCATCCCTACACAGCACAACCAAGCAAAAATGGTCAACGCGAAGGCCATGCTTGGGTCGTAAAAGCGACTTTTATTCCACATGCTGCTAAAGAGCACGATCACACCAAAGTGCGTCAAAAACAGCACATACGCGCTGTTGGACAAACGATGCACCACGCGCTTGATGGGCGTCCAGTGCACCATGCCTGTGGGTTTGATGACCAACCACGTTGCGGTGATCAAGGCTAAGCAAAGGCGCGAACGAAACTCAAACCACAACGCACCCACCGCCAGCAAAGCGGTGAACCAAAAAACCGCTTGGTCCCATGCAGAGCGCTTGGCCCAAGCGGCCAAGACACCCAGACCATAGGCTGAAAAGAAATAAATGGCCCAGATGTCAAGCGCTTTCATGCGGTTGAACTGCCACATGGATGCCACGCACACAAGGGCGATACCGATGGATGTGCGTCGGTGGTTTGGTGTTTGCAACAAGTGACACAACACAATCAGCAGCGCGTAGAGCTGGAAATCGATGGCGATGTACCAAGCCCCACTGCTCAGCGCCTCAACGCCAAACAGGTCGTTGACCAAGAGGGCATGCGCTAAAAATTGCCATGCCGTGGGGGGCGTTGGCAGCCAGTCGCTGCGAATGGTGTCATGCGACATGCCAACCGCAAACGTGATGAGGGTGAGGGCCAGCACATAAAAGGGCACCAGTCGCAGATAACGCTTGGCGATTAGGATGTGGGGCTGCTGTAGGGGCTTGTTGATCACCGATTGACCCGCCAAATACCCACCCACCACCAAGAACACTTGCACCGCAAGTCGGGCCTCTTCATAGAGCCAGTTCATCAAGTGGGGCCACACCAAAGTCATGGTGTCAGCCATGGGGCCGTAGGCTGAGAAGTGGTGCCACACAATGAACTGTGCGGCCACAACTTTCAACACATCAACCGTGAGGGAGCGCTCTAACAACCGAATTGTTCCTGCAGTGTTTTAGTCGTTCGGTTTGAACACGAGCAACAACGGTGAGTGCACCCGGCCATCGGTGTCACGGGGCAAGATTTCGGTCTTGTCGATGGCTTTGAGCACCGCGTTGTCCCACGCCGAGTTGCCACTGGACTTGACCAGTTTGCGGCTCACGATGGTGCCGTCAGGCGCGCAACGCACTTCCACCTCGGCCGCCGGGTTGCCCGACACGGAACTGGGGTCAAACGTGATGTTGGGTTTGACGCGTGCACGAATGCGGCCGCCGTAGCTGTCAGACGGGCCGGACGACTTCATGGCGGTGCCCGTGGCGTTTTCGCTGCCGCTGGCACCCGCCAAGCCTGCGATGCGCTTCATGTTTTCTTTGCGAATGGCTTCGAGCTTTTTGGCTTCTTCAGCAGATGCTTTGCTGTCTTTTTGTTCCGCTTGCTTCTTGGCTTCTTTGTCTTTGCGTTCCTTCTCGGCGCGCTCTTTTTCTTTACGCTCTTTGTCCTTGCGCTCTTCTTCTTTTTTCGCTTCTAGTTTGCGCTTGTCTTCGTCGAGCTTGGCCTTGGCTTTTTTCTCAGCCTCTTTCTTCAGCTCTTCTTTGCGGCGTTCTTCTGCCTTCAACGCTTCTTGAATCTTTTTCTCTTCTTCAATCTTGCGTTTCTTCGCCAGTGCAATGTCTGCATCGCGGTTAGGGGCCGGTGGTTCGGGTGCTTTCACCACGGGCTTAGGCGCAGGTTCTGGCTTGGGGGCCGGAGGGGGCGGTGGCGCTTCGACCTCGACCAACTTAGGTGCTGCTGCCATTGGCACCGCCGACCACAACTCGGCTTCGACCGACAGGCTGTTGTCTTGCTTCCATTGAATGCCGGCGGTGAGCGCCACGATCAGCAACGCGTGCACCACCAAAGACGCACCCACAGAGCGCGCCGTGCCTTTGGGCGGCGGCGGTGCAAACTCAAGGTGCTTCTTGGTGACGGCGCTCATGCTTCAGCGATCAATCGACCAATTGAACGGCCAGACCCACGCGTTGCACGCCAGCGCGTTGCAGCGTGTCCATGGCTTTGACCACGGTTTCATATTTGATCGTGCGGTCGGCCGTGATGACCACGGGGCCTTGCGAGCTTTCGCCTTGCAGTTCTTGCACGTCGCGCGCCAAACCTTTGAGGGTGGAGCTGACCGACTTGTTCACCGTGCCTGTGCTTTTGACAGTGATGCGTTCTTCTTTGCTGATCTCCACGTGAATCACTTGGTCTGGCACCGTGGCGGCTTTGCCCACGCTGGGCAAATCAATCACAGTGGGGGAGATGAGCGGCGCGGTCACCATGAAGATGATGAGCAAGACCAACATCACGTCGATGAACGGCACCATGTTGATGTCGTTCATGGCGCGGCGGCCACGACCAGAGCGAGGGGCAATAGAGGCCATGCTGCGTCTTCCTGCTTAGTGGGCCATGCCGCTGGCGCTGACGTTGCGCTGCAAGATGTTGCTGAACTCTTCGATGAAGGTTTCCAACTTGATGGACACGCGGTCAATGTCGCGTGAGAAGCGGTTGTAAGCCAGCACGGCGGGAATCGCCGCGAACAAGCCAATGGCAGTGGCCACCAACGCTTCGGCAATGCCGGGCGCCACTTTGGCCAAGGTCACTTGCTGCATACCGGCCAAGCCCGTGAAGGCGTGCATGATGCCCCACACCGTGCCAAACAAACCGACATAGGGTGAGACCGAACCGACAGATGCCAGCAGTGACAAATTGGATTCAATCGCATCCATCTCGCGTTGGTAGCTCGCGCGCATGGCACGGCGTGCGCCGTCCATCAAGGCGCTGCTGTCGTTGATGCGGCGTTCGCGCAGTTTTTGGTACTCGCGCATGCCGCTGGCGAAGATGCGTTCCATGGGGCCCGATGTTTTGGCGTTTTGGGCTGCGGCGGCGAACAGCTCGTTCAAGCTGGTGCCTGACCAAAAGTCGCGCTCGAACTCGTCGTTGAGTTCGTTCACACGTTTGATCGAGCCAATCTTGCGAAAGATAGCGGCCCAACTGGTGATGGAGACGCCCATCAGCATCAGCACCACAACTTGTACAACCCAACTGGCGTTGAGCAACAAATGAACGATGGAAAAGTCTTGTGTCATGTCAGGCGTTCCAATACAGAAGAGGGGATTCTCGCAGGCTTCATGGCAGCAGCATCGACCCAGCCGATGCGAATGGTGCCTTCGCAAAGTAAAGTGTCGCCCAGCCAAGCTTGTTGGGCGATGACGAGGCTGGCGCGGCCACCTTCGGCCAAGGTGGCGGTGACGCGCAACTGGTCGTCGAGCTTGGCAGGGCGGTGGTATTTGACGGTGGTTTCACTCACCACAAACATGCCGCCGGTTTCTTCGCGCAAGGCGTGCTGGCCAATGCCCAGGGCGCGCAGCCACTCGGTGCGTGCACGTTCGAAAAACTTGAGGTAGTTGGCGTAAAACACGATGCCACCGGCATCGGTGTCTTCCCAATACACCCGAATGGGGTGTTCAAAAACAGTGCGCATGGTTTAGCTCAGTAATGTTTGTAAGCGCCCAATCGCGGCTTGCAACTCAGGCAGCGAGCGGGCGGTGGAGAAGCGCACAAAGCGCGAGGTGTCGGCTTGGCCAAAGTCACGGCCAGGGGTGATGGCGAGGTTGGCTTGGTGCATCACTTCAAATGCAAAGTCCCAGCTGCCTTTGACGCCCAGTGTGTCGGCGGCTGCCGTGCAATCAGCCCATGCGTAAAACGCACCATCGGGCATGACGGGCACGTTCAACCCCAGTGCATGGAGGGCTGGGACAAAGTAGTCACGGCGTGCTTTGAATTCAGCGCGACGGCGTTCGTACTCGGCAATGCTCTCGGCCTCAAAGCAAGCGAGTGCGGCGTGTTGCGCCACCGTGCTGGCACAGATGAACAGGTTTTGCGCCAAACGTTCCACCACGGGTACCAGCGCATCGGGCACCACCAACCAGCCCAAACGCCAGCCCGTCATGTTGAAGTACTTGCTGAAACTGTTGATGCTGATGATTTGGTCGTCGATGCTCAGTGCCGATTGGCCAAACTGTGCGTCGTAACTTAGCCCCAAATAAATTTCATCCATCAGCGTGGTGCCGCCGCGTTGCGACACCTCGTGGTGAATGGCGCGCAATTCATCGGGGTGGATCGAGGTGCCCGTGGGGTTGGACGGGGAAGCCAACAACACCCCCCGTGTGCGAGCTGTCCAGTGGTCACGGACGTGTTCGGCGCTGAGCTGAAAGCGCTGTTCTGCTGTGGTGGGCACCAAGACCGCACGGCCTTCTGCGGCGCTCACAAAGTGGCGGTTACAGGGGTAGCTCGGGTCGGGCATGAGGACTTCATCGCCCGAGTCAATCAAGGTCAAACACGCCAACTGCAACGCAGCCGAGGCCCCTGCGGTGATGACGATGCGACGCGCAGGCACGTTCACGCCAAAGCGTGTGCTGTACCAAGCGCTGATGCGCTCGCGCAATTCTGGAATGCCTAAAGCAGGGGTGTACTGCGTCACCCCATCATGGATGGCGCGTGCGGCAGCTTCTTGTACCAAGGGCGGGGCGGTGAAGTCCGGCTCGCCGATGTTCAAAAAAATCATGGGCGCATCGGTGTGCGCGACCAAGGCGGCACGCTCGGCGGCGGCCTTGGCCACCTCCATCACATAGAAAGGCTCAATGCGTTGTGCGCGCTGGGCGATCTTCATCATCAGTCGCGGATCAGCTTTGGATCTTGCCTTTGGCGCGGTCAGACTCAACTTCGAGGGCGCGCAGTTTTGGGGCCAAGCCGTTGAGCACGCCGTTGACGTACTTGTGGCCGTCAGTGCCACCAAACGATTTGGCGAGTTCAATGTATTCGTTCAACACCACGCGCCATGGCACGTCGATGCAGTGTTGAAACTCATACGCCCCCATCCACATCACGGCATGTTCGATGGGGGAAATCTCGTCGAGCTTGCGGTCGAGCAAAGGCTCAATCAACGCATCCAAAATTTCACGTTGCTCAATGCAGCCGTACAACAGGGCGTCGTAATGCACAGAGTCGGATTTGTGAAAACCGCTCAGGTCGCGGGTGAACACATCAATGTCAGCTGCTTCGTTTTGGCCTACCAAGAATTGGTAAAGGCCTTGCAGCGCAAATTCACGCGAGCGGCTGCGGCCAGATTTGCTGGCGGTTTTGCGTAGGGCTTTGTCGCCTGTCGTCTGTGTGCCGCTCATGCCAAGCTCTCCAACAACAAGGCCATTTCGACGGCCACGCGTGCGGCGTCACGGCCTTTGTCGGTTTGACGTGCCACGGCTTGCGGCAGGTCTTCGGTGGTGAGGATGGCGTTGGCAATCGGCACGTGGTAGTCCATGCCCACACGGGTCACGCCTGCGCCGGATTCGTTGGCCACCAACTCAAAGTGGTAGGTCTCGCCACGGATGATGCAGCCCAGCGCGATGAGGGCGCTGAACGGTTCTGGGTCTTCAATTTGTGCGAGTGCCGCCAAAGCCAAGGGCACTTCGAGAGCGCCTGGCACATGCACGTGGGTGATGCGGTCGTCCGCCACGCCCATGGCTTTGAGTTCGGCGATGCAGGCCGTGGCCAGTGCGTTGGTGATGTCGTCGTTGAAGCGCGCTTGGACAATGCCAATTTTCAAAGCGCTGCCGTCGAGCGTGGTGGTGGAGGCTAGGTTAGAGACAAACATGGTTTTTCTTCTTTGTTGGTTTTACGCTTTGGAGAGGTAGCCCGTGATTTCAAGCCCGTAGCCCGTCATGCTGGGCATGCGGCGTGGGTTGCCCATGAGGCGCATTTTGTGCACGCCACAGTCGCGCAAGATTTGCGCGCCCACGCCGTAGCTGCGCAGGTCCATGCGACCGCGTTCGGGGCCGTGGGCGGAGCGGGCGGTGCCGTCAAACTGGGCCAGCAGCTGTTCGCCGCTTTCACCGCAGTTGAGCAACACGACCACGCCTGTGCCCTCGACGCTGATGCGTGCCAACGCCGCGTCCAACCCCCACGAGTGCATGACGCGGTTGGGCTCAAGCGCATCCAGCACCGAGAGTGGTTCATGCACGCGGGCCAACACTTCGGCGTCAGCGCCCCACGTGCCTTTGACGAGGGCCATGTGCACATCGCCACTGGTCATGTCTTTGTAGGCGTTGGCAGTGAACTCGCCGTGCGCGGTGTGCATGGGGCGTGAGCTGACTTTATGAACGAGCGATTCGTTGCGGCTGCGGTAGGCAATGAGGTCGGCGATGGTGCCAATCTTCAAACCATGTTCAGCAGCGAAAAGTTGCAAATCAGGCAAGCGGGCCATGGTGCCATCGTCTTTCATGATTTCGCAAATCACAGACGAGGGGGAGCAGCCCGCCATCGCGGCCAAGTCGCAACCCGCTTCGGTGTGGCCAGCGCGCATGAGCACGCCGCCGTCCACCGCTTGCAGGGGGAACACGTGGCCGGGTTGCACCAAATCAGTGGGCTGGGTGGCTTTGGCTACGGCCACTTCAATGGTGCGTGAACGGTCTGCGGCAGAGATGCCGGTGGTCACGCCCTCGGCCGCTTCGATAGACACAGTGAACGCGGTGCTGTACACCGTGCCATTGCGTGCAGCCATGGGTGGCAATTTCAAATATTCGCAACGCTCGCGGGTGAGCGTGAGGCAAATCAGGCCACGGCCAAAGCGGGCCATGAAGTTGATGGCTTCGGGGGTGACGTGGTCAGACGCCAGCACCAAGTCGCCTTCGTTTTCGCGGTCTTCTTCGTCGACCAAGATGACGATGCGGCCAGCCTTCATGTCGGCCACGATGTCTTCGACGGGGGAAATAGAAACTGGGGATGCCGCAGGCGTCAAGCCTTGGGTTGTGGGGTTGCTCATGCGTTGGCTTTCAATGCGGAAGCGTCGCCCAGCGAGGCGTCGACACGCAACATGCGTTCAACGTAGCGGGCGACGGTGTCAATTTCGAGGTTCACCGTGCTACCTGTTTGGAGTGAACCCAAAGCGGTGTTGTCCACAGTGTGAGGGATGAGGTTGATGCTGACTTCTGAGCCACGTAAGCCCAAGGGACCGTCCGCATTGAAGAAGTCTTGCACACGGTTCACGGTCAGGCTCACCCCGTTGATGGTGATGGAGCCCTTGTAGGCCAAGTACTTGGCGAGGTCCGTCGGAGCCATGATGCGCAGCTCCCAGCTTTCGCCGATTTGCGCAAAGTGGCTCACATGGCCTATGCCATCCACATGGCCCGACACGATGTGGCCGCCTAAGCGGTCATGGGCGCGCAAGGCTTTTTCAAGGTTGACGCGGCCAAGCTCGGACAAACCGCTGGTGCGAGCCAGAGATTCCACAGAGATGTCGATGGTGAAGGTGTGAGTGCCTGCGTCGAAGCTGGTGACCGTCATGCAAGCGCCGTTGAGCGCGATGCTGTCCCCCAGTGCGACGTCGTCGAGATACCCAGCCGGCGCTTCGATGGTGAGACGCTTGCCGTGGCTTAAAGAGCTACCCAGGTCGTGGACAGCGGTGATGCGCCCCACGCCGGTGATGATTCCGGTGAACATGGGCAATATTTTCGCAGGTTTACACCCCGCTTACCGGCTCAGGCGCGCCAATATCCGTAAATCTGGGCCTATTTGTGTCACTTCGTGAAACGACAAGGCTTTGGCATCGTCCAAAGTGGTGAAAGGTCCCAAATTGGTCATGCCTCGACCTTGGCCCATCAGCTTGGGCGCGAGGTAGGTGAGCAGTTCGTCCACCAAGCCTTCGCGCAGCAGTGAGCCATTGAGTTTGTGGCCAGCTTCCACATGCACTTCATTGATTTGTTTGTGGCCCAAGTCGTTGAGCATGGCTGCAAGGTTGACCTTGCCGGAGGCGTTGGGTAGGCAAACGACTTGCGCGCCTTTGGCTTCAAGTGCTGCGCGTCGCTCGGTGTTGTTGACGGCGCAGTAAATCCACACAGGGCGTTGTGGCGTGAACAGGTTGGCGTTGAGCGGGGTTTCAAGCTGGCTGTCCATCACCACCAATGTGGGCTGGCGCGGGGTGGGCACGGCGCGCACATCCAGTTGTGGGTCGTCTTCTAAAACGGTGCCGATGCCTGTGAGCACGGCGCATGCGCGTGCGCGCCACACGTGGCCATCGTCACGTGCGGGGGCGGCGGTGATCCACTGACTCACGCCGTTCTCTAGCGCGGTTTGGCCATCGAGCGAGGCGGCCACCTTCAGGCGCACCCACGGTGTGCCGTGCGTCATGCGCTTGAAAAAACCGATGTTGAGTTCGTGGGCCTCTGCGGCGAGTAAGCCCACCTCCACCTGCACGCCAGCCGCACGCAAACGCGCGATGCCTTGGCCTGCCACGTGTGGGTTGGGGTCGCCTTCGGCCACCACCACACGGGCCAAGCCCGCGTGAATGAGCGCCTCGCAGCAAGGGCCAGTGCGGCCTTGGTGGCTGCACGGCTCTAGCGTCACATACGCTGTGGCGCCGTTGACATCGTTGTGGTTGGCCTGCGCATCACGCAAGGCCATGACTTCGGCGTGTGCCTCGCCTGCACGTTGCGTGTGGCCGCTGCCCAGCACGGTGCCGTCTGTCCCGACGATGACGCAGCCCACGCGGGGGTTGGGCGAGGTCAAGAACAAAGCCTCGCGCGCCAGGGCCAAGGCACTGGCCATGTGGAGGGTGTCGTGCGCTGAAAAAGTCATGGCGCAATTATGAACGGCCAAGCTCCGCCGCTGAGGCAGCTTATCGACTCCAGCACTGCGCCGCTGTTTGGCTGGCCCCTTGCACGCTGCGCACACCCAGGTGATTGACCGTCAAGGTGCCGCAAGCGTCAGCCGCTTGTGTGCCGAGTGGGGTGGCGCTGAGGGTGTAGCTGTGTGCGGTGCTGGTGACGCTCATCGTGTAACGCTGCCCCTCTATGTACAGCACGCTCGCGGGCACCTCGGTTGCCAACGGATAGCTGCCGTTGGCGCTGGCGGCGCGTTCCAACCAATGCGCCGCTTGCAAAAGAGAGGCGCGAGCTTGGGCACGTTGGCTGCGCAGAATCAAACTTTGGTAACTGGGCCATGCCAAGCTGGTGAGCGCAGCCACGCACGCGAGTGCGATGAGCAGTTCGATGAGGCTGAAGCCTTGTTGGCGATGGGGGGGTGTCATGTGGGTTCAGTCGTGCAGCACATGCCAGCTGTGCCACTGGCCTGTGGGGGCGGTGTCCATGTTTCGCGCCCAAATGGCTTGCAGCACGGCGGTACTGCCTGGCATGACACCGTTGGCCAATGCGGTGATGCGATAGACGAATGGCGGGTTAGGTGTGGTGTTGGCGGTGTTTGTGCTGTGCTGCGGAAACACCTCGACCCAATACCAAGTGATGTTGTCGCCGTCGGGCGTATTGGCCGCACTGGCTTGCATGGCTGATCCTGTTTGGGTTTTCCAATAGCTGGCTTTGGCGGCGTTGGCATGGAGCGCATGAGGTGCGCAAATGCCAGCGCTGCAAATGTTTGTGCTTAAGCGCTGGCGCAGCATGTCGTACTCAGCCAGGGTGTTGGGAAAGAACGCGTGGGTCTGCGTGGCGTTGCCGGCGGCGTGGCGCAGGTTGGGGGTTCCGTCCGTGTTTGTCACGGTGCTCAGGATGTCGGCCAAGGCCAAGGGCAACACCGCTTCGGCTTGGTGTTGTGTGCGAAGCTGGTCCGCTGCTGCGTTGAGCAGTTGCTCGTTCACCCAAAGATTGCGCATCGCCAAGAGCGTGGCCATGCTGGCCAGCGCAAGCATGGCCATCAAGGAGGGCAGTACAAAACCGTTGATGCGTGTTGAGTACCTCATGGCATGGCCCCTTCGCGGTTGCGCAAAGCCATCACGCGTTTGAATGTGCGGCGTACACGGCCATCAGATGGCAGGGCCTCATCTTGGCAACCTTTGAGGGTGCTGTTGGGTTTTGTGTTGTGCACCGTGTGGATGCTGGCCACACGCAAACACACCTCGATGGCCAGCACCTGTGACATGTCGGTCACTTGGTTGGCGGTTTTCCATTGAACGGTTTGGGTGCTTGGGTGGGCTTGGGCGTAGCGCAACTGAAAGTCTTCGACACCTTCCGCCAACGCTTGGTAGGTGCTGTGGGGGAGGTTGAGGTCTTTGCAGCTCAGCTCTTTGTTGGTGTTGAGTTTGTAGTCGTTGCGCACGCTGGTCTGCGTGCTGCCGGTGTTGCCTTGGCAATCGATGGCATCCAGCGCATGCCAATGAGCGAGGGTGATGCTTTCCACCGATTTGCTGCCATTCACGCCCGCAAGTGCGGCTTGTCCGGCATCTTCATTGGGCGAAATTTCTACAGTGAAGTTGCTGTTGTCGTTGTTTGCTTTGAGGAAAGCGGCCCCTGCCATGTGGGCTTGCTCACGGATGTTGCGCAAGGCCACGCGTGCGTTGGCGTGCACTGCATCCGCCGCAGCCATGGCGTTCCATGTTTGTTTGCTGGTGCCATGAACCGCTGTGGCTGCGAGGATGACGAGTAGGCCCAGGGCCATGCCAATGAGCAATTCAGGCAAGGTGTAACCATGCTGCGCCGGTGTGGATACTTTGAGTCGGCTCATCGGCCTGGCCTGAAAAACAAACGCCAGCAACTCATTTGCGCAGGGCAGGGGGGCGTGCCCGATGCGGTGTCGGTGCGGTAGCTTTCATGGACATCGCGCCAAGCAATGACGATGCCCCACCCATCGGGAATGTCCGTCAATGCAAACACGGTGGCATCGCCTTCGGGGAGCTGGCTTTGCAGGGTTTGCTGTAGCTGTTGCCTGTCCCAGGCCGCCAGTTCTTGGCGTGTGCAGGCGATGGTGGTGCAGTCGGGTGTTGCGATGGTGGCGTTGCCCCATGCTTTGGTGTACAGCGCGCGTTG
>Ga0228700_1000691_pt1 | contig 27431 bp, 23 predicted proteins | sample McNCre317_Aug_MG_FD_178019 | JGI IMG/M metagenome (GOLD analysis project Ga0228700, IMG submission 178019) | Freshwater microbial communities from McNutts Creek, Athens, Georgia, United States - 3-17_Aug_MG | ecosystem: Environmental > Aquatic > Freshwater > Creek | place: USA: Georgia...
GCATTTGTGTGAACCCTGATCAGGTACAAGCGCAACTCATGGGCGGTGTGATCCACGGCATGAACGCTGCCTTGTATGGACAACAGACATTCACCAATGGTGTAGCTCAAGCAGCCAACTTCAATAAAAACAAGGTCACGCTGCTCAACGAAGCGCCCGACGTCAGTGTGACGATCATCGCAGGCGGCATTGACAGAAGCCGTGCCATCGGCGGCGTGGGGGAATTGGGCGTCCCCACCTTCGCCCCCGCTTTGGCCAACGCTTGGTTCAAGCTCACCAAAGTGCGTGTGCGCGATTTGCCGTTCTTGCCCGGATCGACCATGAGCGATTGAAGCGCTCTGACTTTCTTTAAAGCAAGGGCCTGATCTCCCGAGCGGCCTCCAGCAGCAGTGGTAGCCATTTGCGCTCCACAGCCGCATCGGTCAACTGCTCAGGTGTACCCACCACATTGAGCGCGGCCAGTGTGCGACCTTGCATGTTGCGCAGGGGCACGGCCAAGGCGTGGATACCCAGCTCGTGGGCATCGCGTGACAAGGCATGGTCTTGCGTGCGGACCTGGTCGATGATCTTCTTGAAAGCCGCCATGCCCACTTCGGTCTGCGGTGTGATGCGGGCCAGGCTGCGGCCCTTGAGCCAGGCGCTCAAATCGGCCTTGGGTAAATTGGCCAGCAGCACCTGCCCGGTGGAGGTGGCGTGCGCAGGCAAGCGTGCCCCAAGATGCAAACCATAGGCCAAATGGCGCACAGGCTCGGCCACACCCGCACTGCGCGCCACGATCACGCACTCATCACCGTCCAGCACCACCGCCGAAAACGAGGCCTGCGTTTGCAAAGCCAGCCGGTTGAGCGTGGGCTGCAAGGCGCGCGGCAAGCGCGAAGTGGCCATGTAGCTGCCCGCAAAGCGCAGCACCCGGGCCGACAACCAGTAGTGGCTGCCATCGGTTTCCACATAACCCAGCTCGGCCAGCGTGAGCAAATGCCGCCGCGCCGCCGCCCGGGTGATGCCCGTGCGCTGGGCGGCCAGTGTGGCGTTCAGGCGCTGGCGTTCGGTGTCAAAGGCTTCAAGCACGGACAAGCCTTTGGCCAGGCTTTCGATGTAATCTGCTTTGGCGATGGTCATGTTCAGAATATTTGAGCTACATCAATTTGCGCGATATTCGCACAATATTGTCAATCATCGCACAAAGTCTGATCCAGAAGGATGCCAGATGGCCAAGCATTGCCTAAGCTTGCGTTCATTGTTTTGAGACAACTGAACGGAGACAATCCCATGAGCACCACACGCACCCAAGTCGCCATCGTCGGCGCAGGCCCTTCGGGCTTGTTGCTGGGCCAATTGCTTCACAAAGCTGGCATCGACGCCATCATCGTGGAGCGCCAGACCGGCGACTACGTGCTCTCGCGCATCCGCGCTGGCGTGCTGGAGCAAGTGTGCATTGACCTGCTCGACGAAGCCGGTGTGGGCCAACGCATGCACGCCGAAGGCCTGATCCACGGCGGCTTTGATTTGTTGTTCAAAGGCGCACGCCACCGCATCGACATGAACAAGCTCACCGGTGGCAAAAACGTGATGGTCTATGGCCAAACCGAAGTCACCCGCGACCTGATGGACGCACGCCAGGCGGCCGGTCTGCCCACGGTGTACGAAGCAGGTAACGTGCAGGTGCACGACTTCGACAGCCAAAAGCCCCGCGTCACCTACGAGAAAAACGGCCAACTGCACACCATCGAATGCGACTTCATCGCCGGTTGCGATGGCTTTCACGGCGTGTGCCGCGCCAGCGCACCCAAGAGCGCCATCAAGGAATTCGAGAAGGTCTACCCCTTCGGCTGGCTGGGCGTGCTGTCGGACACCCCACCCGTGCACCACGAACTGATTTACGCCAACAGCCCACGCGGCTTTGCCCTGTGCTCACAGCGCAGCGAAACCCGCAGTCGCTACTACCTGCAAGTACCGCTGACCGACAAGGTCGAGCAATGGTCGGACGAAGCTTTCTGGGCCGAACTGCGCAACCGACTTGACCCCGAAGCGCGTGAACACTTGGTCACCGGTCCCAGCATCGAAAAAAGCATCGCCCCGCTGCGCAGCTTTGTGACCGAGCCCATGCGCTTTGGCCGCATGTTCCTGGCCGGTGACGCCGCACACATCGTGCCCCCCACCGGTGCCAAAGGCCTGAACCTGGCCGCCACCGATGTGAAGTACCTGTCCAACGCCATCATCGAGTTCTACCAGGACAAGACCGAAGCGGGCATCGACACCTACTCCGAGCGCTGCCTGCGCCGCATCTGGCGCGCCGAGCGCTTCAGCTGGTGGTTTACCAGCCTGATGCACAACTTCCCGGAAAACGGCGAGATCGGCCAGAAATTCCAGGACGCCGAACTCGACTACCTGATCCACAGCGAATCGGGTTCGCGCACCATTGCCGAGAACTACGTGGGCTTGCCGCTGGACTTTGGCGACTGAAGCGGGCCCCCATGGATACCGGCTCGCAGGCCGGTATGACATGCTTTTTCAGCCCGACATGACCACTTGATTTTCGTCACTCCGCTACGGCAACTTGGTTTCTTGTCCCTTTGCAAAGGCCGTTTGATTTCTTGTCACCCCGGACTTGATCCGGGGTCCATGCCTTGAGCTTCATGACCGGACTTCACTCCACACAGGCGACAGTACCCCGTCAGCCCCTTGCCGATAATGCGTGGCAGCCGGTGCCGTATTGCGCGGCGCCCTCCAGACAAAAAGGTCAACGCATGTCATCTCTCAAACCCCTGCGCGGTGTGCGCATCCTCAGCCTGGCACTGAATCTGCCTGGCCCTGCCGCGCTGATGCGTCTGGCGCAAATGGGCGCCCGTTGCACCAAGGTCAACCCGCCGGCAGGCGACCCGATGCAGCACTACACACCCGAGGGCTACGAGTTGCTGCACAAAGGCGTCAAGCACAAAACACTGGACCTCAAGACCGCCGCTGGCCAAGCCGCACTGCACAAGCTGCTGCCTCAGACCGATGTGCTGCTCACCTCATTTCGCCCCTCGGCCCTGACCAAACTCGGTCTGGGCTGGAAGACCTTGCACAAGCAATACCCCACGCTCAGCCTAATCGAAGTGGTGGGCGCGCCCGGCGCTCTGGCCGAGATCCCCGGCCACGATTTGACCTACCAAGCCGAAGTGGGCCTGGTCAACGGCATGGACCTGCCGCCCAGCCTGTTTGCCGACATGGGCGGTGCGCTCATGGCCAGCGAAGCCACGCTCAAAGCCCTGATCAGCCTGAAGACCACCGGCAAAGGCTCGCGCCACGAGGTGGCCCTGTCCAGCGCCGCCGAATGGCTGGCCCTGCCCCGCCAGCTGCGCATGACCACACCGGATGGTGCCGTGGGTGGCGCCCATGCGGGCTACCGCGTCTATGCCTGCAAAAACGGCCGCGTGGCCGTGGCCGCGCTGGAGCCGCACTTTGCCATCAGCCTGTGCGAAGCTGCTGGCGTCAAGCTCGCGCACCCCGTCAAAGACCTGTTCAAGCCCGCCACGCGCCAAGCCATCGAAGCCTTTCTGGCGAGCCAGACCCGTGCTCAGCTGGACAAACTGGCCACGGCCAAAGACATTCCGCTGCTGACCCTGCCGCGCTGAACGGCCAAGCCCGATTCAATCGGGCAGCGGATCAGGCAAACGCTTCAATGTGCGCACCTTGGACGCGGTGATGATCACGGCCTGCAGGCCAAAGCCCAGCACCACGCACCACAGGCTGACCGAGGACGGGAAATACACACCCAACACACCGCCCAGCGCCGCGCCCAGCGGCCGGGCGCCTGTGCTCGCCACGATGATGATGGACGTGACCCGCCCGATCATGGCGCGTGGCGTCACCGTCTGGCGCAAGGTGGTCGAGGTGATGACCCAAAGAATCGGGCCCGCACCGTACAAAAAGTAAGACAAAGCCGCCAGCCAACCGTAGGGCCAAAACAAGGTCATGGCCATCGTCAGCGCCGACAATACCGAGACATACGGGCCCACCAAAATCGCTCGGCCAAAGGGCAATGCCGCCACCACGCGTGGCGCCAACAAAGACCCCACGATCATGCCCACGCCATAGCAAGCCAGCGTCACCCCCACGCCGCTGGCGTCCAGCCCCAGGTCATGGATGGCATAGGGCACATAAGCGGCCTGCAACATGAACCACGAGATGTTCCAGGCGATCGAGCAAAACACCATGGGCCGCAGCAAATCACTCTGCCAAACCCACTTGGCGCCGTCTTGCAACTCCAGCAAAGGATGCCGAGCAGGCATGGCCGCCCGCGCCGGTTCGGCAATACCGCGCAGGCACAAGACTGCTGCCATCGACAACATGCCCGACAACACAAAGGCCGCAGGTGCACCCGTCCATGCGATCAGCGCACCGGCCAAGGCCGGCCCCGCAGCAAAAGCGGCGCTGCGGGCCAACTCCAGCCGGCCATTGGCTCCTGCCAGCCGCTCCACCTGCACCAGCGCGGGCACCAGCGAAGGCGCAGCCACACTGAATGCCACCGTCCCCACGGCGGCCATGAAGCCGATCACCGCCAGCGCCATGATTGACACGTGACCCGTGAGGATCAAGACCAACAAGAGCAACAGGGCCAGTGCCCGCAAGGCCTCGGCCAAGGCCATCAGGCGCGTGCGCGAGGTGCGGTCAGCCAACAAACCCAAAGGCATGGACATCAGCAAAAACGGCAAGGACTGGATGGACGCGAGCAAGCCGATTTCGCCTGGCCCTGCCTTGAGCATCAGCACCGCCACAATGGGCACGGCCGCCAAGCTCAACTGCTCGGCCGATTGGGCCAGGAGGTTGGACAAGGCCAAGCGTTTGAATGAAGCAGAAAAAGGTGGAGACATCAAAAGCCTTTCAATCTGACCCATGCTAGGGCCTGCCAGCGGGGTCGGCAGTCACGCATGCTTCAGCCACGCACCGGCCCAGCGCTGTCACCAAGGCGGCTGTTCAGACCTTCGCGCCCCCGCCACTGCGGGTCTGCACCCTTGAAGCCACCGGACGATTCCGGTTGAATTGAAGTCCACTGCCATCCGGCAGATCCTCCTGGAGCTTTCATGAACGCATCCTCCTCTTGGCTCTTGGCCACAGCCTTGATTGGCTTGGTCAACACCACCACCCAAGCCCGTGTCACCCGTATCGTGATCGACGACACCCGGCCAGTGGCAGCTGCGCCCGGCAAGCCCACAGGCATCGCTTATGAACAAGTGGCCGGTCGCGCCTTTGGCGAGCTGGACCCCAAGCTGGCACAAAACGCGATCATCCAGGACATCGAACTGGCCAAAGACACCGACGGCAAAGTGCGCTACATGGCGTCCTTTGTGATCTACAAGCCTGTCAATCTCAAGGACGCCAGCGGCCTGATGTGGCACGACGTGCCCAACCGGGGCCGCGTGTTTCCTTATGCCGAGCAAGAGTTCGCCGCAGGCGACATTGGCCTGGCCAGCGCCTGGCAGGGCGACAACGCAGGCGCCACCACCGTCAAGCCAAAAGCCAGCATCGACGGCATGCAATTTTTGCAGGTGCCTGTGGCCCGCAACGCCGACGGCAGCCCCGTGAAAGGCCAGGTGCTCGCCCGCATCGTCAACCGCGCAGGCCCGGCATCGCAACCCCTGATGGTGCAAACCAACCCCGTGCCCTACAAACCCGCCAGCCTCGACACCGCCAAAGCGACCATGTTCTCGCGCGGGCGCGAGAACATGAACGGCGAAGTCTTTGACGAGCAAGCCATCGCCCCCACCGACTGGGCCTGGGCCAGGTGCGATGCACAAAACCCTTTTCCGGGCACGCCCGACCCCACGCAGATTTGCCTGAGAAACGGCTTTGACGCCAAGCGCCTGTACCAGGTCGTCTTTGAAGCACAAGACCCCTACGTGTTGGGCCTCGGCTTTGCTGCATGGCGCGATATGGCCGTGTTCTTCAAGCACGCCAAGGCCGACGACACAGGCACGCCCAACCCGGTGGCCAGCACCGTCACGCACAGCATTGCGCGGGGCGTGTCGCAGTCGGGCAACTACCTGCGCGGCTGGCTGCACCTGGGCTTCAACCAGGACGAAGTGGGCAAACAAGTGCACGAAGGCCTGTGGCCCATCATCGCGGGCCGCCGCATTGCACTGAACTTCCGCTGGGCGCAGCCCGACGGCGTGCTGGAGCTGTACCAGGCGGGCAGCGAAGGCCCGCAGTGGTGGCTGCCCCACCCCGATCCGGTGCGCGGCACACCCGCAGCCGGCATCCTGGACCGCTGCACCCAGACACGCACCTGCCCCAAGATCGTGGAACACTTTGGCTCGGCCGAAGTCTGGGCTTTGAAGCTCACGCCCGAATGGATCGGCACCGACGCCAAGCAGGACCTGCCGCTGCCCGCCAATGTGCGCCGCTACTACATCGCCAGCAGCAACCACGGTGGTGGCGCGGGCGGCTTTGACACCAGCGTGCCCGGTGCCGCCCTACCCGAAGCAGGCCCCATGTGCCCAGGCAACAACTTCGGCCAGGGCCTGCTGCCCGCCAACCCGGTGCCCCACAAGGAAACCGTCAACGCCCTGCGCCTGCACTTTCGCAATTGGGTGATGAAAGGCACCGAGCCCCCCGCCAGCCGCTACCCCATGCTGGCCAAAAACCAACTGGCCATCGCCGAGAAAACCGCACTGGGCTACCCTAGCCTGCCAGGCCTGCGCCCCACCGTGCCCGAGCGCGACTTCATCATGCCCGTGCACGACTACGACTGGGGCCCCGGCTTCAAGGCGGTGGACGGCTCGGGTGTGCCCAGCAACGCGCCGCCCAAGATCAAACAGGTGCTGAAGATGTACGCGCCCAAAGTGGACGCCGATGGCAACGAAGTGGGCGGTGTACCCGTGGTGTTGCTCGATGCCCCACTGGGCACCTACCTGGGCTGGAACGTGACGGCGGGCGGTGACAAACCCTTCCACCAAGGCGAGATCTGCAACTACGTGGGCGGCATGGTGCCCTTTGCCAAGACTGCCGCAGAACGCCAGGCCAACAAGGACACACGCCCTTCGCTGCAAGAGCGCTATGGCTCGCACGACGGCTATGTGCAAGCCGTCCAGAAAGCCGCTGACCGCGCGATGCAAGAGCGTTTTCTGCTGCCCGAAGATGCACGAGATCTGATCGACGCTGCGCAAAAAAGCGCCGTCCTGCGCTGACCCATTGGACCAACGCAGCGTGGTGGCCCCATAGATCCGGGCCGCCACGATTTGCGACAATACGCCCATGCATTCAGAAACTTGGCTGGAACAATGGACGATCTTGGCCTATCGATGGGCCAGCTACGCCACAAGCAACCTGATCGACGACCCAGCCATGCTGGCTCTGATCTTTTGCTGAAGACAAGGGTTCAACAAGCTTTGACTGAAAATTTGAAGCAACAAACAGCGGCCAGCAAAGGCCGCTGTTCCATCAAGCAATCTTGAGCAATCGGGCTTGCCCATTGGGCTTCTTGGGCAAGGTCAGCTGCAACACGCCGTCCTCGTACTTGGCCTGCGCTGCGGCCTGATCCACGTTCTCATCGAGCGTGAAACTGCGCGAGACGCTGCCGTAATACCGCTCGCTGCGGATGACTTTAGTGCCTTCTTTTTCTTCCTTTTCTTTTTTCACTTCGGCACTGAGCGAGACTTGGTTGCCTTCCACCGACACCTTGATGTCTTCCTTGTTCACGCCGGGAATCTCGGCTTTGACAAAAAAGTTTTTGTCGTCTTCTGACAGATCGAGTCGCATCTGTGGCTCGCCTTCGAGCATGCGGTACACCGGGCGCATGGCAAAGCCTTTGAAAAAATCGTCGCCGAAAGGATCTCTCAATTCACTGAAAGGGTTAAAACGTGTGAGGTTGCTCATGGTCATTTCTCCATTGGTTGAAAAACATCTGCAACCCGCAGGTTGCACCGTGTTCGGGCGTTGACTTGAAGTACCGCCTGCAGGGCTCATCGCATCGCGTGTCAACGTCCCATTCACACTGTCGGGCTTGCTGATCAGGGCGTCTGTTTCCCAATTCACATGCCCAGGCTACTGCCTGCGTTTTTTCTCGCGCTTGAGCCCCGTATCGACCGAACCAACCAACAAGGTCAACTCCTGCGCCAGGATCTTGAGCACATCGTCCATCGTGACCAGACCGATCAACTCGTCTTGCAAACCCACCACGGGCACACGACGCACGCCGTGCTCACGCATGGACCGCATCAGGTCGATCAATGAATCGCCCTCCAGCGCGGTCACCAGACGCTCGGTCATCACGTCTTCCACACACAAAGGCTCCGGATCCAGCCCGGTGGCGATCACCGACATCACCATGTCGCGGTCGGTGATCAGGCCGCGCACAAACCGGCTGCCATTTTCATCGTCCACCACCACCAAACAACCCACATGGTTTTGACGCATCAACTGCGCCGCCTCCACCAAGCTGGTGTGTTTGAAAGCGATACTGACCTCGCGCGTGCAAATCTCACCTGTTGTCAACCGTTCACCCATGGCACTGCTCCTTCAAAGTCATGGGCATCATGCAAAGGCTGGCGTTTTGACTCAGTGCACAAACACACCAGGCTTTGCCACTGCGTCGGCCAGCGAACAGACCTCGGGCCTGCCAAGCAGGAACATGCAGCCACCGAATTTCCGGAGCAAGGCCCATGCACACCCCATCGTTCCCCGTTCAGATCACCTTTCGCCACCTCGACCCATCCGAGGCTGTTGAAAACCGCATCCGCGACAAAGCCCAGAAACTGGGCAACGTTCACCCAGGCATTCAAAGCTGCAGCGTCACGGTGGAACAACGGCACCGCCACCAGCATCAAGGCCATCAATTTCATGTGGGCATCAGCGTGAAACTGCCTGGCCACGAACTGGTGGCCAACCGCGAACCCGAGAAAAACCCTGCCTACACCGATGTGTATGTCGCGCTGCGCGATGCCTTCAGTGCCATGCGCAGGCAACTGCAGGCCCTGGTGCAACACGAGCAAGACCATGTCAAACACCACGAAGAAAGACCGCATGGCCACATCACCGAGATTGCACCGGACAAGACCTATGGCCAGATTGAATCGGCCGACGGCCGCTGGCTGTACTTCCACCGCAACAGCCTGATCGGCGCAGAGCTCGATGCACTGGCCATCGGCACCCCGGTGTATTACGTCGAAGAAATGGGCGACGATGGCCCGCAAGCCAGCAGCGTTTACCCGGTGGGCAAGCACCACATCCTGGTCTGAACGGCACGCCCAGATCTCAAGCCGCTGATGCGGGCGGCTGGGTCTGTGACAAAGGACGCAGCACCGCCCCTCTGAACGTGTGGGGCCTGAAGGTCGTCAAGCCCTTGAGCCCTTCGCGCCAGGCCTGCGTGAACAGCGCCGAGAACGCCTCCAGCGGCACATGGCCGGGCACATGCACCGTCTTGGAAATGCCGCCATCCACCCAGGGCTGCACAGCGGCCACCATGGCGATGTGGTCCTCGGGACGGATCTGCAAAGCCGTCACAAATGCCGCAGGCAGATGCCGCGCATCCCCGCCCAGGGCCTTGAATAGGCGCCAAGCGTGGTCCTCCACCTCCATCGTCTGCAAGCTGCCGTCTGCGACATGCAGCCGCCGGGTGTACACCCATTCAAAGACCGGCTCGATCCCGGTCGAGACGTTGTCTGCGAACGCCAGGCTGACGCTGCCCGTCGGTGCCACCGACAGCAAATGGCTGTGGCGCAAGCCGTGCTTGCGAATCGCGGCCCGCAAAGACGGCGGCAGTCGGCTGGCAAACGTGCCGGGCGCCAGGCACACATCGGCATCAAACAGCGGGTAAGCCCCACGCTCTTTGGCCAGTGCCACCGATGCGGCGTAGGCGTTGTCGCGCATGGTCTGGGCAATGCGCCGCGCCATGGCTCGGCCCGATGCACTGTCATAACGCAGGCCCAGCATCACCAGCGCATCCGCCAGGCCTGTGAAGCCAATGCCAATGCGCCGCTTGGACATAGCCTCTTGCGCCTGCTCAGGTAAAGGCCAATGGCTGATCTCCAACGCATTGTCCAAAGCCCGCACTTGCCAGCGCACGCCCTGCGCCAGGGCCACCATGTCCAGCTGGGCATTTTTCTGAAAGGCATGGCGCACGAATTTCGGCAAGATCAAAGGGCCCAACACACAGCAGCCGTAGGCGGGCAAGGGTTGTTCGCCACAGGGGTTGGTCGCCTCCACCGTCTCGATGGCCCGCAGGTTGTTGTCTCGCTCGATCGTGTCCAGAAACAAGACCCCTGGCTCGGCCGCCTGGTAGGCGGCCTGCGTGAGTGCCGACCACAGCTGGCGAGCCGGCAGACTTTGATAAACCCACAAACCATCGCCACGGCGGTAAGGCCCCGCATGCCCCAAAGCTCGGACCAGCCGGGGCGAGACCGTGTGCACCAGATCCCACATCTGCCCATGCTCCACCGCATGCATGAAGGCATCGGTGATGCCCACCGAAACATTGAAACAAGACCAGCGGCCTGCGGTTTTCTTGGCGTGGATGAAGTCCATCACATCGGGATGGTCACAGCGCAACACCGCCATCTGCGCGCTGCGCCGAGCCCCAAGTCTTTGCACACTGGCGCACAGCTGATCAAACTCATCAATGAAACGACACGGCCCGATCGCGCCCGAGCCCGAACCATTGACCCGCGCACCTTGCGGCCGGATGCGTGAAAAATCGTAGCCCACACCACCGCCCCGGCGCAGCGTTTCGGCTGCCTGCGCCAAAGCATCACGGATGCCGGGATACCCCGCGGCATCGCGGCCACGCAGACAATCCCCCACAGGCTGCACAAAACAATTGGCCAAGGTGACCGGCAAGCCACTGCCCGCCCCGGCCATGATGCGACCGGCACCGATCACGCCCGACGCCATCTGGTGCCGAAACACCGCCTCGAAATGCGCACGCCGCTCGGGGGCTTCTGCCTGAGCCAAAGCCTTGGCCACACGATCGAACACATCACCGGCTGTGTGCTCTGCGGGCCGCAGGTATTTGCTTTGCAACACCGCCAGGCTCACGGCCTGCGGGCTGAGCCCAGTGGGGGTGTCGATCAAGGGTTCGTCCATGGTGAAGCATTGCATCGCAAGCCCCGACGCATGGCATTACGGGAAACCAGGTAACAGCTTGACCGAAAACCTCATCCTTGCGTTAGCGCAAAGGCCAATGGGGTGCACCTCTTCAGCATGGCCTTTTTATTTTTGCGCATGGCGCATCGAAAGGCCCCGCATGCAAGCCAAACACCTGATTTTTCACGACGAAGCCCGCGACAAAATCCGCCGCGGCGTGGATGCCCTGGCAGAAGCGGTGAAAGTCACCATGGGCCCGCGTGGCCGCACCGTGATCCTGGAGCGTGAATGGGGGCCACCGCAAATCGTCAACTCGGGCGTTCTGGTGGCCAAGTCCATCGAACTGGAAGACCGTTTTGAAAACATGGGCGCACAACTGCTGCGCGAAGTGGCTGCCCGCACCAGCGAAATGGCCGGTGATGGCACCACCACCGCCACGGTATTGGCCCACGGCATGATCCACGAAGGCCTGCGGTACCTGGCCGGAGGCATGAACCCGATGGATCTGCAGCGCGGCATCAACCGGGCCATCGATGCGGTGGTGGCCGAACTTCATCGCATGGCACAGGCCTGCGCCAACTCGCAGGACATCGCCCATGTGGCCACCATCTCGGCCAACAACGACCGTTCGATTGGTGAACTGGTGGCCAGTGCCATCGACAAAGTGGGCCGCGAAGGCGCCATCTCGATCGAAGACGGCTCCGGACTGGTCAGCGTGCTCGAAGTGGTTGAAGGCCTGCAGTTTGGCAACGGCTACCTCTCGCCCTATTTCATCAACAACGCCGAACGCCTGAGCGCCGTGCTCAGCGATGTGCGTATCCTGTTTTGCGAGGGCCGTCTGTCCTCGCTCAAAGACCTGTTGCCCCTGCTGGAAGAAGTGGTCAAGTCCGGGCAGCCGCTGCTGGTGATCGCAGAAGACCTGGACAACGACACCTTGGCTGCGCTGGTGATCAACAACATCCGGGGGTCCTTGAAGACCTGCGCCGTCAAGGCGCCTGGTTTTGGCGCCCAGCGCCAGGCCGTGCTGCAGGACATGGCCATCCTGACCGGCGGCAAAGTGGTCAGCGAGACCGTGGGCCTGCCCCTGAGCAAAGTGCAAATGAGCGACCTGGGCCGCGCCAAACGGGCCGATGTGCTCAAGGACAGCACCACGCTGATCGGTGGTGCTGGCGATCCGACGGCCATTGCCGAACGGATCGCCGCCATCCACAAGGAACGCGAAGCCGCCGAAAGCGACTACGACCGCGAAAAGCTGGACGAACGCGCCGCCCGGCTGGCCGGTGGCGTAGCCTTGATCAAGGTCGGCGCCACCACCGAGACCGAGCTCAAGGAACGCAAGATCCGCGTCGAAGATGCCCTGCACGCGACCCGCGCCGCCATCGAAGAAGGCATCGTGCCTGGCGGGGGCGTGGCCCTGCTGCGGGCGCGCAAAGTGCTGCACGCGCTGCAAGGCGATTGCCTGGATGAAACCTCGGGCATTCGGCTGGTGGCCCGCGCCCTGGAAGAGCCCCTGCGCCGCATCGTCAGCAACGCCGGAGACGAACCCTCGGTGGTCGCGCAGCGCGTGGACGACGCGACCGAGCCCGCCTGGGGCTACAACGCCGCCACCCGCCAATACGGCAACCTGCTGCAAATGGGGGTGATCGATCCGGCCAAGGTGACGCGACTGGCCTTGCAAAACGCGGCCTCCATTGCGGGCCTGCTGCTGGCCACCGATTGCATGATCGCCTCGGCCGCCAGCCAGACGCCCCCGGATGCGCATACCGCCCTGGGCGCGGCCAGCCCAGCGCCCATGGACATGTTTTAAAAGCGCCGCACCGCCATGAGCCGCCTGCCCGCACCCCAAGCACCGATGACCCGAAAGCAAACCTGGACCCTGGCTTATGTCTTACTGGCGGCCCTGGCCCTGATCTGGCTGCAAAGCATTTTTCAAGGCTCTGCATCAACCGCCATCGTGCCCTACAGCCAGTTTGAACAAGCTTTGCGTAACGGACGCATTCAGGAGGTCCTCGTCTCGGACCGCACCCTGACCGGCCTGCTCAAAGAACCGGTAGGCAACAAGACGCGCTGGATGACCGTGCGCGTTGAAGCCGATCTGGCCAGCCGCCTCGACAGTTTCCAGGTGCCCTACACCCGGGTGCTGGAGACCACCTGGCTGCGCGATGTGATGTCCTGGGTGCTGCCCTCGCTGGTGTTTTTCGGGCTCTGGTTTTTCCTGATCCGCCGCATGGTCAACCACCAGGGCGCAGGCAGTTTTCTGAGCATTGGCAAAAGCCAGGCCAAGGTCTATGTGATGCACGACACGGGCGTCACTTTTGCCGATGTGGCCGGGGTGGACGAAGCCAAGCAAGAACTGATGGAAGTCGTCGATTTCCTGAAACACCCCGAGAGCTACCAGCGCCTGGGCGCGCACATCCCCAAAGGGGTCTTGCTGGTGGGGCCGCCGGGCACCGGCAAAACCTTGCTGGCCAAAGCGGTGGCCGGTGAAGCCGGTGTGGCGTTCTTCTCCATGTCGGGCAGCGAGTTCGTCGAGTTGTTTGTGGGCGTGGGCGCAGCGCGTGTGCGTGACCTGTTTGAGCAAGCCCGACGCACCGCACCGGCCATCATCTTCATCGATGAACTCGACGCCCTGGGCCGCGCCCGTGGGGCTTTTCCGGGGCTGGGCGGGCACGACGAGAAAGAACAAACCCTCAATCAATTGCTGGCCGAGATGGACGGCTTTGACACCGCCTCGGGCGTGATCATTCTGGCGGCCACCAACCGCCCCGAAATCCTCGACCCCGCGTTGCTGCGCGCTGGCCGGTTTGACCGGCAGGTGCTGGTCGACAAGCCCGACAAAAAGGGCCGCTTGGACATCCTGCAGGTTCATGCACGCAAAGTGACTCTGAGCCCGCAACTGTCTTTGGACGCCGTGGCGGCCATCACGGCGGGGTTCACGGGCGCCGATCTGGCCAACCTGGTGAACGAAGCCGCCATCGTGGCCACCCGGCGGCAGGGCCAGGACGTGACGCTGGCCGACTTCACGGCCGCAGTGGAACGCATCGTGGCCGGCCTGGAAAAACACAACCGCGTGCTCAACCCTCGCGAACGCCTGGCCGTGGCCTACCACGAAATGGGCCATGTGCTGATCGCACTGGCCTTGCCCGACAGCGACACCGTGCACAAAGTCTCCATCGTGGCGCGCGGCATTGGCTCACTGGGCTACACCATCCAGCGCCCCACCGAAGACCGCTACCTGATGACGCAAGCCGAGCTGGAACGCAAGATTTGTGTGCTGCTGGGAGGCCGCGCCGCAGAAAAGCTGATGCTCGGTCGCCTGTCGACCGGCGCCGCCGATGACCTGGCCAAGGCCACCCACATTGCCCGCGAAATGGTGATGCGCTACGGCATGGACGAAACGCTGGGCTGCGTCAGCCATGACAGCCAGCGCACGCCAAGCTTTGGCCTGAACGAGCCGCTGTGGGCTCCACAGCCCGAGCCGGTGTCGGAGGCGACCCAGCAAAAATTGGATGCGGCAATTGCCGCACTGCTGGCCCACAACCTGCAACGGGCCACCCAGATTCTGACGACCCACCGCGACTTGCTGGAGCGCTGTGCGCAAGCCCTGCTGCAGCAAGAAACGCTGGACACCGAAGCGCTCCAGGCACTGACGGCCGATCTACAAAAAGAAACGCCAATCCATTGATCGGCCTTCAGGGCGTGCGCATGCAATGCGCCTCAAACCACAGGGCTGCATGGCGGGCCACCGCTTCCAGCGTGCCGGGCTCTTCAAACAAATGCGTAGCCCCAGGCACCACGGTCAATTGCACCTGTGCCTGCATCTGCCGCGCGGCCTGGCGGTTGAGCGCCAGCACCTCGGCGTCCAGACTGCCCACCAGCAACAAGGTCGGACAGGCCACCTTGGCCAAGGCCGCCGTGCCCGCCAGATCGGGCCTGCCACCGCGCGACACCACCGCATGCACCAACGGACCCAATTGCGCGGCGGCGCGCAATGCCGCAGCCGCCCCGGTGCTGGCACCAAAATAGCCCAGCGGCAAGTGGCGGGTCAAAGGCTGCTTGCGCACCCAACGCGTGGCGGCCACCAGGCGCTCGGTCAACAAGGCGATGTCAAAGCGAGCCTCAAGGTCCATGTCTTCTTCGGGCCTGAGCAAATCCATCAGCAAGCTGCCCATGCCGTGGTCACACAGCACCTGGGCCACAAAGTTGTTGCGCGGACTGTGCCGGCTGCTGCCGCTGCCGTGGGCAAACAAGACCAGGCCCCGAGCCCCGGGCGGCATGGCCAGCAGCCCCTCCAGCATCAAGCCGTTGATCTCGATGCGCTGCAATTCTTCCATCAGGATGTTCATGACAAGAGCTTTCAAAAGATGCCCAGGATTCAATCGCAATGCTGGGCCACACGTTGTGCGGCCCCACACAGACCGGCCCTCTGGGCCCCAACCACAATCGCCTGCATGCAAGCACACACCACCCTGTGGCTGGCTGGTGACGTGATGACCGGACGCGGCATCGACCAAGCCATGGTCCACCCGTGCAGCCCCGAGCTGTACGAGGGCTGGGTGCGCGACGCCCGCGAGTATGTGAAGCTGGCTGAAAAAGTCCACGGCCACATCCCCGTGCCGGTGTCGCCCGAACACATCTGGGGCGAAGCCCTGGCCGCCATCGCAGAGCAACAGCCCGATCTGCGTCTGGTGAACCTGGAGACCGCCATCACCACGCACGGTCACCCCTGGCCCGCCAAAGGCATCCACTACCGCATGCACCCGCAGCATGTGAACGCGCTGCAGGCGGCAGGCATCGATGTGTGCAGCCTGGCCAACAACCATGCCATGGACTGGGGCACCGATGGTCTGCAAGAGACACTGCGCGTGCTGCAGAGTGCGGGGCTTCGCACGGCGGGTGCAGGCACCGATCTGGCTGCGGCCCAGGCACCTGCCGTGTGGCACGCCCCATCGGGTGAGCGCTGGCTGGTCTTTGCCTGGGCCTGCACCGACAGCGGTGTGCCCAAGCCCTGGCAAGCCACACCCCAGGCGCCAGGCATCCAGACCCTGAACACCCTGGACGAACACAATGCACTGCAGCTGGCAGACACCGTGGCCCGCTACCGCCAACCCGGCGACCGGGTGATCGTGTCGCTGCACTGGGGCAGCAATTGGGGCTGGGAAGTGCCCGCCGAACAACAACAATTTGCACACCGCCTGATCGCCTGGAATGTGGCCGATCTGGTGCACGGCCATTCCTCGCACCACCCGCGCCCCATCGAGGTGTACCAGGGCAAGCTGATCCTGTATGGCTGTGGCGATCTGATCAACGACTACGAAGGCATTGGCCGACACGGACCCGACGACCTGGGCGTTTCGCCGCTTTATTTCGCACAGCTCTCGCCCCGCACAGGCCAACTGCTGCGGCTGGACATACAGCCCTGGCAGCTGAAAAAGTTCCGCCTGACCCGAGCCGATGTACATCAGCAACAAGCGTTTTTGGCGCAGCTCAACGCACAGTGCGCGCCGTACAAGACGCGGCTGCAGGTTCAGCCCGATGGCACATGGACCCTGGCCTGGAACCACACCTTGCCTCAGGCATAAGCGCCATGAGAACCGCCCCCATGCGCACCGCCCCCACACGCACCTGCCTGTACACCAGCGCTGAATTGAACGCCGTGCTGGACCGCATGGCCAGCCAGGTGGCCGCCTGCTTGCAAGGCCCGCAGCCGGTGGCGGTGATCGGCATCCTGCGCCGGGGGGCGCCGCTGGCCGAGCTGTTGACCGAACGCATGGTGCGTGCACACGGCCTGCAGCCTCCGCTTCGGCTGGACCTGCAGGTCAAGCGTTACGCCGACGACCTGACCTTGCTGCACCCCGACACCTTGCTGACCGAAGAGGTGCAACACGCCCGACTGGATTGGACAAACCACCGACTGCTGTTGGTCGATGATGTGCTCTACACCGGCCACTCGATCCTGAAAGTCTTGCCCTACCTGCTGCGCAAAAACCCCGCAGCCATCCACGTGGCGTGCCTGGTGGACCGCTGCACCGCCCGCTTGCCTGTGCATGCCGATGTGGTGGGCCTGAAACTGGCCATCGCCCCGCCCGACATCATCGAATGCCACGTGCCGCCCTATGAAACGCGCTTGCAAATCGACTTGGTGCAAACCGCACGCACACCCGATGGCTGAAACGTCTGCTGCCGCACAGTGAAGTCGCCCGCCTGCGCTTAAGGTCAACAGCCCTGTTGCAAGCAGCAACGCCCCATCCACCCCCCAACGAGGTCCACCATGAAACCCGCATTTCACCGATGGCTCAAGCTGGCCCTGCTGCTGGCCAGCTTGAGCCTGAGCGCTTGTGGCTACAACCAGTTCCAAAGCGGCAATGAGCAAGTCAAGGCCAGTTGGTCCGAGGTGCTCAGCCAGTACCAGCGCCGCGCCGACCTGATTCCCAACCTGGTCAATGTGGTCAAGGGCCAGGCCGACTTCGAGCAAGGCACCTTGCAAGCCGTGGTGGAGGCCCGGGCCAAAGCGACATCCATCCAAGCCTCGACTGAACTGGTGAACGACCCGCAAGCCTTTCAAAAATTCCAGCAGGCACAAAAGGACTTGTCGGGCTCCCTGTCTCGGCTGCTGGTGGTCTCGGAAAACTACCCCACCTTGCGGGCCAACCAGGGCTTCATTGACCTGCAAGCCCAGCTCGAAGGCACAGAAAACCGCATCGCCGTGGCACGCAACCGCTACATCAAGGCCGTGCAGGACTACAACGTCACGGTGCATTCCTTCCCCTCCAACCTGACGGCCATGGCCCTGGGCTACAAGGAAAAACCCAACTTCACGGTGGACAACGAAGCGGCGATTGCCAAACCGCCTTCGGTCAATTTCGGGCCCAGCAATCCTGCTGCGAAGTGACCATGTGGCGGCGCGCGATCAGTCGGTTTTTGACGCTCGGCGCCTTGCTGTGCGGGGCGCTGTTCGCCCAGGTGCCGGTGCCGCCCTTGACCGGTCATGTGATCGACCAGACCCGCACACTCACGGCCGAGCAAAAACAAGCGATTGAGCAAACCCTGAGCGCCTTTGAAGCGCGCAAAGGCAGCCAACTGGCCGTGTTGCTGGTGCCAACCACGCAACCCGAAACCATCGAGCAATATGCGCTGCGCGTGGCCGAGCAATGGAAACTGGGCCGCCCCAAAATTGACGATGGCGCCATTTTGCTGGTAGCCCAAAACGACCGCAGTGTGCGCATTGAGGTGGGCTACGGCCTGGAAGGCGCCTTGAACGATGCCACCAGCAAACGCATCATCGAAGAAGTCATCACCCCCCGATTTCGCCAGCAAGACTTTGCGGGCGGCATCTCGGAGGGCCTGCAGCGCATGGTGCGCGTGATCGATGGCGAGCCCCTGCCCGCCCCCAGCATGGACAACACCGCCGCCCCCTACCGGGACATCACCTGGATCATCGTGGCCGGTGCGATGCTGGGCTTTGTCTTGCGCGCCATCTTGGGGCGCTTTCCTGGATCGCTCATGACGGCGGCCATCGTCGGCACCGTCACCTGGCTGCTGCTGGGTGTGTGGGTCACTGCCTTGATTGCGGCCGGCATCACCTTGCTGACCACCTGGATCGGCCTGGCCGCACTGCTCAGGGCCCGCTTTGGCGGCCGGGGCGGGCCCGGCGGCGGCTTCAAAGGTGGCGGTGGTGGATTTGGCGGCGGCGGGGCATCCGGCAAATGGTGAGCGCACTCGCGCACCGGCTCAATGTGCCCCACCCGCATCGGCAGCGCCCGAAGCTGCACCACGTGCAGCCGGTCTGCGGGTCAACCAGATCATGCTGATCAGGCCCAGAAATATCCAGGCTGAGGCCATGAAGATGTCATCGGCAGCACGGGTGTAGGCCTGCTGGTCAATCAGCCGGTTGATTTGCAGCAAGGCCTGTTCAGCGCTCAGGCCTGATGTCTGCAACGATGACAAGGTCACACCAAACACCCCTTGGCCTTGCACCAAAGTCTCGGTCAGGTGGGCATGGTGCATCGCAGCGCGGCTGTCCCACAAGGTGGTCACGATGGATGTGCCCATGGCACCGGCCGTGATGCGGGTGAAATTGCTCAAACCCGCAGCCGAAGGAATCCGCGCAGGCTCAATGCCTGCCAGCGTCAGCGTGGTCAGCGGGATGAAAAACGCCGCCATGGCCGCGCCTTGCAGCACAGTCGGTATCAGGATGTGCACCATGTCGGTTTGCGTGGTGAATTGCGAACGCATCCACAACACCACGGCAAAACCGATGAAAGCCACCGTCGCGATGCGCCTGGGGTCCCAGACAGCGATCTTTTTGCCCACCACCGGCGTCAACAAAATCGCCAGCAAACCCACCGGTGCCAGTGCCATGCCTGCCGATGTGGCGGTGTAGCCCATCCACTGCTGCAACCACAAAGGCAAGAGCACCACGTTGCCAAAAAACAAGGCGTACGCGACCGACAGCGACAGCGCACCGAATGAAAAATTGCGCCGTTTGAACAGGCGCAAATCCACCACGGGATGCTGGTCCGTCAACTCCCACACCACGAAAACCGCAAACGAGATCAACGCCACCAGCCCCAGGATGACGATCTGATCAGATGCAAACCAGTCCAGCTCTTTGCCCTTGTCGAGCATGAGCTGCAAAGACCCCACCCACAGCACCAACAAAGTCAAGCCAACGCTGTCGATGGGCAGTTTTCGGGTAGGCGTCTCGCGGTGTTTGTAAATGCTCCAGGCCATGCCCGCAGCCAACAAACCAACCGGCACGTTGATGTAAAAGATCCATGGCCATGAAATGTTGTCGGTGATCCAGCCGCCCAAAAGCGGCCCGACCACGGGCGCCACCAATGTGGTCATGCCCCATACCGCCAAAGCCATGCCGGCTTTGGCCGCAGGGTAGCTGCTGAGCAACAGGGTTTGGGACAAAGGAATCATCGGCCCCGCCACCAAGCCCTGGATCACCCGGAAAAAGACCAGCATCTCCAACGAGGGCGCAAAACCGCACAACCAGCTGGCCAGCACAAACAACAGAATGCTCATGCAAAACAAACGCACCGCGCCAAAGCGCTGCGTCAACCAGCCGGTTAAGGGCACAGAAATCGCATTGGCCACACCAAAGCTGGTGATCACCCAAGTGCCTTGCCCCGGGCTCACGCCCAAATCCCCCGCAATGGCGGGAATGGACACGTTGGCAATCGACGAATCCAGCACGTTCATGAAGGTGGCCAATGACAAGGCCAAGGTGCCCAACAACAAGGTCGGGCCTTGCAGAGGAGCCAAAGCTGCCGGTGCCGCAGGCGTGGCGGGGGGTGCCGTATCGGTCGAGCTCATGCGAACTTGTGCCCGCTCAATGCGCGCGGCCCACTGGATGGCCCAGGTTGGCGGCGATGATCTGCTGCACCCGTTGCCCTGCGCCCTTTTGCTGCGCATCAAACACGGCGGTGCTGGCTGCCGCCACACCGCGCGGCACATCGGCCAGCGACTTGCCGCTGCTGTCTTTCGTGTCCACAGTCACATCCATCGACAAACCCACGCGCAAAGGATGTGCGTTCAGGTCTTTGGGTTCAATGGCGATGCGCACCGGCACGCGCTGCACCACCTTGATCCAGTTGCCTGTGGCGTTTTGCGCTGGCAACAAGGCAAAGGCCGCGCCCGTGCCAGCCCCCAAGCCCAACACCTTGCCGTGGTAGACCACTTTGTGTCCATACACATCGGCTTCCATCTCGGCGGGCTGGCCAATGCGCAAGCTTTGTAACTGGCTTTCCTTGAAATTGGCATCGACCCACAACTGGTCCAAAGCGACCAAGGTCATCAACGGTGCACCGGCCTGCACGCGCTGCCCCAACTGCACACCCCGTTTGGCGATGTGACCATCGGTGGGGGCCAGCAGCTCTACACGCTGGCGTGCCAGATAGGCTTCCTGCACTTTGGCAGCAGCCCGCTGCACACCAGGATGCTCGGCCACACTGGTGCCATCGGTCTGGGCCGTGCTGGCGGCCAGCTGCTCCTTGGCTGCCAACACGGCCGATTGGGCCGCCGTCACGGCACTTTGGGCTGCCGTCACCTGCGCGGTGGCGTGTTGGAACTCTTCTTTGCCAATGGCCCCGCTGGCCACCAAAGGCGCACGGCGCTGGGCATCTGCCTCTGCCCGTGCCAAGTCGGTCTGGATGCGGCGCAAATCTGCTTCGCGGGCTTGCACCTGGGCCTGCAAGGTGCTGGTATTGGCAAACAGTGTGCGCACCTCGCGCACCGTCTGTGCCAGCTGGGCTTCGGCCTGGGCCAATGCCACTTGCGCATCGGCAGCATCCAGCTTGACCAACACCTGACCGGCTTTGACAAATTCGGTGTCGTCCGCACCGATGGCCACCACCGTACCGCCCATTTGTGGCGTGATTTGCACCACATTGCCCGCCACATAAGCGTTGTCGGTATTTTGATAATGCCGCCCGGTGAGCCAGTGCCAGCCCCCCCAAATCAAGCCACAGACCCCCACGGTGGCGGCAATGATGGTCAAGCCTCTGCGGCGGGCGGTACTGGATTCTGTCGGCGTCAATGAAGTCATGGTGATGCTTTGAAAATGTGTCTTGTGTTTGAAGACCGGCTCACAGGCCAGTCCGTGCGATGGGGGCCGTCGGGGCAGACGTGTCATGCCAGCCACCGCCCAAGGCCCGCATCAGGTTCACCCGGGTGCCGAGCTGACGGGCTTTCAGGTCAATCGCGGCACGGCGCTGCGACAGCACCGAGGACTCTGCCGACAACACGGCCAACTGATTGCCCAAACCAGCCTGGTAACGCTGCTGCGCCAGGGCATGAGCGCGCTCGGCACTGGCCAGCGCCAACGATTGCTGGGCGTACTGGCGATCTACCGACTGGCTGGAGCTGATCGCATCGGTGGTTTCCTTGACGGCCTCCAGCACCGTGCTGTTGTACTGGGCAATGGCCATCTCGCGCTCGGCCTGACGGCCCGACAGCTGCGCACGCAAGCGCCCGCCATCAAACAGCGGCAGGCGCAAAGCGGGGATCACGCCATACTGCCGACTGCCTGAGTCCCACAACTGGTTCAGTCCAAGGGCGTTGAAGCCGACAAAAGCACTGAGGTTGATGTTGGGATAAAACTGTGTGCGGGCCTGCTTCACGTCCTGCTGGGCAGCCTCCACCCGCCAAAGTGCGGCCACCACATCAGGGCGGCGCCCCAGCAAATCAGCGCCCACCGTGGCAGGCAAAGCCTCCAGGTGGAGTGCTGTCAACTGCGGGCTCAGTCCATCCAGGGCACGAGGCTGCTGACCGCAAAGCACCGCCAGCTGGTGACGCGTCAATGCCACTTGTTCTTTCAGGCCCTCCACTTGGGCCTGGGCATCGGCCAGGCTGCTGTCCGACTGGGCCTGATCCAGCTGCGTATCCAGACCCGCTTCGCGGCGCTGCAAAACCATCTGCTGAATATCCAGGCGCTGCTGCTGCATGCGCTCGGCCACAGCCAGCTGCGCCAGCCAGCGGGCCAGCACCACATAAGTCTGGGCCACCTGACTGGCCAGTGCGTTGGCAGCCACCGCCCCGTCCGCCTGGGCCGCGCGGGTTTGACCAATTGCCGAAGCCAGCTCGGCCGCATGTTGGCCCCACACATCGGGCGACCAGCCCAGGCCCAGCTGCGCCGTGTCGTTGCTCCAAATATTGCCTGCAATCGGTTTGGGGAACAGGCCATTGGCGCTGTAGCGCTGGCGGCTGAAATCAGCCCCCAAACTGCCCTGCGGCAAGCTGGCCGCATCGACCACGCCAGCGAGCGCCTGCATGCGCCGCACCCGGGCCTGCGCCACGGCCATCGACGGGTTGTCTTTCAGGCTTTGCCCGATCAGCGCATCCAGCTGTGGATCGCGCCAGCTTTGCCACCACGCATCCGTCACCAGCGATGTGCGGACCTCCGGCAAACCCAGAGCCGGTGCTTGCAACAGTGTCGAAGAAGTTGGCCCCGTATCGGGGGTCGAACACGCGACCAGCCCTGCGGTCAAGCCCAAGGTCAAAGCGATGGCGCGGCCCGCAGAAAATGCGGAGGGGAATTTCATGAGGCAACTCATTTTCAAAATGGAAAAGACCGGGGACTGGGCTGAACTTCGGCTCAAGCATTCCCTGGCCTTGGGCGACCCGTTGATGCTAACCGCCCCAGGTGTAGCGAGTCACCGACAAGGTCATTCGCAAGCTGTTTTTTTCTGTGGCTGCGCGCTGAACGAACGCCGCAATCGGAGGACAATCCACAACGATCATGCCCACATTTTCAGCACACTCATCCCGCCTCGTGATCGCTCTGCTGATCACCTGCGCGGGGCTGGCCTGCCCCGCGCAATCGCCTGCGCCCAGCCGCCCCACCGAAATCCACGACCGCATCAGCCCCAGCAGCAACGTCCACAACAACCGTGTCGCCCTGACCCTGGATGCCTGCTCCGGCCAGTTTGACGAAGACCTGATCGTGTTTCTGGTGCGCAACCGGATTCCCGCCACGATCTTTGCCACGAAAAAATGGCTGCTGAAGAATCCGCATGGACTGGCGACGCTGAAAGCGCACTTGGACCTGTTCGACATCGAAGACCACGGGGAAAACCACATCCCCGCCGTCATCGGCGCTGGGCGCAAGGTCTATGGCATCCCGGGCGAGCCCGACATCCTGCATTTGCGCCAGGAAGTGCTGGAAGGCGCCCGCGCCATTGAACGCGCCACCGGTGTGCCGCCCCACTGGTACCGCGGTGCCACCGCCGAGTACGACCAGCAAGCCTCGGACGAAATCAGCCGCATGGGCTACAAGATCGCCGGTTTTTCGGTCAATGCCGATGCAGGTGCCACCTTGAACCAACACCAAATCGAGGAGCGGCTTCGCCATGTCCGTGGCGGCGATGTCATCATTGCGCACATGAACAAACCCCAATCGCAAACGGCAGAAGGTCTGTCCGCAGGCCTGATTGAGCTGCTGCGGCGCGGATTGGTCTTTGTGCGGCTGGACCAAGTCGATTTGGAAGACATCCCCAACCAGCCCACACACCGCGAGCCACCGCATGTGGAGTGAGCTTTTCGCACGGCACTGGATTTCACTGCACGGCTTGGTGACCACCCTGGCCTTGGGCATTTACCTGGCCTCATCGCACGCCCGCAAACAGCGCAGGCACCCGTCGGCCGCCATGGCCTGGTTCGTGTCCTTGGCACTGATGCCCTACCTGGCGCTGCCGCTTTACCTGCTGCTGGGCAACCGAAAAGTGCCACGCGGTCTTGCAGGGCCGATCAACCAGGCCAAGGCTGCAGCGGTGCCCGCTTCAGGCCTGTCGCGCACCCAGATACTGGCCAGCACGCTGGGCCTGCCCCCGGCCTCCAATTACGACCACTTTGAACTGCACGAAGACGGCGGCCAGGCAAGGCAGTCCCTGATGGCCACGATCGACAGCGCCACCACCACGCTGGACATCTGTGTGTTTGTGATGGGCCATGACGTGCTGGGTCAGGAAGTGGCGCTGCACCTCATTCAAAGCGCACACAAAGGCGTTCAGGTCAGATTGCTGGTGGATGGCGTGGGGGTTTACCTGGGCGGCCGCTTTGATTGGCGTGCATTGACCAAGGCGGGCGTGCATGTCGCCCAGTTTGTCTCCCCTTTTCTCTCCTCACTGCCTGGGCGAACCAACCTTCGCAACCACAGGAAAATGGTCATCGCAGACGGCAAGCACGTCTGGATGGGTGGACGCAATCTGGCCGCCGAATATTTTGAAGGCGACCCCAGCCTGCGCCACGCCAAGACGCCCTGGACCGACCTGAGTTTCGTGTTGAGCGGCGCCATCGCTGTGCAAGCGCAAAACCAATTTCATCAAGACTGGACATTGGCCACACAGGCGCACCGTGCCGAACCCACACCAGCGGTAGATGCAACCGAGACATCGCCCTGCGTGCAATGGCTGCCCAGCGGCCCGGACCAGGTCGAAGACACGCTCTACACCTTGTTGATTTCCAGCTGCTTTTCAGCGCAAAACCGGATCATGGCGGTCTCGCCTTATTTTGTGCCAGACGCCACGCTGCAAATGGCACTCACCCTGGCCGCACGGCGCGGCGTGCATGTCGATCTGTTGCTGCCCCGACAATCGAATCACCGGCTGGCCGACATGGCCCGCCACGCTGCGCTCCGAGAGCTGACGTCATCGGGCGCCCGTGTCTGGCTGGTGCCCGAAATGATCCACGCCAAAGCCGTGGTGATTGACGATGACCTCGCCCTGGCAGGCTCAGCCAACCTGGACGAAAGAAGCCTCTTCCTCAACTACGAAGTGATGGTGGTTTTCTACAAACCCACAGACATTGAACAGTTCGCCCAATGGATGTTGCGCCACCGTCAAAGCGCTCAGCCCTACGAAGCCCAAGCGCCCGGCCTGCTGCGCGAATTGCGGGAAGGCATGGTGCGCTGGCTGGCCTTTCAGCTGTGAAACGCAAGCGGCAAGGCCCTCGCCACTTTTTTTAAAACACCTCGCTCAACTCTCAAAGGACATGCATGCAGCGCTGCCCCTGGTGCGAAGGCTTTGAACTTTACCGCCACTACCACGACACCGAATGGGGCGTGCCCCTGCGCGACGACCGGGCCTTGTTCGAGCTGATCAACCTCGAAGGCGCACAGGCCGGGCTGTCCTGGTCGACCGTGCTGAAAAAGCGCGAGACTTACCGCCTGGCCTTTGACCAGTTTGACCCCGAAAAAATCGCCCGCTACGACGACCGCAAAGTGGCCGAGCTGCTGGCCAACCCCGGCATCGTGCGCAACCGCCTGAAAGTGGCCGCGACCATCAGCAACGCCCAGGCTTATTTGGCGCTGCAAGCCAGCGGCCAAAGCTTTGGCCACTTCGTCTGGCAATTTGTGGATGGCCAACCCCTGCAACACCAGCGCCGCAGCCTGAGCGAGGTGCCCGCCCAGACCGCGCAATCGGACGCCATGAGCCAAGCCTTGCGCAAGGCGGGCTTCAAGTTCGTGGGCTCGACCATTTGCTATGCCTTCATGCAAGCCTCAGGCATGATCAACGACCACCTGCTGAGTTGCCACCGGCATGCCGCGCTGAGCGCTTGAACCCTGCATGATGCATGCCTAAGGTCTAATCCAGCCCCAGCGCGCTCAACGCCAACGGACCCGCGCGCCGTCCTGCAAGGCGTTGCCGGGGTAATGCACCACCTGCTCGCCCGCACGAAGTCCATCGGCCACTTGCGCTTCCTGCAAATTGCGTTGACCCAGCGTGAGGGGGCGTTGACGCGCTCGCCCCCCTTCGACCACAAAGACACACCAGGCCTGCCCACAACGGTACAAGGCACTGGCAGGCACCTTGAGCACTTGGTCTGCCTGCCAGACCACGATGCGCGCCGTCAAGCGAAAACCATCGCCCAAAGCGGATGGCGGTTCATCGAAATCGGCGATCACATTGACGCGCTTTTCCTCGATGCCCAAGGCCGACACCTTGGTGAAGGCATAGCTTTCCACCTGACGGACCCGGGCGCGCAGCACCTGCTGGCCGCCCCAGCCGTCGATCAGCACCGGCATGCCGGGCGCGACTTTCACCGCCTCGGTGGACAGCAGCTCGATCACCACCTCCAGACGGCGCACATCGCCCAGGCTCATCAAGGGGGTGCCGATGGCGACCACCCGTTCGCTGGGGTCGTTGATGCGCAGCACACGCCCCGCCATGGGCGCACGCACCTCCAGCCAACCTTGCACGCCCGACTGGGCTGCACGGATGGCGTCCATGGCCGCTTGCGCAGCCTGCACATCGGCAGCAGCCGCCCGCGCACGAAAGTGCGAGGCCTCCAGCGCCGATGTGGCCATCATCTCTTTCTGAATGGCCTGCTCCAATCCTTGAGGCGCGATGAAACCATCGTGCGCCAGCTGGCGCATGCGCTGCAGTTCACGCTGCGCCTGGCCCAGATCGTCGGCCATCTGCCGCACGCGCTGCTGTGCTTCCAGCTGCAAGGCTTGGGCAGCGGTCACACGCGCCGTCAACTCCTTGCGCTCGCGCTCGGACAGCGGCAAGGGGGCGATGCGTGCCAGCAACTGTTGGTCCTGAACCGCATCGCCATCGCGCAGGGCCATGCGCTCCAGCCGCCCAGACACCGGGGCCGACAGCGTGAACCGGTCATGGCTGCGGGTCTCGCCCAAATCGTCCACCGTGACCTGCATGGGCCCGGTCTGCACGGCCACGGCCTCCACCACCAGGGGCGCAGGCCAGAGCACCCACGCCACCGCAGCCACCAGGCCTGCGCCTGCAAAGCCCCACCCCCAAGCCCACCCCCAGCGTTTCCAGTTCATGTGCATGGCCTGTTCACTCTCTTGTCTTGAGGACCGCGATCAGGTCCAGCCGCCGAATGCGCCGCGCCACCAACACGCC
>Ga0228700_1000692_pt1 | contig 27425 bp, 29 predicted proteins | sample McNCre317_Aug_MG_FD_178019 | JGI IMG/M metagenome (GOLD analysis project Ga0228700, IMG submission 178019) | Freshwater microbial communities from McNutts Creek, Athens, Georgia, United States - 3-17_Aug_MG | ecosystem: Environmental > Aquatic > Freshwater > Creek | place: USA: Georgia...
CGTTGCTGGTCTTGTAGACATTGCGTAGACGATGCGCTTCGTCGAGGACGACCAAGTCCCAAGCGAAGTCCTTGATGTCGTCCGCTTTGGACTTCGCAAACTGATACGAGCAGATGACCGGCCCCGATGCCATCAGGAATGGGTTCTGGCGTTCCTGCTTGCGGATGGTGTTGTAGTTCTTGGCCTCAAGGATCAGGCCCTGCAGACTGAACTTGTCCTGCAGTTCCTGATGCCACTGCTTGCGCAAGTTGGCAGGCACGATGATCAGGATGCGGCGGCGGCGCTCGGCCCAGCGCTGCGAGATCACGAGCCCGGCCTCAATGGTCTTTCCGAGCCCGACCTCGTCCGCCAGGATGACGCCTCGCGAGAGTGGATTGCTGCAGGCGAACAGTGCGGCCTCGACCTGATGGGGGTTGAGGTCAACCTGTGAGTCGACGAGGGTGGATGCCAGCGACTCGACCGTGTCGCCTGCCGCACGCCGCGTCAAAAGCCACGCGTAGTACTGGCTTTGATGCTGCGTCAAAAGCTGCTGCGATATCAACGGCGATCCTCCCTGTGTACCTGACCAGATGTGATTCGGTTGCAGACTTGGCGCACGGTCACTCTGCCTCCGGCTTCTTCTTGTTGATGCTCTCAGCGATCCAGCTGTCCAGCTCGGAGCGGCGAAACCGCCAAGTGCCTCCAAGCTTGAACGCTGGAATCTCACCCTTTTGGGCAAGGCGATAGACCGTCCGCTTCCCAGCCTTGAGGTAAGCGGCGACCTCTTCGAGAGTCAGGATTTCGCCATCTGTATCAGTCATCGAGGTCGCCTTCAGCTTTGGCCTGCAATGGAATCGAGTTGCCAAGTCTGGCCAATTCTCCCACATACATGCGTCATCGAATAGGCCCTCGACCGGGGTCCCGACCGGTGGTGGTAGGAGCGAAATCGACGGTCAAAGTGGCAAGTTAGTGCATGCCGGGGTTGGCGCAATAGCCCGGCTGATTGATCCGTTAAGTCGTGTTTTTCCGTCGCGTCTGGCCGTGCGCAGCCAATTCATCGAAACCGCGCAAAAAAGCCAAGGCGTTACAAACTGGTCCTTATTTCGGACGCAGGTTCGGTTGCGTATTCAACTTGCCTCCGCAGACGGCTTCATTTTAGGTTTAACGTCCGTATGGTTTAACGTCCGTATTTACACAGACTACACTTGCCGCTGGGCACAACGCCCCCGTGCTTTACCTCCCTGAGCGCGGAGCCTGAAAAGGCTTTTCAAACCCAGCCGTCAAATCGCTGGGTTTTCTTTTGTCTGCCGCTAGCGGGCGATGTGAAAATAGGCCACAAAAGTAGGGAGAAAAAATGGCACGAAAAAAAGACGGTGGTGCACTGGCACTGGTGTTTGAAGTAGCAGCGCTGTTGCCTTGGTGGGCCGGAACAGGCTTGGCGGGCATCGCGTATGTTGTGTTGCACAGGTATGCGACGGCTGAGGTAGCAACGGCAGCTGTACCTGGTCAGATGGGACAAATGGTCGTCGGTCAAGTTGCCAAGACGCTCGCTTCGATCGGCCAATACATCGTTCCCTTCCTGCTTTTGGCGGGTGCAGTTGCTTCATATTTGGGCAGGCGTAAACGCGCTGGGATGATTGACGCCGCTGCCACCGGCAAGCCTGGTGAGGCCCTGCGCGGCATGTCGTGGCGTGACTTTGAGCTTTTGGTAGGAGAGGCTTTTCGGCTGCAAGGCTATACAGTCACAGAAACTGGCGGTGGCGGTGCCGACGGCGGAATCGATCTGAAACTCAAAAAAGGCAGTGAAGTCTTTTTGGTCCAATGCAAGCAATGGCGAGCCTATAAAGTTTCTGTCAATGTGGTGCGGGAGCTGTTCGGGGTCATGTCGGCAGAGGGGGCAACCGGTGGCTTCGTAGTCACGTCTGGCATTTTTACGGCCGATGCAAAGGCATTCGCTGAAGGGCGCAATATCGACCTGATTGACGGTCAGTCGTTGACGACAATGATTGATCGTGCGCGTGCAGCAAGATCAACAGGGCAAAGTGGAAAGACGACTGCCCCGGAAACGCTGGCACCCACCGTCACGAGCAAGGAGCCGTCTTGTCCACGGTGTGGTGGTTCCATGGTGAAGCGAATTGCCAAACAGGGCACCAATGCTGGCGGTGCATTTTGGGGCTGTACCGCATTTCCCAAATGCCGGGGTGTCATCCCCATCGACTGATTTGCCCAACGACGCGTTTAGATTGCTTGTCGCCCGTCGACCGAGCGTGGCATTGAGGTTCAGACATCTGCTGCGAAGAATGCGAAGAATTAATTCCCTTTTGAATTCAATAGCTTGCGTCTGAATAATTCTTCGCAGCTGCTGCGAAGAATGCGAAGTATCTCGCGTGCGGTTGACCCGTGCTACCTCTCGATTGCGGAAACTGGCCTGCCGACCGACAACGCGTAGATGTTGGTCTGACGCCCACGCGCACCCCGAATGCGCGGCTCGGGCTGAGCTGTAATTTGAGGTGGCGAGGCCAGCAGCAGCCTCTCGATGGCCGCATCAATGGTGGATTTCGATGCATGCCCCTGAAAGCACTCCGTGGTGATTTGCCACCGGGTCGCCGTCCCCTTGATTCGTAGAAAATTCACGATTTTCTTGACCGCCGCGCTGGTGCGAACCGAGTCCGCTGCGTCCGTGGCTTTGACAAACACGAACCTTGCCGACTCGACACCATGGCGAATCCAACCCATTGCGGCCTGGATGTGGTGTACGTCAATCCGCGTTTGCAGATCGCACAGGGCAAAAATCATGGCCACGCGCAGCAACATCGGTGCGCGGCGTTCCAGTAATGCCGTGACACGCTCACCGGCGCTTTCGTCAATCAGCTCACCTCGATACAGCTGCGAATAAATGCCTTGCGCCTGTATAGTCAGTTCGATCCGCATGTGATCGCGATCCGTGACGCGCTCAGCCTGGACAAAATCCAAAACAGCAAGCATTCTGGTGGCCAATGCGTCCACTGCTTCCTGGGGTGTCGCCTTCGGAAAGGGGACGACTCTGTCCCGCTCGGCCCAAAGCATCAAGAATCGATTGGCAAAGCCGTTCGTCAGCTCACGTGCACGCATCAACGCCAGCAGCTCGCTGGGCGAAATCGCGCCACTCAAACACAGGTGGGGGTGGCTGGCATACAGGCGATTTGACTTGGTGGCTGGTTTGAGGCAAACGCCATCCCAACAATCGCGAATCGCTGCCGACAGGGTGTTACCTTCACGCCGCCCCTGGTGCAAGACATTGGCAAATTCCGATTCGACGACCCACAATCGCTTGTCCAGAATGGCTGGAACTTCCAACTTGCCCTGCTTGTAGCCATCATGAAACAAGGAAACCAAACCCTCCCGGCTGGATAGTCCTCCCCGGTGGATGGGCGGTGCAGCTCCTTCCCTCAGTTGTCGCAGTGCGGTATCCAAGCGGTTGACCAGTGAAACTGCATCCCCTTTGCGTCCACGACCAGACCGGCCAATGTGCAGGATAAACAGCCGCGCGTGGTGCCAGGTGTTGCCAATCTGCAGGTACGGTCCACGGCCAATTGCGCACGACAAATACGCCATGAAATTGGCCGCTATCGCGTACGGGTTGGCCTCTGTGCCTTCACTGCCAGCCCTGGCCACGTCGCCAACCAGGCCATACAGGCAGATGGGATCGGGGTGTGGTGCATTGCGATGGGTATCGGGTGAGTCGTCATCGACATGATCATCACCGGGTGCAGACTGGGCATTGGCCGCGCCGTGTAGGCCGCGTGCCGCTGGCGAATGCAAGAAGTCGCTGCTGGGCATTCATCTATGCGTCGAGTGACTCGCATTCCACGATGAATTTGAGTTCCGTCAGAATTTCAGGATATTGCTGCTGCAGGTACCGTGTGACCTCTGCGTTTTCCAGCCATTTGGCCAGGAACTTACTTGCCAGAAGCAGATTGAAAACATCCTGGCTGAAGTTTTGTTCGGCAAGCTTGTATTGCTCTTGCAGGCTGCCCATTTCGCGTTCCATGTTGGCCATCTGTGTCGGGCTTACACCGGCGACCTTCTTTGCCACGACGGAATCTACGAGTTGGCTATTCGGCGTTGCCGCAAACAAGGCATTGGCGTAAGCCAAGGTGACACAGTTGGCGTCCACCATCAATTCCACGCACTCCACCTGACGCATGGGTTTCATCTTTTTCAGAATGGAGCCCAGGTCGGACGCAAACTGTTGATCTTTCAGAAGTGACACTGCCTCGGCGCAGATTCCATCAAGCAGGTTGAGCTTGCGGGTGATGGTGGAAACGTCAAGGTCCAGAGCGTTGGCCAGACGCTCCGCTGTGACACCTTTCTCTACCGCCCGGCACAACATCACATGTTCTTGAATGGATGACAACCGGTTGATTTTGGTGTTGTAGGTGTAGCTCTCGTCGTCCGTGGATTCCAGGCACAGCGCTTCAGTGTGCTCCAGCGACCGGAGCGCCAGCAGTCGCAGGTGGCCGTCGAGCAGGACGCGGAACCCCGTCTTTTTATCGGCAGGGCCCACCGTGAGTGGTTCAATCAGGCCGACTGCCTTGATGGAGGCCTGGATTTGCATGAATTTGCGGGTGGTCAATATTCTGGAGAGCGCCTTGCGGGACGGCAGAATATGGTCGAGTGGAATGGACAGCGGATCCATCAGGAATGCGAGGGGCAGTTGTGCCATATCAAGCTCCTTTCGGCCACACACGCTCGGCCAGGTATGTCGGTAAAGTGTCCAAGCCCTCGGCCCGCAGCAGTGTAGTGAAGTGCTCATTGCCCAGAAGTTGAGCCAAGGCGCCGATCACAAAGAGCAGGCGTTGCTGGGCAGCACCTGCTTTTTTGACCATCAGCTTTTGGCGTTCAACTTCTTTTTGATAGGTTCTGACCAGGCTCGATGCCGTGATGTCCACTGCCACGCGTTGCGTGCCACGGCCCAAGGCGCGCCCATAGGTCTGGCGCTTTTCGATGATTCGGCGGGCTTGAATCAGCTGCTTGCCGCGCAGCAAGCCCGATTCATAGGCTTCCTGCAGCGCCGCTTGTACCGCCTCATTGCTGTTACCAGCGCCCACAATGGCCAACGCAGCGTTGAGCGGAATGCGGCCGCTCTCCACCGCTACCATGAGGCGTTCTTCGCCATTTTTTATGAGCAGCATGATCCCCTGCACATATTCGACACTCAGGCCGGTCTTCTTGGCGATGGTTTTCTTGTCATAACCCTTGGCCACCAGTTGCTGGATGCCTGCCAGCAATTCGAGGGGACTGGACTTGCGACGGGCAATGTTCTCCACCATGCTCATGATGAAGGCGTCTTCATCGCTGACATCAACCACCAACGCCGCAATGGTGGTTTCGCCCAGGGCCATGAACGCTTTGAGCCTGCCTTCGCCACACACGAGCACGTATTTTTCACCGCCGCCATCGGCAGGACGTGGAGTTACGGTGATTGGCTTCTTCAGGCCGACGGTTTTGATGTTCTCAACGATCTGTTCGAACACCTGCTTGTTGCGGTCTCGGGGATTGAGCACCTCGATCCGGTCAACAGGGATCATGCGCAGATTGCCCGAGGGCTGCTTTTTGGTCATGACGCTCTCCGGATGCGGGTGCGTTGAGCCATGCCGTAGAAATAATCCAGGTTGTCAAATCGGTAGCTCTCAACCTCGATGGCGTTGCGATCGGCCAGGCTGATGCGCGGCAGCCCAAAATCCAGTCGAGGCAGCAGGTAGTAATCCATTGGTGCATCGTTGGCATGGTTCAGCCGCACGGCCACCGTGATGTCGGGAGCCAGGCTGGTGTCGAACCGGACTTTCCATCGGTTGCGTCCGTTGTCATGGGTTTGGCAGCGTGCCAGCACCAAGGAAACCGTAAATTCTCGGTTGACCAGCAGCAGATCGGTGGCAGGATCGCGCTCAATGGTTCCACCCAACTCCCCAATGGCTTTTTCTGTCTGGGCCACGATTTGCGGGTGCAGCCGCCTGAGAAACTGGTTGGCTTCCAAATAGCGGTAGTCCCGGTCAGGCGTAAACCCTACCGTCTGGTAGGCGCGAATCAGGCTTCCGAATTTGTGGATGTAGGCCGAGGAGGACGGCATTCCTTCCGTCTCATCAATAATCAGGCCCGACAAATAGCCCCGGTGCTCAAAGAGGTTGCGCAGCTTTTCGATCAACTCCTCGCTGCTGTATCGGTGGGTGCGCCCGCGAATGATGCCCTGTGCCATGTAGAACACCTCTGGTGGCACGATGGCTTCGAACGCACCTTCCTTTTTGACCCACTTGTCCGGCTCGTTCACGATGCGTAGCATCTTGAGCTTGAACGAGATCCGGTTGAACACGTTGTTGCCGATGTACTTTTCGTTGGTCAACACCTCGTGTACGGTGGCCCGGGTCCAGTCTCGGCCCAGGTCGGTGCGCACGCCTTGTTCATTGAGACGCGCCGCAATTTCTGATTCGGTCAGACCATCATCGGTGAACCAGCGGTAGATCTGGAGCACGTTTTGCACCTCGGAATCAGGCCCGGGCATCAGGATGACCCGATCGGTCTGCAGGCTTTTATGCTCGCCACGCGCCAGTTCCGCCTTTACGGATCCGGTCTGGTCCAGCAACACGCGCCGCAGCCCATATCCGGCAGGTCCCCCTTGACGGTAGCCCAGCTCGATCAGTCGGCACTGACCAGCGAACACCTTAACGGAGAGTTCCCGACTGTATTCACCGGCCATGGCGCGCTTGACGCCCTTGACGATGGTGGAAACCGGGGATCCGTCATTGTCGAATTGCTCTGCGACGTACCGGACGTGTACGCCCTTGCGCTTGAGGAGGTATTCGTAATAGGCGGCTTCGTCAGCGTCCTGAAACCGTCCCCATCGGCTGACGTCGTACACCAGTACCATTTGGAAATCGGCGGTGCCACCTTCCACGTCCCTGAGCAGTTTCTGGAGGGACAAGCGCCCGCCGATTTTTAGACCGCTTTTGCCATCATCAGCGTAGGTTCGAACGATTTCAATACCTTGGAGTCGGGCGTAATCCCGGATTTTGTCGGCCTGGTTTTCGGTGGAGTACTGCTGGTGCTCCGTGGACATGCGGACATATTCGGCGGCGCGAATGCGCTTTGACGGTTCCGGTTGATCTTCTGTGACCTCATTGTTTTGCATAGCACCCGATCGTTCAACGTTGTAATGGGTGCTCTCGGGCCTGCGTTTCACTTCGCCGCAAGCTAAGGCACCGACGGTTGTCAGCGCCGAGGTACCGGTGAAGCGGTTGCCATGCAGGTGTTCGGGAGCTTATTTGGACGCAACGGTAATGCCAGCGGGTCAATTCGTCGAACGAGTTATATCTTTGCACTCGTTCTCTTTGCACGGACAGTCAGCGCACACTGGGGAAATCTGGGCGATCCACTCGTTTCTCTTAGCAGAGTCCATATTGGGAATGAACTGGATCCGGTACAAGCCAGACAGCGGCGCCGGAGCAGTTTTGGAATCCATGAGTTGCTTTTTTGGGGCCCCTAAGCCGTTGCCTCTGTAGGTGCGCCAATAATCTGGATTGCGATCCAGCCAGGCTCTTTGGGCGCGGGATTTGTTGTCGAGGTACACCTCATCCGTGCGAGAGCGTGTCTGCCGCCAACGTTTGCGTCGTTCGGCCTGGCAGGCCGGTGAGGAGCAGTAGGTTTGGGTTTTGACCCGTGGGTCAGGTGGGAAGGGTTGGTCGCAGCAGGCGCAGATTTTGAGGTTCAAAGGGCTCTCCATACAAAAAGTTGGTATGGGAGCCAAGGGTGCGTGAGTGGCCTGCATGCCTTGTACTTGGGCTACTTGGTAGCGATTTAGCCGGCTTTGGGCAAAGGATCAGAGGTCAACTGGAGAATTGCATGGGATTTGGCTTATCCTCTAAATGGTGATTGTGGTCATAGTCGTCAGTGGGCACTGCATCGGGCGGAGTGTCGTGCAACTGCATCACGTACATGTATGAAAACACAGAAAAACATTGGGAATTACCCCTAAAATTACCACGATGGTAACTTTCTATGTCATTTCGGAGTACAGTTCAACTCTGCCCACTACGGGCGGTGGGGAAAAGATACCGGGTGGACCGTTGTACGACTTGAAGCGGGTGAAGGCGATCACCGAGGGTGGAACAGGGCTCGCTTTGTGGACTAAGGATTGCACAAAGAACGTTCAGGATCTCGGGTGGGACCATGCAGATGTCATCAATTTAATCCATCGACTTGGCCTGCAGGACTATATTGATTCTGAATGGTGCGAGAACGGAAAAGGTGCGTGGGCTGCTTGTGATGCGTATCGTGTCAAGGTGCGGGAATGGGTTCCAACTGCCGATAGAGAAATGGACATCAGCTATTTCGTGAAGTTTGCAATTAACAAGCTTGGCACGATGGTTTTGACGGTTTCCTGTCACATTTGAACTGAGGGTGAACATGAATACCAATGAGCTTTGCTCAATTTGTGGTGAAGGTCACGTGACGAATCACGTGGATCAAGTGGAGAGCGAATATCGGGGTACCAAGGCAATGGTGCCCATGCACTACAAGACCTGCGATGTATGCGGGTCAGATTTTGCGGGTGCAGAGGAAAGTCGTTTGAATAAGCGCGCAGTTATGGCGTTTCGGAAGTCGGTTGATGGGTTGTTGACCGGCGCTGAGATTTGCGCGTTGCGGGAGCGTTACGAAATTAATCAGAAACAGGCATCTCGTCTTTTTGGCGGCGGACCGGTTGCGTTCAGCAAATACGAAAATGACGATGTCGCGCATTCTGAGTCGATGGACAAATTGCTTCGCTTGGTTTTGAAGAGTGAGCAGGCCTTCTGGTCCCTGGTTGAACAGGAAGGAATGACTGCCGAGTTGGCACCTAAGGCGGCGAATCCAGTGAATGGCGTTAGGCGTTTCTACAAGACGACATCTACAAATGTCATAAATGTTCAATTCGGAAACACTGAATCGACCCCTGCTCGAATTTCTGCTTCACATCGTTATCAGCCAGCGAGTCGAATGAATGAGGCATTGAGATGGAAGTGATGAACTTGCGGCCACGACTTGTCTCGTTCCGCGCGACACGATTTCATGGTGAGAATCCTGCTTCGAGCAGCAAAGCACAAGCGCTAACCTTGGAGCTGACGCAGACAATCGAAGTGGGTCTCGCCGTCGCCACTGGCCAGGAGAATCAATTTCAGGCGATGGTGAAAATTGACTTGGTAGCGACAGCCAAGCAGTCTGACACCGGGGAGAAGGCCGCCGAATTTACGGCAGGTTATGAGAGCAAATATGACTATGCGATTGGCGTAGTTGAGGATCAACTCATTCCGCTCTTGGACCAAGAGGCGTATCAATACATGTTGGTTGCGCAGTCGTTCCCATTGGCCATGACACATTTTCGTAGAGAGTTACAGTCTTTCGGAGTCGATGCGCGGGATCTACCCTTAGGGATCTGATGTTGCGTGCATTTCAGCAAATGGACGAAGACATCAAGAAGTTGGCGGAGCAATATGCTGGGCTTACAAGTTCAGCAGATGCTTTTGAACAAGCCCGAAAGGCCCTTGGCCTTGCTTCGATATCAGACATTGCTGAAATTGTGCGGATGCAAGAAGTCGCACGTAATCAACAGCTCTATGAAAATCTGTCGTCAGCGGCTGTATCCAGTGCACTCGCATCAATCGGTGACATCAATCAGTACGCGTCTGCACTTAATGCAGTATCGGATCGGATTGACACGAATTTTCTGAAAACCCGTGTTGTGGACCAGATCCCTGAGTCTGTACGTGCCGCCATGGAGGGGAGTATGGCGGTCAACGTGGTGGAACAATTGCACCGAGACCAAGTTGCCGCTTTGGGAGATATGTCCACCAGATATGGAGCGGTGAGTGCCTCATCACTGGCGTTATTAGCTTCCGAGCGGTCCCCTTGGCCGTTCGATTTGAGTCGTGTGGCCGCGGAAATGCGAGTGAGCCAGCTCGGGGCAGCAGCTGCAGTCGATTCAATTCGCTCGCAAAGAGCCATTGCAGATAGCTTTAGGCTGACGCAAGCGGATGAAGTGGCAAGTCTGGTAAAGCAGACTTTAGATGCCGACCGCATTGCTGCATTTGCATTCGCCGATGCGTTTGCCGTGGAGTCGTTGACTTCCAGAATGACCACGATGAAAATGCCGTGGCTCAGTATTTCAGACACGATCCGATCGGCTGCTGCATTTGCCCATGTCCAGGCTATTGGAGACATTGTGCAAAGCGCGCCGCCCTTTGCTTCTGAGGTGGCCGGCTGGCTCCGCGCAGATCTAGGTGATTGGCGCGACGCAGTAACCATGCGACCAGACGATCTAATTGATCTTGGTTTGCGAACCAAACTGTATGTTGACCGAGGCATTAACCGGACATTGACGGAATTCACGCCACAGGCCTTCCATCAAACGGTTGCCATTGCCAGACTGACAGAAGTCGAATGGGTGGAAGTGGAGGATTGGTGTCCAGCGAGCACCGATGAACTCGTGCGCAATAAGACCGCGTTTCACAGGCTGCAGCAGTTCGAGATGGCAATACGACGCTTCATTGTCGCGGCAATGACAGCAGAATTCGGCGACGATTGGATGGATCGTCAGCTTCCCACCGGCATGCTTGATGCCTGGAAGCAAAAGCAGCAATCCGGCGTAAAAGCAGGTGCGGACTCACGACCGCTGATTGACTATGCGGACTTTACGGATTACCTGCAAATCATTGAACGTAAGGACAATTGGAGTCGTGTATTCAAGTCGATTTTTGGTCGGGCGGAGGACATAAGAGAGTCTCTGCAGCGGCTGTATCCGGTCCGTTTGGCAACCATGCATGCACGCATCATTACCCAGGATGACACTTTGCTCTTAATGGTTGAGACCAAGCGAGTGGTCAAGTCGTTCGGAAAGCTTCAATGAGGACAAGAATTGATGTCCTGCCCATTCCCATCTGAAGGAGCGTCCCGCCCCATCCAAACCCTGTCGGTATTGACCTGTCCGGAGTGCGGCCATGCCGCCGAACTGGAAATGCCAACCGATGCATGTCTGTTTTTCCATGAGTGCAGCCACTGCAAATCGTTGCTGCGGCCGCGCTCTGGTGATTGTTGCGTCTTTTGCAGTTATGGATCAGTCAAATGCCCTCCGATTCAAAGCGAGCATGGCTGCTGCAGCTAATGGGTCGATTGCATTTTCAATATGTGAAACGGACTAACTCCGCAATGCATGGACAAATGGCCTAAACTTGCCTCATGAGTTGGAAGAGTGGATTTGAACCCAGGTCCGCACTCCACCACCACTACCCTCGACAAAGACTCGTTCTTTGTCATCCTGAAAGACCCCGCAGGGCCACGTGCCACGCGGGGTTTTCCTTTTTTCGCTTGCGGACTTGGCCGCATTTTCTGGGCGGCAAACTTGGCGGAATTTGGCCGGTTTTCGCTCTCTCTTCTCTGTTTCCTCCGCTATGACCATGGTGCCAAGTCCACAGGGGAAATTGATATATGAATCAATATGTTAAGCGGGGCCGTCGGTTTTGAGAGTCAGTTTTTTCGCGCTTTTTTAGGTGAAAAACAGCGAGTGAGAATTGATGCTCAAGTCTGCGTAAAAAACGCGGGGTGTACTACTTCCGTTGTCAGTCTTCCGCAGTCTTGCGAACGCAGGCATAAATCGCTCGGTGGCCACCACTACCCTCCGGTAAAGAGTCTCTCTTTACCTTTGAACAACCCCGTTGGGCCCCAAGCCTGGCGGGGTTTTTCACTTTTCCTTGCGGACTTGGCGTCCACCCATCCCGCCCAAATTCTTCCATTTCCGACCCTTTCTCGGTATCTGTTCTCTACTTCTTGCGAACGGCCAAAGCCACGAGTCCGCAAGATGACCCCTTTGCAAATCAAAGGCTTACCGAACTTTCCGGACCGGCAATTTTTTCGAGCATTACTTGGGCAAACCGTAGTTCGAAAAAAAAGAGAAGATGAGAGTCTGCGCGCTTTGGGGCAAACAGCATCAAAAACGGCGCAGGGTCCGTGCGTGTGGATTGCCGAAAAGGTGCCAGGATTCGCTTCAAAAACCGCTCTTTTTTTGAGCAAATGAAAAATGCGAACATCCCTGGAACCGTTGAGTTCGCGGGTGCGCTGGACCCCCAATGGGCTGCAAGCAGACGCAGCAGTTTGCAATTAGGTTTCCACAAACCTGACGTTGGCTTCAACGCAAATACTGCAATCGCAATTTACTCAGGAAATTTTGAACAACTTTGTCGACTCCGTTTACTTAGTAGCAGTCTTCCTCTTCGCCTTGGGCTTCGGTTCCGGTAGTTCCTCGTATGTCAATGTGAAAAGTTTGGTGAGCCAATCACCGTCCTCGACTTCATCACGCAATTGGAAGCTTGGCTTTGCTCCTGGATAAGGAGGTGCTTCGTCCGGGATTCCAATAAATTGCCGCCCGGCACCTGTTGGCTTGACGAAAAGCGTGTTGCGGCAAATGAGCGCGACCACCTTCGCTTCGACAAATATTGCATATTCGCCAAACATTTTCCTGCATGAAACACCTTTCAAGGCAGAAAGTTGACCCATGATGAAGTCCACGTAAGCCTGATTCGTTGCCATAGTGGTCTCTGTAAACGTGACTAGCGCATTGGGGTACAAATTTCGATGATGAAACCATTGTTGTCACGAACATAGCCAACCAATTGGCCCCATGGCTTAGCCGCGGGCTTCTTGACCTCATGGGCTCCTGCTGAAATAGCGCGGGCATATGCCTCTTCAACCTCACTGGTGACGAACCCTAGCTCAACAGGCGGCGCAGGCTTGTCCAAAGATGATTCCTCAAATGCCTGGGGCATTATGGACTTCACAAATGCATTGGCGGCAAACGCCAGCTTGGTGCCACCAGTGTCGAGTTCCCCATACTCGTTGGTTTCCGTCACAAAAAGCCGTTTGAATCCGAAGGCGTTTTCGTAGAACTCAATGGTGTCCTTGACGCTCTCAACGTAAAGAATTGAATAGCCAAATTTCATAGTGCCAATCCTCAAAATGTTTCGCTATCGTATTAGGTGCTTCAGGCGCCGTCTTGTAAAAAACGGACATCGCCATGCTGCGATTGCCATGAAGTCGGTGTGCATCCGACAAACTCTTTGAATTCGTGCGAAAAATGCGCCTGGTCCGTATAGCCGCAATCGATGGCTATTGCGGCCAACCCCATTGCTGACTTTGATTGAAGTGCGCCGTATGCCTTGCGGAATCGTAGTACACGTGCTAATAATTTGGGAGGCAATCCAGTGAGATTAATGAACTGACGGCGCAATTGGCGTTCACTCAGATTTGCAAGATCGGCAAGCTCAGCTGCGCTTGTTGAGCCTTCACTCGCAACAAGTACGTCGATGGCAAGATGCCCGGATAAGGGGTCTGAGCTGACGACCAAGGCACGTTCCAGAAGTTCAATCTTCTCCTCTATGCAGCAATCACGCCCCACTCTGAGCAATGTCTCACCCACCTTGTAGCTTCGGCTGTCCCGAAATGAATTGGTACGGTTGACAAGACTGGCACAGTCAATGTCGGCAAGAAGTGGTAGTCGCCCTGGCTTAAACCGGATGCCTAGGAAGCTTTCTCCGGCTCGAATTACTGCACGCTCACTGCGTGTCATAGACCCAACGACATCGACCGTGTAGGCAGTTCGGCCGAACCTCATGAGGATGTCCATGCAACCATCTGGAACGACGAGTTGCGGTGCATCGGAAGTTGCCTCCAATGACCAAAAACACTCTACATAATCGAGGAGCCTTGGCGATGGGATGTGCTCTTGATAAGTCGCTGCCATGGTTGGTTATGTGGACTGCCTTGTTTATACACTGGCATGAGAATGCATGGAAATAGCCCACCAGAAAGCGGCCATTCGTGGGCACCCGCTATCGCGGCATTCCGGGTCTAGTGCGACCAGATGTCAAATACCCGCCTCACCCATCACTTGCAACGCGGATTGGTACCGATTGTTGGTTTGATGTCTAAGCCAGAGAGTCGCCTGCGCTGTGCATCCCACGACAACGGTGTGTCGATCGCAAGGTCAAACAGTGCCACCGTATCCGGCAGTGTTTCGTCTAAAATCGCAGCCTGGATGTCCGGTGCCAACGTGGTCAGGTTGACCATCCGGCTGACGTAGCTACGGTCAACTTTTTCCAGTTTGGCGATGGCGGCTAAATTGGCGACCTTGCCACTTTCGATCAGACGAAGCCACCTGTGGCCTCGGGCCAAAGCAATCTGCAATGCTGTAGGGGCGGTGTTGCCATTTACGGTTGCCGATATTCCTTGCGGCACAACAACTTGGCAGCGACCGCTGTATCTCCGGATTTTGATCGGAATGGACACTGACATCGTGCCGTCCAGCGCACGCAACATGAGTGGATCCCCAGTCATCTCCAGCGTGGTTGTTCTCATGCCAGTGCTCCTGCCCGTTCTTCTGATTTCGCCACTCGCGCGCTCGCTGGATTGCGAATTTCGTCCAGCGCCAAATTTTCAACGCCGTTCGGGTGCATTCGGACAAGCAACTCGTTGGGCGAAATGATGACTCGTTCAACGAGCAACTCGACAATCCGGTGCTGCTCCAATGGGAAAAGCTGGTCCCAAACCAGATCAATGCGGTTCATGGCCACAGTCACCTGCATTTCCGTCATGCCCTCGGTGGACTTGTCCTTGCGCCTGCAAATCTCCCGCCAGACCTGTGTAACCACCTCCGGTGACGCCAGGATGCCGCGAACCTGCGCCATCACGGCTTGCTCCACCTCGCCCGCCGGAAGCATCTTGACACCGGACGCACCATGTCCCTCCTTGGAGTCGCGCGTGGACATGTAGTACCGGTATAACCGCCCGCCATTGCCTTTGGTCGAATGCGGAGTCATGGCGCGACCGTCAGAGGTGAAGATCAGGCCCTTTAGCAATGCCGGGCGCTCCGTGCGCACCTGGCCCTTCTTGGCACCGTGGGGTTTGGATGCCAGTGTCGCTTGGACCAGTTCCCACTGGCCGCGCGTGATGATGGGGCTGGCAAACAACTGTTGCCGCTAACAATGCTTGGGCGTAGGCCACGGTGATGTTGTTGGTGGCGACCATCAATTCCACACACTCCACCTGCCGGGTTGGTTTCAACTTGCGTAGGACCGGACTCAAATTGGCCGAGAAATGCTTGTCCTTGAGCAGTCGCACCGCCTCGGAGCAGATGCCGTCCAGCAGGTTGATTTTCTTGGTGATGTGCTCAATGTCCAATTCCAAGGACTTCGACAGCCGCGTGGGGGTCACACCACGGTCGACTGCCCGGCGGATCATGAAATGCTCTTGAATGGTCGACAGCCGGTTGATCCGGTTGTTGTAGGTGTAGCTCTCATCGTCCTTTGCAATCAGGCAGGGAGCGTCGGTGAAGCCCAATTCCTGCAGCGCATACATGCGGATGTGTCCATCCAGCAGCAAGTGCATGCCACTGACCTTGTCGGCCTTGGCGATGGTCAAGGGTTCAATGAGACCGATGGCATCTATGGAGGAAACGATCTGTTTGAATTTTCTGGAAATGGGGAGACCATCGGGAGCCTTGCGTGATGGCAGCAACTTATCAAAGGCTATGACTACGGGCTCCGGAATGAACCCCAGCGGCATCTGCTTCATGCTGCATAGCCTCCTGGCCAGACGCGCTCGGCGATGTATTTGGGAAGTGTGTCCAGGCCTTCCGCCCGAATGAGGTTGGTGAAATTCTCGTCAGCGAGAAGCTGGCGCATGGGCGTGGTTGAAAGGCTTGGCCGCAGCAGGGGCAGATCTTGGATTCCATTTGAGTTCTCCATACAAAGGGTCGTATGGGAACTGGTCACGAAGCTTCGAAGCTTGCAGATGAATTCCTTTGTCTGCAGGTCAAATCCATGTTCACGTTTTCCATGGGGAAAATCAGTGATCAACGCGCAGTCCGACCGGATCGGATGGGGTACGATGAGGTCGATTCTTGGGGACTTTTTCACCATGACGCAGACACCGGTAAAAGTGTGTTACTGTATGGATGAACAGTTAAATTGTTCCCCTATCTATTGATGATTGAGCAGTTTTGAAAAAATTATGAGCGGATGGCCGGAGTTTCTTGCACATAAGCCTGTAGATACGCGCATGGAGATTGGCGCGTACGAGCACCTATGGCAGCAACCGAATACAAGCACAAAGCGCATCGCTGAGTTGTTTGGGTCTAATCCTGGACGCTTGCCCTCTGAAATGGTGGACGAGGCAACCGCCAGTCGAGTCGCCGATGAGGTTATGCAGGAGTTTTCAAAACGTGGAATTCGGCAGTTCGGGGTTCGAATTCATGGCACCTATGACTATCCGGAGCGCCTTCGGGATGCAACGGAGCCAGTTGAGTTCCTTTACTTCTTAGGTTCCTGGGAACTGGCCGATGCTCCGCGTCGTGTCGCAGTGGTTGGCACTCGAAAAATATCAGATGACGGTGTCGCGCGGACTCGCAAGCTTGTTCGTGCTCTGATTAAGCATGATTTCACCGTAGTGTCGGGTTTGGCTCAAGGTGTGGACACCGTCGCACATGAGACCGCTATTGCTGAGGGTGGACGCACGATTGCGGTGATTGGGACTCCAATTTCGGAGGTCTATCCGAAAGAAAATGGTGAACTTCAGCGCCGAATTGCTTCGGAGTATTTGGTGGTTAGCCAAGTACCGGTGCTTCGATACAGAAGCCAAAGTCCCAACTGGAATCGTTTTTTCTTTCCAGAGCGAAACAAGACCATGTCGGCGCTAACCGAAGCCACCATCATTGTTGAGGCGAGTGAGACTTCGGGCACGTTGATTCAGGCAAAGGCTGCCCTGGCACAAGGGCGCAAGTTATTCATTTTGGAAAGTAACTTCCATAACCCATCGATCTCTTGGCCCGCCAAGTTTGAAAAGCTTGGTGCCATCCGAGTACGCGAGTTCGAGGATATCCAGCGCGAATTAGCATGACGATGCCTTCCCGCCTCACGGTCGTTGGCGACTTGGAGCGTCCGGATCATTCGCATCTTCCTGCAGATGCAAGGTGCTATTTTTGGGGCGAGTACACACCCCATGAACACACTGACGGGAAAAAGTGGACGTACTCACCAACGAATCAGTTGATTGGAAATTTCAAAAAGAAGATGGATCGGGCTGGGCAGTCCGATTGGCGATACAAGCGTGACGCCATTGACACAGTGGCGAGAGCTTTCTCTCAAATGTGGCGTTGGCCTGACTTGCAGCAACACAACCCGGTCTTGATTCCCATGCCTCCGTCCAGGAGTCGCGCAGATCCACTGTTTGATCCACGCATGTTGGACGTTCTCAATTTGATGGCGTCGAAGATTACGACTCCCATTGACATTCGTGACTGTCTGACCTTTAGTGGAGTGTTTGGGGCCAGTCATGAGTCGGATGAACGACCCACACCAGACGATCTGTTTGGAGCGTTGCAGTTTGACTCTGCTGCTGGCAAGCCAAATACAAAACCCGGTGTGATTTTCCTGTACGACGACATGCTAACCACGGGCGCGCACTACGTGGCAGCGACTCGGCGGTTGGCTGTGCATTTTCCGGGTGTTCAAGTTGTCGGAACATTTGTGGCTCGGAGGCGGGTTCCAAATCCCTTCGATGATTTCGAATAGCGTCAGGTCGTTGGAGTAACTATGTTGCCTGTAGCGCTGTCCCAAGTCACAGAGGCATTCCTCGCACAGGTTTGTGATGAGCAGTGGCCTGAGACTCAAACCCTTGAGTTCAAAGCGCTACTTCCTGCCAACGACGAAAGCTCTCGCCAGGAGTTCAGAAAAGACGTATGTGCATTAGCCAATGCCGATGGCGGGGATTTGATTTTTGGGATCAGTGAGAAAAGTGGGCGTGCGAGTGCAATTCTGGCAATCAGCGGTGTCGAGGCAGATGCGACGAAGCGCCGTCTTCAGCAGATCCTAGAGTCAAAGGTCGAACCGAGGATCCATGGAATCCAATTTCAGGCGTGTCCAATCGCTGCGGGCGGTTTTGTGCTGGTACTACGAATTCCCAACTCGTATGAAGGCCCCCATCGCTTTGGACCAGCAACTGAACATCGCTTTCCAATTCGAAATGACTCATCGACCACGGACATGACCTACGACCAATTGCGTAACGCATTCGGACGGGAGAGCACGTTGTTGGAGCGTGCGGCGCAATTCCGGAGTCGCCGGGTGGGTCGCATCGTTTCTGGGCAAACGCCGAGAAAACTGGCGTCCGGAGTCATCATGGCCGTTCACATCATTCCAATGTGTGGTTTGGCAGGGCGAGCCAATGTTGATATTGCTGGAATCCCATCAAACCATGAGATGTTGCGAATCGAATCCGGCAGCTCTTGGAAAAGGAATGCGAATTTAGACGGTGTCGTGATGTACCCATACGACGATCCGAATGGCGAAGACTGTTATTCACAGATTTTCAGAGACGGGTGCTTTGAGATTGTGAAAAACGTGAAGTTCGATCCTCAGCCTGGGATGGGGGCTCCGTGGGTTATTGGTGAATGGGTCGGTGAGCAGCTGAGAAATGGGCTGCAGGCGTATGCAGCTGCTGCACCTGCTATGGAGATCCAAGGCCCAATCTTTGTTAGCCTCTCAATTGCTGGAACAAGCGGCACGACGCTGACTCTCGGCTCACGATCAGCGACAAGAACACCAATCATTGAAGATAGGCTGGATATCCCAGAAGTGATGATTCAGGACATTTCTGAAGCCTTGGATTTGGACAAGATCACCCGGCCAATCATGGACGTTTTGTATCAGTGCTACGGAATGAATCGTTGCCACTTTTTTGATGCTGACGGTAAGTGGCGTCCGCCTCGATGATTAAAGTGGTAAACAAAATGACTTTGCAACACAGCCTTACCATCCGTTCGTCGTGACCAGCATTTCCATGTCCGATCTACATTCCGCTCTCAAGACGTCAATAGATGCCAGATTCAGTCACAACGGATTTGATTTTTTGAGGGCATGCTTACAGAACGGCAAAGACAAATTTGAATACACGCTGCATGTGCGGCCGACAATGTTTTCAACTGCAGGCATGCAGAGAACCGATTTTTTAAAGGCTCTCGGCTTCAGCCGCCAAACTTGTGCGTTCCACGCTGCTGAAGCGTATTGCTTACATGGAGATGCTGAGTCAGATGTAGAGGCACTTGCAAAGGCCATTGGCACTGCTTTTCCGTTATACGAACTCGCAAATCAACATTTAGAAGCCTGCGGTTTTGGATTGTCCCAACCAGAGGGGTGGGGCTATTTCTATGGAAAGCCTTCGGGGCGAGGCCGTAATCATTCCCATGGGCGTTGTAGCGGCAATGGGCATGTTTCGCCCAAAGTAGAAAGTATGAAAAGTGCCGAGGACGAACACTTTCAATTTGCTATGACGTGGATCGAAGGTGGAAATGACAAGGGCTGGACAATTCACTATCGACCAAAGCACATGCCAATGTCCCAGGACTTTTCTGCGGCATTGAATTTCATTGGTGGCTTCACTGAATTCGGCGAATGCCCGGAGTTCGGTTTCGACTCGTGTTGGTGGAGATTCACGGAGTTTAGGAATGGTGGTGAGTCCTTTTTCGACTCAAATGCCGAATATGCACACAGATGCTTTGATGCCCACGTGACGAATTTTTCACTTGGCATTCGCAATCTTCTTGAGGCCAATGCCATCGTGCGAAAAGTTGGCCTGCACCTCCTGCCATTGCCCAAGGCTGTTCGGTACGTGGCAACTCAGCCTGCTCAGACTGGCATCAAATTAAGGCCCTCTACCGCGATGAATATTTCGAAGGGGAGTGCACCGGCTGTTCAGCAGTCTGACGACTCCGGGTTTAAGTACGACGTCGCTTTTTCGTTCGCGGGGACAGAACGCGAAATTGTCGAGATCATTGCCACAAGGGTTCGCGATGCGGGTTTTGACGTTTTCTATGACAACTTCTACCCCGAGCAACTTTGGGGCGAAGACCTTGCCGCCTTGTTTGATCGAATTTACAGACGTGAAGCGCGGTTCTGTGCCATGTTCGTTTCGCGCGAATATGCCGAAAGAATCTGGACCACACATGAAAGGCGCAGTGCAACAGCGAGAGCGCTTGCGGAGCGAGGGGCCGCTTATATCCTGCCGGTTTATGTCGAACAAGTAGATATTGACGGCCTGCCTCCAACTTTGGGGCATATCAGTCTGGCTGAACGATCTGCTGACGATGTGGCCGATTTGCTGATTCGTAAACTCAGCAGCCGTGAACTAGGTTGAATAGATCAGTTTCAGAAATCAATGGTGACCGGAAAAACGCATTCCGAAGTACGGGGCAAATCGTCCTACAATCGTCCGCATCTATTGGAAGGGTGGATTTGAACCGTGGTCCGCAGTCCACCACCAGTACCACCGATAAAGGCCGCTAAGGATAACCACTTGGCGGCCTTTTTCATGGGGACTCAACCACGACCTTTGGCGCCAGCCGGTAATAGCAAAAGCCACCGCCTCCCTGCCAGTTCGCGGCGTCCGTTATGCCGCCATGGTCATCGCCGTCAATGACTTTTTTGAGGCGTGGCAGGACATGCGTATGGCAATGTTCTCCCATCTCCACCATGATCCAGCGCCGCCCCATCTTGTGCGCCACTGCGCCCGTAGTTCCAGAGCCGGCAAATGAATCGAGAACCAGGTCTGCGGGCTTGGTGGCGAGGTGGATGATGCGTTGAAGAAGTCTCTCGGGCTTGGGCGTGTCAAAGGGGTTTGTCGGGTTGAACGCCTTTGCTTCCTCGCGTGCCTCATGGTTGTTTCCAACATCCGTGTGGAGCCAAACTGTTGGGCACGGTGTTCCTTGGTCCGAAAGTTCAGACAGAAAAGTTTTTCTGGACGGTGCAGCGGTACCGTCTTTGCCGAACCATATTTCATCTCCCGCATCCAGCCGCCGTAGCATGTCTTCTGTAAAGCGTGGAAAAGTCCCGGCTGGCGGGCTCCAGGCCATTCCGTTTTTAAACGTGAATGAAAAATTCTTGGTGCTTTCCGTTCCGCTTTTGGCATGCAGCGGAGTGGCCTTCCAGGGCCCTTTGGGATGCTTGTCCGGATTTTTGTACCGGGCATTCATTTCTTCGGTCCGTGGCAACTTGTTGGGCCGCCAATGCGCTTTGTTCTTTGCGTAAATCAATATGTGATCGTGGTTGTCAGATAGCCACCTTGCATCATTGGCAATGGTGTACTTCTTCTGCCAGACAACGTTGGATACAAAATTGGCTCTGCCAAAAAGCCCATCGCAGATGACCTTGAGGTAATGCGCTTCGTTGTCGTCGATGGATATCCAAAGTGATCCATCATCAGAGAGCAGATCTCTGGTGATTTCAAGTCTGTCGCGCATCAGCCCAAGCCATATGGAATGCTCAAGGCCGTCGTCGTATTGTGCGAAGGCGCCGCCGGTGTTGTAGGGGGGGTCGATGAAGGCGCACTTGATTTTTCCTGCATATTGAGATTCAAGTGCCTGCAATGCCAGAAGGTTGTCGCCAAAAACAAGGGCGTTGTCAAACTGATCCCCTCTCGCGTTGGTGGTGCCCGCGCGATAGGACCTTTCGGGGTCGGCCAGGAGGATGCGCGGTTCTAGCCGAGAACGCTCGCTTTTCCCGATCCAATTCAGTTCGAGTCGTTGCATGTTTGTAGCTGGGTGCGATACGCCCATCTCACCGTGCCGCCGTTGCAAGCGGTATGAACGACTGCGGCCAAGCGCCCTGGCGCCCAAGGGCCGGCAGCCGGCCTACTCTTCGCGCAGCGCCCCTGCGCGGCTGTCCAGCGGCACCATGAAGGAATTTTGTTCCCAGCCTTCGCTGACCGGGCCGTCGTCCTTGGTGATGGACGGCTCGAAGCCATATGAGGGGGGCTGGGCCACAGCGGGGTTTCGCTGGCGCGAAACGGCCGCCTGCAGCAAGTCTTCCACGGCCTTCATGGGGCGGGGGGCGGTCTCGGGCTCCAGTGCCACCACCGCGGATTCACCCAGGAAGGCAGCCCGGATCTGGCTTTTGTGGGGCAGGTTGTCGGGCTCAATGACCCAGTAAGGGATGCCGCACTGGGTGAGCAGGCCGTACTTCAGGGTCTGGTTGCTCATGGACAGGCCCGCGTTGCCGGGCACATCCACGCAACCGATGACGCGGCCATCGTGGCCGCAAATGGTGAAGGTGCAATAGACCCGGTTGAGCATGTTGTACCAGTGCTCGGCGCCTTCCTGCTTGGCGGGGATGGTGAAGCGGGTCACCGGCAGCTTGATCATCACATGCTGGTCATGCATGACCTGGGACAGCCAGACCCAGATTCTGCGTTCCTTGCTGTTGACCAGCGGCCGTGCCAGCAGGGGCCACACCTTGGGAATCTGGGGTCGCGGTGCTACCGCGCTGCTTTTACGGCGCGCCAGCAGGGCGACCACGATCAGTAGGACCAGGCAGGCGGCAAAGAAGGCTGCAATCATTGTCATTCCAGTAGGTACCGATTTGGCTCAAGTCAATTTCGGGTTTTCGCAGTTTACTGTGGCGCTGCCATACTACGGCGCATGCAACTGCAGGAAATTCTTTATACCCAGGGCTTTGGTACGCGGCGTGTGTGCGCCGGGCTGATCCAGCAGGGCCATGTGCAGGTTTATGCAGGTGCCAGCCCCCAGCCCGCTGCCTGCCTGGACGCCGCTGCCGAGTTCGACACCGAGGGACTGCGCTTTCGGGTGCAGGGTGTGGACTGGCCCTATGCCGAGCGCGCCTACCTGGTGCTCAACAAGCCCGCGGCCACCGAGTGCTCGCAAAAGCCCTCCACCTATCCCAGCATTTACACCCTGTTGCCATCGCCGCTGCGCATGCGCCCGCAAAAGGCGGCGGTGCAGGGCGTGCAGGCTGTCGGGCGGCTGGACCAGGACACCACCGGCATGCTCTTGCTGACCGATGACGGCAAGTTCATCCACCGCATGAGCTCACCGCGCCACCATGTGCCCAAGGTCTACGAGGTGCGGGTCAAGCATGCCCTGGATGAACGCCAGGTCGGAAAGCTCCTTGCGGGCGTGGTGCTGGACGACGATCCCAAGCCGGTGCGGGCTGCGGCCTGCGAGGCCCTTGGCAGCCTCGATCTGCGCCTGACCCTGACCGAAGGCAAATACCACCAGGTCAAACGCATGCTGGCTGCGGTGGGCAACCGGGTGGAGGGGCTGCACCGCTCGCAAATAGGTGGCTTGCGCCTGCCGGCGGACCTGGCACCTGGCCAATGGCGCTGGCTTTCAGAGGCCGACCTGGCCTTGATCAACAGCGTATGAGAAGGCGGGTCCTGCACGGTCCACGCGCGGCCTTGCTGCTGCTTGCGGCCTGTGCGCACCAGACCTGCCAGGCAGCGCAGCCAGCAGCACCCTGCGACAAGCCGGTCTACCTCACCGTGGATCCGGCTCAGATGGAATTTGCCCCGCGCCTGGCCGATATGCTGCGTCGCCAGCAGGTGGCGGTGACCTTCTGGGTTTCCAACCTGCTGACGCAAAACGGAGAGGGCAGCCTGGGCAATCAGTGGGGAACGTGGTGGAAGCAGGTGGCCCAGCAGGGGCACGACTTTGCCTCGCAAACCTACGACTTTGCGGTATGGCGCGGGGACCTGCCTGGATACAAGCCGCGCTTTCGGGTGCGCCCGGCCAGCGGGGCCTTTGCCGGGCGTGAGTTCACCTATGAGCCAGCCAAGTACTGTGAGCAGATCGAGCATGCTACCCGGCGCATCGAAGACTTCACCGGCAAACGCAGCTTGCCGCTGTTTCACCCGCCGTCCGGCGCGGCGTCAACCAAGCTGCTGGCGGCGGCCAGCGCCTGTGGCTATGCCCCGGTGACCCTGCCCAAGGCGGCGGTGCTGGGCACGCGTTCCTTGCAGGCTGAGCTGGCCGCCATCCGGGCAGGCGACACCCTGCTGCTGGACCTGCATGCCCCTGCTGGCAGCCAACCCTGGGCCCTGGAAAATGCAGAGCCTTTGCTGGCGGGCCTGAAAGAGCGTGGTCTGTGTTTTGCCAGCCTGCGCCAGCACCCCGGCTACCAGGCCTGGATCAGTGGCCACGGTGGCTGAGCCGGGTCTTCGCCCCACACGCTATGCTTTGCCCATGAACCTGTTTTTGGACTCTTTCTGGCGTGCCGTGCTGTATTGCATGCTGCCACGTGTGATTGCACTCTCCATCGTGCCCCTGCTGCTGATGGTGGCGCTAAGCCTGGGCCTGGGCTACTGGTTCTGGGAGGCCGCGCTGGATCAGGTACGGCTGTGGATGGAGTCTTTCTCCTACATCAACATGGTCTGGCAGTGGCTGGACAACGTGGGTGCGGGCAGCCTCAAGGCCGTGCTGGCGCCCTTGCTGCTGGTCTTTGCGGCCACGCCGGTCATCGTGGTGCTGTCCCTGTTGGTGGTGGCCTGGCTGATGACGCCAGCACTGGTGGACCTGGTGGTCTCCAAGCGCTTTGCCGGCCTGCAGCGCAAGCCGGGCTCTGGCCTGGCGGGTAGCCTGGTGTGGTCGCTGATGTCCACCGTGCTGGCCGCGCTGGCGCTGCTGATTTCTGTTCCCCTGTGGCTGGTGCCGCCGCTGGTGCTGCTGATTCCGCCGTTGATCTGGGGCTGGCTCACCTACCGCGTCATGGCCTTTGATGCCTTGTCGGGCTATGCCAGCAAAGAAGAACGTCGCCAGATTTTCAAGCGCCACGGTGTCTGGCTCCTGGTGATGGGGGTGGTCTCTGGCTACCTGGGCGCGGCCCCCAGCGTGGTCTGGGCCATGGGGGCAGGCTTTGCGCCGGCATTCATTATTTTGGTGCCCCTGGCCATCTGGATCTACACCCTGGTCTTCGCTTTTGCATCACTTTGGTTCAGCCACTTCTGCCTGGCGGCTTTGCAGGCCCTGCGCAACGAGGCTGGTGCAGGCTTTGCAATGGACATGGGCGATGCGTCGCATGCGCCCCAGGCGGCCGCTCAGCAAGAAAGCGCTCCCGCGCTCCTGGAGGCCCCAGCGGGCGGCCTGACGGGCCCCCAATGAACTTCGGCATCATCATCATCGGCGACGAGATCCTGTCGGGCCGCCGCGAAGACAAGCATCTGGCCAAGACCATTGCGTTGTTTGCCGAGCGCGGCCTCTCCCTGGCCTATGCCGACTATGTGGGCGACGTGCCAGAGCGCATCACCGCCACGCTGCGCCGCGCGTTTGCCTCAGGCGATGTGGTGTTTTCCTTTGGTGGAATTGGTGCCACGCCAGACGACCATACCCGCCAGTGCGCCACCGCCGCCCTGCAAACCGAGTTGCGGCTGCATCCCCAGGCCAAGGCCCTGATCCAGGAGCGCATGCAAGATATTGCGCAGGAAAAAGGCCTGCCTTTTGAGCCGGACCGAGAAGACAATCTGCAGCGCTTGAACATGGGCATGTTTCCGGCTGGGGCGCGCATCATTCCCAACCCCTACAACAAGATTCCGGGCTTCAGCTGCGAGGGGGCAGAGGGTGGGGCGGTGCACTTCGTGCCGGGCTTTCCGGTCATGGCCTGGCCCATGGTGGCCTGGGTGCTGGACCGGCATTACCCCAACCACTTTCGCCGAGGCGCCCTGCAGGAGCGCTCAGTCATCGTGCTGGGTGCCATGGAGGCTGCGCTCACCCCGCTCATGGAACGCATTGAGCATCAACACCCGGTCAAGGTATTCAGCCTGCCCAGCGTCGACCATCCCAGCTACGGCCGCCATATCGACCTGGGCGTGAAGGGTGCGCCGGCCGCCGTCCAGGCTGCCTTTGCTGACCTGCTGGCGGCGCTCAAGGGCATGGATTTGGTGCTTGGCCCCGAATTGGTGCGTTCTATTTGATGCACCAAAAAGATGCAAGGCTGACTTGTCAGTTTTGGTGCGTTCACTACCGGTGCAAACAACTTGACAAGGTCAAGCCCGGGAAACCGCGGAATCTCAGGGCAAAATAGCAATCTTGCTCAAAATGGCTGCCGGAGGCTTCTGGCACAAAAGCTGCATTGGGTTCCCGGCAAACCTTTTTACAACCGCGCAACAGGAGTATTTGATGGCCAAGACCGTCGCTGACGTGATGAAGATGGTGAAAGAGAACGAAGTCAAGTTTGTCGACTTCCGTTTCACCGATACCCGTGGCAAAGAGCAGCACGTGACTGTGCCAATTTCTGCCTTTGACGAAGACAAGTTCTCTGCGGGCCACGCATTTGACGGCTCTTCGGTTGCCGGCTGGAAGGGAATTGAAGCCTCGGACATGCAGCTCATGCCCGACCCCAACACGGCCAATATCGACCCCTTCTTCGAAGAAACCACTCTGTTTCTGCAGTGTGACGTGGTCGAGCCCAGCGATGGCAAGGCCTATGACCGTGATCCCCGCTCCATCGCCAAGCGCGCTGAAGCCTATCTGAAGGCCTCCGGTCTGGGCGACACCGCCTTCTTCGGACCCGAGCCTGAATTTTTCATTTTCGACGGCGTGCGCTGGAGCAACGAACCCGGCAAGGTCGGCTTCGAAATTGAAGAGTACGAAGCACCCTGGAACTCCGGCGCCAAGCTCGAAGGCGGCAACCGTGGCCACCGTCCCACCGTCAAGGGCGGCTACTTCCCGGTTCCCCCGGTCGACAGCACGCAAGACATGCGTGCCGAAATGTCCCTGATCCTCGAATCCCTGGGCATCCCGGTTGAAGTGTTCCACCACGAAGTGGCGGGCGCTGGCCAGAACGAAATCGGCACCAAGTTCTCCACCCTGGTGGAGCGTGCCGACTGGACCCAGGTCCTGAAGTACGTGGTCTGGAACGTGGCCAATGCCTACGGCAAGACCGCAACCTTCATGCCCAAGCCCTACGCTGGCGACAACGGCTCCGGCATGCACGTGCACCAGTCGATCTGGAAGGACGGCAAGAACCTGTTTGCCGGTGACGGCTATGCAGGCCTGTCCGACTTCGCGCTGTACTACGTTGGCGGCATCATCAAGCACGCCCGTGCCCTGAACGCCATCACCAACCCCGGTACCAACAGCTACAAGCGCCTGGTCCCCGGCTTTGAAGCCCCGGTCAAGCTGGCCTACTCGGCACGCAACCGTTCCGCTTCCATCCGTATCCCCTTCGTGGCCAACCCCAAGGGTCGCCGCATCGAGGCTCGCTTCCCTGATCCTTCCGCCAACCCCTACCTGGCCTTCTCGGCCCTGATGATGGCTGGTCTGGACGGCGTGGAAAACAAGATCCATCCCGGCGAAGCTGCCACCAAGGACCTGTACCATCTGCCGCCCGAGGAAGATGCCAAGGTGCCGACCGTGTGCCACAGCCTGGACCAGGCGCTGGACTACCTGGACAAGGGCCGCGGCTTCCTGACCAAGGGTGGTGTGTTCACCGACTCCATGCTGGACGCCTACATCGAACTGAAGATGCAGGAAGTGACTCGCTTCCGCATGGCTCCGCACCCGGTCGAATACGATATGTACTACTCCCTGTAAAGGGTGGGGCCACTGC
>Ga0228700_1000693_pt1 | contig 27423 bp, 28 predicted proteins | sample McNCre317_Aug_MG_FD_178019 | JGI IMG/M metagenome (GOLD analysis project Ga0228700, IMG submission 178019) | Freshwater microbial communities from McNutts Creek, Athens, Georgia, United States - 3-17_Aug_MG | ecosystem: Environmental > Aquatic > Freshwater > Creek | place: USA: Georgia...
CATCGCCTTGGTGTTCAAAGCCATCGAAGCCCCGTTGCGCGAAATCGTTTACAACGCCGGCGGCGAAGCCAGCGTGGTGGTGAACCAAGTGTTGGCCGGCAAAGGCAACTACGGCTTCAACGCTGCCAACGACACCTATGGCGACATGATCGAAATGGGCATCTTGGACCCCACCAAAGTGACACGCACAGCCTTGCAAAACGCAGCGTCTGTGGCCTCTTTGATGTTGACCACCGAGTGCATGATCTCCGAAGCGCCAAAAGACGAAGTTGGCGGCGGCATGCCTGACATGAGTGGTATGGGCGGCATGGGTGGCATGGGCGGCATGGGCATGTAATTGCTCTGCGGCTTTGCCTGAGCACTTCGGTGCTCTTGCCAAACCAAAAAGCCCCGCAATGCGGGGCTTTTTTTCGTCGGTGCTTCGCTGAGGTACTTAGTGCATCAATGCCTCAAGCTTCACCGCATCCACGCAAAACGCACGAATGCCTTCGGCTAATTTTTCTGTCGCCATGGCATCTTCATTCAACGCGTAACGGAAGGATGCCTCGGTGTGATGCACCTCTGGCAAATCCAGCTGCATCGCGGCAGACGCGCTCAAGGCTTGCGCCAACGGCTCAGTGGATGCGCCCAACTGCGCCAACAACTCAGGGGCAATGGTCAGCAAATCGCAACCCGCCAAGGCAGTGATTTGGCCCACGTTTCTAAAACTTGCCCCCATCACCTCGGTCTTGATGCCGTGGCGTTTGTAGTGGTTGTAAATCGCACGGACCGACTTCACGCCGGGGTCGTTCGCGTTGGCATTGTCAGCCTCGACCCACGCGCTGCCAGCCGTCTTTTTGTACCAGTCGTAAATGCGACCGACGAACGGGGAGATCAGCTGCACCTTGGCATCGCCACACGCCACGGCTTGAGCAAACGAGAACAGCAAGGTGAGGTTGGTGCGAATGCCTTCGCGCTCTAGCGCTGCAGCAGCCTGAATGCCCTCCCACGTCGATGCGATTTTGATGAGCACACGCTCGCGTTTCACACCCTGTGCTTCGTACAAAGCCATGATGCGTTTGGCACGCGCCACAGTGGCTGCCGTGTCAAAGCTCAAACGCGCATCCACTTCGGTGGACACGCGGCCAGGGATGGTGGCCAAAATCTCGCAGCCAAAACGCACCAGCAGGCGGTCAATCTGCGCATCCATCGGCTCGTGGCCGTGTGCGGCCACCGTGTCTTTGAGCAGAGGCAGGTATTCGGGCTTTTGCACCGCTTTAAGAATGAGCGATGGGTTGGTCGTGGCGTCTTGCGGTTGGAATTGAGCGAGTTGCTTGAAGTCGCCAGTGTCGGCCACGACGGTGGTGAATTTCTTGAGGGCGTCGAGTTGGTTCATGAGGTGATTATCCCGCTTCGCCCAAAAGTCGAGCGGCTTCGCGCTACAGTCTGATTCATGCCTTCTTTTACGCCTCAAAAAATTCTCATCCTGGGTGGCAGCGGCTTTGTGGGTCGCCACGTGTGCTCACGCCTCAGCCTGCAACACCACCAAGTCACCGTGCCCACACGCCGTCTGCCCGCGCGCCACATCCAAATGATGCCCGGTGTCACGGTGGTGCAAGCCAATGTGCACGACGCCAAACAGCTGCAAGCCTTGGTGCACGGCCACGATGTGGTGATCAACCTCATTGCCATCCTGCACGGCACAGAAGAAGAATTCACCCAAGCCCACGTCACCTTGCCCGCAAACTTGGCACGCGCATGTCATGCCGAGAATGTCACGCGTTTGATCCATGTGAGCGCTTTAGGCGCCGACGTACACGGTCCATCGATGTACCAACGCAGCAAAGCACGCGGTGAGTTGGCGTTGCAATCTGCGGCACAAAAAGCACCGCTGGGGTTGACGCTGCTGCGCCCCAGTGTGATCTTTGGCAAAGACGACCAGTTCATCAACCTGTTTGCCAGTCTGCAAAAAGTGTTTCCCGTCATGCCACTGGCCGGTGCGCACACCCGCTTTCAGCCGGTGTGGGTGCACGATGTGGCGCAAGCCATCGTGCATTGTGTGAACACGTCAAGTACCGAAGGCCAAGTGTTTGAGCTTTGTGGTCCCGACATCCTGACGCTGACCGAGTTGGTACAGCTCGCAGGCCGTTGGGTGGGCAAAGAGCGCCCAGTCATTTCGTTGCCCTACGCCATCGGCTGGTTGCAAGCGCTGCTCATGGAGTGGGCGCCTGGCAAGCCGCTGATGAGCCGCGACAACTTGGACTCGATGAAAGTGCACAACGTGGCCGTGGGTCACTTGCCCGGCTTACGCGCACTGAGCGTGTCTGAGCCCAAATCCATCAAACGCTTGTTTGTGGCCGGTAAGTGATGAAAACCTACCTGGTCGGCGGTGCGGTGCGCGATGCCCTGATGGGCGTTGTCGGCGCTGACCGTGACTGGGTGGTGGTGGGCGGCACGCCCGAGGCGTTGGTGGCGCAGGGCTACCAGCCCGTGGGCAAAGACTTCCCTGTGTTCTTACACCCAGACACACACGAGGAATACGCCCTTGCCCGCACCGAACGTAAAACCGCACGGGGCTACCGTGGCTTCGCCATTCATGCATCGCCCAATGTGACGCTGGAAGAAGACCTGGCTCGCCGCGACCTCACCATCAACGCCATCGCCCAAGACGCACACGGCCACCGCACCGACCCTTATGGCGGCGAACGCGACATCGCGGCCCAAGTGCTTCGCCATGTGACAGAGGCCTTCCGCGAAGACCCCGTGCGCATTTTGCGCGTGGCCCGTTTTGCCGCGCGGTTCCCCAACTTCACGGTGGCACCTGAGACCATGGTGCTCATGCAAGAGATGGTGGCCGAGGGTGAAGCCGATGCCTTGGTGAGCGAACGTGTGTGGCAAGAGCTGTCACGCGGACTGATGGGAGCCCAACCCTCGCGCATGTTGCAAGTGCTACGCGAGTGCGGCGCCTTGAAACGCTTGCTGCCCGAGGTCAACTCTCTCTACGGCGTGCCACAGCGCGCAGACTACCACCCCGAGATTGACACCGGCATTCACCTAGAAATGGTGCTCGATGCCTCGGCCCGCATGAACGCGCCCCTCGACGTGCGCTTTGCTTGCCTGTGCCATGACCTCGGTAAAGGCACCACGCCTGCGGATGTGTTGCCCCGTCACATCGGCCACGAACAACGCAGCGAAAAACTCACGCGTGCGCTGTGCACCCGTTGGCGCGTGCCCGTGGAATGCAAAGAGCTGGCCGAGCTGGTGGCACGTGAGCACGGCAACATCCACCAGAGCTTGGGCTTTGGGGCAGAAGCTGTGTTGCGCTTGCTGGTGCGCTGTGATGCACTGCGCCGACCCGAGCGGTTTTTGTTGGCGTTGCAAGCCTGTGAATGCGATGCGCGTGGCCGCTTGGGTAAAGAAAACGAGGCTTATACGCAAGGGCCTCGGTTGGCGTTGTTGTTGGAGGCGGCGCAGTCGGTGGACAGCGCTTCTGTGAGTGCGCAGGCGCTGCAGGACGGACTGAAAGGGCCGGCGGTGGGCGCGCGATTGGACGCGGCGCGATTAACAGCGATTTCTGCTGCGCTGCTTTAGGCTCACGTTACCTAGCGCGTCAAGCGGTGTGGGGTGTGCCTGCGGCAGCGACATCTAGCCGCTTCAGCGGCGTAGGAGCAGAGCAGGTACACCCCACACCGCTTGACACAGAAGGGAAGTTCAAAGCACCTTAGAGATGCCCGCACATACGAGGCTCAGAATGATGGTCGACGCAAGCGGAATAAAAATCTCACGGCCAAAGATCTTGAACCGAATGTCCCCGGGCAAGCGCCCAAAGCCCAGTTTCTGCAACCAAGGCGTGACCGCATTGATCAGCAGCAACGCGATAAAAACAACGATGAGCCAGCGTGTCATGCAGCGGCTTACAGGGCGTAAGTGCGGTCACCTTGGGCAAAGCCCATGGGTTCCCACTCGGTGGTGCCCAAAGCGATGACTTTGAACAGCTCGCCCATTTCGTGCTCGGTGATGAGCTTTTGCGCCATGCTTTTTTCATCCATCGGCGCATCCACCAACGGGGGCAGCAGACCGCAATTGATGAGAAAGTGCGCTTGGGATGTGTAGCCCAACACATTCAAACCCGCGTCTTGTGCCGCGAGTGCCACGCCGGTGAAGTTCACATGCGCGGTGATGTCTTTGCGCCCCACATCGACCAACGGGTCGGGGTCTGACTTGTGCAACTGGTGGCACATCAGCGTGCCCATGCTGCGTTGGGGGTGGAAGTATTCGCTCTCAGGAAAACCGTAGTCGATGAGGAAGGCCGCACCGCCTTTGCCGATGGCCGCTTCGCCCGCTTTGAAGCGGTCCGCCAGCGTGGCCACAAAGGCTTCGGCCTGGCTGTGAATTTCGGTCAGGTAGTCATGCTCGCCGGGTATGTCCATGGGGGGGCGCAAGTCGGTCACGCGGTCTTCCCATTGCAAAGTATCTGCCTGCCACACCACGCCACGCTCGTGCCACACGCCGCGCTTGCGCACCAGCAGTTGCACAGGCATGGCATCGAGCACCTCATTGCCCACCACCACACCACTCAATTGCTCAGGCAATGCATCGACCCACTGCACTTTGTGCGCATGGGCTTTGAGCGTTTCTTGTTGGCGCTCGCGCAAGCTGCCCGACAAATCGACGATGGTGTAACGCTTGACGCTGCTGCCCAAACTGTCCAACAGCTGCAAAGCCAAAGCGCCAGAGCCTGCGCCAAACTCCCACACATCATCCGTCCCCGTCACCTGCAGGGCTTGGGCCACTTGGTGGGCCAGCGTGCGGCCAAAGTGCGTGGACATTTCAGGGGCGGTGGCAAAGTCGCTGCCGCTTTCTGGCGTGAGGCCAAACTTGCGCAAGCTGTTGGCGTAGTAGCCCATGCCAGGGGCGTAAAGGGCCAGCGCCATGAAGCGGTCAAAGCCCAACCAGCCACCGGCATTGACGATGCTGCGTTGAATCAGCGTGTACAAAGCCTGTTGGCCCGGGTCGTTGGATAATTGGGGGATCGTCATTGGGTGCAGATCGTAACTCGACCCAACCCTCTCTTTTCACCACAGGCACCTCACACCATGCGCTCTTGGGCACTCATCACTGGCGGCAGCGTTCGCTTAGGCCGCGAAATCGGTCTCGCCTTTGCACGCGCAGGGTGGAATGTGGCCTGCCACTACAAGCGCTCAGACGCCGAGGCCCATGCCCTGTGTGCCGAGCTGCGCACCTTGGGCGTGGACGCCTTGGCTGTGCAAGGTGACCTAGAAGACGAAACCAGCTGCCAAAGCATTTTTGACACCACCACGGCCATCACCGGCACGGCGCTGCAGTGCGTGGTGAACAACGCCTCGTTGTTTGTGCCCGACGAGGGCGCTGACTTTGATGAGGCACAGGCCTTGGCGCAAATCAAGGTCAACCTGATGGCGCCCATGCGCTTTGGCAAGTGGATGGCAGCGCTGCACGCCAACGACGCCGCTGCACATGCCAAACCCAGCGTCATCCATGTGTTGGACCAAAAGGTGTTCAACCTCAACCCAGATTACTTTTCGTACACCCTGTCCAAACTTGCACTGGAACGTGCCGTCAGCCTACAAGCCCAGTCGCTCGCGCCCACCCTGCGCGTGAACGCTGTGGCCCCTGGCTTGATGTACTTGAGCGGGCCACAGACGCAAGACAACTTCAACCGCGCCGCAAGTGCTAACTTGCTGCGTCAGCCCATCAACCCCGCCGATGTGGCCAGCAGTGTGGTGTTTTTGGCGGGCAACGCCAGCATCACCGGCACCACCGTGCACGTGGACAACGGCCAACACTTGGTACCACTCGCACGTGATGTGATGTTTGTGGTCGAGGAACTTTTCAAATCATGAACGACACCCTATTGCTCAAATGCCGCCGCTTGTTTTTGCGCGGCCTCACCGTGCAAGCGCACATCGGCATCCACGACTTTGAGCTGCAAGCAGCGCAACGCATCGTGATTGATGTGGACTTGTATGTGTCCTTCGCGGGCACCAGCCCCAAAGATGACCGCATCGACGAAGTGGTGGACTACGACTTTGTGCGCGCCGTGGTGCACGCCCGCGTGGCACAAGGCCACATCAACCTGCAAGAAACCTTGTGCGACGACATCCTCACCCATTTGCTAGAGCACACCGGCGTGATGGCTGCGCGCGTGTCCACACGCAAGCCCGACGTCTACCCCGACTGCGAAGCGGTGGGGGTAGAAGTGTTCCGCGCCAAACCCGGAGTGCTGTGACATGGCGAGCAAAGGTACCCAAATTTTGAACCTCACCGGCCTACGCTTTGATGCCAACCTCGGCATCTTGGAGCACGAGAAGGTGGACCCACAACCCATCCAAGTGGATGCTGAGTTGAACCTGGGCACACAACCCCTGCTGCCGCACGACGATGACATTTGCCATGTGCTGGACTACCGCAAGGTGCGCCAAATCATCATCACCGAATGCACGGCCGAGCACGTCAACCTGCTCGAAACCCTGATTGGCAAACTCGCCCACCGCCTCATGCAACTGCCAGGCGTGTTGGGCGTGCGCGTGAAAATCGCCAAGCTCGAAATTTTTGAAGACTGCGAAGTGGCCATTCGCATGGAAACAGGACAGTGGAATTAATCAAATGACGACCGCAGAAAAAGACCTTAACAAAGACCCTAAGCAAATCAAGATCGAGCACGAAAACCACAAGCTCGAAAAGCGCCTGTGCCGCCAAGTCGGCCAAGCCATCGTGGACTACAACATGATCGAAGAAGGCGACAAGATCATGGTGTGCATGTCAGGCGGCAAAGACAGCTACGCCATGCTCGACATCTTGCTGATGATGCAGCAGCGCGCACCGATTAGCTTTGAGCTGATTGCGGTCAACCTCGACCAAAAGCAACCGGGCTTTCCTGCCGATGTGCTGCCCAAGTATTTGGCGCAAGTGGGCGTGAAGTTCCGCATCGAAACGCAAGACACGTATTCCATCGTCAAAGAAAAAATTGCCGAAGGCAAAACCATGTGCAGTCTGTGCTCGCGCTTGCGCCGTGGCATTTTGTACCGCGTGGCGGGCGAGTTGGGCTGCAACAAAATTGCGTTGGGCCACCACCGCGACGATATCTTGCAAACCTTCTTCTTGAACATGTTCTACGGCGGCAAGCTCAAAGCCATGCCGCCCAAACTGGTGAGCGACGGCGGCGACCACATGGTGATTCGCCCCCTCGCCTACGTGGCCGAGAAAGACCTCGAGCGTTGGGCCAAGGTGCGCCAGTTCCCCATCATCCCGTGCACGCTGTGCGGCAGCCAAGACGGTCTGCAACGCCAAGTGGTGGGCGAGATGCTGCGTGAGTGGGAGAAGAAGCACCCAGGCCGCATCGAGAACATGTTTGCGGCGCTACAAAACGTGGTGCCTTCGCACCTGATGGACCACACGAAGTTTGATTTCAAATCGTTGGTGACGACGGGTGTGGCGTCAGAAGATGGCGACAAGGCGTTTGACCATGAAGAGTTTCCGATGGCGTCGTTGCCAGGGATGCAGGTGGTGTCGCTTTAAGCCTTTGCGTTTTTTCTAAGCTCTGTTTTTCTGAGCTCGCTTCGGTGAGGAGCTGAGGACAGGTTCCTCATGCTGGCGCACCAGAAATCGTCACCTGCCCTCAGCCCCTCCCCGAAGTCTGCGTCCGACGTTGCTTCGCTCGTCTGGTGGCTAGCAAACGTTTGTTGCTACGAATACCCCAAGCGTTGTGTGCATGGGGTGTGGCGGCTGACGATTTCTGGTACTCCAACATGAGGAAGCCGCCGCACCCCATGTGCGCAACGCGCCTCTCTCGGAGAAAACAAAAAAGCCACCCAAAAAGGTGGCTTTTTACGAAGAGAACAAAGATCAGCGCTTAAAAGCCACCACCTTCTGGTGCTGCTCACCCAAGCCTTCAATCCCCAAAGTCATCACATCACCGCTCTTCAAATACACAGGGTCTGGTTTGCCATTGGTCTTGAGCCCCATGCCCACACCAGGAGGCGTGCCCGTGCAAATCACATCACCGGGTTTGAGCGTCACGAATTGGCTGAGATAGCTCACGATTTTGGCCACGCCAAAAATCATGGTCTTGGTGTTGCCCGTTTGCATGCGCACGCCGTTCACATCGAGCCACATATTGAGCTTTTGTGGGTTCGCCACTTCATCACGCGTGACCAGCCAAGGGCCAATAGGACCGAAGGTGTCGCAGCCTTTGCCCTTGTCCCATGTGCCACCGCGCTCCAGTTGGTATTCGCGCTCGCTCACGTCGTTGATCAGACAATAGCCCGCCACATGTTCTAAGGCGGCTTTCTGTGACACATGGCGAGCCTCGGTACCGATGACGATGCCAAGCTCCACTTCCCAATCGGTTTTGGTCGAGCCTTTGGGCAACATCACATCATCGTTCGGGCCCTGAATGCAACTGATGGCTTTTGTGAACACGATGGGCTCTTTGGGGATGGGCATGCCTGCCTCGGCGGCGTGGTCGGCATAGTTCAGGCCAATCGCTAAAAACTTGCCCACATTCGCCACGGGGCAACCCATGCGCGGCTTGCCTTTGACCAAGGGCAGCTTGTTTGTGTTGAGCTTGGCCAACTTCGCCAAGGCTTTGTCGCTCAGCTGTTCGGGCGTCACGTCTGCAATGACTTGGCTCAAATCACGCAGTTGGCCTGCGGCATCGATGAGGCCGGGTTTTTCTTTGCCTGGGTTGCCGTAACGCACGAGTTTCATAAGTCGCCTTTAGAAGAAATAGTTTGGGAACGAACGACTAGATTTTGGTATCACACGATCAACAGACCAAGCACGTCAGCGACACATCAGCACCAGCGAAGCTTCAAGATGGTCCAGCGGTGAGCGCTTAAAGCCCGAACGTGCAAAGCGTTGTAACTGCCCCAAAGCAAATGCCACCAAAACTGCGGCACGCACTTGCGCATCAGCGGTGGGCGATGCAGATGTGTTGGCTTGCGCCGCCGCACGCAGCACTTGGCGCAAGGCCGATTCGATGCGTTCAAACAATTGGTTCATGCGCTGATGCAAGCGCTCGTTTTCAAACACCAAGGCATCACCCACCATCACGCGGGCCATGCCTGGGTTTTTCTCACCAAACTGCAACAACACCGTCACCATGCGCGCCGCTTTGTGAGCCCCGTCGCCTTCACGCTCAGCAATTTGGTTGATCAGGCTGAACAGGCTGTGCTCGATGAAATCAATCAAGCCTTCAAACATCTGCGCCTTGCTGGCGAAATGGCGGTAGAGCGCCGCCTCGCTCACCTCCAGCTTGGCCGCTAAGAGCGCGGTGGTGATGCGCTCGCTGCCCGGTTGCTCCAGCATGCCTGCCAGCGTTTGCAAAATTTGCTCGCGCCGTTGACCTGGCTTCATACGATGGCGAACTTTGGGTTCCTCTCGGGAGGGCGCAGCTTCATCGGGCAAGGCTTGGTCGGACATGGCTTAGAAGGTTAGTTAGTGCGACCTAATCATGGTGCCAAAGGCCTGCTCCGTCAACACCTCTAGCAGCATGGCGTGTGGCACACGGCCATCGATGATGTGCACGGCTTTCACGCCGCTGTTGGCGGCATCCAATGCGCCAGCAATTTTGGGAATCATGCCGCCGCTGATGGTGCCGTCGGCGATCAACTCATCGATGCGGCGCGGTGTCAGCTCGGTCATCAACTCGCCTTGCTTGTCCAGCACACCACGGATGTTGGTGAGCATCAACAGCTTTTCAGCGCTGAGCACGGTGGCCAACTTCGCCGCCACCACGTCGGCGTTGATGTTGTAGCTTTCGTTGTGCTCGCCAAAACCGATCGGGCTCACCACGGGAATGAACGCATCGTCTTGCAAGGCTTTCACCACGCTGGGGTCGATGCTGACGATGTCGCCCACTTGGCCCACGTCGTAGGTTTTACTGGGGTCTTTGCTGTCGTGCACGGTCAGCTTCTTGGCACGAATCATCGCGCCATCGCGGCCCGTCAAGCCCACGGCTTTGCCGCCCGCTTGGTTGATCAGGCCCACGATGTCTTGCTGCACTTCGCCGCCCAAGACCCACTCCACCACTTCCATGGTTTCAGCATCGGTCACGCGCATGCCTTCGATGAACTCACCCTTCTTACCCAAGCGTTGGAGCAAGCCTTCAATTTGCGGGCCACCGCCGTGGACCACCACGGGGTTCATGCCCACGAGCTTGAGCAACACCACGTCTTCGGCAAATGCTTTTTGCAGTGCGGGGTCGGTCATGGCGTTGCCGCCGTATTTGATGACCAAGGTCTTGCCATGGAATTTGCGAATGTAGGGCAGCGCCTGGGCCAAGATGTCGGCAGGAGAGAAATCGCTCATGGTGTGTAACTCCGTGATGTGTGTGGTCAACGTGGGTTATTCGGCGTGATCCACCGCAGGGGCTTGTGCCGCCTGTGGTCCCAACACCAACTCACGCACCATTTCGCGCAAGAGTTTTTTCTCTTGGAAGCTCAGCGCGCGTTCCAACACGCGACGCACGCCCAACAACAACTGGCGATCGACTTCTTGTGGAATACCGCGCGTGTTTTGCAACTCTTCGCGCAGCTCTTCACGCAGGTCTTCGGGTTCATCGGCCCACCAGGTATTGATGACAGTGTTGAGTTGCTCGCGCAACTGCTCGGGGTCCACCTGAGGCACGGCGTGCATCGAGCTGGCGTGGCGTGCACCACCGTCGCGGGCCGTCTGCGCACCCAACACCACGCGTTGGTCCGCTTGCGACAGCAAGCGTGCCCAGCCTGGGTCTTCGCGGTTGAGCTGGGTCATGTTGCGCGAGGCTTCGTCGGCCAACAAGTGCACCGAGACGCCGTGCAACTGGGCTTCGTCAATCAGGCTGATCAAACGCTCGTCATCGCTGCCCACCAACAGGTGGTCGCAGGCGCCGCGTTCGGCCAAACGTTTCAGGTCAGCGCCCAAGGTGCGCAACATCGACAGACCACCGTCTTGGCTGTGCGGCAACACGGCGCGGCTGACTTGGCCGCCAATCGCTTGATCCTCGGTTGAGTCGCTGTACCAATAAATGCGGCGCAGGTTCAGGTCGAGGTTGTTGTGCGCCAGCGCGTTGCTCAGCAATTGGTGCAGTTGTGGGCGCACGTGGTCTTGTGCGGTGTCGGTTTGGCCTTGCAACCACGCCAAAAAACGGGCGTCGATGAGGGCAATGCAAGATTCAGCGCCTGCGTGCGCGGCAGCATGAGAAGAATGTGTGCGTTTCATGAAAGTACTAAAAAGGTAAAAAGATAGAAATCACTCACCAGAGCACTAACTGTGCGCACCGGCAAGCTGGATTTATTTTAGGCCCGAGAGCCCGTATCTACGGGGGATAATGCTCAAACTTCTCATTTTTTTCGTGGCATGACACAACCCATTTTGATCACTGGCGGCACGGGCTTTATTGGCTCGCACACCGTTGTCACCCTCGCAGAGGCTGGCCAACCCGTCGTCATTTTGGACAATTTGTGCAATTCCAGCCCCAAAGTGCTGGAGCGCTTGGCCAAGTTAGGCGCGAGCCCCCTTGAGTTTGTCCACGCCGACATCCGCGATGCAGCCGCCTTAGACGCCCTGTTTGCCCGCTACCACTTTGCAGGCGTCATCCACTTTGCAGGCCTCAAGGCGGTGGGTGAATCGGTGGCGCAGCCCTTGCGTTACCTAGAAAACAACGTCAGCGGCACCATCAACCTGCTGCAGGCCATGGACCGGGCCAATGTGCGCCGCATCGTGTTTAGCTCATCCGCCACGGTGTATGGCGACCCTGTGAGCGTGCCCATCCCCGAGACAGCGGCCCTCACCGCCACCAACCCCTATGGCCGCACCAAGCTGATGTGCGAAGACGCGCTGCGCGAGCTGCATGCGGCTGATCCACGCTGGAGCATTGCCATCTTGCGCTACTTCAACCCTGTGGGCGCGCACGCAAGTGGCTTGCTGGGCGAAGCGCCCAACGGCATCCCCAACAACCTCATGCCCTACATCACGCAAGTGGCCTTGGGTCAGCGCGCGCACTTGCAAATTTTTGGCAATGACTACGACACCCCCGACGGCACAGGCGTGCGCGACTACCTGCATGTGAGCGACTTGGCCGCAGGCCACTTGGCCGCGTTGCGTGCGTTGAACGAACCCAAACTCCTGACCGTCAACCTCGGCACAGGCCGTGGTGTGAGCGTGCAAGACATGGTCGACACCTTTGCGCGCGTCAACGGCGTGCCCATCCCCCACCACGTGGTGCCACGCCGCCCTGGCGATGTGGCCCAGTGCTTGGCCGATCCACGACAGGCAAAGGCCTTGCTGAATTGGGAAACCCAATTCGACTTAGATCGCATGTGCGCCGATGCTTGGCGCTGGCAGTCCATGAACCCACAAGGTTTTGACACCCCCCTATGAAAAACCAAGACGACGGCACGCTGTCCCTGTTTGACGACTTCCCTCCGGCCTTCGATCCTGCGAAATCGCCGCCTGCCGCGCCTGCTAAAAAGCCGCGCGCCAAGCGCAAGACGGCAGAACCTAAAGTAGAAGTAGCAGACGCCAATTCAGGTGAGGGAGCACCTCATCCAACCGTGCAAGCTGTCGCACCCGAAACTGCGTCGGACCTGTCCAGCGATGCGATTCAAACAGCGACCACTGAGGCTGTAGCAGACCAAGGCGTACACGTCGAAAAAACGCTGCACCTTGCAGGCCTCGTGGAGCCCCAACGCCGCCGCAACAGCCCATGGGCCAGCTTAGACCTCGCGGCTTTACAGGCCGCCGCCCAAGTACCGCATGTGATGATCGTCATCACCCGCGGCGAAGCCGGTGGCGCGCAGTCGCATGTGCGCGACTTGTGCCAAGCCTTGCACGCACGTGTGCAATTCACCGTGGTCATTGGCGGGCCTGTGGAGGAGTCTGTCTTGGGCCGCGAACTCGCGGCACTGGACATCACCGTGTGCCCCATGCCCGACATGGTGGAGTCGCTCAACCCGCTCCAGCTTTGGCCTGCGGTGCAACAGCTGACCGAGCTCATTCACACCCACCAACCCGACCTCGTGCACGGCCACAGCGCCATTGGTGGTTTGGTGGCGCGCGTGGCGGCGCATCGTGCGCACGTCCCTGCCGTTTACACCGTGCATGGTTTTGGCTTCAAGCCCGAAGTGCCGCTGGTGCGCCGCACCGCAGCTGCATTGGCCGAGCACACGATGGCGCGTTGGACCTCGCACATGATTTGCGTGTCCAAGTACGAACGCGATTTGGCCTACGACCTGGCCATTGACCACGAACGCGTGCACGTCATCCCCAACGGCATTGCGCGTTTGCCAAAACCAGAAGTGACACAGGCCGACGGCACCACGGACGCCAGCGTCGCGCCAGCACAGTCAGCCAGCCAGACCCCGCGCCTCATCATGGTGGCGCGGATGAAAAACCCCAAGCGCCACGACCTGCTGCTGCAAGCCTTGGCCAAAGTGCGCAACACCTTGGGTCACGAGCTGCCCGTGACCTTCGCGGGCGATGGCCCACTCAGCGCTCAACTGCATGCTCAAGCCCAAGCGCTCAACCTCAAAAACATCACCTGGGCAGGTGACGTGAACCACGTGAGCGAACTGCTCACACAGCACGAGGTGTTTGTGCTGCTGTCCGACCACGAAGGCATGCCCATCACCGTGCTCGAAGCCATGCGTGCGGGTCTGTGCGTGTTGGCCAGTAGCCTGCCAGGCATTCGCGAACAAATCAACGCGTACCAAGATGGCATCTTGGTGGCCAACACACCCGAGGCTGTGGCTGAAAAACTGCTGCAACTCGTGCGCGACCCCCACATGCGCAAACGCTTGGGCCGTGCCGCACAACAAAAATTTGAAGACAGCTTCGCCGCAGAAACCATGGCTGAACGCGTGCTGCAGGTGTATCGCCAATGCACGCAAGAAGCCAACGAAACAAAAACGCTCTCACATGCAGAGGCAAGCACCAACACGCACAACAGCGCAAGTTTGGTCTCTGCCTCTGTGCGTCGCCGCGATGCCCTGCAACGCTGGGCCTTGTGGGGCGTGTGGATGTTGCTGCCCAGCCTGATGGCCGCCCAACTGTTGGAAGACGCAGGCGTCATGACCTACCAGTTTGGCGAAACCCTCTGGTGGTGCGTGGTGCCCTATGCCATCGCCACGCACTTGCTGATGCGCGCATCCAACTTGCCCGTGGCCGAGCGCAGCGGTGTGCTGTGGGTATCCCCCACCGCGCCGTTTGTGTTCACGCCGTTGGGCTTTGCCCTGCTGCAGCAGCCGTACTCACGTGCGGCCGTGGTGTGGGCCTATGCCGCCACCACGCTGTGGCTGTGGTGGGGCTATCGCCGCCACGTCAAGCACCGCGCCTTGCGTTTGGTGCACCTCGACGCCAACGTGCCCGCACAACTGGCTGCATGCCTGAATCCCAACACACTTGACCCACAAGCCGTACAGCTCATCGCTTGGAACCCCAACAGCGACACGCCTCTGCCCGCCTGCGATGGCGTGGTGCTCGACCGTCATGTGCGCAGCAGCGACGAACGCACACGTTTGTTGGGTGAACTCAAGATGCAGCACCTGCGCCTGTACAGCGTCGAAGCCGTGGCCGAGCTCACCAGCGGCCGCAAGATGCTGCCCACCGCCGCTGACTCGCTGTGGGAAATCGACAACGACCCCAGCTACGACCGCGCCAAGCGCTTGCTGGATGTGATCACGGTCATCGCACTCTCCCCCTTGTGGTTGCCACTCGCCGCAGGCGTGGCGCTGGCTGTGCGCTTTGACTCCAAGGGGCCTGCGTTGTATTCACAGCCCCGCGTGGGTCGTGATGGCCAAGTGTTCACGCTGTGGAAATTCCGCAGCATGGTGCACGGCTTGCAAGCCCCGGGCGTGCACTTTGCGCAAGCCGAAGACCCACGCATCACCCGCGTGGGCCGCTTGTTGCGCCGCAGCCGTTTAGACGAACTGCCACAACTCTTCAACGTGCTCATGGGCCACATGAGTCTGATTGGCCCGCGTCCTGAGCAAACCGCTTTCGTGCGCGACTTTGCAGCCACCATTCCCAGCTACCCCTACCGCCACCTGGTGCGCCCCGGTCTGACTGGCTGGGCCCAAGTGCAGCAAGGCTATGCCGACAGTGCCGACACCACGCGCATCAAACTCAGCTACGACTTGTATTACGTGGCGCACTACTCACTCGCGCTTGATTTGTTGATTGCAGCCAAAACCGTCAAGACTGTGTGCACGGGTTTTGGTGCGCGATAAGCGGATGAACACACGCCGCATCCTGCTGTTAGAGGAACCGTCATGGGGTGGCGTGCACAGCATGACGCGCACCTTGGCCGATGCGCTGAGCGCGCAAGGCTGGCAAGTCACCGCGCTGCCTTGGCAACAAACGCACTGGCCCACCTTGGTCAGCGCCGCCAAACAACACGACGTGATTGTGGCGACGCACAACTTTGGCCCCACCTATTGCGGCGCAGCGCTCAAAGCGATCACGGGCAAGCCGCTGGTCAGCTGGGTGCATGGCCCATTAATGGATGTGCTGCGCGAAGCTCGCACCTCGGCCGTGAAAAAACTTTGGCTGAGGCTGCTCTACAAACAAGTCAGCCAGTTTGTGTGCGTGTCGCGCACCACGCAAGATTCGCTGCTCAGCTTCATCAAGCTTGGCAAACCACAACGCTGCACCGTGGTGCCCAACGGCATTGCCCCCATGCCCGAAGGCCAAACCATTCATGTGCATGCAGGTCACGGCGGTGAAGGCATGCCGCCTTTGCTGCTGGGCTATGTGGGTCGCTTGTCTGCGGAGAAGCGTCCCCACCTGTTGCTAGACACTTTGCGCTATTTGCCTGACGAAGCGCAACTGGGCGTCGTCGGCGATGGCCCCATGCATCGCAAAATGGTTCACGATGGCATGGACCTGATCCACCAAGGACGTGTGCACTTTTTGGGCAAACACCCCAGCGGCACGAGCCTGTACAAGCCGTGGCAAATGACCTTGCTCACCTCGCGCTACGAGGGATGCCCCATGACTGCGCTAGAGTCGCTCGCCTGCGGCGTGCCTTGTGTGTCGCTGCCCATCCCCGCCATGCGTGAGCTGTATGACCTAGATGCGCCTTATCTGTTGGCTCGTGGTGATGCGCCTGTGTCTTTGGCAGAAGCAGTAATGACGGTGTTGAGCTTGCCCGAACAACAGGTGCGCGATGACATGGCTCGCATCGTGGCGCGCCATCACATCGACCACTTTGTGGGCAACTGGCAAGAGGTGCTGCGTACATGTTGAATGCCGCCAGACCGTTAACCGCCAGCGCATTAAAGCCGACCATCTGTGTGCACTTCGTACGCGGCGGCCCTGCATATCTGCCCGAGATGGATGCCTACGTCGACTTCATCACCGCGCACGGCCACCAGGCCTTGGTGCACGACACGGGCGCCACTGTGCCACATGACGCGCAAGCGGTGTGGTGGATGTGCGGGCGCGTACCCAGTGCTGAAGCACGTCGCTTAAAAAATGCTTTTCACATCCATGAATACGCGTCGACCTCTGCCCCACCCTACGCGTGGCTCAAAGACGTCGTGAAGCACTGGACGCAGCCCAAACCCGACTACCGTTTGTTTCAAAACGGCTGGGTGCGCGAGCGCATGGGTTTTGACGATGGTGTGCCGTATGCCCTGCGCGACATGGGCGTGGCACAAGCCTTCTTCGATGTGGCAGCGCCCGCCCTGCCCGAACCATCATATGAAGAAGATGCCCTTGCACGCGTTCCCCCTAACGAGTTTGACTTGGTCTACCTGGGCGAGATGAACCGTCTGCTGCCCTTTTTGTCATTGCTGCACAGCATTCACGAGGCTGGCCGAACGTTGCTGCTGGTCGGCGATGTGCCAGAGGCACTACGCGCACAACTGCCTCCGAGCGTGACATGCACAGGTCGCGTGCCGCATGCTGATGTGCCCCATCAATTGCGCCGTGCGCGTTTTGGGTTGAACTTGGTGAGCAACATCGAGCCCTACAACCAACAAACCTCCACCAAACTGTTGGAGTACTGCGCCGTGGGCCTGCCCGTGGTCAGCAACGACTACGCCTGGGTGCGCTACTTTGCGGCGCACTACCAAGGCAACTTTCATTTGCTGCGTGACGACCCAACAAGCTGGCAATTTAGCTTTGGCGAAGCACTTGAAGCCTACCCTTATGTGGTGCCTGATGTGCGCGAACTTGTTTGGCCCAAGCTATTAGCCAAACTCGCCATTTGGAAACACTTGCACATCGTGCCCGAAGCACCCAAACCAGCATGGCCATTAGGCGTAACTGGCGTACTAGGCGGTGCACGGTGAGCTGGCTCAAGCGCATCAACCTCAGCAGCACCAGCCGCGTCGTGGCGTTTTCCAGCGCGGTGGCATTTGCCACGCAAGTGGCATTTGCGCTCCTCATGCTGCGCTTATTCACACCGCAAGAAGTGGGCGAGTTTTCGGTCATCAGTCAAATTGGTTTTTTCTGGATGACGCTTGCTTTGGCCCAAGCCCCGTTGGGCATGTTGGCCAACCAACACGTGCCCGCACACGTGGCCGCACAACAGGCGTGGCGCGCGAGTGCCTTACGCGGATTAGGGTTGCTGCCCATCGCCGCACTCGCCGTGTGGTTTAGCCAACTTGCTCTCTGGCCAGCTTTGCTGTGGGCACTGCTTTTGGCGTTTTGCCAAATGGGTTGGATGTTGGCGCAAAGTCTTAGCCTGCGCGTGGGTACAGCTTGGCAACAAGCAGCGGTGCGTGTGCTACCCCCAGTTACCGCCGCGGCCACAGCACTCACGGCAGCGTTGTTAGGTGCATCGATAGGTTGGAGTGGCCCTAGCTTGTTGTTGTCCGCACTGTTCGGCTATGCCATTGGTGCAGCATGGGTCGTGCCTGCGTTACGCGTGCGCGAGGTGAACGTGAGTAACTTCTCACAAGCTGCAGATACCAACCAATCCGATCCCCGCAGCGCCACCTTGCGCATGGCTCACACCTTGGTCGATGCGTTGTTAGCCACAGCCATCATCGTGGTGTGGCAACGCTTGTACGGCGCAGAAGAAACAGGCTGGATGAGCGCCCTGCTACGCGTGCTGGGTTTTGTGCCGGCGGTGGTGCACATGGCATGGGCGCAGGTGGCCTTGGCACAAGGTCGCCAAACACACACAGTAAAAGCTGCATGGGCTAGCCCTTGGTGGCTAGGCCTAGGCGCGTTCGCCTGCGTGATTCTGTTGGGTTTGTCATGCGCAGTAGCGCTGTACCAAGAGTGGCTAGACCCACGTTGGAGTGGCGTGTGGGCGTACATTGCACCACTGGTGCTGTGGCAAGGCAGTGCGTGCTTGTCGGCTGCATTTAGTCATCGGCCTTTTCAAACGCGGTCTGCCAGCGCCTACTCTTTGGCATGCATATTACTCAGTACAACTCAAACTACCGTCCTATTAGCGCCAATAGGACTTGCCCTAAAAATTGATCCCGTGCAACACATAACGGCATTTGCATTCGTAAGCAGTTTAGGCTTATTGGCAATATCTGTTTGGGCCAGTAAGCTTAGAAATTAACTCAAAAATTACCAATCAACATTCACTGACTTAATTTATTAACGGCGAAATTCCGGCCGTAATGATTACAACCAGAGGCAAATAAGCGCGATAAAACAACGCACGCCATCCTATTGAATAACTTAAGCCTCTACGCATTGCAACCATTCTGCGCCAAGCAGCTTCAAAACCAAACTGCAGGGTAAAGTAATAAAACTCCTTTGCAAGCACCCTAGGTTTAAACATCCTTTTCGTCGCACCTCGAATCGCTTTACGAACTGCATAATGGGTTCGCTTATCTTGAAATATAAACTCTAGAATCGGAAAGCCTGCATAAATACTCATCAACTCAAATGACCGATGATCACGAGCATGCCCACCAGAGACAACAAGTTGCTGCGCTGAAAGCAAGAACTTCCAAGTGTTCTCATTCACTGCAGACCTCTCCCAGCCCTTGATCATTCCTACAAGGTGTGAAGAATGTGTAACTTGCGCACGTTGCGCAGCTTGCATTCCTTCGCAAAACATTTTTGTGTTAAAAATCGTGGTGGATATAAATAACAATTTAGACCAATCTCCGCAAGACTCCACCATCTCCACTGGAGAAGCAAAGACTTCATCTTTACCTTCATAAACGCAATCCCTGAAACTTATATAACCCCAATTTACATCAGCCATCAAATATCGCGATATCTTTTCTAAATAATCGCTCGACAAAAAGTCATCATCACCAAGAACCAACACATACGGTGTTTCACAAATTTCTATACAGCGAATGATATTTCCATCGCCACCGATGTTGACTGTGTTTTTTTGAATTCGACATGGTACCGAGTGATACTTCTCCATCACATCTAGCAATGCTTCACGGCCATCCGGATTCGAGTCATTATCAAGAACAATCACAGATACCCCGGCCCAATTATTTGCCAGCGTATTTTCTAAAGTTCTTATCAAAACATCCCATCGGTTGTAGGTAGGAATAATGATGCTTAATTTATTCTTCAAAACATAGCCTTTACCATTTCGAACATACAGGCTCTGAACCCAGATATCGTTCAATTAATTGCTGGGATGGATTTTTCAAACTAGAAATTACTGCTTCGGCAATATCACCAGGCGATATATCAGAAACCTCATTTGGAGCATGAATAACATACACGGAGCCCTCCTCTGCAAACCGCATTCGTGGATGTATTTCTCTCGCAAACAAGGCAACAATTGGCACTGCCGCCGCACGTCCTACATTCATTAGTCCGCCATCTGAAGCGACTAACAAACTCACATCTTGCAATTTCCTAAACACGTCATTTAATGGCAATTGGCATACCAAATTTGTTATTTTTGTGTCTAAGGTTTTTTCTATTACCTGAGCATCAGCCATGCCATTCTCGGAGCCAATTAGCACCCATTCGACTTCTGGTAACCGCTGGACAACCTTTTCAATAACTTCGCTCCAATTCGTGTAAGTACGCCAGTCCACAACACCACCAACGGCCAGTGCTATTTTGTTTTTTTCCCTTGTCGCAAGCTTACCGCGTGAATGATCCACACTCAAATTAAAAATCGCAACACATTTTTCAGAGGCCTCGGCGGCGGGCAAACACATAACGCTGCGCCATGCAGCCTCTGAATAATCTAAGCGATTAAATTCACAGCCATAGTAGTGGCCGTGTAATGACGAGAATGGCTTTAATAAATAGTTGCGCCACTTAAACTTCAAACATCTCCAACTATAAGACTGCAAGACTATGAAGTCATAGTCAGAAGCCAATTCTTTAGGGTCGACGATGATTTGATTAAAACTTGGATCATTTTTATACAGCGAAGCGATCACCTCGTTGGTATACATATCCACGCGCAAACCCCGCTCTGCCCATAAAGTACGCGGAGATAGGTCCATGATTGAATCCCCTAGATTGGGGGTGCCTAAATAAACATACAAGATTCGTTTTGCATCTGGCGGCATGCACTTTCTGACCAAAGGCAACTGCAATGTAAAAAACATGACCAAATCACGCTTTGCCCGCAACCATATCCGTTTTGAAAGCGAATTACGGGCTTGATAATCGGCCGCGCTTGAAAATACAGCTCCATCAAATGCCGGCTCTGTCAATGCTGCAGCGTAATGATCTAACCACTTTAGAACACGCATTAAACCCCTTGATTTTCTATATACGACATCCACGACTGACCGTTGATATCCTTCACCGCCAACAATGGCGCGGCACTCAGCAAATGCAACGGCCAATTTATGCCTATAACTGGGTCATTCCACACCAAACTACGTTCAAACTCGGGGTGGTAATAGTCGGTGGTTTTATACAAAAACTCGGCGCTCTCGCTCGTCACCAAAAAACCATGCGCTAAACCTGCTGGTATCCACAACTGCTTTTTGTTTTCAGCGGATAGCTCTAACCCAAACCATTGACCAAACGTGGGTGATTTTTTCCGAATGTCCAGCGCCACATCAAACACCGCACCTTGCGTGACACGCACCAGCTTACCTTGCGCATGCTGAGTTTGGTAATGCATGCCCCGCAGCACGCCTTTGTCGGACTTGCTGTGATTGTCTTGCACGAAGTTTTCTTTCAAGCCCGTGGCTTGCTCAAAGTCACGAGCGTTGAAGCTTTCAAAAAAGAAGCCCCGTGCATCACCAAACACCTTCGGCGCTAAAACTAAAACGCCCTCTAGGGGCGTTTGCATCACTTGATATGGCATGCCTTACTTTAACAAACCCAGCAGGTATTGACCGTAACCGTTCTTCGCAAGAGGTGCTGCCAATTTTTGCAGAGCCGCAGCATCAATCCACTTCTGTCCGTATGCAATTTCTTCTGGGCAAGCCACCATCAGGCCTTGGCGCTTTTGCAGCGTACCAATAAAGCTAGCTGCCTCTAACAAACTGTCGTGCGTGCCCGTATCGAGCCACGCATAACCTCGCCCCATGATTTCTACATTCAGCTGACCCAACTCTAAATAACGCTTGTTCACATCGGTAATTTCTAGCTCTCCACGGTGCGATGGCTTGACTGCGGCGGCTATGTCGCACACCTGTTCGTCATAGAAATACAAGCCAGTCACGGCATAGTTGCTCTTAGGCTTGGCAGGTTTCTCCTCAATGCTCAAGGCACGAAACTGATCATCAAACTCCACCACACCATAGCGCTCGGGGTCGTGCACATGATAGGCAAACACACTGGCCCCGCTGGTGCGAGCATTGGCACTGTGTAGCTGCTTGACCAAGTCGTGACCGTAGAAGATGTTGTCACCCAGCACCAACGCACTGGGGTGGTCCGCCACAAAGTCTTTACCAATGATGAACGCTTGCGCCAAGCCGTCGGGGCTAGGTTGCACCGCGTATTCAATGTGCATGCCCCACTGGCTCCCGTCGCCGAGCAGCTCGGCAAAACGTGGGGTGTCTTGCGGGGTGGAAATAACCAGCACTTCACGAATACCGCTCAGCATCAGCGTGGTGAGCGGGTAGTAAATCATGGGCTTGTCGTACACGGGCATCAGCTGTTTGCTGACCGCTTGTGTGACGGGGTACAAGCGTGTGCCAGAGCCGCCCGCGAGGATGATGCCTTTGCGTTGTTTCGTCATATCCGTTTTCTTAGAGTATCTCGGCCAACATGCGGTTTACGCCTTGTTGCCATGGCGGCAAGACAAGGCCGAATGCTTGTTGCAATTTATTCGTACACAGACGTGAATTAAGCGGCCGCTTCGCTGGCGTAGAGAACGCACTGGTAGGCACGGCTGCAATATATACGGCCTTCCAATTCAGTTCGGGGTTGTTGGCTCTTGCCTTTTCAATCACATGATTAGCGTAGCCGTGCCATGTGGTTTCACCTGCGGCCACTAGGTGGTACACCCCGCTGAATGAAATGTTTTGCGTGTTCAACACGCGGCGCATGGCGTGTGCTGTGACGTCTGCAATCAGATCTGCACCTGTGGGGGCGCCATGTTGATCGTTGATCACCGTCAACTTATCGCGCTCTTGCGCCAAGCGCAGCATGGTCTTGGCAAAGTTAGAGCCGCGTGCTGCATACACCCAACTGGTGCGGAAGATTAAATACTTGCAGCCACTGGCAACAATGGCTTTTTCAGCATCTAGTTTGGTCTGCCCATACACACTCAGCGGGCCTGTGCCCTCCCCCTCTTGTCGGGCATGTGTGCCACTGCCATCAAACACATAGTCAGTGGAGTAATGCACCAGCCATGCGCCCACTTGCGCGGCAGCTTTGGCCAATGCCGCTGGGGCATCGGTATTCAAAAGCCTTGCAAGATCGGGCTCAGACTCTGCTTTATCTACCGCTGTATGCGCGGCGGCATTGATGACGAAATCTGGCTTATAGGCCAGCACCGTTTGCGCGAGTTCTTCGGGCTTAGATAGATCACCGCAATAGGCAGTGCTGTGGCGGTCCAGTGCCAGCACCTCGCCCAACGGGGCCAAACTGCGTTGAAGCTCCCAGCCCACTTGGCCGTTTTTACCTAACAGCAGAATTTTCAACATACGCCTGTTCAACCGCCGTATTGCTTACCCACCCATTGGCGGTAAGCACCACTTGTCACGCCCTCTACCCAAGCTTGGTTGGCCAAATACCACTGCACGGTTTTGCGAATGCCCGTCTCGAACGTTTCTTGCGGCCTCCAGCCTAACTCGCGTTCGATCTTGCGGGCGTCAATGGCGTAGCGGCGGTCGTGGCCGGGGCGGTCTTTGACAAAGGTAATTTGCGTGGCGTAGCTTTGGCCATCGGTTCGGGGCTTTAACTCGTCTAGCACGGCGCACAGGGTGTGCACCACATCAAGGTTGGTTTTTTCGTTCCAACCGCCAATGTTGTAAGTCTCGCCCACTTTGCCTGCTTCTAGTACGTGGGCAATGGCACGGCAGTGGTCTTCTACATACAACCAATCGCGCACTTGCTGGCCATCGCCATAAATGGGTAATGGCTTACCAGCCAGTGCATTAAGCAACACCAAGGGAATCAGCTTTTCAGGAAAGTGATACGGCCCATAGTTGTTGCTGCAATTGGTGGTCAACACGGGCAAGCCGTAGGTGTGATGCCATGCACGCACCAAATGGTCGCTGGCAGCCTTGCTGGCTGAGTATGGGCTGTTGGGCTCGTAGTTCTTCGTTTCGGTAAACGGCGGGTCGGAGCTCGACAGCGTGCCATACACCTCGTCAGTTGACACATGCAGAAAGCGGAATGCTTCTTTCTCGGCTGCAGGCAAGTCTTGCCAATATGCGCGCACGCTTTCTAGCAAATTGAACGTGCCCACCACGTTGGTTTCAATAAAATCAGCTGGGCCGTGGATGGAGCGGTCTACATGGCTTTCAGCTGCGAAGTTCAGCACAGCGCGGGGTCTGTATTCGGCCAATAGTTTAGACACTAAGGCTCGATCGCCAATGTCGCCCTCCACAAACACATGGCGTTTGTCGCCCTTAAGAGCGTCTAAATTGGCCAAGTTGCCCGCGTAGGTAAGTTTGTCTAAATTGACCACGGGTTCGTTTGATGACAACAACCATGTATGAACAAAATTGCCACCTATGAAGCCCGCAGCCCCCGTCACAAGTAAAGACATTTGTTAATTATATTAGTGCAAAGTTTTTATCACTCAGATCAACTTACTCGGCAGCTACTTTTTTTGTTTGCAATTTATTTAAGATCTCAATATATTTGTTGATTTTATTTTGATTGGCTCCATGAATTTCCATCAATGAGATAGCAAGTTTTAAATCCACTTCTGCCGCTTCATAATGACCTTGCTTAACGCAATATTCATACGAAATAATCAATGATTCAGGATTGGTAATTACCCCCTTTAAATATAACTTCGCCCTAGTAACATCAATTTTACTTACCCGAGTTCCAGCCATTTCAATTAACTGAAAACCCACAAATAAGATCAGAAATAATTTGACATAAAATTGCAACATTCCTCGCGAAAGGAAAATGGAAACAAGTTGTGTTTTATTCGTCAACATTTAAAACCGCCTTTCTAACATCCCAATATAACACAATTAACAACATCAAAGGGATAAATGTCTGAAACCCTAATCCAACGTTCACAACCACAGCTTCATGCAGTAGGTTTTTAAACGTTTGATTTTCAACCCAACCCACTTGGATTGGGTACGGCAACGCAAGCAGAATGGCTAATATTTTCTGATATTCAGAAAGTAGATTTTTCCCAGCAAAATAGATAAAGAACGGGTATAGCAGCATTAATGAATAAAGCCCTGCCGCGGGAGTAATAATCTCCAAAAAAATCAGCGCTAACATCCCCACCCACAATCGCCGCTCTGCTGATCGGCAATCAATTCTACTAACACACGCAATAAAGTCCATTAAAATCGTGAACTTTAAGATAAATAATGCGATTCTAAATAAAAATTCAACAGAATAACTCGGAATGAAATTTAAGACAGTAGAAAAAGCAAAAATGGACGTTGGCGCATAAATTGCCTCGCGCCAATTGGAAACCCCCCCTGAGAAATTTAAAATGTATTTAGGTATATACACCCAACCAGCATCCCCGTACTGAAGAGCCAGAGCCACATTTATGATCAGGGCAAGTATTGCACATAGCAACATTTTCTTGCGCCACCTAAGATAGGGCAACAACAACGCAATTAAATAATATTTTGAAGTAATACAAAGCGGCAGCAGTGCATACCACTTAGATTCAAAAAATACATAAATTGTTAGAAACAAGAAGCCATAGAAAATATAGTTGCCACGCTCAAATCCATAGGCCAATGGGAATGAAAATAAAAATAAAAGAATCCACCAATAAACATCCCCCCCAAGCCCTCTCTTACTTTTCCACCACATAACAAATAAAGAAATAAGCAACGGCGGAAGCAATGAATAAAACAAGACATTTAAATTGCAATCCCGAAGTTCAAATGAATCATTTATAGTATTACAATATTCTGGCGTTATATATTTGCCAAGAAATAAAAATAGTGGCGAATAGAAAACCTTCCAACGGGAATAAGCATCCCCACCGAGAGCAGAATAATTTATATTAAAAAAATCCATGAATGTATCATTTTTATTATAAAAAAATGGGTACGGCAAGTACCCATTCTCTGAGAAGAACATCCATGAATATAATGAAAAGAAAAAAAGGAAAAAAACAGCTACTCTCAACAAAATTGAGGTCACATTTTTCAGATTTACGACCGCAGTTTTTTCAATCAAAATTAATCCTTTCTCGCTCAACCACAATAGGCCTATTTTTCACATGAGTATGTATTACACCTATATACTCCCCTAATATTCCAATCAATATCATGATTACACTAAACATGAAACACATCAAAGAGATAGCGAACATAAGCCCTACTGCAAATCTATTCCACCAAAATACTTTCAAAATAAAAGTAATCACAGCAACAAAAATAGATATTAAGCCTAAAGAAAATCCAAGTAAGGATGCTAATCGAAGCGGGACCTTTGAGTGACTGACAATACCCAGCATTGCCATATCATACAAACTATAAAAATTATTCTTTGTTAGCCCCCTAAGTCGCCGAGGTTGAATAAAATCTATAATTAAAACTGAATAACCCAATTCATCAATAAGCCCTCTAAAGTATGGATACGGATCATTAATTTTTCGTATCCTATCAATTACACTTCTATCATACAGGCCAAATCCTGTAGCGTCTCTAGTTATAGATACATCACTAATATTATCAAGCGCCTTATAATAAGAACGCCTTAAGTAATTAACTATAGAATTCTCATCCGACACAGGCTTAGCAGCCATTACCACCTTATAACCTTGCTCCCAGCCTGCAATAAATTCCGGAATCATTTCCGGAGGATCCTGCAAATCAGAAGCCAAGTAAATAGTAGCATCACCTCGTGTTTGCAAAACACCCCAATATGGTGATCGAATGTGCCCAAAGTTTCTATTATTTACGATTACTTTAATTCTAGGATCTTGTTTGGCTAATTTTTTTAAAATTTCAACAGTATCATCAGTTGACGCATTATCAACAAATATATATTCAAAATCGTATGCACTTAATTTATCTATAACATTACAAACTCTTTGATATAACTCCTCAATATTGGATTCTTCATTATAACAAGGAGATATTATCGATATAATGCTTTTCATTTATTAATCCCGCTCGGTAAAAAATGGATGCTGAATCTCTTGAATACCCGCCGTCTTTGGAACTGGAATTTCGCATTTGTATACTGCACTGCGATCTTTTCGATCCACAGAATCAGCAGGTATACCTGCATAATCAACAAAGCCGTACTCTAGAGCCTTCTGACGACGAAGCTTCAGTGGCAAATCTTCCTCCCAAACTACCTTATTCCATTTTTTAATCATTATTTTGTAAATAGGGAATAATAAAGATTGAAACCAATTTCCACTGAATTCGTATGTCACACGAACACGTGTATGCCCAGCACGAATTTCAGTAACATTGATTGTATTTTTAGCTATGAAAAAAGGGGTTAATGTAAAAGAAATTTGATTCTCATTATCCCACTGCGTAGTAAATACTAACGTCTTTACCCTAAGCGGCAGAAAAGGGATTTTAAAACGATCTACAAATAAACCATCCCCTGAGCGCCTCATTAAAAAAATTGGCGCTACATAAGCGCCATGGACTGTGCGAAGATGCTCGCCATCCCAAGAGTTCCATTTAATAACCTCCGGTTTAGCATCTACAAAATTTTCACAAATAACTTTTAATACTTTCATTAGATCTCCACGGACAACCCATCATTCTCTGAAAAATACTGCAACTTCAAACATTTTGCGCCCATTTGTCTATTTAAACATGAACCATCTTGAATCGAAAAATAGTAATCATGAAAATAACAGTGTAACTTACCATCTTTAATCGCAAGAGGACCACCAAAATGCGGGCAAAATGAAGAATATATTAA
>Ga0228700_1000695_pt1 | contig 27383 bp, 27 predicted proteins | sample McNCre317_Aug_MG_FD_178019 | JGI IMG/M metagenome (GOLD analysis project Ga0228700, IMG submission 178019) | Freshwater microbial communities from McNutts Creek, Athens, Georgia, United States - 3-17_Aug_MG | ecosystem: Environmental > Aquatic > Freshwater > Creek | place: USA: Georgia...
CTGGACTATGCCGACAAAGCGCTCTACTACAGCAAGCAAAACGGCCGCAACCGCCTGACCTTCTTCGAGGACATGGAAAGCCAGGGCCTGGTCACGCGCGAGGTTGCGCCCAGCGAAAACCTGGACTTCTTCTAGCCCGACAAAACGCTAGGGTGTGGGCGACATGAGCGGCGCCGGGCCGCGAGCGCCCCCTCGGGGGGCAGCGACCCACGCGCAGCGGGGGAGCGTGGGGGCTCACTTTTTCGCGCGCTCGTACAGCGGCATCACCTTGGGCAGGTTGGCCTCGATGTCGGCAATGCGGGTGCTGCCCGCCGGGTGGGTGGACAGCCACTGCGGTGGCGCGCCCTGGCTGGCGGCCCCCATCTTCTGCCACAGCGTGATACCCGAGCGCGGGTCAAAGCCGGCGCGGGCGGCCAGCTCCATGCCCACCAGATCGGCCTCGGACTCATCGGAGCGGCTGAACTGCAGCGTCAGCAGCTGTGCGCCGTAGTTGGTTACCGTCTGGCCGATCTGGCCCAGGCCCAGCAATTGCGTGAGCAGGCTGGCACCAATGCCGGCGGCTGCGTTCTTGCCCATGCGCTCGCGCGCATGCTCGCGCAGGGCGTGGGCGATTTCATGGCCCATGACCATGGCCACCTCGTCGTCACTAAGCTTGAGCTGCTTGAGAATGCCGCTGTAGAAGGCGATCTTGCCGCCGGGCATGCAAAAGGCGTTGATCTGGTTGGAGCCAATCAGGTTGACCTCCCATTTCCACTCGCGCGCGCGGTCGTTCCAGGGAATGGCGAAGGGAATGATGCGCTGGGCAATGCTGCGCAGACGCTTGACCTGGGCGTTGTCGTCCGGCCCCAGGGCGTTCTTGGCTGCTGCCGCCTGCAGCATCTTGTCGTACTCTTCCTTGGAAGACTGCTCCACTGCCTCAGCTGGCACCAGCTTGGTAAAGGCAGAGTTCTTGCCGACGTCAATGCCCTCTTGCTCCAGGGCCGCAGCGCCCAGCGGCCAGGCCTGCAGCGACAGGGCACAGAGCAAGGCCAGCGCCCGCTGCAGCACGCGCAATGAGAAAACGGTAGGGATTTGCATAAGGCCCGCAGTATCGCAAAAAGAGGGTTTCAGGGAGTGCGCAAAGTCCGGTCGGACACTTCGGCGCCAGGAAGGCTGGCGGGTATTATTCCGCGCATGACGCACTTAACGCAGCCGGGCACGGCCCTGGATGACAAGCCCAGCTGGGGCCAGACCCTCAAGGTCTATTGCGAGCCCGCCTCGCTGCGCATGCTCTCGCTGGGTTTTGCCGCGGGCCTACCGCTGCTGCTGGTGTTCGGCACCTTGAGTTTCTGGCTGCGCGAGGCCGGGGTGGACCGCAGCACCATCGGGTTTTTGAGCTGGGTGGGCCTGGCCTATGGCTTCAAGTGGGTCTGGTCACCGCTGGTGGACCGCATGCCCATCCCGGTGCTCACGCGCTGGCTGGGGCGTCGGCGCAGCTGGCTGCTGCTGGCCCAGGCGCTGGTCATGGCCGGGCTGGTGAACATGGCTTTCATCGATCCGCAGCTGGCCCTGGCGCCCATGGTCTGGAGCGCCATTGCCGTGGCCTTCGGCTCGGCCACGCAGGACATCGCGCTGGACGCCTTTCGCATCGAATCGGCCGACATGCAGCACCAGGCCGCGCTCTCGGCCACCTATCAGACCGGCTACCGCCTGGCCATGATCTGGGCCGGCGCCGGCGCCCTGTGGATCGCCGCGCGTGTGCAGGGCGATGCCGCCACCGGCTATGCGCCGGCGGGCTGGCAGGTGGCTTACCTGGTGATGGCCGCCAGCATGCTGCCGGGCGTGCTCACCGTGCTGCTGTCGCGCGAGCCGGCGCCCAGCGCCCTGCCGCCACCGCGCAGCGCCGGCGAGTGGCTGCGTGGCGCCCTGGTTGAACCTTTTGCCGAGTTCCTGCGCCGTTACCGCTGGCAGGCCGCCCTGATCCTGGCCCTGATCGCCAGCTACCGCATCAGCGATGTGGTGATGGGCATCATGGCCAATCCGTTTTATGTGGACATGGGCTACACCAAGGATGAGGTGGCCAGCGTAACCAAGGTGTTTGGCGTGCTCATGACGCTGGTCGGCGCTTTTGTGGGCGGCGCCATGGCGCTGCGCATGGGCGTGATGCGGGTGCTGATGCTGGGCGCGGTGCTCAGTGCTGCCAGCAACCTGCTGTTTTCCTGGCTGGCCAGCCAGGGCCACGATGTGACGAAGCTGGTTTTCGTGGTGTCGGCCGACAACCTGGCCGGCGGCATTGCCTCCTCGGCCTTTATTGCCTACCTGTCCTCGCTGACCAACATCAACTACTCGGCCACCCAGTACGCCCTGTTCAGCTCCATGATGCTGCTCCTGCCCAAGCTGGTGGCGGGCTATTCCGGCGTTTATGTGGACAGCTTTGGCTATGCCCACTTTTTCACCAGCACGGCGCTCCTGGGTCTGCCGGTGCTGGTGCTGGTGGCGCTGGCCGCGCGCATTCCCGTAGCACCCAAGCAGTAAGGCAAGCAGGCGCATGGCCCGGCCGCCTGCAGCGGCCGTTTTACCTATCTTTACCCCTGCTTTGATTGGCGCTGCACGCATTGTAAAGCTGCAGCGCTAGACTGCGCGGCATGAGCCAACACCTGCTGATCATCGAAGACGACGCCCGCCTGGCCGCCATGGTGGGCGAATACCTGGAACAGAACAGCTTTGCCGTCAGCCGCGCACCCGACGGGCTGGGCGGACTGGCACGCCTAAGCCCCGGCCACGAGGGCGTGGCGCCGGACCTGGTGATCCTGGACCTGATGCTGCCCGACATTGACGGTCTGGAAGTGTGCCGCCGCGTGCGCGCCCTGCCCTCGTCCATGGCCCAGGTGCCCATCCTGATGCTCACCGCCAAGGGCGACCCGATGGACCGCATCATCGGGCTGGAGATGGGCGCCGATGACTACCTGCCCAAGCCTTTCGAGCCGCGCGAACTGCTGGCCCGGGTGCGCGCCATCCTGCGCCGCAAGACCGAGTCACCACAGGCCGGCAGCCAGAACGTGCTGCGCTTTGGCTCGCTGTGCATAGACCGCGATGCGCGCACCGTGACCGTGGCCAACAACCCCTGCGAACTTACCTCCTACCAGTTTGACCTGCTGGTGGCGCTGGCCGAGCGCGCCGGCCGGGTGCTCACGCGTGACCAGATCATGGAAGCCGTGCGCGGGCGCGAGCTGGAGGCCTTTGACCGCTCCATCGATGTGCACATGGGCCGCATCCGTGCCGCCATTGAGACCGACTCCAAAGACCCCAAACGCATTCTCACGGTGCGCGGCGTGGGTTACGTGTTCGCGCGCCAGCAGGAGTAGGGCTTGTTCCAGAAGCTGTATGTGCGCATCTGGCTGGCGGTGGTGCTGGCCGTGGCGGTGCTCACATTGCTGGTGGGAACGGCCTGGCGCCTGGCCACCGAGCCGCCGCTGCGGGTGGTGGTGGTGCGCAATGCAGACGGACAGATCATCGGCATAGGGCAGGCCCGGCTGGGGCGCCCACCTGAGTCGCACGAGGACAGCCATGAGGGGCCGGACGGCAACAGCGAGACGCCGCGCGGCCGCTATGGCCTGGGCCCGGAATTCACCGTGCGCATGACCGACGGCCAGACCATGCACCTGCATCTGCCGCGCCCGCCCAACGGCAGCTGGCGCGCGCCTTTTGGTTTTTTCTGGACGCTGGGCCTGGTGGCCGTGGCCGTGGCGCTGGCCATCTACCCCATTGTGCGGCGCCTCACGCACCGGCTGGAGGCCCTGCAACGCAATGTGGAGCGCTGGGGCGGTGGCGACCTGAGCGTGCGCATGCCGGTGGCCGGCCACGACGAGGTGGGCTTTCTTGCCAAGGGCTTCAACAAGGCCGCCGAGCAGATCGAGGCCCTGATGAAGGCGCGCGAAGCCTTGCTGCAGTCGCAAAAGTCCCTGCTGGCCAATGCCTCGCATGAGCTGCGCTCGCCGCTCACCCGCATCCGCATGGGGCTGGAGCTCATGGGGCACGATGCCGCGCTGGGTGCGCGCCAGGAGATCGCCCGCAACATTGCCGAGCTGGACCAGCTCATCGACGAAATCCTGCTGGCCAGCCGGCTGGATGCCAAGGAGGCCGACCTGGGTACGGTGGAGGCGGTGGACCTGGTGGGTCTGGCGGCAGAGGAATGTGCCCGCACCCAGGCGGTGCTGGACGTGGAGGTGTCTTCGGTGCTGGTGCCTGGTGTCGCCAAGCTGCTGCGCCGCGTGGTGCGCAACCTGCTGGAAAACGCCAGGCGCTATGCCCAGGGCGAGGTGACGCTGGTGCTGCGTACCGGAGATGGCATGGCCATCCTGCAAGTGAATGACCGGGGGCCGGGTGTACCCGAGGAATTGTCGGAGCGCATTTTTGAACCCTTCTACCGCCTGCCCGGGGCTTCCGAACGCGAAGGCGGCGTCGGTCTGGGCCTGGCCCTGGTGAAGTCCATCACCCTGCGCCACGGCGGCACGGTGCAATGCCGCAACCGCCCGGATGGTGGCGCCTGCTTTGAGGTGCGTCTGCCGCTTTCGACTTGAGTGGCAAAGGGCCGCCCCGAGCCACGAGCGCCCCATCGGGAGGGGCAGCGAATGGAACGCAGTGACTAGGCCCGAGGGCCCTCAACTTGCCTTGAGAAAAATGTCGCGGTCAGGCGCGAAGTTTTCGTGCAGGGGCAGCAAGGCGCCACCCAGCGCGCGTGCATCCGAGCCGATGCTGCCTGCCACCAGGGTGGCGGGCCACAGCCCTTCCCAGTCGTAGCGTGCCAGGGCCGCCTCGGTATGGTCGATCAGGCGGGTCAGCATGGCGCGCGAGAACGAGCCGTCGACCACCACCGCATCGATGTCTAGGAAGGCCGTGCCACTCACCACGCACTGCGCCAGTGCCAAGGCGGCGCTGGCAATCCAGGCGCTGGTATGGGCTTCAAAAGGCGGCTCCATGGCCCGGCTGTCGTAGGCGGCGCTGGGGTCCAGACCGTGGGCCGAGAAGCGCTGCTCCAGCTCCCACAGCGAGGCATGCGCGATCAGCTGCTCGGGCACGCCGGTACCGGCAGACACCTGCAGGGGCAGCGAGGCCACCGCGCCGGCATTGCCATGCACGCCGTTGTGCAGATGCGAGTTGATCACCAGGCCGCCGCCGACAAAGGTGTCCACGAACAGGTAGAGAAAGCTCTTGAGGTCACGCCCGCGCCCGGCCACCAGCTCGGCCACGCAGGCCGCCGCGGTGTCGCGCGCAAAGCTGACCGGCGCATCGGTGAAGGTCTGCACCTGGTCGCTCAGGTCGATGTGGTTCCAGGCATCGGACACGCTGGGCGGCAGGCCCAGCATCTTGTGCCAGCCACCCAGATTGAAGGGTGCGGCCAGGCCCACGCCCACCAGGCGGGGCGCCAGCGGGCCCAGGCCGTGCTGGATGGCAGCCATGTGCTGCTTGATGGTGGGCAGCAGGGTCTGCGCGTCCGGGTAGGTATAGGGGATGGACTCGCGCCGGCGCACGCTGCCGGTGAAGTCGACCAGCAGGAGGTCGGCGCTGCGCCGCCCGATCTTGATGCCCAGGGCAAAGGCGCCGTCGGGGTTCAGGGCCAGCGGCACCGAGGGCTGGCCGATGCGCCCCCGCACCGGCTCGTGGCGCAGGAGCAGCGCGTCTTCTTCCAGGCGGGCGGTGATCAGGCCGATGGTCTGGGCCGTGAGGCCGGTGAGGCGGGCCAGCTCGGCCTTGGGCAGGCTGCCGTTGAGGCGCACCGCCTGCAGCACCACGCGCTCGTTGAACTGGCGCATGCCCACATGGTTGGACCCCCGGGGGCGCAGCACCGGTGGCGCGGCCACGCGGGGGCGTGGTGCAGCCCGGCTGCGGGTCCCTGGGGTGTCTGCAAGATTCATGGACGCAGATTTTCGCCGATCACGCCCTTGCGCAGCAGAAAGTTTCCAAAAGGTTGCAACTCGCCGGTCAGCACGATGGCAAAGGCCTGCTTGCTGCGCTCGTAAAAGGCAAAGCGCTCAATTCCCTCGGCGCTCTGCCCGGCCAGGAAAGTAGGCTCCAGGGTGGCCAGCACTTCGCGCTGCATGGCCGAGCGGTAGCCCTCGGACTGGCCGCTGACCTGCATGTAGCCTACCGGGTGCACCTCGTCGGCCACCAGCGGCAGCACCGAGGTCACGGCCTGCACCGCGCGCGCCATGCTGATGCCCGGCAGGCGCAGGATGGGTTTGCCCTGGGCATAACGAATGGCCGTGAAGTTGGCATCGGCCAGCACGATGGCGTCGTCATGGCCCATTTCCATCAGCACCTTGAGCAGCTCCGGTGTGAGGACCGGGTCTATTCCTTTAAGCATGGAGAGGGGTTCCTTTGTTTTCTAGTGCGCCAGCGCGTCTTCGGGCAGGTCGGTCACCGATTTTGCACCGGTCATCACCGCCACGGTGTCGCTCATGCTGATCTTCTTGGGGTTGACCACGGCAGCACGCTTGCCCAGGCGGGCAATGTGGATGCGGTCGGCCACTTCAAAGACGTGGGGCATGTTGTGCGAAATCAGCACCACCGGCAGGCCCTTGTCGCGCACGCGGCAGATCAGTTCCAGCACCATGTTGCCTTCCTTCACACCCAGGGCGGCCGTGGGTTCATCCATGATGACCACGTGCTGGGCAAAGGCGGCTGCCCGGCCCACGGCCACGCACTGGCGCTGGCCGCCCGAGAGGGTTTCCACGGCCTGGGTCATGGAACGGATGCCGACCTTCAGGTCGTTCATGCGGCTGATGCTTTCCTCCAGCATCTTCTTCTTGTCGATGAAGCCCAGGGCGCCCAGCAGGCCGCTGCGACGCAGCTCGCGGCCCAGGAACAGGTTCTCGGCAATGGTCATGGCGGGCGCCACGGCCAGGTCCTGGTAGACCGTCTCGATGCCGGCCTGGCGTGCGTCGATCGGGCTCTTGAAGTGGATGGGCTTGCCGTCCAGCTGGATTTCGCCTTCATCAGGGATGGTGGCGCCCGACAGGCACTTGATCAGCGAGGACTTGCCGGCGCCGTTGTCGCCGATCACCGCCAGGATTTCACCGGCGCGCAGCTCGAAGTCGGCACCGTCCAGAGCGGTGACCTGGCCGTAGCGCTTCACCAGGCCTTTGGCCTGCATGACGATTTGGGGGGTGCTCATTTAACGCGCTCCTTTGCGGGACATTTGGTCGGTGGCCACAGCCAGAATCACCAGGATGCCGGTGACCAGCACCTGGTAGACAGAGGGCACGCCCATCAGGGTCAGGCCGTTGCGGAACACGCCCACAATCAGCGCGCCCACCAGGCTGCCCAGGATGATGCCGCGCCCGCCGAACAGGCTGGTGCCGCCCAGCACCACGGCGGTGATGGCGTCCAGGTTCTCGGTCTGCCCGGCATTGGGATCGCCGGCACCGGTGCGGGCCACGGCCAGGGTGGAGGCAATGCCGTAGAACACGCCGGCCAGCACATAGACGCCCAGCAGCACTTTTTCGGTGGAGATGCCGGTCAGGCGGGTGGCCTCGGGGTTGTTGCCCACGGCGTAGACGTGGCGGCCCTGCGCGGTGTCACGCAGCCAGACCCAGATGGCCAGGTAGAGCGCCAGCATCAGCACCACGCCATAGGCCACACGGGCGCCGCCCAGGCCGAAGGTGTCACCCAGGAGGCTCATGCCCTCGGGGATGTTGGTGATGGTCTGCGCATGCGAATAGAGTTGGGTGATGGCAAAGGCGATGTTCAGCGTGCCCAGGGTCACGATGAAGGGGGGCAGCTTGACGCGGGTGACCAGCAGGCCGTTGACCAGGCCAAAGAAGGTGGTGGCGGCAATGCCGCACAGAATGGCCACCGGGGCCGAGAGGCCGTAGTCGGCGGCGAACTTGGTCATGACGATGGAGCCCAGCGCCATCACCATGCCGCAGGACAGGTCAATGCCGGCGGTCAGGATGATCAGGGTCTGGCCGATGGCAATCGTGCCCACCACCATCACCTGCTGCAAGATCAGGGAGAAGTTGCGCAGGGTAAGGAAATTTTCGTGCTGGAAGGTGAAGAAGGCACAGGCCAGCACCAGGGCAATGGCCGGACCTAAAGTTCCCATTGGAGGGAGTTTGGCTTTGAGCGTGTTCATGGGATGGGCGTGGGTTAGGTCATCGGGGCGCCTGGCGGGGGCACGGTAAGGGGAACAAAGCCCCGGTTCACGGGGCTTTTGGTGGACCGGGCCTGCCGTGTTTGGCAGCAGACCCGGTCGGGGTCATGTCATGCGACAGACCGTGTGCAGGCGCGAATCAATCGCCCCAGCACTGACCGCGGGCGGTCTTGGTGTCGATGCTCTTGACGCCAGCCATGGGCTTGGAAGCCACCAGGTCCACACCGGTGTCGGTGTAGCCGGTCTGACGCTTGCCGTCCTTGGCGTACTGCACGCCGGCAGCCACACCCATTGCGGCCATCTTCAGGGGGTACTGCATGGAGGTGGCGGCGATCACGCCCTTCTCGACGTTGCCCACACCGTTGCTGCACATGCCGTCCACACCCAGGATGACAACGTCTTTTTCCTTGCCAGCGGCCTTCAGAGCCTTGTAGGCACCGGCGGCAGCGGGTTCGTTGATGGCGTACACCACGTTGATGTTGGCGTTCTTCTGCAGGCAGTTTTCCATGCCGGTCTGGCCCTTGGCGGCGTCACCGAAGCTGTCGGCCATGCACACCACTTCAGCGGGCTGGGCCAGCTCATTGCTCTTGGCGTCCAGGGTCTTCAGGCCGTAACCCGCCAGGAAGCCGTTGTGGCGCTGGGCGCCCACAGGGTGGCCAGGGAACAGGTCCATGGTGGCGATGACGGGGGTCTTGCCCTTCAGGGCGGCCTTGGCGTAGGCACCGATCAGTTCACCGGCCTTGTAGTTGTTGGTGGCAAACAGGGCGTCAGCGCCGTCCACCGGGCTGTCCAGGGCGATCACTTGCACGCCTTGGGCCTGGATCTTCTTGATGGTGGGGATGATGGCGTCGCCGGAGGACGTGATCAGGATGGTCTTGGCGCCAGCGGCAACCATGTTTTCCATGGCGCTGATCTGGCCGGCGGTGTCGCCGTCTTGCTTGCCGGCTGCGCTGAGCAGCTTGGCGCCGGCCTTCTTGGCAGCGGCTTCAGCGCCTTCCTTCATCTTCACGAAGAAGGGGTTGCTTTCGGTCTTGGTGATCAGGCCGATGATGGGTTCAGCAGCGAAGGCCGAGGTGGCGGCCGATGCGGCGAAGGCAATGGCGGTCAGTGCCAGGGTGGTCGATTTTTTCATGTGGGTCTCCTCGTTTGGATATCCGATGGGGTCTACAGTGATCAGGGCCTGGGGCCCTGGCTAGGTACGCTTTGGCTGTTAGCGTGGTGCTACTATATGCGTTGGCGACTAACTAAATCAAGTTACTTTAGTAATGGAAAACCCGTAGTCGGTACAAAAAAGTACGGAAGTTCATGGGTTTTCGAACCCTGAAACACACAGGTCGGCAGTTTTGCGCGCTCCAAAGCCCCTGAGCCGTGCCGCGTTGTGGGCTTGTCCGACCGGATGAAATTGTTTTGGGGCGAAAAGAATTGGCCACAACTGACAGAAAAGTGGCCTGTATTTAGTAAAAATGAATATTTGCCAGGCTTTTTTCCACCGTCAGACCCGAAATTCACCCATATGGGGGATGGGCAAGCAGTGCTGGGGACCGTAAAGTTCATCCAACTGCTGTCACAGTGCGAGAAATAGAAGATCGGACAGGCAAAAGCCCGGCTTCGCTAACAAATCCAACGACGTCCCTTCGGGGACTTTCAAAGCCACCGCAAGGTGGCTTTTTTTTTGCTTATGCAAGTCCCAAGCAAACCGGCTTCTCCCTCCATTTGCACAAACCATGGGAAGATGCTTCTCTGGGTTGCGCAATAGAGGGAAAGGGACTACATGAACCATCTGACGATTACCCGGCGGCTCTACCTGATGGTCGCCACCTCCGTATTGGTGATGGCGGTGCTGGCCGCACTGATCTGGTCGGTGCTGGGGCGCCTCAACGACCTGCAGAACCTGCACGCCAGCCGGGCCGAGCTGGCAGCCCAAATCCGCAATGACTCCAACCTGGGTGCACAGGCCTACCGGGTGATTGCCGACACCTACATCAACCGCAATTTTGATGAGGCCAAGGGCAAGTGGATCGACATCAACAAGGACTTTGATGCCTCCTTCGCACGGGCCCAGGGTGAGGCCGACAGCGAGGCCAAGAAAGCCGCCGTGCAAGCCGCCATGGCCGCCGTGAAGGAAATCCGCACGCTCTACCAGGGCCGCTACCTGGAGCTCTCGCAGGCCAATGCGCCGCAGAGTGAGATGGGCTCGGTGGACGACGCCGTGGACAAGCAGATCGACAAGTTTGAAGAGGCCTATAACCAGTACTACGCCGTGCTGGCCGAAGAGAGCAAGGTGCTGGACGCACAGTTCGTCAAGGCCTCGCAATCGGCGCGCATGTGGATGGCCATCGCCATCGTGCTGGGCGGCCTGCTGCTGGTGGTCCTGACGCAGCTGATCTCGCGCAGCATCACGGGCCAGCTGGGCATGGAGTTGAGCGAGGCCACGGCCCTGGCACAGCGCATAGCCGATGGCGACCTGACGCAGGACCTGGTGCACTCGGGCGGCGGCAATGGCAGCCTGGCCAGTGCGTTCGAGCACATGCTCACCACCCTGAAGGCCGTGGTGCAAAGGGTACGGCAGGGCTCGGACGCAGTCGCCACGGCCAGCGCCGAGATTGCCCAGGGTAACCACGATCTCTCCGCCCGCACCGAGCAGCAGGCCAGTGCGCTCGAAGAGACGGCGGCCTCCATGGAGCAGCTCGATAGCCAGGTCAAGCAGACCGCCGACAGCGCCCTCTCGGCCCATGCCCTGGCGCAAAACGCCTCCACCGTGGCGGTGGCCGGCGGCGAGGTGGTGGCGCAGGTGGTGCAGACCATGCGGGGCATCAACGAGAGCTCGCGAAAGATTGCGGACATCATCAGCGTGATTGACGGCATTGCCTTCCAGACCAACATCCTGGCGCTGAACGCCGCGGTGGAAGCAGCGCGCGCCGGTGAGCAGGGCCGCGGCTTTGCGGTGGTGGCCTCGGAAGTGCGCTCGCTGGCCGGGCGCAGCGCCGAAGCCGCCAAGGAGATCAAGAGCCTGATCAATGCCAGCGTAGAGCGGGTGGAGGAAGGCACGGCCCTGGTGGACAAGGCCGGCAGCACCATGACCGAAATCGTGGACAGCATTCGCCGGGTGACCGAGACCATGGGCCAGATCAACACGGCCAGCGCCGAGCAGTCACTGGGCGTGGCCCAGGTCGGTGAAGCGGTCTCGCAGATGGACCGCGGCACCCAGCAAAACGCGGCCCTGGTGGAAGAGATGGCAGCCGCCGCCAGCAGCCTCAAGAGCCAGGCCCAGGACCTGGTGGCGGTGGTGGCCAGTTTCCGCCTAGGTGGTTCGGATATGGTGCAGAAAATGGCGGTGCGGGCCAACCCTTCGCCGCCGCTGCCCTCGGGCAGCACCGAGCGGCGCGCTGCCATCCGCGGCACTGCGGCCAACCGCAGTGCGCCCCATGCGGCAGCCCCCAGGCCCGCTGCGGCAGCGGCACCGGTTGCAGCGCCAGCACCTGCCCTGGGCCCATCCAAGCCGGCCAAGGCCGACGAGGAATGGGAAACCTTCTAAGGGACTGACCGGCTTAGCGGCCGGTCTTGAAGGTGGTGAAGGTGCGGGTCTGCACCTTGCGCACCGCCTGTGGCAGTGCGTCCGGGGCCACCATGGCCTTCATGGCCTCGGGCTCCAGGAAGATGGTCTTGTTGTCGGCCACATCCTTCTTCACGAACTTGAGGGACGCCGCATTGGGGTTGGCATAGAACACCTTGTTGGTGAGCGACGCATGCACTTCCGGGCGCAGGATGTAGTTGATGAAGAGGTGGGCGTTGTCCACATTCTTGGCATCGCGCGGAATGGCCATGGAGTCAAAGAACAGGGTGGCACCGGTCTTGGGCACCAGGGCCTGGAGCACCACCGGCTTCTTGGACTTGGCAGCGGCCGCGCGGCTGGCGGCAATGTTGATGTCACCCGAGAAGCCCATCACCAGGCAGGTGGCGCCGCTGGCCATTTCCTCGATGTAGCCCGAGGATGAAAAGCGTGTGACAAACGGGCGTATGGCCTTGAGCACCTGGGCCGCAGCGGCGTAGTCGGCCGGGTCCTTGCTGTAGGGGTCCTTGCCGGCATACAGCAGGGCGGCAGGCACCACTTCAGAAGCCGAGTCGAGCACGCTGATGCCGCACTTCTTGAACTTGGCGGCATAGGCCGGATCAAACAGCAGGCTCCAGGCGTTCTCGGGCATGGGGGTGTCGCCCAGCGCGGCCTTGACCTTGTCCACATTGATGCCCACGGTCACATAGCCCCACAGCCAATCCACCAGGTACTGGTTGCCCGGGTCCACCTTGGCCAGCTGGTCAAGCACACCCTTGTCCAGGTTGCCCCAGTTGGAGAGCTTGCTCTTGTCCAGCTTTTGCAGCAGGCCGCCTTCGATCTGGGTCTTGGCGAAGTGGGCGCCGGGCACCACGATGTCATAGCCGGTGTTGCCGGCCAGCAGCTTGGCATGCAGGATCTCGTTGCTGTCGTAGTTGTCGTAGCGAACCTTGATGCCGGTCTCTTTCTCAAAGTTCTTGATGGTGTCTTCGGCGATGTAGTCCGACCAGTTGTAGATGTTGAGCACCTTGCTGGCATCGGCCGCGCCGGCCGCGCCCGCCGACAAAAGGCCTGCACTGGCCAGGGCCAGGGCGACCGCTACTTTTTGGAAAACCTTCTTCATGACAAGAACCTCCTGTGTAAATGGTTGAGGGGTTGGGGGGACGAAATGCTATCCATGCAAATAGCCTGCCACACGCTCGGGCCGGATATCCACCAGGCAGCGGGTGTGGCCCAGGGGGCATGCGCGTTGAAAGCAGGGCGCGCAGTCCAGCGGCGGCTGGTAGCTGGCATCGCTCTTGAGCCAGAGCACCTGCGCGCGTGGGCTCAAGGGCGGCGTATGCAGGGGGCTGGACGAGCCGAACACCGCCACCTGTGGCACGCCCAGGGCCGCTGCCACATGCATCAGCCCGGAATCATTGCTGACCATGGCGCGGGCACCGGCAATTACGGCCAGTGCCTGGTCCAGGCTGGTGCGCCCGGACAGATCGTGCGGCGGCAGTGCGCCCAGGGCGCTGGCCTGGGCGGCAATCTGCGCGCACAGTGCCGACTCCTTGGCCGAACCCAGCAGCACCACCGGCAACGCCAGCTGTGCCGCCAGGGCCGCAAAGTGGCCCTCTGGCCAACGCTTGGCCGGGCCATACTCGGCGCCCGGCGCAAACACGTAGTAGCCCTGCTCCTGCAGGCCCAGCGGCTGCAGCGCCGCCGCGCGTGCGCCAGCCTCCAGCTGCAGCTGCGGCCGGTCTTGCGCGGTGTCGGTCTGGCCACTGAGGGCCGAGTAGAACGCCACCATGGGAGGGCGCGCCCCAGAGGGCGGATTGGCCAGCATGCGGTTGATCAGCAGCAGGCGCGACTCACCCCGGTAGCCAATGCGCTCGGGCACGCCCGCCCACCAGGGAATGAGGGCGCTCTTGAGGGAATTGGGGCAGACATAAGCCCGTGCAAAACGCCCGCGCAGGCTCTTGGCCAGGGTGCGGCGCGCGCGCCACTGCAGGCCGCCATGGGCAAAGGGAAAGACCAGCACCTCAGCCACCTGGGGCATGGCCCGGTAGACCGGCGCCACCCAGGGCAAGGCGCCCACGGTGAGCCGTTCGCCACGTGCGTGCAGACGGCGCAACAGCGGCTCAGTCATGACCGCGTCCCCTATCCATTGGGGAGCGATGATGAGCGAAGCGCTCATGGCATCTGAAGCCAACCCGCCGCAGGGCCGCCCCAAGGCGGGTTAGCCCCCTTGGGGGGCAGCGACCCACACGCAGTGGGGGAGCGTGGGGGCACTATGTCAGTGTCCCGCGAAATGCTCACCGGCCTTGAGTGCGTAGACGGTGCCGCAGTAGGGGCACTTGGCCGATCCGCTGTGGCCCACATCCAGATAGACCTTGGGGTGGGTGTTCCAGGTCTTCATGTCCGCCTTGGGGCTGGGGCAGAAGACGCCGCCCTGGGGGTTGAGGTCTTTGGCCAGCAGTTCAATGGCCGGGGAAGTTGCTTTGTTCATGGTGGTTTCCTGTGGCGGGCTGCACGGGCGCTTAGACGCGGCTTAGCCAGTGGGCGTACTTGGGGTTGCGGCCGTTGACGATGTCAAAGAAGGCGCTCTGGATCTTCTCGGTGATGGGGCCACGCGAACCGCTGCCGATCTGCACGCGATCGATCTCGCGGATGGGGGTCACTTCAGCGGCGGTGCCGGTGAAGAAGACCTCGTCGCAGATGTAGAGCTCGTCGCGGGTGATGCGCTTCTGGATCAGTTCCAGGCCCAGGTCCTTGCAGATGTGCAGCACGGTGTTGCGGGTGATGCCATTCAGCGCACCGGCCGACAGATCGGGGGTGTAGACCACACCGTCCTTGATCACAAACACGTTCTCGCCGGCACCTTCGGACACAAAGCCGCTGGCGTCCAGCAGCATGGCCTCGTCGTAGCCGTCGTCGGTGGCTTCCATATTGGCCAGGATGGAATTGGTGTAGTTGCTCACCGCCTTGGCCTGCGTCATGGTGATGTTGACATGGTGGCGGGTGTAGCTGGAGATCTTCACGCGGATGCCGCGCTTCATGCCCTCTTCGCCCAGGTAGGCGCCCCAGGGCCAGGCTGCCACCATCAGGTGCACGGTATTGCCCTTGGGGGAGACGCCCAGCTTGCGGTCGCCGATCCAGGTCAGGGGCCGCAGGTAGCCGGACTCCAGCTTGTTTTCGCGGATCACGGCCTTTTGCGCCTCGTTGACCTCCTCCTTGCTGAAGGGGATGGTCATGCGCAGGATCTTGGCGCTGTTGAACAGGCGGGTGGTGTGCTCTTCCAGGCGGAAGATGGAGGTGGTGCCGTCATCGCCCTTGTAGGCACGCACGCCTTCGAAGGCGCCGCAGCCGTAGTGCAGGGTGTGGGTGAGCACATGGATCTTGGCATCGCGCCATTCCACCAGACGGCCGTCCATCCAGATTTTTCCGTCACGGTCTGACATGGAGGGAGGAATTGCGCTCATGGGGTGTCCTTTTGTGGGTGCGTTGGTGATTGTGCTGAATTCGTGATTTTACGGGGCGCCGGCCTGGCCCCAAGCGGGTTGAGCTCCTCAGGGGTGCAGCCCCATACAGGCAGTGAAAAGCGTAGGGTCGCCTATTTGGGCCAGAGCACCTGCACGCGCAGCCCGCCCAGGGTGGGTGAGCGATCGATTTGCACCTGGGCTGAAAACACCGCCAGCAGGCGCCGCACAATGGACCAGCCCAGGCCGCTGCCGGACTGCTCGTTGCCCAGCACCCGGAAAAAGCGCTCCCCCAGGTGGGCGATCTGCTCCTCGCTCATGCCAGCGCCACTGTCTTCCACCAGCAGGCAGGTGGCACCCGCGCGCCGCTCCAGGCTGATCAGCACTTGGGCGCCCGGCGGGCTGTAGCGCAGGGCGTTGTCCAGCAGGTTGCGCACCAGCACGCCCAGCAGAATTTCATCGGCGGCCACGGCAAATACGCCTTCGGCCTGCAGCACCAGCTCCTGGTGGCGCTGCAATGCGGCCGGCGCCAGCTCGGCCGCCACCCGCTGCACCACCGGCGCCAGGTCCACGGTGGCGAAGCTGGCCGCGGCGCTGCTGTCCAGGCGAGCCAGGGTCAGGAGCTGCTCCACCAGGCGGCTGGCACGGTCGCATCCGGCCAGCGTGGTCTGCAAGGCATGGTGGCGCTGCACCTGGTCTTCGCCAGCCCCCATGGCAACCTGGGCCTGGGCCCGGATGGCGGCAATCGGCGTGCGCAGCTCATGTGCCGCATCGGCGGTGAAGCGGCGCTCAAACTGCACCATCTCGCCAATGCGCGCCAACAGCGCATTGAGGGTCTGCACCAGAGGCTGCAGCTCGGTCGGCAGGCCGTCCAGCGGCACAGGCTCCACCGCCTGCGGCGAGCGCCGCTCCAGCGTTTCACGCAGGCCGCGCAAGGGCGCCAGTCCCAGGCGGATGGACCACCACAGGCACAGGCCGAACAGGGGCAAGGCAATCAACAAAGGCCCTACCAGGCTGCGCATCAAGGCCCAGAGAATGGCGCGGCGCGAGTCCACTTTTTCACCCACCAGCACCGTGATGTCCAGGCGCGCGCTGTGCAGGGTGATGACACGCCACAGGTCTTCGCCGCGCAGCACCGTGGAAAAGCCGGGGACCAGGCTGGACATGGGCTCGTTGCCGGTGTTGGCCGAGTGGCTGAGCATCTGCTTGCCGATATAGACCTGAAAAGCCACATGGGGCGCGTAGCGCTGCAGCACCGGGGTGTCGAACAGGTCGTCGATATCGCCATCGGACTGCACCAGCAGCAGGCTGGCGGCCTGCACCAGGTGGCTGTCCAGCAGCTCGTCGACTTCATGCTGCGCCTCGCGCCAGGTAAAGGCCGCCGAAAGCAGCCAGACCGCCGTGGCAAAGCCCAGCACCAGCAGCAGGAGCCGCGTCTGCATGGAGGGCTGGCCCGGCGTGCCCTTCATGCCGGTGGCGGCTCGCGCTGCACGGTGTAGCCCACGCCACGCACCGTCTGTATGAGGTCGCTGCCCAGCTTGCGGCGCAGGTGGTGGATATGCACCTCGATGGTGTTGCTCTCCACCTCATGGCCCCAGCTGTACATCTGCTGCTCCAGCTGCTCGCGCGACAGCACCCGGCCGGTATTGCGCATCAGGGCATGCAGCAGGTCGTATTCGCGGGTGGACAGGGCCACGACTTCGGAACGCAAGGTGACGCGGCGGGCGCTGGCGTCCAGCGCGACGTCGCCGCAGCGCATGGTGTCCTGCAGCTGGCCCAGGGAGCGGCGCACCAGCGAGCGCAGACGTGCCGCCAGCTCATGCAGGTCCACCGGCTTGACCACATAGTCATCGGCGCCGCTGTCCAGGCCGATGACGCGCTGTGCCACCGCGTCGCGCGCGGTCAGCACCAGGATGGGCGTGGCGTTCTTGCGTTCGCGCAGGGCCTTGAGCACCTCCAGGCCGTCACGCAGCGGCAGGCCCAGGTCGAGCACGCCGGCGGCATAGACGCCGCTGGCCAGTTCGCGCTCGGCGGCCATGCCGTCGCGCACCCAGTCCACCTGAAAACCAGCCTGGCGCAGCCCGGCGCGCAGGCCGTCGCCCAGCATGGCATCGTCTTCGGCCAGCAGCACACGCATGCTTCAGGCCTCCTGCGTCAGGCTGGCCTGCACCGCAGCCTCGGGGGTGGCCACGGGCGCGCTGCGCCATTGCAGCCACCAGAACAGCAGCACCGCCAGCAGCAGCGCCCAGGCCAGTGCGCTCCAGTTGCGCGCAATGCCCTGCCCGGCCGGGCCGCGCTTCTTGCCGGTGAACATGGCGCGCACCAGGTTCTCGCGGTGCTGCAGGCTGGCGCTTAGCACGCCTGCCAGATGGCCCAGCACCACCAGCAGCATGGCGTTGGCCAGCAGCTCATGCAGCTCGGAGAGCCACTCCGGGCCGAGCTCGTTGTAGCTGGCATAGCCCGTGGCACTGAGGGCCAGGCCCAGCATCAGCAGGGCGACGATGGCAACGGCGCCCGCCGGGTTGTGGCCCAGGTGGTGCTCGGCCTGGCCCTGCAGCAAGGAGCGCAGGTAGCGCATCACCGCGGCCGGGCCGCGCACAAACTGGCTGAACCGCGCATAGCGGGTACCCACCAGGCCCCACACCAGGCGGAACACCAGCAAGCCGCCCAGGGTGTAGCCCAGGGTGACATGCAGCAGGCGCCAGACTTCGCTCTCGGCACTCAGGTAGGCACCGGCAAAGCACAGCACCAGCAGCCAGTGGAAGACGCGCACCGGGGCGTCCCAGATGCGAATCGCGCTGGCTGCGCCGTCAGGACTGTGGCTCATTTGGGTATGCGTACCTGGTGTTCATTGAAGTTGCCCTTGGCCGCTTCGGCGTGGCAGGCCGAGCAATTGGAGGGACTGCCAATGCTCGCACGTTTCCAGGTGCGTGCGGGCACTTCGTCGTGCTGGGCCACAAACCAGGCGGCGTGGCTGATGCGATCCTGCGGCGGCTCCTGCGCGGCGCGGCGGTCACGCCCGGCATGGGCCGTCAACCAGTCTGCGATGGCGCGGGTGGTGGCCGCGTCCAGTGAGGCGTCGGTGCCAAAGTGCTTGTCCAGGTGCGCCATGATGCGCTCCCAGGAGGCGGCCGGCAGCAGGCCGGGCGGATACGCCACGTGGCAGGAGGAGCACTCCTGCTGGTGGCGCGCAAAGGGGGCCACGGCATAGCCGTGCTCGGCGTGGGCGCAGGCACCCAGCAGCAGGCCAGAGCAAAGGACCAGCAGGCTGGCCAGAGCGGACAAAGGTTTCTTCATGGGTTTGCTTTCGGCGCGGGACTCACGATTTGAGCGATGCCAGCCAGCTCAGCACATCGGCCTTCTCGGCCGGGCTGCATTCGCGTCCGACCACGTCGTTGCAGTTGCGGCGGAACCACTTCTCGGTCTTGGCGGCATCGGTGAAGCGCTGGGGGTTGAAGGCGGGCGCCATGGGGGCAATCACCTTGCCGGTGGTGGCGTGCTTGCCCTCCACCGTAGGCTTGGCGGTGTGGCAGCTGGAGCAGCTCCAGTCCTTGCCGTGCTTGGTGGTGAAAAACTGCTGGCCCTGGGCGACCTGCGCGGCCTGGCCCGACTGCGCCGCATAGCCGGCGATCTGCTCGGCAGGTGTGGTTTGCGCCAGCAGTGTGGCCGGCAGCAGCAACAGGGCCAAGGCCCAGGATGGGGTATGTGACATGCGAGCTCCTAACACCTGCATGCTAAGAGGCGCAGCTTAATGGGCGCTTAACCGCTGCAGCAGGTCTGGGCGCGCCGGGTGAAGGCGTTAGAGCGCGCCAGGCGCGCCGGGCTCGGCGCGTCGGCGTGGCCGTTCGCTGTCAGAGAGTTCCATGGCGTCGGCCACATAGCCCGGGCCCTTCATCAGCATCACCACCACACAGCCGATGGCCGCGGTGAGCACCGCCGTCCAGTGGCACAGGAGCACGCCGATGACGCAGTAGTCCAGCAACTGCAGCCAGCGCTGCTGGGCGCTGTCCTGGCCGGGCACCAGCCAGTGCAGGCCCAGCGCCACCACCAGCGGCACGGCGGTACCCACCGCAAAGATCAGTGGCAGACGCCGCCACAGTCGCCATTCCAGGCCGCTGGCGCTGCGCTTGCTGCCTGGAAGTTTGTTGAGCCAGTTCATGAGCCCAGTTTAGGCCAGGGAGCGCACCACTTCCATGGCCTCCTCCACCCGCTCTACTGCGTGAATGGTTAATCCCTCGATGGGTTTCTTGGGGGCATTGGCCCGGGGCACCAGGGCCACGCCGAAGCCCAGCTTGGCGGCCTCCTTGAGACGCTCCTGGCCGCGCGGCGCCGGGCGCACCTCGCCGGCCAGGCCCACCTCGCCAAAGGCCAGAAAGCCCTTGGGCAGGGGCTTGCCACGCAAGGAAGACGTGATGGCCAGCAGCACCGCCAGGTCGGCCGCCGGCTCGCTGATGCGCACGCCGCCCACGGCATTCACAAACACGTCCTGGTCCATGCAGGCCACGCCGGCGTGGCGGTGCAAGACCGCCAGCAGCATGGCCAGGCGGTCACGCTCCAGGCCCACGGACAGGCGCCTGGGCGAAGGGCCGCCGCTGTCCACCAGGGCCTGGATCTCCACCAGAAGGGGCCGGCTGCCCTCCAGGGTGACCATGACACAGCTGCCAGGCACGGGTTCGGCATGCTGGCTAAGGAAGATGGCACTCGGGTTGGAAACCCCTTTGAGGCCTTTTTCGGTCATGGCAAAGACACCGATCTCGTTGACGGCGCCAAAGCGGTTCTTGATGGCCCGCACCAGGCGAAAGCTGCTGTGGGTATCGCCCTCGAAATACAGCACGGTGTCCACCATGTGCTCCAGCACGCGCGGGCCGGCCAGGCTGCCGTCCTTGGTCACATGGCCCACCAGCACGATGGCGGTGCCGCTGGCCTTGGCCGCGCGGGTGAGGTGGGCGGCACACTCGCGTACCTGGGCCACCGAGCCCGGGGCGCTGCTGAGCTGCTCGGAATAAACTGTCTGGATCGAGTCGATCACCGCCACCGCAGGGCGGTGCTGGGCCAGCGCCGCCAGGATCTTCTCCAGCTGGATCTCGGCCAGCACCTTGACCTCGGAATGGTCCAGGCCCAGGCGGCGGGCACGCAGCGCCACCTGCGCCCCACTCTCCTCGCCGGTGACATACAGGCTGCTCTGGCCCTGGCGCTGCAGTGCGTCCAGTGCCTGCAGCAAAAGGGTGGATTTGCCAATGCCGGGGTCGCCGCCGATGAGCACCACCGCGCCGTCCACCATGCCGCCGCCCAGCACGCGGTCCAGCTCCTCGTGGCCGGTGGGGTTGCGCTCAACGTCGCTGGCCTCGATGGCCCCCAGCACCGTGACCTCGGCAGTCTGGGCCAGGGCGGCAAAGCGGTTCTTGGCAGAACTCTCGCTGGCCAGGGTTTCGGTCAGCGTGTTCCAGGCATTGCAATGCGGGCATTTGCCCAGCCACTTGGGGCTGCTGCCGCCGCAGGCGTTGCAGGTGTAGACGGTCTTGTCCTTGGCCATGCGGGCTTATTGCCTGGGAATGCGCTCGCGCGCCTTCTTCACCTTCTCGGCGTTGACCACCACCCGCACGTTCTCGAAGTTGACCGCGGCGCTGATGGCATAGCGCGGCTCGGCCGAACTCTTGCAGTGGTACTGCGACAGGGCCACCGAATCGCTGCCCATGATGCCGATCACCCAGGGCGTGTTGGCGCGCTCACCACGTTGCACCGAGACCGCGATCTCACCGTTGGCCAGCTTGACATAGCTGCCCGGCGGGTAAAAGCCCACGGCCTGCGCCATGGCCGAGCCCTGGCCGAGGTCGGCACCGCCGCCAAAGACCATGCTCTTGACCGCACTCACCGGCGACTGCGACGAGCGGGTGGTGCGGGCCGCCACGCGGGCGATGAAGACATCGGCCAGGTGCAGAAGCTTGCGGCTGGTCTGGCTGGCGGCCAGGCCCTGGGGCTCGTCAGGCGCATGGTGCCAGCGCACCAGATCAAGCTGCAGGGCGTCCTGCACGCCAAGCGCGCGCAAAATTTCCTGGCCGCGCGCCGGATGCTCGGCCACCAGGGTGCGCTGCCAGTCGTTGATGGGGGCGTTCTGGCGCGCCATCGTGTCCTGCTCGCGCGCCATGCCGATGTTCATGGTGAGGGCCGCAGCGGTCAGGGGCTTGCGCTGCGGGCCGGGCAGGCCCAGCTTGATGGCGGTGAGCTCGCACACCACGGCGCACAGCAGGGCATGGGTGGCGCAGTAGCCCAGGCGGTTGTCGGTCAGCGCCTGGAAGAGTGCGAACAGGGCTGCATCGGCGTCCTCGCGCAGCAGGCCCAGCACGTTTTCCTCCATGGTCTTGAGGCGCTCCAGCGGGTTGATCCCCAGCCCCCCCTGGTAGAGGATGCCACGCAGCGACTGTTGCAGGTCCATCCAGCCTATGCCCTGGGGGCGCGGCTGCTCGTAGTCGGATTCCAGAATTTCCGAGGGCATGGAGGCGCGCGCCACCTCGCCCACATCGGCGCCGCGCAGCAGCATCTCGTGCACCATGCGCTCATAGGCGCGCTGCCAGGCCAGGCCGTCGCTTAGCAGGGTGCAGGCCTTGAAGCTGTAAAGCTTGTCGCGGTGCTGCTCCGAGATGACCGGCTGGCCGCGGCGCAGCAGCAGGGTGCCGGTCTCGCTGAGCACATCGACCGGCAGCGGCTTGCCGACTTCCAGCAGGGCGATGGGAATGGGCAGCAGCTTCATCATGCTTGCACCACCACCGGCACGCGCGGCGCCAAGGCGCACAGCAGTTCATAGGCCAGGGTGCCGGCGGCGGCGGCCACCGCGTCCACCGGCTGGATGGCGCCATTGGCGGCACGCCCCCACAGGGTGACCACGCTGCCCACACCGGCCTCGGGCAGGGTACTGATGTCGACGCTGAGCATGTCCATGCTGACACGACCCAGGGTGCGGCTGGGCTGGCCGTCCACCAGCACCGGCGTACCGGTGGGGCAGACACGCGGGTAGCCGTCGGCATAGCCGCAGGCCACCACCCCGATGCGCATGGGCCCGGCCGCCGTGAAGGCGGAGCCATAGCCCACGCTGTCCCCCGGCTGCAGGTGCTGCACGGCAATGATCTGGGCGGCCAGTGTCATGGTGGGCTGCAGGCCCCATTGCGCGGCATCGTGTTCAGGGTAGTCGGGGGCGCTGCCATAGCTGGCAATACCCGGGCGCACCCAGTCGCCCCCCAGGCCGCCGTGGCGCAGCAGCGCCGCGCTGTTGCTAAGGCTGCGCTCACCCGGCAGCTCGGCCGTGATGGCATCGAACACCGCCTGCTGGCGGGCCACGCCGGGCGCGCCATCGGCATCGCTGAAGTGGGTCATGTGGGAGATCTCGTCAACCTGGGGCAAGGCGTTGAGCCGGGTCCAGGCGGATCGGTACTGGCCGGGGGCAAAGCCCAGGCGGTTCATGCCGCTGTTCATCTTGAGGAAGACGCGCTGCGGCACATTGGTCTTGTGCGCGGCCAGCATGTCGATCTGCTGCTCGCAGTGCACCGTGTGCCACAGGTCCAGGCGCGAGCACAGCTCCAGGTCGCGCTGTTCGAACACGCCTTCGAGCAGCAGCACCGGCCCCCGCCAGCCCAGGGCGCGGATGCGCTGGGCCTCTTCCAGATCGAGCAGGGCAAAACCGTCGGCGCCGCGCAGGCCCTCGAAGGCGCGCTCGATACCGTGGCCATAGGCATTGGCCTTGACCACGGCCCACAGGCGCGCGTCGGGGGCCTTGCGCCGCGCAACAGTCAGGTTGTGGGCCAGGGCCTGGGTATGGATGGTGGCTTGGATGGGACGGGGCATGGCGGTGGATTCGGTGCAGTTTCGCCCCCGATTCTGACACCCTGCGCCGTGCTATAACCGCACAAGCTTTGGAGCCCTATAAGTACACACAGCGTTGGAGCTACCGACGCGGCATTCCCGGATCAATGAAACGCGGCTTTTACACCATCATGTCGGCGCAGTTTTTCAGCTCGCTGGCCGACAACGCCTTGTTTGTAGCCGCCGTCCAGCTGCTGCGCGGCAGCGGAGCACCCACCTGGCAACAGGCGGCGCTGGTGCCCATGTTCGCCCTCTTCTATGTGGTGCTGGCGCCCTTTGTGGGCGCTTTTGCCGACGCCCATCCCAAGGGGCAGGTCATGCTGATGAGCAACACCATCAAGGTGCTGGGCTGCCTGCTGATGCTGTTCGGCACGCACCCGCTGATGGCCTACGCGGTGGTGGGTCTGGGGGCTGCGGCCTATTCACCGGCCAAGTACGGCATCCTCACCGAACTCCTGCCGGCCTCGCAGCTGGTCAAGGCCAATGGCTGGATTGAGGGGCTGACCATTTCCTCCATCATCCTGGGCGTGCTGCTGGGCGGGCAGCTGGTGGGGCCGCAGTTTTCCAGCCAGTTGCTGGCCATTGACTTTCCCCTGATCGACACCGGCATCGACACGCCACCGGAGGCCGCCATCTGCGTGCTGATCGTGGTCTACCTGATGGCCGCCTGGTTCAACACCCGCATTCCCCTGACCGAATTTCCCCTGCGCCCCATGCCACAGCGCCTGCTCTCGCTGCTGCCGGATTTCTGGCACTGCAATGTGCGGCTGTGGCGTGACCGCCTGGGCCAGATTTCACTGGCCACCACCACCCTGTTCTGGGGGGTGAGCGGCAATCTGCGCTACATCGTGCTGGCCTGGGCTGCCGCCGCCCTGGGCTACACCGTGACCCAGGCCTCGGCCTTGGTGGGGGTGGTTGCCATTGGTACGGCGGTGGGTGCGGTAGCCGCCTCGCTGCGCATGCGCCTGGAGCACGCCACCCTGGTCATGCCCCTGGGCATCGCCATGGGGGTGCTGGTGATCCTGCTGAACTTCATCAACAACGTCTGGGTGGCCGCGCCCTTTCTGGTGCTGCTGGGGGGCCTGGGCGGCTTCCTGGTGGTGCCCATGAACGCACTGCTGCAGCACCGCGGCCACAACCTGATGGGCTCCGGCCGCTCGATTGCGGTGCAGAATTTCAATGAGCAGGCCTGCATCCTGGGCCTGGGGGGCGTCTACAGCCTGTCCACCGGCCTGGGCCTGTCGGCCTTTGGCGCCATCACCGTGTTTGGGCTGGTGGTGGCGGGCTTCATGTGGCTGATCATGCGCTGGCACCAGCACAACTGCCAGGTGCATGCGGTTGAGGTGGAGTACCTGCTGGACATCGCCCGCAACGACAATATGCACGGCGGCTAGCGACGCAGGGCCGCCCCAAGCCGCGAGCGCCCCCTCGGGGGGCAGCGCATTACACGCAGTGAGTGAGCGTGGGGGCCCTTAATCTGACTCTGTATCCACCTCACTGGTGGCCTGTGCGTCATAGCGCGCACCCACCACATTGGCGTGGCTGATCATGGTCTCCAGCGCGGCCATGGCCTCGCCGCTTAGCACCACCGCGTCCGCAGCGGCGTTTTCCTGGATGTGCTCCAGGCTCTGGCTGCCCGGAATCGGAATGATGTGCGGGGCCTTGTGCAAAAGCCAGGCCAGCGCCAGCTGGGCCGGCGTGCAGTGCAGCTCGGCGGCCAGGGCGCGGTAGGGCGGCAGCAAGGCCCGGTTGCGGGCGTAGTTGGCGGCCGCAAAGCGCGGCATGGTGCGCCGTATGTCCCCTGCGGACAAACCGGCAGTGTCCTGCATCCGGTCGCACAAAAAGCCACGCGCCACCGGGCTGAACGCCACAAAGGCCACGCCCAGGTCGGCACAGGCCTGCAGCACGGCGATCTCGGGGTTGCGCGTCCACAGCGAATACTCGGTCTGCAAGGCAGCGATAGGGTGCACCGCATGCGCGCGGCGCAGCGTGGCGGCCGACACCTCGCTCAGGCCGATGGCACGCACCCAGCCTTTTTCCACCATGCGGGCCAGGGCGCCCACACTGTCTTCGATGGGCACGCGCCGGTCCCAGCGGTGCAGGTAATAGAGGTCGATGACTTCGGTGCCCAATCGGCGCAGGCTGTCTTCGCACTGGCGCAGCAGGGTTTGCGGGCGACCGTCGACGATGCGCTGGGCCCGCCCATCCACCTGGCGAATCTCCATGCCGCACTTGCTGGAAAGCAGGATGCGCTGGCGCTGCTGGTGCAAGACCCGGCCCACACGCTCCTCGTTGCGGCCTCCACCGTACAGGGTGGCGGTATCCATCAGGGTGTAGCCGGCGTCCAGGGCGCCCAGCAGGGCGCGTTCACCGCTGGCCTCATCCACCGGCGGGGCGTAGCCATGGTCCAGGTTCATGCAGCCCAGGCCGATGCGGCCAACCTGGAAAGACGCGAGGGCGCGTTGTTGCATAGGGTCTCCGAGAGGACAAAGACCCAACCATAGCGCAAACGGCAGCGCGGGTCAGACCCGGGCTGCCATGCCAAAGAAGGGGGTCAGCGGGATGCCGCTTGGGCCTGGGCCTGGCCACGGTTGGCGACCCAGCGCATGCCACCCGCGATGCTGAACAGCACCAGCACATAGACCAGCACCTGCATGCCCGCAGGCTGGGTCTCATAGCCGATGAGGCTGTGCAGGGTGACGCCCAGCGGCGAGGTCTGCGACAACAGGTCGGAGCTGTCCCACAACGGAGCGCCCAGGCTGGGCAGCAGGTCGGCCTGCACCAGCAGGCGCGCCGCCTGCGAAGCCATGGAGGCTGCCAGCAGCAGCACCATCAGGCCGGTGGCGGTGAAGAAATGTTTGACCGGCACATGCAGCAGACCCCAGTAGATCAGGCCGGCAATCAGGGCGCCGCTGCCCAGGCCCAGCAAACCGCCGAACACCGTGTCGCGCATGCCGGTTTCGCTGCCGGTGGCCACGCCATACAGGAAGAGCACGGTCTCCGAGCCCTCACGCAGCACGGCCAGGGCGATCACCACCAGAATGACCGAGCGCGCGCTGCGCCCTTCGGCCACCGAGCGCGCCGTGTTTTTCATCTGCAGGGCCAGTTCGCGGCCATGCGAGGCCATCCAGATGTTGTGCCAGGCCAGCATGCCCACCGCGACGGTGAGGATGACGACATTGAAAAGCTCCTGGCCAATGCCATCGGCCCAGTTGGAGATGGTCTCCATGGCGCTGGCCACCACGGCCGAGCCCAGCAGGCCCAGCAGCACGCCCCCCGCAATCCAGCCGGCGCGCCGGTCTACGCCGCGTGTGGCCGCCACCATGATGCTGATGATGAGCAGCGCTTCAAGCGACTCGCGAAAGACAATGATGGCAGCGGAAAACATGGGCGCTCCGGGTTCTTATTCGACAACGATGGTGCCCTGGGCACCGGCTTCGGTCTCGTGGTATTCCTCGACGAAATCATAGCGCCCGGGCTTGAGCGGCCCCAGGTTCACCACGCCGGTGGACTTGCCGGCAATCACCTTTTCGCGGCCCAGAGGCTTGCTCTCGAATTCGGCCGGGGTAGCGTCCTGGTTGACCACCAGCAACTTGATCTTCTTGCCGGCGGGCAGCTTGAGCTCCTTGGGCTCGAACACATGGTTCTTGATGGTGAGGGTGAATTCGTCGGCAGCGGCTTGGGCATGCAGGGCCGCCAGGGTCAGCAGTGCGGCGGTGATCAGTTTTTTCATGGTACAGAAAATGCGCTTAGTTGAGAATGATTCTCATTGTATGGGCAGTTGGGGCCGCGCGCAAGCACCTATGCCAGGCCCGGGCATTTGCATCGCGGGGCGGCGCTACACGGTGCCGAACTTGGTCTCGAACTGGATGCCGATCTTTTGCAGCAGGGGCGTGGGCAGCTGGCCGCCGGCACACACGATCACCGCATCATTGGGAAGTTGGCGGGTTTCCCCCTCCACATCCATGACCACGGCGTCTGCCAGGATCTCGCGCACATTGGAATTGAGCAGCACCTGGATGCGTCCACTCTTCTGGCCCTGCGCCAGGAAATTGCGGTTCTTCTGCTTGACGCGCGAAAAAGCCCCGCTGCGGTAGCTTAAGGTGACCGTGGTGCCGGGCTGCTCCGACAGGGCAATGGCGGCCTCCAGCGCACTGTCGCCGCCCCCCACCACCAGCACCGACTGCCCCTTGTACTGGCTGGGCTCCACCAGGCGGTAGGCCACCTTGTGCGATTGCTCGCCCGGCACATCGAGCTTGCGCGGCGAGCCGCGCCGGCCCATGGCCAGCAGCACGCTCTTGGTGACATAGCCACCCTTGTTGGTCTTGACCACAAAGCCGTCTTCGGTCTTCTCGATGGTCTCCATGCGCTCGCGAAAGCTGATCTC
>Ga0228700_1000696_pt1 | contig 27373 bp, 26 predicted proteins | sample McNCre317_Aug_MG_FD_178019 | JGI IMG/M metagenome (GOLD analysis project Ga0228700, IMG submission 178019) | Freshwater microbial communities from McNutts Creek, Athens, Georgia, United States - 3-17_Aug_MG | ecosystem: Environmental > Aquatic > Freshwater > Creek | place: USA: Georgia...
CTGTCAACGTAATTCATGCCGTGTGGTTGGACCCTTTCAGTCCAATCGATGCCGCAGATCGCGCCCAGCTGGATGCCGCAGGTATCAGTCTGGAAACTGTGTCAACCTTGGGCGACCTCACGCTGGCTCTGCGCCGCGCACATGTGCTGGTCATTCGCTTGGGCGATAGCGCCGAGCTGCTCCAAGAAGTTCAAACCCTCATTGCCCAACTCGGCCACACCGTGCCCGTGCTGTGCCGCGTGGACCGTCGCCGCATGGAAGTCGCAGTAGACGCGATGCGTTTGGGCGCCTTGCATGTGCTGTCGGCTGACGAGTGGTCTGCCGATGCATGGCAAGGTGCAGTGAAAGGCTTGAACGCCCCCGAACTCAAAACCAAGAGCTACGTGTTTGTGGATCCCATCAGCCAGCATTTGTTGGCCTTGGCTCAGCGCGTGGCACAAACCGACGTCACCGCTTTGCTGGTGGGCCCCACAGGCGCGGGTAAAGAAGTGTTGGCCCGTGTGTTGCACGAGTCGTCACCACGCGCCAAGGCGCCGTTTGTGGCCCTCAACTGCGCGGCCATGCCTGAGCACTTGATCGAAGACATGTTGTTCGGTCACGAGAAGGGCGCTTTCACCGGCGCTTTGAAAGAGCACAAAGGTTTGTTTGAACAAGCCCACGGCGGCACCATCTTCTTGGATGAAATCGGCGAGATGCCCATGAACTTGCAAGCCAAGTTGCTGCGCGTCTTGCAAGAGAAAAAACTCAACCGCTTGGGCGGCGAAGCCACCATCGACCTCGATGTGCGTGTGATCGCCGCAACCAACAAAGACTTGAAGCTCGCCATCGAGCAACGCGAATTCCGCGAAGACTTGTATTTCCGCATCAGCACTTTCCGCTTGCGCATCCAGCCTTTGAAAGACCGTCCAGGTGACATCGTGCCGTTGGTGGCTCAGTCCTTGGCCCGTCATGTCAAAGGCGGTGTGCCATTCACAGTGACACCTGAGGCGCAAGTACTGCTGCAAAGCTACCCTTGGCCTGGCAACGTGCGCGAACTCGAAAACGTGGTGCAACGCGCCGTGGTGTTGAGCGGTGGTCGCACCATCAGCCCCGCACATTTGATGTTTGACGATGCACAAATGGATGAGCAAGCCATGCCTGCGATCCATGCGGCACTGCCAGAACTCCCGATGGATGCCCCCGTGGTTGCCGCCCCTGTGGCCCCAACCGTGCCTGCAGCCGCCGCGCCTATGTATTACAACCCTGCGCAGTCGTACGCGGCTGCACCCATGGCGCCCATCGAAACACGCGACGAGCCCGTGAACTTGGACAGCGCTGTGAAAGCCAGCGAGTTGCAAGTGATCATGGCCGCCATTCAAAGCACCGACAGTCGCATGGAGGCGGCTGCCAAATTGGGCATCAGCCCACGCACCTTGCGCTACAAGCTGGCACAAATGCGCACCCGTGGAATGACTGAAGGAGCCTCAGCATGATTGATCGCATCTCACAAGCCAATGTTCAATCGATGATTGAAACACTGCGTTCTTACCAAACGCAATCCACCGGCACCACATCCAATGTCAACGAGCCATCCACCACCAAGGTGGGTCAGCCCACATTTTTTGACTCGGTCAAGAATGCGCTGGACAAGGTCAACGAAGCCGATGTGAAAGCTGACGCGATGACAGAAGCCTATGACCGTGGCGAAGAAGTCCCGCTCACCGAAGTGGTGTTGAGCATGCAGAAATCGTCACTGGCTTTTGAAGCCACCTTGCAAGTACGCAACAAAGTGATGAAAGCGTACGAAGAAATCATGAACATGCCAGTTTGATGCTGGATTGAGAGACTGATATGGCAACCGATACCTTAAACATGAACGCTGTGGGCATGCCCGTGGCCAATGGCGTAGAGACCACCAACGCATCCAATGCGAATGGCTCAGCCTCCAGCTCGGGCAATATGCCTGCGTGGATCAACGCCAAAGAAGGCCCAGGCGCTGTGGTGATGGACGTGCTGCGTCAACCCAGTGTGCGCAAGGCCTTGCCCTTCATCGTGATTTTTATGCTGTTGATGTCGGTGGCTGTGTTCTTCACGTCGATGAAGCCCACGCCTTACCGTCCTTTGGTGTTGATGCTCAGCGATGCCGACAAACAGTTGGCCATCGAAGCCTTGAAGGCGGGTGAGTACAAGCCTGAGGTGGATGCCAACACCGGTCAAATTTCTGTGCCAACTGCACGCTTCCAAGAAGCCCGCATGTTGTTGGCTTCTAAAGGTTTGCCACGCACAGAAGCATCTGGCATGGACAACCTCAAAGACATGCCGGCCATGACCACCAGCCAGTTCATGGAACAGGTGCGCTACAACAACGCCATGGAGCAAGAGCTCTCACGCAGCATTGTGCAGATTGGGGGCATCAAATCTGCCCGCGTCCATTTGGCCGCACCCAAGCAAAGCGTGTTTGTGCGTGACCGCGCGCCCACCAAGGCTTCTGTGATCATCACCCGTTTGCCTGGTCGCACCATTTCATCCGCCAACGTGCAAGCCATCATTCAATTGGTGGCTTCTAGCGTGCCTTACTTGGCACCAGAAAACGTGTCAGTCGTGGACAACTTTGGCAGCTTGATGAACGACATGTTGACCGAACAGCCTTTGGGTTTGACGGCACAACAGTTGACACAAAAGCAGCAAATGGAAGACCTCTATCGCACGCGTTTGATCCAGTTGTTGGCCCCCATCGTGGGTGAATCCAACGTGACAGCGCAGGTGAGCATGAGCTTGGATTTCACGCAAACCGAAGTCACCAACGAAGAATTTGACGCACAAGACAAAGGTCCTAAGACACGTTCTGAATTGTTTGTGGAAGACCGCAACACCTTCCGTGATGCGATCGGTATCCCTGGCGCGTTGTCGAACACGCCCCCAGCACCGACCAACCCACAAGCCACGACACAAACCAACGCTGACCCCTTGAAGGGCGTGAGCGAAAAAGGCGTGCAAGTGACGGCGCGTAGCACCAAAAACTACGAGCTTGACCGCGCTGTGCGCCACACCAAAGCGGCGATGGGCACCATCAGCAAAATTGGTGTGGGTGTGTTGATCAACGAACGCCCCATCCCCCCTGGTGCAAAAGTCGAAAAGAACGCCGATGGTTCAACCCCCACGTCGATTCCTTACACACCTGAAGAAATTGAGCGCTTGAACCAATTGGTCAAAGGTGCTGTGGGCTTCAACGAATCCCGAGGCGATGCCGTGACGGTGGTGGGAACCAAGTTTGAACCTCAATACGACCCTACCGTGATCCCATGGTGGCGCGATGAAAACTACCAAGTCATGGTGAACGCCGGTGTGGTGGGTGGCATCTTCTTGCTCATCCTCTTGACTGTGGTTCGCCCAATGGTCCGCCGCTTGTTGGCACCCGAGATCGATCCCAAAGCCTTGGCTGCGGCAGCTGCAGATGCAGCGACCAACCAAGCCCAGATGGCGATTGACGTGGCCACGGCCGAAAATGCGGCAGCCCAAGCTGCAGCGGCCCATGCCAAGATGTCACACGAAGGCGAAATGCTGCGTATTTCTGAAGAAGCGATTCTGGCTGCCCAAGAGTCTGCCCGCTTGTCGCAAGAGGCCACATACGCCGCCGAACAAGCCCGTTTGGCAGCAGAGGCCAAAGCCGCCGCCGAAGCCTTGGCACTGGAGCAAGAGCGTCAACGTCAAGCCGATTTGCTGGCGCAAGAGCAAGCCCATGCGGCCGAGCTGGCGGCCCGAGTGGCACAGGCCGAACAAGAGGCGGCAGACCGACTGGCGGCAGAAGAAGCCGCACGTCACGCCGCAGCGCAACACGCCGCACAAGATGGCGGTTCGGATGAAGACATTGAAATTGAAGAAGGCGAAACGCTGGAAGAGGTCAAGGCCCGCATGGCGAGCATGAAGCCTAAGAAACAATCCATTTCTGCGGACTTGTTGAAGACAGCGAATTCGTATGACGATAAAGTGGCATTGATTCGCATGATCATGGCGGAAGACTCCACCCGTGTGGCTGGCGTGCTGAAGAACCTGATCGAGAAGTAATAAATTAAGTGAGGATTTGAATCATGGCTGACGACTCCATTGTGATGACCGATAAGCTGCGAGCCGAACTCGCAGGCATTACCAGCACTCAACGTGCTGCCGTGTTGATGCTGCTGCTGGGCGAAGAGCAAGCGGCAGAGATCATCAAATACCTGAGCCCCAAAGAGGTTCAAGCGCTGGGCGCTGCCATGGTGCAAGTGGCCAACTTCACGCAAGAAGCGGTGAACTATGTGTTGGACGAATTCGTTGAGCACTTGAAGAATCAAAACAACGTCAGCATTGGTGGCGCCGACTATGTGGAGCGTGTCATGCGCTTGGCCTTGGGCGACGACAAAGCGGCGTCTGTGTTGGGCCGCATCATGCCGGGCCAAGGCACCAAGGGCTTGGACATTCTCACATGGATGGATGCGCGCGGCATTGCCGACATGATTCGTGGTGAACACCCACAAGTGGTGGCCATCATCTTGTCGCTCTTGGAAAGTGAAGTGGCAGCTGACGTGCTCAACTACTTGCCACCTGAAGTGCGCCCTGAAGTCATTCAACGCGTGGCCAGTTTGGATACGGTGCAACCTTCGGCCATGGCCGAACTCGAAGCCATCATGAAGCAGCAGTTCTCAAAGAACGCGTCGGCGCAGTCGTCGAGTTTTGGTGGCGTGCAAGCCGCGGCCAAGATCATGAACTTGACGAAGACGGCGCTGGAAAACAGCATCATGAGTGGCTTGAACGAAATCGACCCCGACTTGATGCTCAAGATCCAAGACAACATGTTCACTTTCGAGAACTTGGTCAGCGTGGACAACAAAGGCATTCAGGTGCTCATGCGTGCGGTGGAGCCAGACTTGTTGATGATGGCCTTGAAAAACGCCAGCGAAGAATGCCAAGCGCGTTTCTTCGACAACATGTCCGAACGTGCGCGCGGTATGTTCCGTGACGACATGGAAGCCAAAGGCCCACAGCGCATGGCCGACGTAGAAGACGCGCAAAAGCAAATCATGCGTAAAGCGCGTAAGTTGTCCGATTCGGGCGAATTGATCTTGGGCGGCGCAGACTTTGTTTAATCAACCCCACTCCGCTCGGGCTGCCGTGCCATGGCAACCCAATGCCGGCATCGCCCAAAAGCTGAGCAGCCGTGGTTACACCACGACCAGCTGGACCAGTGATGAGCCGGAGGTGTTTGCTGATCTTGGCTACCCAGCCAAGTCCAGCGGATTTTCTGCGGCGCATTACCAGGCCACCAAGCAACCCTTGAACAAGCAAGCCCAAGCCTCGTTGGCCTTGTTGGAAGGGGAGTACCGCAACGAAGTCTTTGGACAAGAAAAACCCGCTTCTGTTGCAGGCACCGAAACGAATGAGCATTTGCCATTTGTGATGGATGCTTACGGTGCCACGCGCAAATCGAAATTGCGTGTGAATGTGACGCCCTCTGTGCTAGAGCGTGCATTGGCACAAGCTGAAATGGCCGAGTCTTTGGTGGTGAGCCCCATCACGTCTGATGACAAAGTGGCAGACCCAATCGTCATCCATCCCGATGTGCCAGAGGTGCAAGAGGCGACCGCGTTAGCTCCTGTCGACGTTGATGTGGCCGAGGTGAAGGCAGAGGCAGATGAGGCCTCAACCGACGCAGCGTCGACCGACGAGGCTGAGGCTGAGGTGTTTGCCGAGAACTCAGATGCACACGATGCATCGCAAGCACATGAAGACACGAAGGCAGCAGCGGATGACGCCCCTGTCACCACTGCGCCGCAAGCGCCTGAGTTGCCTGGCGTGGTGGGTGGTATTCCACCCGAAGAAGTGGCACAGCGCGAAGCGGAACAATTTGCCAAAGGTTTAGCGCAAGCACGTGAAGAGGCGCAAGCCCAATTGGCTGCAGCTGTTGAACAAGCACGGCAAGAAGGTTTGGCCCAAGGCTTAGAGCAAGGCAAAACTGAAGGCCTGGCGCAAGGCTTGGAGCAAGGCCGAACAGAAGGTTTGACACAAGGCCAAGAACAAGGCAAAGCCGAAGGCGAGCAGGCTGCGCGTGACGCCGTGGCAGACGAAATGGCCGCGCAACGTGTGGTGTTTGAAAACGCAGCTCAAGCGTTGGGTACTTTGATCGAAGACCCTAAGAAATTTTTTGAACCCCTCAAGCGTTTGGCGGTACACATCGCTGAACAGCTGGTGGTGGGTGAGTTGCAAGCCTCCGGCAAAGCGATTGAACGTTTGGTTCAGCGTTGCTTGGATGAGTTAGACCACCCCGTACATGGGGCCGTGGTGCTAGAGCTCAGCCCTGAAGACAAAGTGCGCTTGCAAGCGCATGGGGGTGACCTCATCAAAGGCATGCGCCTAGAAGCCGTGCCAGAGATGCAAATCGGCAGTGTGCGTGTGTTTGCCAATGACACCGTCGTCGAAGACTTGGTTGAGCATCGTCTCGAAGGCTTGGCACGTGCCATGCTGGTGGATGAAGATGCGTGGCGTGACAAATCGCCGTTGGCCAAACGGATTTTGAAAGTTCAAGAAGAAGCGGAGGACGGCGATGTTCATTCCTGACGTGATCAATACCTTGTTGATGGGATTGATTTTTATGGTGGTGATCGTGACCATCGTTCGTCCCTTTGTGCTGAACTTGGTCGGCGACCCTGTGTCCAACAGTGACTTGCAAAAAGCAGCCATCGATGCCGTGGAACGCGAGATGATTCGCAAAGCCGAACTGTTTGAAGCACAGCGTGCGGACAAGATCAAGTACCAAATGATGCTGCTTGAAGTGCCCGAGAAGCCCAAACCAAAACCTGTGGTGGAGCCTGAACCCGAAGTGGTGCCCGAACCTGTCGCCGAAGTGGTGCCAGAGCCCGTGGTCGAGGTGGCGCCAGAGCCGGTGGTGGAACCTGAAGTGGTGGTTGAAGCGCCTGTGCCGGAACCCCAACCTGAAGAAGCCGTGGTTGAAGAAGCCCCCGCAGAGCCTGAACCCGTGGTGGCAGAGGCCAGCGAAGAAGGGTCAGAAGAACCCTTGGCCGACGGAGAAATTGAAATTCGCGAAGGTGAATCTTTGGCCGAAATCAAAGAGCGCATTCGCAAAGAACAACAAAAGGCGAAAAAGCCAACGATTCCCCCAGAGTTGCTCAACAGTGCCAACAGTTACGAAGACAAAGTGGGTGTGGTGCGCATGGTGGTCCAATCAGACCAAAGTCGCGTGGCATCTGTCATTCGCGGCATGATTCAGGTGAAATAAAAATAAACCATGCTCGACTTTGCCAAAGAAGTTCAAGTGAGCTTGCCCAAGCTGCGCACACCCGAGCCGCAACGCAGCGGCACCTTGGTGCGCTTGGTGGGCTTGACGCTGGAGACGCGCGGCATCATGGCCCCCTTGGGAGCTTGCTGCGAAGTGATTGGCAAAGAGGGCCACCGCGTCGAAGCTGAGGTGGTGGGCTTCAATGACAAAACCTTGTACCTCATGCCTTTCACCGACCCCGTCGGTGTGGGCCCTGGTGACACGGTGCGCATCATGTCCAACTCGGGCCAAGTGCGTTTGGGCAATGAATTGTTGGGTCGCGTGATTGATGGTCGTGGTGTACCAATTGATGGCAAACCTATGCCCCATCTGCCCGATCAACTCAGCCTCTTGGGTTGCCCGCTCAACCCGATGGAACGCGGTCCGATTGAAGAGATTTTGGATGTGGGTGTGAAGGCCATCAATGGCGCGCTCACCATCGGTCGTGGCCAACGCATTGGTTTGGTCGCGGGCTCCGGTGTGGGCAAGAGTGTGCTCTTGGGCATGCTCACGCGCTTCACCAAAGCCGACATCGTGGTGATTGGTTTGATTGGTGAACGTGGCCGCGAAGTGCAGGCCTTCATCCATGAGTCATTGGGTGAAGAGGGTTTGGCCAAATCTGTGGTGATCGCAGCACCTGCCAACGTGTCGCCTGTGTTGCGCCTCAAGGCCACGCACATGACGCACGTGATTGCCGAATACTTCCGAGACCAGGGCAAAAACGTCTTGATGTTGTGTGACAGCTTGACCCGCGTGGCCCACGCGCAGCGCGAAATTGGTTTGGCCATTGGCGAGCCGCCCACCGCCAAAGGCTACCCCCCGTCGGTGTTTGCTTTGTTGCCCAATTTGATTGAGCGTGGGGGTGTGGGCCGCCATGGCCATGGTTCCATCACATCGATTTACACCGTATTGGCTGAGGGCGATGACGGCAACGACCCCATCGTCGACATCGCACGTGCCTCACTCGATGGACAGGTGATGTTGTCACGCCGCTTGGCTGACCAAGCGCATTACCCTGCGATTGATTTGAATGGCTCTATTTCGCGTGTGATGCAAACCTTGGTGAGCCCCGAAGAGCTGAAGCAGTCCAACAAACTGCGTCGTCTGTGGTCGGTCTACCAACAAAATGCGGATTTGGTGCAAGTGGGGGCGTATGAGGCGGGCTCGAATCCTGAGCTGGACGAAGCCATTCGCATTCGCGAACAGATGGTGGACTTTTTGCGTCAAGACATGGACAAGGGCGAAGACTACGCCATGACGCGTAACCACCTGAGCCACATGTTGTCATGAAGCCACGCGCCGCATGGCCTGTGTTGGCCAAGAAAGCCAAAGAGAAATGCGAAGAGGCATTGGCAGAGCTCAAAAAAGCGCGCGACCGTGTGACGCATTTGGAGCAAAGCCGTGAACGCATGAACTTGCTATACGCCGACTATGTGGCGCGCAGCAAAGAAGCCGAAAGCCGCCCACACAGCATGGCCGAGACACTGAACTTTCGCGGTTTCATGCAGCAACTGCAAGCGTTGATCAGCCGTGTGAATTTGGACATGAACGAGGCAAAGCACGAGGTGGAAGTCAAACGCTTAGCACTCAAAGCGGCTGAACAAAAGCGCATCCAAATGGAAACTTTGGTTGAGCAAGACCTCAAGGCTGTGCGTGACTACCACCGCAAACGCGAACAAAAAGAGATGGACGCAGCAGGCGTCACACTCTACAACCTCAAGCACTGATCAAGCGCTGACCCAACCGGCTTGCAGCCAATGCCAGTAGTTGGGCTTGAAGGCCCAGGGCATCCAAGTGGTGTGCGTGTCTGGTGCAAACACTTGGCCTGTGAGGTGGTCTTGCCACACGTCTTTGGCACCCACAGTGGCTAGCAATTTTTGGGAAAACGCCGGTGCCAAGCTTTGCTTCACACTGACGTGGTGGCTCCATACGTTCAGGCCCGCAGGTAGCAAACGCCCATCGGTGGGGCCAGACCACACGTCGTGCAAGCTGCCCCAGTGGCGACCTGTGAGCCTGCTTTTCAATTCACCCAACTCTCGCTCGACACGTGCTTCATCACGGATGCGGTAGCGATGCTGCCCCAACACGTTGTCAAACCACATGCAGGCTTGTGGGTGTTCGTTCAAGATTTCAGGTAAACGAACCAAGGCATCTTCGCGGTGATGTTCCACGGTGATGCCTGCAGAGGCGAGGCGGTTGCCGTGGCGCCAGTTAAAGAGCCATGCTGCCAAGGGGTCAATGTCATACGCGTCGATGCGCTTGAAACGAGCCAGCCAGCTCAAGGGCATCATCCAGCCCGCGCTGCCGCCAATCAGCAGCAAGTGGTCCGATTTGGGATCGACTTGCGCCAAGAACTGCTCAATCAGTTGCACCGTGGGATGCCAGCGTTTGCGCGAGTAGTGCGCATGCACGTGCCAGTTGAGGCCGCCTGTGCCGCCGGCATGGATCAGGTCACGAATCAAGCTCATGGTTGTGTGGGGGAAGACATGAATTAACTATACCCCTCAGAAAGCTGGCACGTGCCTTGCAATACCTCTACAGATAACCACGTTCAGTGTCAAAAAACCGTCATCGCGCACAGGAAAACATCATGCAAAGTTTCGATTGGGGTCAATTCATCGCCAGCACCTTCAGTGTGTTGCTGCTGCTCTGCGGCGCCCTGTGGTGGGTCAAGCGCAACCGCGGCTTTGCAGCGAACGGTTCTGACGACAAACGCATCCAGGTGCTTGAGGCTTTGCCTTTGAGCCTCAAACACAAGATGGTGCTGATTCAAGTGGACAACCAAATGGTGTTGGCCAGTGTCAGCCCTGCAGAGGTGAAAACACTGCATGCATGGGCGCAGGAGGTCGGTCATGCTGCGTAAGCCAATTACGAAAAAGATTCTTTACGTCATCTTGGTCCTGCTCTTGGTGGCGTTGGCTTCGCTGCCCATGATGGCGCATGCCCAAGGCATTCCGTTGGTGAATGTGAGTGGCGGCAAAGGCGGTCAGCAATACAGCATGAGCCTGCAATTGCTGGGCTTGATGACAACGCTCACGCTGTTGCCATCGATGTTGCTGATGATGACGTCTTTCGTGCGCATCATCATCGTGCTTTCGATTCTGCGCCAAGCGATTGGTACAGCCCAAACACCACCCAACACGGTGTTGGTCGGTTTGGCCTTGTTCCTCACCTTTTTCATCATGTCACCCGTGTTTGAAACGGTTTACAAAGAGGCTCTGGGTCCGTACATGAACGGCAACCTCGACTTTGACAAAGCCTTGATCAAAGCCGAAGTGCCTGTGCGTGACTTCATGACCAAACAAACCCGTGAAGATGACATTGCCATGTTCATGCAAATCGCCAACCGTCGCGAGTTAGATGACGCCACGCAAGTGCCATTCACCACGTTGATGCCCGCGTTCATCACCTCTGAAATCAAGAGCGCTTTCACGATTGGTTTCTTGATTTACATCCCGTTTGTGGTGATCGATTTGATCGTTGCCAGCGTGTTGATGTCCATGGGCATGATGATGTTGTCGCCCATGATTATTTCGATGCCGATCAAGCTCATGTTGTTCGTGCTGATTGACGGTTGGACGCTGTTGATGGCTTCGTTGGCCAACAGCTTTGTTTTCTAAGGGGTACGAACATGGATAGCGCAGCAGTTGTAGATTTGGCCCGTCAAGCCCTGTGGATGACCATGATCATCTCTGGCCCCTTGTTGGCCGTGGGTTTGATCGTCGGTTTGGTGGTGGGTATTTTCCAAGCGGCCACCTCGATCAACGAGCAAACCTTGAGCTTCATTCCCAAAATTTTGGCCGTGGGGATGACCATGTCGGTTGCAGGTGGTTGGATGATCAACACCATGGTGGATTACACCAAGAGCATCTTCATCCGTATTCCTAGCTTGTTCATGTAACAGCGTCTTTCCATGAACGCCTCGCTCATTGAAATCCTAGACAAGTTTTTGGTCGTCATTTGGCCGATGTTGCGCTTGTCTGCATTTTTGGCGTTCACGTCTATTTTTTCGATCCGTGCAGTCAACATGCGCATTCGCATTTCGTTGGCATTTGCGATGGCATTTTTTGTCACGCAGCAAATTGAGATTCCCAAAATTGATCCCGTCACCGCGGATGGTTTGATGGAAATTTCACGCCAAATTTTGATTGGCCTCACCTTGGGTTTGGTGTTTCAAGTGGCGTCTGCGGCGCTGGTTGTCGCGGGGCAAGCCATGTCAGGGTCGATGGGTTTGTCCATGGCCAATATGGTCGACCCCAACATGGGTAGCGTTCCCGTGTTGTCTCAGATGTTCAACATCATGGGCACCTTGGTTTTCTTAGGCATGGGGGGCCATTTGATTGTGTTTGGCTTGGTGCTTGAGTCGTTCACGCTCATCCCAATTGGTCAACCCTTTTTCAGCCAAGACATGCTGGGCAAGATGATCAACTGGAGCTCCATGATGTTCTTGGGTGCTTTGCTGATTGCTTTGCCTGTGATGATGACCTTGTTGTTCATCAACATTGGTTTAGGCTTTGTGGCACGTGCGGCCCCGAGTTTGAATATTTTTACCGTGGGTTTTCCTGCGCTGATCTTGACGGGTTTCATCGTCATGATTTTTTCGATGGGCAATAACGTGGCCCGCATTGATTGGGTATGGGCGCAAGCATTCATGATGTTGCGCTCGTATTTAGGAGGCTGACATGTCGGAAGAAAGCGGCCAAGACAAAACCGAAGAACCGACGGCGCAGCGGCTCAAGAAAGCCCGTGAAGACGGGCAAATTGCACGCTCGCAAGAGTTGGCTCCTGCGGCCATGATGATCATTGCCACCCTGTTTTTCACCATGATGGGGCAGCACATCTTCACAAGCATGAGCAACTTGTTCAAGCATCAGTTGCAGTTTGACCGTCAAATTCACGACAAACCCGAGTTGTTGCCAGCTATTTTTGGCAGTTCGATGGTGGATGGTTTTTTAATTGTTTTGCCTTTGTTGGTCATTCTGTATGTGATTGCCATTTTGTCGACCACGTTGGCGGGGGGCTTCATCTTTTCGCCCAGCATGATCATGCCCAAGTTCAGCAAGCTCAATCCCATGACGGGTTTGGCACGCATGTTTGGTCCCGATGCATTCATCAATCTGGGCAAATCGTTGCTGAAATTTTTCTTGGTCGGAGCCATTTTGTTGGTGTCGGTCATGAACAACTTGCAAGACTTGACCCACATCTCACAAATGGATCTACAGCCTGCCATCAAGGTGGCGGGCACCATCATTGTGGATTCGTGTTTTTGGCTCAGTCTGGGTTTGGTTCTGGTGGCTTTGGTGGATGTGCCATTGCAACGCCATCAGCTCAACAAGAAGTTGAAGATGACCAAACAAGAGGTGCGTGACGAAATGAAAAACTCGGAAGGTAACCCCGAGGTCAAAGGCCAAATTCGTCGTCGTCAGCATGAAATTTTGAACAACAAAATGATGACCAAAGTCAAAGATGCTGACGTCGTCATCACCAACCCAACTCACTTTGCGGTGGCCTTGTCGTATGACCCGATGGGTGACGGTGCACCGCTCTTGGTCGCCAAGGGCGAGGATGGCTTGGCAGCGCGTATTCGTGAGGAAGCCAAAGAGCACAATGTTTATATTTTTGAGGCGCCTTTGCTGGCTCGCGCCTTATACTTCACGACCAAGCTGGATCATCCGATTCCAGAGGCGCTGTACCACGCTGTTGCGCAGGTCATTGCCTATGTGTTCAGCCTGAACCAGTCTTATGGTCGTGGCCAGGAAGTGGTCAAACCATCGCCCTCCATTCCGGACGACATGAAGTTCGATTCGAATGGCGCTTTGATGAACTCTTAAGACCCGAAGTTTGAGCACGCATGACAGACATCTACCAAAGCCCCGGTGACCGGTTGCGATTTGAAATACTCCTGAAGTCTTTGACCGAAGGCAGTATCAATCTCGCCGTGTTGAGTGACCATGACATGGTGCTCGACTACTACGGCAACTTGTTTGAAGAACGTTTGCGTGCCAAGGGCGAAAGTCACATCGAGTGGTGCAGCTCCACCAATTCTGAAAAATTGGTGCAAAAGTTCAACGAAATCTTGTCTGAAATCACGCTTGACCAAGCGTTGGAAAAAGACAAAAAACACGCCCCTCGTCGCTTCCTCGTCTTCCGTGACTCGATCTTGATGCAAGATTTCGAGCTGCAGCTGTTGGCGCGTTTGGTCAATGGGTTTCCTGCGGGCAATATCAGCATCATCTTGCTCATCAACAGTGCTGGCAATTACCAAAGCAAGATCGATGCGTTTGGTAAGAACCTGCTCAAGTGGGACGTGGAAACAGAAGCGGGTGAACCGAAAAAGAAACTGACCGATTGGGTGGCCACCGAGCCTGATCCCGTTCCCGTGCAAATTGAGCCTACTTTTTCTGCCGAGCCTCCAACGCTCAACGAAGAAGTGGTCCCGGTGTCTAAGTTGCTCAACATCCCAGCTAAAACGGCTTGGCGCGTGCCTGGGTTTGGCAAGAAAGAAGAACCCAAGCTCGATCCCCAACCCCTGCCCGCGTTTGTGGCGCCGCCTGAGCCGACCCCTGCACCCGCAACGCTGGCGGCTGCGCCGTTGGCTGCTGCAATTCCGCCCCCCATGCCCGATACGTTGCGCGAGCCAACGCTGCAAGCACCGGCATTGACACCTGCTGCGGCGAGTGACGCAGAACTGTTCAAGCGTCCCCCGCGCAAATCCTATGCGGCTTGGATTCTCTTGGTGCTGCTCATGTCTATGGCCGCGTTCGGCATGATGTACAAGGACTTGGTGCTGGACGAGGCCGAGGCCTTGAAGAAGTATTTGTTGCGTGGCACGCCTGCCGTGCCTGCTCCAGAAGAAGCCGCCAGCGCGGCTGCCGCTGCCGCTGCCGCGTCAGCCGCCAGTGCCGAGGCTTTGGCGGCGGCTGAGTTGGCCGCCTCCGTCGCGAACGAAGCGGCTCGTATCGCAAGTCAAGCCGAGCAAGTGGCTTCAGCGGCCAGTGCCGCTTCTGCGGTTGCTGCGCCTGTGGTCGCTGCGGCTTCTGCGCCCGCGTCAGACGCTGTGGCCGACGCACCTGCGAAACCCAAAATTGACAAAGACCACAAAGCAGACAAGACAGAAAAGACAGAAACCAAAGCAGACGCCAAACCCGATGCGAACTCGGATGAGGCATGGGTCGACCAATTGCCCGCCAATGCCTATGTGGTGCAGCTTGCGGCGATGGACACGCAAGAAGAAATGCGTAGCTTTCAGCGCAGCAATGCGGCCTATGGCAAAGCTCGCATCATGCGTGCGCGCCACAAAGACACGGGCAAGCGCTACTTTATTTTGGTGGCAGGACCTTTTGAAACCAAGGCTCAAGCCGATGCTTTTATGCAGTCCAGTCCCTTGCTGTCCAAAGGTTGGTTGCGTACCAGCAAGTCGATGAAAACCCAATTTACGAAGTCCTGAGGCGGCGTTAGGAACGAGCTTATGAGCCAAGAACACGAGAAAACCAAGCCTGATGATGCCGTCGTGGCCCATGAAATTCACACGGAACCTGCACCGTTTGAACCTGCATACCAGCCAGAAACCTTGCCGCAAATCACGGTTCCCGACTTGGCCGACGATGCACAAGGCCTGACGGCCGAAGCCTTGGCCAATGTGCCCACATTGACCGAATTGGTGGAGGAGGTACCTGCCGTAGACGCTGTGACGTCTGAGGTGGTGGGCGATGCCGCGGTGGCCAGCGACGCTGCTGACACGACAGACGCTGTGGATGAGATTCAAGAGCCGCCAGCTCAAGCCGATACATGGGTGGAAGAGCTACAAGTCCGCATGGGCAGACTCAATGGCGACATACAAACACTCAATGCTCGACTCGATCAGCTTGAGGCACGAAATAAAACAAAGGTTTAAAGATGGCTGATGAACAACAAACGACGGCTGAGGCGCCAGCGCCAGAAGAAGTCCTTGTGGATGTCGACGCAACGGCAGACCGTTTGACCGAGATTGCCTCTCAATCGTTGGATACCAACGAGGTGGCACGCCAAATTGAAGAGCTCACGTCGGTGGTGCTTGACTCGGCCGAAGTGTCGACACGTTCAGCGTCCATTGCCGCAGATGTCAGTGCCACCATGCGCGCTGTGGTGTCCAAAATTCAAGAAAACAACCGCCGCAACGTGATGCACTCGCGCATCATGTTGGGTTCGTTTTGCGCATGTTTGCTCATTGCCATGGGTATTTTCTTTGCCATCACCATGAAGATGACAAAGTCGATCAAAGAGCTCGACACCATGGTGTATGCCATGGCCAAGCGTGTGATCGAAGTCGATGCCAGCCTGACGGCCATCGGCAAAACCAACTCGGATTTCTCAGAGATCAACGAGAAGCAAGAAGAAGTCATCACCACCCAAACCCAAGTGGCCAAACGCTTGGAAGAGTTGGGCAAGACCCTGGCCTCCATGCCAACGGTTGTGGCCACCGAAGCCAACAAGTCCAGCGACCTCAAGTTCAAAGACATGCAAAAGCAACTGACCACCTTGGAGAGCAAATTGCAATCCTTTGATGGCAAGTTGCAAACCGTGGCGGACAAAGCCTCAGCACGCGTTCAACCAGCGCCTCCACCTGTACCTGCTGCGCCTCCAGGCCCAAGCACGCAAGTGTTGTTGACCGAGCTTCAAAAGCTCAAGTCAGATTTGAATGCGGCCATGCAAGGACGCGAGCGAGCCCAATCAGCGGCTGAAGCCAATGCACTCAAGACGATTGACAAGAACTTAGAAAAAGCCGCCATCGTGGCCGGTGAAGCCCAAAAGGCCGCCGACAAGGCCGCGCAAGCTGCCAAGGCTTCGGCTCAGTCGGAGAAGGCGGCTGCGGATGCACAACGTGCCGCTTTAGAGGCGCAACGTTCTGCCGCTGCTTCAGAAAAAGCTGCGGCTGCTGAACGCATTGCGCAACAAAAGGCAGCTGCCGAGCGCGCTGTGGCCATGCGCATGCAGCCCGAAAAACCTGTGAAGTCTGCGGAACAAATTGCGGAAGAAAAAGCCGCTGCTGAACGTGCGGCTGCCGCACGTGCAGCCAAAGCAGCTGCAGACAAAGCGGCGGCCGAGAAAGCCGCTGCAGCAGAACGCGCTGCCGCTGAAAAAGCCCGTGCCGCTGCGGCTGCCGCTGCACAACCCCCTGTGGTTCGTGAGAAACCCATTCAGTACCCACGCGTGCCGGATTGACAGAGGCATCACCTCGATCAAGTTTTAAGTTGTCATGGCAAAGCTGTTCGCACGGGTCAAAGGCCAATCGCTGAACACGGAGGGTAAGGCGCTCACATCGTCTTTGAGCAAAGCGCCTGCTTCGAGCGTGTCGACCAACTCGGACAAATGCAAAGTTTGCGTCTCGCTCACGCGACGCATGATGTGACGCGGCGTGAAGTCGTGTGGTGTTTGCAGACCAGAGGCTTCCATCAGTTCTTGCAATGCCTCCAGCGTGTGTGCGTGGAAGTTGTGCACGCGCTCTGCTTTGCTGGGGACCACCAAGGCCATTTGCCGTGTTGGGTCTTGCGTGGTCACGCCGGTGGGGCAGTTGCCGCTGTGGCAAGTTTGCGCTTGGATGCAGCCCAGTGCAAACATGAAGCCGCGTGCGCTGTTGCACCAATCTGCACCCAAGGCCAAGGCGCGGGCCATGTCAAAGGCGCTCACAATCTTGCCGCTGGCGCCCACATGGATGCTGTCGCGCAGACCGGCACCCACCAAGGTGTTGTGCACCAATCGCAGGGCTTCTTGCAAAGGCATGCCCATGTGATCGGAGAACTCCAAGGGCGCTGCGCCTGTGCCACCTTCGGCACCGTCGACCACGATGAAGTCGGGTTGAATGCCCGTCTCAAGCATGGCTTTGACAATCGCAAACCATTCCCATGGGTGACCAATGCACAGCTTGAAGCCCACAGGTTTGCCTTCACTCAGGGTGCGTAACTGTTGGATGAAATCCATCAACTCCAGCGGTGTGCTGAAGCTGCTGTGGGTGGCGGGTGACACACAGTCTTGACCCACCATCACACCACGTGCTTCGGCAATTTCTTCCGTCACTTTGGGCCCAGGCAGCACGCCGCCGTGGCCGGGCTTGGCACCTTGGCTGAGTTTGATTTCCACCATCTTCACTTGGGGTGAGCGGACGTTTTCAACAAAGCGTTCAGGGCTGAAATGGCCTTGCTCATCGCGGCAGCCAAAGTAGCCAGACCCGATTTCCCAAATCAAGTCGCCTCCGTGGGTGCGGTGATGGCGCGAGATCGAGCCTTCGCCCGTGTCATGTGCAAAGCCGCCTAGCTTGGCCCCTAAGTTCAAGGCTTGAATGGCATTGGCGCTCAAGGCGCCAAAACTCATGGCTGACACATTAAACAAGCTGATCTCGTAGGGCTGCGTGCAGTCTTTGCCGCCCACCTTCACGCGGAAATCATGGCCTGTTAATTTGGAGGGCGCGATGGAGTGGTTGATCCACTCATAGCCCATGGCGCGCACATCGAGTTGCGTGCCGAATGGGCGTTTGTCAGATTGGCCTTTGGCGCGCGTGTACACCAGCGTGCGTTGTGCGCGAGAGAAGGGCGATGCTTCGGTTTCTGACTCCAGAAAGTATTGGCGAATTTCTGGACGGATCGTTTCCAGCATGAAACGCAAATGCCCAATGATGGGGTAGTTGCGCAAAATCGCATGGTGCGACTGTTGCAAGTCGTACAAACCTACCAGGCTCAATGCCAAGAAAATCGTAGGCCACCAACCGCTCAAGCCCATCACGCCAGCACCCAAGAGTGAGAAGACGAGTAAAACAACCGATGCGATGAACGCTGTGTAGCGCACCGGATAAATCTGATTGAGTTTGTCCAGCATGCGCGGCGCTCCTTTGGGCTTTTGTATCGGTAATTAAGTTTTGAGTTTGGCTGACAGTTTGGTTTGTGCGAGTGCAGACACTTCAGCGCGCAAGCGCGCAGAGGTCAGCTGCTGATCGGCGGCTTGTTGCACATCTGAGAGGTGCGACAAAATCGTGCCGCGCAAATTTTTCAGCTCGACGTCCAACTTTTGCAGGCGCTCTTGCAGTTCACGCTGTAAGGCCATGCGTTCGGTCAGCAAATTGACCTCAGCTGCAATCGTGCGCCAAGTTTGTGTCAGGTCGTCACTGGGGGGGACACGCAGCTGTTCAAACAACTCATTGATGAGCGGGTCAAACATGGGCGAGGTGTGGCGATGTGCCTCGTCTGGCGTTTCTGTCAGCGTGGGCACGTTGTCAGGTACGGCTTGATGCTGCGGCTGAGATGGCTGCGCAGGTTGCATGGGTGCCGTTGCTGCGGCCTGTTGTGTGTGGGATTGCAAAATCGCGTTGACTTGCCCCCACCCATCTTCAGGCGTGTATTGCTTGAGTCCTTTGAAGGACAAAAATTGAGGTTCGGAGCTCATTTATTCATGACACCCATGGACATGCGTTTGAGAAATTGGGGAATGCCCATGGAGGCAATGGGCGTGCTCTGTGGCGCAGCGGCGTGAGGCGCCGATGGATGGGCCATGTCTTCTGGACGCGCTTTTTGCATGCGATGGCGGCCCAAGATGGAGTATTGGCTCGACAGCGTCGCTGAGTTTGCCAACAAATTGCTGCGCTTCACGCCCGTTGCCGCGGCGTTAGACATACCGCTTGAACGTGTGGCATGCGTTGCGCCACGCGTGTTGGTGATTTGACGCATTCCTTGGGTCGACTCGCGCATTTCGCGGGCGGCACACACGGATTTGCCAAATTCATTGAACGATGTGCCGCAAGCGTCTTGCAAGTCCATCAAATAGCCGCGCTCAAACATTTCACGTGCGGATTGGGCTTCGAGGACAGGAGGCGCGAGCATGAAGCTGACAGGAAAGCGCTGCTTCGAGAACACATCGCTGTGTAACTGTTCAGGTTGCACACGTGTGGGGCACACCAAGAGGGTGGGCGGTGTGTGGATGGCCGAATCAAACACCCAACGGTGACGGCTCAAAAAGCCAGCAGTTGCTGCCAATTCAATTTCAGACACCGAGGTGGGCACGATGACCAAGTCGTACTCAAACATCAACTCGCCCGCGATGGAGTCGGTCCAGGTCAAGTCACAAATGACGACTTCAGAACTGCTTGCTGCACGACGCAGGTGAAGGCGGGCATCCAAAATGGGGCGATTGCCGCCTTGGTCGAGTGGCAGCACATGGTGTTGCACAACCACGCCGATGTTGGGCGCACGTGTCAGCCATGTGCTGGAGGAGCCATGCGTGTCAAAGTCAATCAGTGTGACGGTTTGGCCTTGGCGACGCAGATACGCGGCCAAATTGGCAGAGACTGTGCTTTTACCAACGCCACCTTTTTGACTGGTGACCAAAATTTTGAAGGTTGACATCTTTTTATTCCTCGCACTCAGGGGCAGTGCTGCATGGTTGTGAATGACCGAAATTGCTAACGGGGAATGGAATTTACCTGTCTACAACGGCTTAAGCAATTGGCGATTTGGTAGCCATTTCATGAATAAACGCTTGCTTTCTTTGGAATTTGAATACTTTTTGTAAAGATCAACCATTCTAAAAGAATCAAAATTAAGAAAATTACCTATGTTGTTGATTTATAAAAGAATTTAACAAAGTGTCAAAAAAAACAACACTTTTGCCATGGGCAGATGCTCTGGAATCCATCCGTTAAAATCCCTAGGTTATTTTTTACAACCTGAAACTCACATGTCTACACGTTTTTTTGCACTCTTGTCTATCGCGTCAGTCGCTTTGTTGTCTGCTTGCAGCTCAACCAAACTGGACAACGTGTCTGATGCCAAAGCCTCTTCTTCGGTGGCTTCTGTGGTGGCGGATCACCTGAACCCCAATAGCGTGATCTCTAAAGAGCGCAGCGTTTACTTTGACTTCGACAAGTTCGACATCAAAGCCAACCAAGCTGCGGTGGTTGAGCGTCAAGGCAAGTACTTGGCTGCCAACGGTGCTTTGAAAGTGCGCGTAGAAGGCAATGCGGATGAGCGCGGTGGCCGTGAGTACAACTTGGCTTTGGGCCAAAAGCGTGCTGAAGCCGTCGTGCGTGGTTTGAAAGCCTACGGCGTGAAAGATGGCCAAGCTGAACCCGTGAGCTTTGGTAGCGAGAAGCCAAAAGCCGAAGGTCATGACGAAGCTGCTTGGGCACAAAACCGCCGTGCAGATGTGGCTTACATCGCGAAGTAATTTACAAATGCATCGCTGAGTTCATGCAACTCAACAGCGAGATCATCACAACACCACCGCTGGCCTCGGCCACGGTGGTGTTGTTACGTGATGAGCCTCAAAAAGGTTTGCAGGTTTTTTTGCTGCGCCGCCATACAGCGTCGGCTGTGCTGGGCGGCGCTTTTGTTTTTCCGGGCGGCAAGTTAGACGATGCTGATTCTTCGCCTGATGTGCATGCGTATTTAGATGCATCTCCCCGTGCCTTGCACCGTGCGTTAGGTGAGGCGGATTTGTCAACGCACATGGCTGCTGGTTTGTATGTGGCCGCTGTGCGCGAGGTGCTGGAAGAATGCGGTGTGTTGTTCGCCCGTCTGAATGACCGGTCAGCCGTGGCACATGACGCAGGGCTGCGCCAACAGTGGCAGCAAGCGTTGCATGGTGGCCAATCGTTTGCCGAGGTGTTGCACGGTGCAAGCTTGCGTGTGGACACCCAGCACTTGGCGCCTTGGTCGCGTTGGATCACGCCCATTCAACCATCGGTGACCAACAAACGGTTTGACACCCGGTTTTTTGTGGCGGTCTTGCCCCAAGGGCAACAGCCCATCCATGACAACATTGAAGCCATTGACAGTGTGTGGCTGACGCCGCTTGATGCGTTGACCCGCTATTGGGCGGGTGACTTGCCGTTGGCCCCTCCGCAAATCATGACCTTGGTGTCCTTGCTGCCGCATGCCAGCACGCAGCATGTGCTGCAAGCGGCCAAGGTGCAAACGCCACCTGTGGTTTTGCCGGAGGCCTTTGACGAGGAGGGGGTGCGTACCCTGTGCTATCCCGGTGACCCACGTCACTCGGTGTCGCAACGCGCCATGCCTGGGCCCACCCGTTTACGTTTTGTGGCGGGGCGTTTTGAACCAATCGGTGGTTTTGAGGAATTGCTATGAACCCGATGTCCGCCTTTGATCTCAAAGGCAAAAAGGGCTTGGTCTTAGGCCTTGCCAATGAACACAGCATTGCATGGGGCTGTGCGCGTCAAGCGCAAGCCATGGGCGCAGAGGTCGTGACCTCTTGTTTGAACGACAAGGCACGAGCGTATGTCGAGCCGCTCACCCAGCCGCTGGGCATGGACTTGCAAACCTGCAACATCGAAACCCCCGAAGAACTTGAAGCACTGGTGACCTACGCTGTGGCCAAACTCGGGCGTTTGGACTTTGTGATTCACTCCATCGCTTGGGCGCCTTTGGCCGATTTGCATGGCCGCGTGATTGACAGCTCCAGCACTGGTTTTGCCCGTGCAATGGAGGTGTCATGCCACTCGTTTGCCACGCTCGCTCAGTTGTGCGCCCCACACATGACGCAAGGTGGCAGCATGGTCACCATGTCTTACTTGGGAGCAGATGAAGCTGTGCCGCACTATGGATTGATGGGGCCTGTCAAAGCAGCGCTCGAATCGTTGGTGCGTTACATGGCTTTGGAGTTGGGGCCACAAGGTGTGCGCGTGTATGCGGTGTCGCCTGGGCCTATCCTCACGCGTGCGGCATCTGGCATTGAAGCCTTTGATGCACTCATGCAAAACAACATTGCCAAAGCACCATTGGGTCGTTTGGTCACGTTGGAAGAAATTGCCAACCTCAGCACCTTCTTGTGCACCGATGCTGCCAGCGGCATGACAGGTCAAACCATTTACGTAGACGCCGGCAGTCACGCCGTCAACTGAAAAGCCCCATGAACGACATCACCGAAACCACCAACGACCCCAACAACGAATGGCTTGAAAACTACCCCTACGACAGCATCGTGGTGGGGCAGGCGGCACGCTTGGTCCGAACCTTAACTTTGGCTGATATTCAAGCTTTTGCCGCCGTGTCGGGTGACACCAACCCTGCCCATTTGGATCCCGCGTATGCGAATGCCACCTTGTTTCATGGTGTGATTGGTCATGGCATGTGGGGAGGCTCGCTCATCAGCAGTTTGTTGGGCACGGTCTTTCCAGGCCCCGGCACGATTTACCTTGAGCAAAACCTGCACTTCAGTCGCCCCGTGCGAATTGGCGACACCTTGAATGTGACGGTCACTTGCCTGAGCAAACAAGACGACAAGAAAACCGTGGAGTTCGATTGTTTGTTGGTCAACCAAAAAGGCGAGCGTGTGCTCTATGGCGTGGCCAAAGTCATGGCTCCCACAGAGAAGTTGCGCATCCCGCGCATCCATGCGCCACACATCAGCCTGTTTGACCCTGAGCAACGCCATGCCAATTTGCTGGCGTTGGGCGAACATCTAGAGCCTGTGCGTTGCGGTGTGGTGCACCCGTGTGATGCCGATTCTTTACAGGGCGCCATCGACGCGCACCGTGCAGGTTTGATTCAAGCCGTGCTGATTGCGCCAGAGAAAAAGCTGCGTGCTGTGGCTGCAGAAGCCAGCCTTGATTTGACAGGCATTGAAGTGATCGATGTGGCGCACAGCCATGCAGCGGCCGAGTTGGCCGCACAAATGGCCGCCGACCAAAAGCTAGAAGCCTTGATGAAAGGCAGCTTGCACACCGATGAATTGATTCATGCCGTGGTGTCGCAAAAAGGGTTGCGCACAGGTCGACGCATGTCGCACGTGTTTCGCTTTGAAGCACCCATGTACCCCAAGCCTTTGTACATCACCGATGCCGCGCTCAACATTGCACCGACTTTGGCCGAAAAAGCCGACATCGTGCAAAACGCCATTTTGTTTGCCCACATCATGGGCGTGACCACCCCCAAGGTGGCCATCCTCTCGGCAGTCGAAACCGTCAACCCCAACATTCCTTCCACGTTGGATGCGGCGGCGTTGTGCAAGATGGCCGACCGTGGGCAAATCAAAGGCGGCTTGCTTGATGGGCCACTCGCGTTTGACAACGCGGTGTCCAGCCATGCTGCAGAAATCAAACACATTGCTTCTGCTGTGGCGGGGCAAGCGGACATCTTGGTGGCCCCAGATTTGGAGTCAGGCAACATGATGGCCAAACAGCTGGAGTATTTGGCGGGAGCTTCGGGCTCGGGTGTGGTGTTGGGCGCACGCGTGCCCATCGCGCTCACCAGCCGTGCGGACACCGCCATGACCCGCAGTGCTTCAGCCTTGTTGGCCAAGCTCATTGCCCACCACTACCGCACGCATCCCGCATGAGCATCTTGTCTGTCAACGCGGGCTCATCGAGCCTCAAGTTTGCGCTGTACCCGATTCAAGGCGCAGGTGTGAACGCTTGCATGGGTGACGCTGAGGTCACAGGCAACATCGAAGGCTTAGAGCCGTCTGGTTGCCCACGCATCAGCTTTTGCGCCACAGGCCAAGCGAAAGAATCTGCGGAGGTGGTGGTGCAGCCCGCACAAGAGGTGTTTGATGCAGCACTGAGCACGCTCAAAACTTTATTGGCTTCACGCTTTGCACATTTGCGTGTGCAAGCCGTGGCCCACCGTGTGGTGCACGGCGGGGCGTTTTACAGCAGCAGCGTGTGTGTCACGCCTGAGGTGATGGCACAGCTCGCCACCCTTAACGCCTTGGCCCCGCTGCACCAACCGCACAACTTAGCGGGCATCCACGCGTTTGCAGAGTCGTTCCCTGATGTACTGCAAGTGGCATGTTTTGACACGGCGTTTCATCGCACCTTGTCACCGCTTGAAACCACGTTCGCCATTGATCACAAGCTGACAGAGCAAGGTGTGCGCCGTTATGGTTTTCATGGCCTGTCTTACCAGTACGTGAGCCAAGTCTTGCAGCGTGAGGTGCCGCGTTCGGCGGGCCGTGTGGTGATGGTGCATTTGGGCAATGGCGCGAGCGTGTGTGCCACCACGGCCCACCAAAGTCGCGCCACCACCATGGGCTTCTCCGCACTTGATGGTTTGATGATGGGCACACGCAGCGGTGCCATTGACCCCGGTGTGTTGCTGTACTTGATGGAGCAAGGCTGGGGCCACGACGCAATTCAAAAACTGCTCTACAAACAAAGTGGCTTGCTGGGGGTCTCGGGCGAAAGCGCCGACATGCGCACGTTGCGCGCTTCTCCATCTGCCGTGGCTCGCTTTGCCACCGATTTATTTGCGCACCGTGTGGTGCGCGAAGTCGGCGCGTTGAGCGCCTGCATTGGCGGCTTGGATGTGTTGGCTTTTACCGGCGGCATTGGCGAGCACGATGCCGTGTTGCGTCAACAAGTGGGTGATGCCTTGGCTTACCTAGGTGTGCACATCGATGCGGCGCACAACGCAAAGGCCACAGGCGACAGCGTGGTTTCGATTCACGCCGACAATAGCGCCATCGAGGTGTGGGTGGTCCCCACCGACGAAGGCCGTGTGGCCGCACAAGACGCGCTCGCGTTTTTATAAAAAATTCTGAAAGCACGGCGTGAACATCAAAGACGCGATGAGCTGCTTCACCACTGGCGTGACCGTGGTGACCGCTCACACCCAAGGGCAAGACTGGGGCATGACTTGCAACTCTTTCAACACCGTGTCGCTGGACCCGGCCATGGTGCTGTGGAGTGTGCGCAAAACATCGCTCAGCCACGCAGCCTTCGTGAATGCGGGCGGTTATATGGTCAACGTGCTGGGTGCACAGCAAAAAGATGTGGCGTTGAAATTTGCGCAAGGCACCCAAGCTGAGCGCTTTGCAGACCAAAGTCTGGTGCGTGGCCTGAACCAACACCCTCGCCTAGACGGTGTGATTGCTTGGTTTGATTGCCGCATTGCCCAAGTGGTGTCAGCGGGTGACCACGACATCTTGATTGGCGAAGTGCTCGATTTTGGTCTGCATGCAGGCCACGGTTTGGCTTATGCGCAGCGTAGCTTTGGCGTGTTGGCTTCACTAGAAGACTGAGCACGCATCAGCGCTTGAACGTTCTGCCCGCCTCTTGCTTAGAGGCAGAAGATGCGCCGGAAAATGGTTTACAATCTTGCCCTGTCGGTGGTATAGCTCAGTTGGTTAGAGCGCAGCATTCATAATGCTGATGTCGCAGGTTCAAATCCCGCTACCACCACCATATGCAAAGTGAGAAAGCACTCTCTCATTTTTTGAGGAACCCCGCTGAGGCCCAGTCTCTGCGGGGTTTCGCCGTTTTTAGATGTTGTCTTCGTACTAGAACGATCCCCTGAAAAACACCTTATGGGCCTGTTTTTACTCTCCATTCTCCAAAACTTGTGGACTTGAGAGAAGTCAGTCTACAAGTCTGAAGCCATAAAAATCAACAACTTACGCCCTCTCAAAAAGCACCATTCTTTTTGATACCGCGCCTAGGATAGTTGAGCAATAAAAGCAGCTCTTAGGGGCTAGGTGTAAAAGGTTGCTAGTTTGGTAGGTGGTTAGGCGTAATTTTAAAAGTGGGAGAGCATTAGAAAAGGAGGCTCATGTCATGAGCTTATGAACTGATATCCTAGCCATTAAAAAGGAAACTAAAAGACTAACCCGCTTGAGTTGGTTGAAAGGCTGTTTAACAGTTGGCTAAGTTTTGGTCCTGATGAGCCGGAAACAGCCGAATCCGTTTGACTAGCAGTAATGAATTTGCGGGCTACTGAGGCCTACTCTATAGAATTGCTTGATAAGCAAAGCCAATGCCAAAGCCATGAGCACTCTTACCCTCACAAAAGCCCTTGGCGTACTTGCCAAATCCTCTCCGTTTTCCGTAACAACGGTGTCTAGTCGGAAGAAGGATGAACTTGATGACATGAAAGCTTGGCTGTTTGTTCAGCAGGACATCGAAACCGATCTTAGAAGGTTGCTTGCATCACTTGAAGGTCAAGAAATTGTATTTCTCTGTGGCAGCAGTGGAGATGGCAAGTCTGAGATTTTGACTAGGTGTTTCAGTGAGTACCAGCAGAAGTTTGACTTCCATTTAGACGCTACTCACAGTTTTGCGCCTCATCAATCTGCAATTCAAGCTCTTGATGAGACGTTTGATGAGCATAAGCGTGGTTCTAGGCCACTAGTTCTTGGTATCAATATCGGCATGCTTGCGAACTACTCCAATGAAGGTGATGCACGTCACCAGGAGATAAAGGAATCCATTGATCGATTCTTAAGCGGTAAGTTGAATAAAAACCTTCGTCCTATTCCTGACGGGAATGTCTATTACCTTGACTTTGAACAATACGCGAGATTCAACTTTCAAAAGGAAGGTGACTCCTACTCTGCCTTTGCCCGTACGCTATTGAAAAAGTTAACTTGTGCAGATCAAGCGAATCCATTTTTCCGTGTCGCAAAGCAAGATGCGGAGAACCGTAAAGGAGATCAGAGGGTTGTTGCGAATTTCAAATTACTATCGCTTGAAAGTGTTCAAGAGGTCATCATCACGCAACTGTTCAAAGCGAGATTGATCAAAGATCAATTCATCACAACACGTGCGCTATTGGATTTGATTCACCACCTTCTGGTTGGACCTGGCTATATCTTCGACAACTTGTTTATCGGAGACGACAACGAGCTTGTAGGACGTCTAACAGAATTTGATCCAGTAAAAATTCATACAAGAGAGCTAGATCAGTTTGTATTGAAATACGAGCTTTCGCTGCCGGATGAAAGATTAAATGTATTCCTTGATGCAATGGCCGACAAAGGAGTATTTGTAGACAGGAGCAACATCAAACAAGGCAGTGCAGCTTCATTGATTCGTTTTTTCAGTCTGATGAGAAATGAATATTTTGGAAACAACTTCCATCACGATTTCAGCTCAATTTTCGAAGAAGAACTCTTGGAAAATTACGCTCAAATCTGGAGACTTCATAAAGAGTTTGATAACAGCGCAGACAAGAAAAAAGAGCTTCGAAAGTTTTATTCGCTAGACTGTTGAATTGCATCCAAATCTGACCCGGGATTTGCATCGAATATTGACCCACCCGATTTGAGCTTTTTAGAGCTCCTGTTTTGATTTTCTCTGTTTTCCCTCCTTGTTGCTTTGAGTCGAACTGT